>Ga0156023_1085_pt1 | contig 44078 bp, 46 predicted proteins | sample RifCSPlowO2_02_FD_107677 | JGI IMG/M metagenome (GOLD analysis project Ga0156023, IMG submission 107677) | Betaproteobacteria bacterium RIFCSPLOWO2_02_FULL_67_26
GGATGATCGGGCTGCTGCGGCGGCCTTGCGAGGACTAACCATAAACCAGTTCGGCCGTGGGTAACATACAAGGGATGAGGGATGAAAAAGGCGGAAGACGGATTCCCGCCTTCCGCCCCTGTTCTCTCCCTTTTTGGTCAGTCCGCCAAGGCGTCCAGGGCCTTCTGGAAGCGGTTGGCGTGCGAGCGCTCGGCCTTGGCCAGCGTCTCGAACCAGTCGGCGATCTCGCCGAAACCTTCGCCGCGCGCCGCCTTGGCCATGCCCGGGTACATGTCGGTGTACTCGTGCGTCTCGCCGGCGATCGCGGCCTTGAGGTTGTCGCGCGTCTTGCCGAACGGCAGATCGGTCGCCGGGTCGCCGCAGGTCTCGAGGTACTCGAGATGCCCGTGCGCGTGCCCGGTCTCGCCTTCGGCGGTGGAACGGAACACCGCCGAAACATCGTTCTGACCTTCGACGTCGGCTTTCGCAGCGAAATACAGGTAGCGTCGGTTCGCCATCGATTCACCGGCAAACGCGGCCTTCAGATTGTCGTGGGTCTTGGATCCCTTAAGTTGCATAAACTCTCCTCTTAATCAATGAATTAAGCGCCAACAACGGTATCAGGAAGACGTTACCAATGTGGGCTTACCGGACAAGAATTAGACTAAGTCTAATATGTGAACCAAGTATAGACAGCCGGTTTGGCGCTGTCAATAGCGCGCTGGGCTAGCGCGCCAGCATCGACTCGATTTCCGAGAACGTGCGGGCCACTTCGCTGGTCAGGATCGCCACGCCGAGCTGGCGCGCGATCTGCGTCGCGGAAAAAAGCCCGCGCACCGTCTGCCGTCCCATGCCATCGTGGTCCACCACCACGGCGTGCTGGCGCCCTGCTTTCTGGAGCGTCGCCACGACGTGCCCGACCTTTGCCGCGCGCACGTCGGTCATCGCCAGCACTTCGAGGCGCTCTTGCGGCGTCATGATGTCGCGCACCATGACCTCCTCGCGCCGCAGGCCGCGCTCGGAGGCGGCCAGAACCGGCTTCTCGCCGAGGATGTCGGTCGCCGTGATCAGCCCCAGCACTTTGCGATCCTGGTCGACGACGAGCAGCAGCCGCACCCCGCGCTGCATCATGCGCCGGTGCGCCTCGTCCACGGTGTCGCCCGGCAGGATGATGACCGCGGTCACGCGGGTCAGATCGGTCATGACGTTGACCGCCGGATCGTCGAGCGCGGCCTTCTCGGGCACGACCTGGCTCGGCTGCGCGTAGCCGACGCCCGGCTGCAGCAGCGCGGCGGACATCGGGGAATAATCCCGCAGCGCCATCAGCCCCGCCCCAACGCGCTCGTTGGCTCATGCGGCCGGCGCGGCTTGCGCTCGGACCGCCGCCCGAGATAGTGCGCGAGCTCTTCGAGCGCCTTCTGGTAGACCTCGCGCTTGAACTCGATCACCGATTCCAGCGACACCCAGTACTCGTTCCAGCGCCAGGCGTCGAACTCGGGCTTGGCCGACGTGCGCAACCGCACGTCAGTATCGCGGCCGATGAGCCGCAGCAGGTACCAGATCTGCTTCTGGCCGCGGTAGTTCCCGCGCCACTCCCGCCGCAGCCACCGGTCCGGCACTTCGTAGCGCAGCCACTCGCGCGTGCGCCCGAGGACCTGCACGTGGTGCGGCTCGAGCCCGACCTCCTCCTTAAGCTCGCGGTACATCGCTACCTCCGGGGTTTCGCCCTGCTTGATGCCGCCCTGCGGAAACTGCCAGGCATGCTGCCGGACGCGCTTGCCCCAGAAAACCTCGTTTTTACAGTTACATAGCACGATGCCGACGTTCGGCCGGTAGCCATCACGATCGATCATGCGAATTCCCCGCCGAATCTTGCAGTGGCCACGATTCTTCCACAACTTGGATGCAAACAAAAGCCTCGGGACCCATCACGATCCGGCGGTCACGCCATGCGAGGTATAGAGCCGCTCTCCGTCGCAGGGATTCATCTTGCGCAACCCGCGCACGAATCGCCCGAATTCAAGCCCGTAGCGCGCCTCGAGCTCGCGGGCCCTTGCGTCCAGGTCGTCCCAGCGGGGATGGCCCGGCGGATCGCGGAACGCGAACACGATGACGTTGCCCGGCTTCTCCGCCGGCAGGCAGAGCGTGCCCGCGGGAAACGCCGCCTCGATGCGCTCGACCGTGTCGTTGAACTTGCGGTCGGATCCCCACAGGTTCACCACCAGCACGCCGCGCGCGTCGAGCCGGCGCCGGCAGGCGTCGTAGAATTCGCGCGACGAGAGGGCTTCGACCTGGGCGCTGCCGTCGTAGCCGTCCACCACGATCGCGTCGTAGCCCGGGCCCGGCTGCGCGACGAACGCCGCGCCGTCGCACACGCGGATCATGAAGCGTCCGTCACCCGCCGGCACCTGGAACCAGCGCTGCGCGACGGCCACCACGTCCGGGCTGATCTCCAGCACCTCGGAGGCCGTTCCCGGCAGGCGGTGGTAGATGAACTTGGCGAGCGAGCCGCCGCCCAGGCCGACCAGCAGCACGCGGCGCGGCGCGGGACCGAACAGCAGGAAGCCCATCATGCTGCGGGTGTAGGCGAGCTCGAGGTCGTTGGGGCGCGCGAGCCGCATCGAGCTCTGGATGGTCTCGCTCTCGATGTGGAGCGAGCGCACGCCGGACTTCTCCGTGACGTAGACCGAGCCGGTCTTCGCCAGCGGCCGGCGGCGCCAGTTGAAGAGGAAATTCATGCCGCTGCGAGGCGTTGACGGGTTGGTAGAATACCGCTTTCCCGGACTCCGATCACCATGCGCGTCACGCAGTTCCTGCTCTCCACCCTCAAGGAAACCCCGTCCGAAGCCGAGGTGGCGAGCCACCGGCTGATGCTGCGCGCGGGGCTGATCCGCCAGCTTGCGCGCGGGATATATACCTGGATGCCGCTCGGCCTGCGCGTGCTGCGCAAGGTGGAGGCGATCGTGCGCGAGGAGATGAACGCCGCGGGCGCCATCGAGCTCTCGATGCCCGCGGTGCAGCCCGCCGAGCTGTGGCAGGAATCCGGGCGCTGGGGCAAGTACGGGCCGGAGCTGCTGCGCATCAAGGACCGCCACCAGCGCGATTTCTGCTTCGGGCCGACGCACGAGGAGGTGGTGAGCGATGTGGCGCGCCAGGAAGTGAAGAGCTACCGGCAGCTGCCGCTCAACCTCTACCAGATCCAGACCAAGTTCCGCGACGAGATCCGGCCGCGCTTCGGCGTGATGCGGGCCCGCGAGTTCGTGATGAAGGACGCCTACTCCTTTCACGCCGACGTGGCGAGCCTGGAGCAGACGTACCGCGGCATGTACGACTGCTATACGCGCATCTTCACGCGGCTCGGGCTGAATTTCCGCGCGGTCGCCGCCGACACCGGCGCGATCGGCGGCACGGGATCGCACGAGTTCCACGTGCTGGCGGATTCCGGCGAGGACGCGATCGCCTACTGCCCGGCCTCCGACTTCGCCGCCAACGTCGAGCTCGCGGAAGCCGTGGCGCCCCCGGGACCGCGGCCCGCCGCGAAGGAAGCGCTCCGGAAGACGCACACGCCGGGGGTGAAGACCATCGCCGACCTGTGCGCGTTCCTGAACATCCCGCCCGAGCGCACGGTGAAGGCCGTGGTGGTGGACGGCGAGGACGGCAAGCCCGCGCTCCTGATGGTGCGCGGCGATCACGAGCTGAATCTCGTCAAGGCCGGCAAGCTCGCGCAGGTGAAGACACCGGTCGCGTTTTCCCCGGCGGCGGCGATCCGCGCGCTGTTCGGAGCGGACCCCGGGTCCCTGGGGCCGGTCGGGTTCAAGGGCACCGTCATCGCCGACCGGACCGTCGCCGCGATGGCCGATTTCGTCGTCGGCGCCAACGAGAACGACCATCACTACGCCGGCGCCAGCAGCGGGCGCGATTTCCCGGAGCCGGTCGTGGCGGACCTGCGCAACGTGGTGGCGGGGGACGCGAGTCCCGACGGCCGTGGCCGGCTCGAAATTCTCCGCGGCATCGAGGTCGGGCACATCTTCCAGCTGCGGACCCAGTACTCGAAGGCGATGAACCTCTCGTTTCTCGACGAGGGCGGCCAGTCCAGGGTCATGGAAATGGGCTGCTACGGCATCGGGGTTTCCCGTATCGTCGCCGCCGCGATCGAGCAGAACCACGATGCGCGCGGCATCATCTTCCCGCCCGCGATGGCGCCGTTCGAGCTGGCCCTGGTTCCGATCGGGGCCGGCAAGAGCGCGCAGGTGCGCGAGACCGCCGGGCAGCTCTACCGCGATCTCGTGGCGGCGGGCGTCGACGTGCTGCTCGACGACCGCAACGAGCGCCCGGGCGTCATGTTCGCCGACATGGAGCTGATCGGCATACCGCACCGCGTCGTCGTGGGCGAACGCGGCCTCAAGAACGCCCAGGTCGAATACCAGGGGCGGCGTGACGCCCAGGCCCGTCCCCTGGCCTTGCATGACGCCGTAAAATCATTAAAATCAATGGTGTGCGGAGGATAGCCCGGGTCATACTCAGTTTGGGGTGGGCACTCGCAGCGCCGGCGCCGCAGGGGGCATACGCCGGCGCGCAGGCCTACGAACCGTTGGCGGCCAGCGTGCAGGCCGCGCTGCAGAAGTCCGTTTCCGACCGCGCCACGCCGTTCCTGGCGTTCAGCACCGAGGTCGAAGCGCGCCGCTGGCTCACCGCCATGTCGCGGCGCCTCGCCTCCCGCATCCCTGACCGCCGGCAGCGCGAGGAATTCCTGGTCACGGTGCACTACGAGGCAAAGCGCGCCGGCCTCGATCCGCAGCTGGTGCTGGGGCTGATCCAGGTGGAGAGCAATTTCCGCAAGTACGCCGTATCGCGCGCCGGCGCCCGCGGGTTCATGCAGGTCATGCCGTTCTGGGTGAAGCTGATCGGCGACCGGGAGCAAAACCTCTTCCACCTGCGCATCAACCTGCGCTACGGCTGCGTGATCCTGCGCCACTACCTCGACATCGAGCGCGGGGACCTTTACCGCGCGCTCGGGCGCTACAACGGCAGCCTCGGCAAGCCCGAGTACCCGACGATGGTGGTGCGCGCCTGGCAGCGCAACTGGCATTACACCACGCGCACCGCGACCGACACGCGCGAGCGCGCGTCCTGAGCGACCGCTGCCGCCTTAGCCCCGGGTCGCCTGGATGCGGACGGGCACGGGGGCCGCTGCTTCCGGCGCCGCTGCCCTGCGAAACAGGTCCTCCAGGGAATAGCGCAGGTTGCTTTCGATGGCGCCGGCGACCTCGAGCCCGAGGCGGTCCAGCTCCGGCCCCGGGCCCCGCGCCGGGAGCGTCGCGTCGGCGCGAAAGACGAACAGACGATAGGCGTCGGCGACGGTGATTTCCGCGGGATCCTTGATGAGCGCCCAGCCGTGCGCGACCTTGCCCACCCATTGCACGGCGCTCATTTCGTCCAGGATCGCCTCGATCCGGTCCATGGTGAGCCTGACCGCCGCATGCAGGCGGGACACGGTGACGATATCGCCTGCGCGGTGCGCTTCCCACAGCGCCCGCAGGATCCGCAGTGCGTCGAGGAATTGCGCGCCAGGAACGCGGTCGGACTGAAAGGCCCGCTCGCGCCATTCCGGCAACACCGCCGCCATTACCGCTCCCAGCAGCACCACCAGCCACGAGAGATAGATCCACAACAGGAAAACGGGGACGCTGGCAAACGCACCGTACACCAGCTTGTAGGTCGGAAAATGCGTCACGTAGATCGCAAACCCCTGCTTCATGCCCTCGAACGCGAACGCCGCGAGGAACCCGCCCGTGAGCGCGTCGCGCACCAGCACGCGGCGGTTCGGAAGAGTGGCGTAGAGCAGGGCGAAAGCGCACCCGGTGAGCAGCACCGGGGCGGTCTTGATCACGGCGACCGCCGCATACGGGATGTCCTTCACCAGCCCCAGCGACAGGCTCACCAGCCAGGACGTGAGCGAAAGGCTCGCGCCGATCAGCAGCGGTCCCACGGTGAGCAGCGCCCAGTAGATGAAGATTCGCTGCACGGTGGTGCGCCGGCGCGGCACGCGCCAGATCTGGTTGAAGGAGCGGTCTATCGTCTGCAGCACGATCATCGCCGTGACGAACAGGAACACGATGCCGACCGCCGTGAGCTTCGCCGCGTTGTCGGCGAACTGCTCGGCGTAGGCGGCGATGGATTCGGCCGACTCCGGCAGCATGTTCGAAACGAGAAACTGCTGGATGTGCAGCATGAACTCGCGGAACACCGGGAACGCCGAGATCAGCGTCAGCCCGACGGTGATGATCGGCACGATCGCGAGCAACGCGGTGAACGTCAGGCTGGAAGCGATTTGCAGGCACCGCTGCTCGTCGAAGCGCCGCCACGCCATGCGCGCGAGGTCGACGAGCGGCGGGGTCTTCCTGAGCTTGAACATCAGCCGTCCCCGGAAACGGTCAGGATTTATATAATACTCTCAGGAGGTTGCCGGCGCTAAGGCCGGCCCGTTCTCCATGCATGAAATCCTGGTCCTCTACTACAGCCATACCGGCGCGGTGAAGGAGATGGCGCAGTTGATCGCGCGCGGCGTGGAGGGCATCCCGGGTTGCGCCGCGCGGCTGCGCACGGTGCCCCGGGTGTCGTCCGTCGCGCAGGCGGTCGAGCCCGCGGTGCCGGGGGCCGGCGCGCCGTACGCGGAACTCAGGGATCTCGAGGAATGCGCCGGGCTCGCGCTCGGCTCGCCGACGCGCTTCGGCAACATGGCGGCGCCGATGAAATCCTTCTGGGATTCTACGGGCGAGCTGTGGCTGAAGGGCGCGCTCGCGGGCAAGCCGGCCGCCGTCTTCACCTCCACCGCGAGCCTCCACGGCGGGCAGGAAACGACGCTGATCTCGATGATGCTGCCGCTGCTGCATCACGGGATGGTGATCGTGGGGCTGCCGTACACGGAACCGGACCTGAACGCCACGACCTCCGGTGGCACGCCGTACGGGGCAAGCCATCATGCTGGCGGCGCCGGCGGCCAGCCGGTCACCGAGCACGAGCGCCGGCTGTGCGTCGCGCTCGGGCGCCGGCTCGCCGAAATCGCCGTGAAGCTGGCGCGATGAGCCCCGGCGAGCCGGCGCGCCGGGGGCCGGCGCGATCGGTGACGTTTCCTGTCGCCGCCCGGCGACAGGGCCGCGTGCACAAGTTCATGGACAGGCGGCGACCGTTGTACAACAATGGTTACGCGCAAACAGCGCAAGTCACGACCGGGGGTCGACTTCAATACTCGCTTGTTCATCGCGTTGTCACTGCTCGCGCTCACCGCCGCGGGCTGCTCCGGCAACGAGCCGCGCCCGCCGGCCCGTGCGGGCAGCCCATACGTCGAGGAAATCAAGGGCCCGGCGCCGCGCGACCCGCTGCTGTTCGGTCCCAACTGCTTCGTGCGCTGACGCCGATCAGACCTGCGGGTTGATCCGCTCCAGCTTCGAGCGCAGCTTGTTCAGCGCGTTGAGGTAGGCCTTGGCCGAAGCGACGACGATATCGGTGTCGGCGCCCTGGCCATTGACGATGCGCCCGCCCTTCGCGAGCCGCACCGTCACCTCGCCCTGCGCGTCGGTGCCGGTGGTGATGTTGTTGACCGAGTAGAGCAGCAGCTCCGCCCCGCTCTTCACCACCGCCTCGATCGCCTTGAAGGAGGCATCCACCGGGCCGCTGCCCCGCGCCTCGGACCTGCGCTCCCTGCCGTTCTCGGCCACGACGATCCGGGCGTACGGCGGCTCGCCGGTCTCGGAATGCGCGGTGAGCGAGACCAGGTGATAGTGCTCGCTCTCGATGTGGTCGCTCGCCTCCTCGCTGATCAGCGCCTGCAGGTCCTCGTCGAAGATCTCGTGCTTCTTGTCGGCGAGGTCCTTGAAGCGCTTGAACGCCGCGTTGAGCGCCTCTTCCGATTCGATCTCGATGCCGAGCTCGGAGAGCCGCGCCTTGAAGGCGTTGCGGCCGCTGTGCTTGCCGAGCACCAGCTTGTTGGCGATCCAGCCCACGTCCTGCGCGCGCATGATCTCGTAGGTATCGCGGCTCTTCAGCACGCCGTCCTGGTGGATGCCGGCCTCGTGCGCGAAGGCGTTGGCGCCCACGATCGCCTTGTTGGGCTGCACCGGGAAGCCGGTGATGCCCGAGACCAGCCGGCTCGCCGCCACGATCTGCGTGGCATCGATGCCGGTGTCGCAAGGAAAGATGTCCTGGCGCGTGCGCACCGCCATGACGATCTCCTCCAGCGCGGCATTGCCGGCGCGCTCGCCGAGGCCGTTGACCGTGCACTCGACCTGGCGCGCCCCGGCGAGCACCGCCGCGAGCGAATTGGCGACCGCCAGCCCGAGGTCGTTGTGGCAGTGCACCGACCATACCACCTTGTCGGAGTTGGGTATGCGTTCCCGCAGCTGCCCGATCAGCCGGCCGAAGTGCTCGGGGAAGGTGTAGCCGACGGTGTCCGGGATGTTGATCGTGGTGGCGCCCGCCTGGATCACCCGCTCCAGGATGCGGCACAGGAAATCGATGTCCGAGCGGCCCGCGTCCTCCGGGGAGAATTCGACGTTGTCGGTGTACTCGCGCGCCCACTTGACCGCGCGCACCGCCTGCTCGATCACCTGCGAGGGCTCCATTCTCAGCTTCTTCTCCATGTGGATGGACGAGGTCGCGATGAACGTGTGCAGGCGCGGGCGCTTCGCGGGCTTCACCGCATCGCCGCAGCGGCGGATATCGTTCTCGTTGGCGCGGGCGAGCCCGCATACCGTGCTGTCCTTGACGATGGACGCGACGGCGCGCACCGCGTCGAAGTCGCCGTCGCTCGCCGCCGGGAACCCGGCCTCGATCACGTCGACGCGCATGCGCTCGAGCTGGCGCGCGATGCGCAGTTTCTCTTCCTTCGTCATGGACGCACCCGGGCTCTGCTCGCCGTCGCGCATCGTGGTGTCGAAAATGATCAATTTATCCTTGGCCATGGGTGCCTCCACGTCAATAAACCTTCCCGCCGCGGGATTCGCCGCGCGGGACCAGACAACAGATTGTGGGGGAAAGTGTTTGCGCGCCTTAGGGGCGCAGCAGCAGGTCCGCCAGCAGGAGGCGGGCGGGAAAGGCAGGCGTGTCGGCGTGCGTCATGCAATACATGGTGTTGGAATATAACGGGTTTTTCCGCTCGATGCAAGCCTAGGCCGGGGGCGGCGGCGCCTTGCCGACGGCCTTGCCCCGCACCAGATCGTAGACCCAGATGACGTACCCCGAGGCCCCGTAGCACGCGAACAGAAGGAACAGCATCTCCGGCAGCGTGCTGGAGAGCATGAACAGCGCCACGATGCCGAAGGCGATGCCGACCACCGCCGAGAACGGCACGCTCTTCCTCAGGTTGATGTCCTTGCCGCTGTAGAACTTGAAATTGCTGACCATGGAGAGGCCGGCGAAAACCGTCAGGCCCCAGGCGAGCCACTTCACGTCCGCGCCCTTGATCTGGTACTCGTCGAGCGCCCACACCAGGCCCGCCACGAGGCAGGCCGCGGCGGGGCTCGGCATCCCCTGGAAGAAGCGCTTGTCGGCGACGTCGAGCGTGGTGTTGAAGCGCGCGAGCCGCAGCGCCGCGCACGCGCAGTAGATGAAAGCCGCGATCCAGCCCAGCTTGGTGGAGAGCCACGGCCCCAGCCACTTCACGGTTCCTATGCCCGCGAAATCCTTGAGCGCCCAGACGTACACCACCAGCGCCGGCGCCACGCCGAACGACACCATGTCGGACAGGCTGTCGTACTCGGCACCGAACGCGCTCTGGGTGTGCGTCAGGCGCGCCACCCGCCCGTCGAGCCCGTCGAACACCAGTGCGACGAAGATCGCCATCGCGGCCTGCTCGAAGCGGCCGTTCATCGCCTGCACGATCGCGTAGAAGCCGGCGAAGAGGGCGATCGTCGTGAAGAGGTTGGGCAGCCAGTAGATCCCGCGCCGGGCGAAGCGCGACCGGATGAAAAGCTTGTGATCGCGCGGCTCGTACATGCTCAAACCCCGGCCCTCAGGGCAACATGGCGAGTATCGACTCGGTGGCGTAGACCTTGTCGCCCATCGACGCCAGCGGACGGGATTCCGGAGGCAGGTAGACGTCCACGCGCGAGCCGAAGCGGATGAAGCCGTAGCGCTCGCCGCGCGCGAGCCGCTGCCCGGCCCGCGCGTAGCACAGGATGCGGCGCGCGACGAGCCCCGCGATCTGCACGCAGGTCACGTCCGCCCCGCCCGCGGTCCGGATCCAGAGCGCCGTCCGCTCGTTTTCCAGGGAGGACTTCGAGAGCGCCGCGTTGAAGAACCGGCCGGGATGGCGCCAGGCGTCGCGGACTTCCCCGTCCACCGGGCTGCGATTGGAGTGCGCGTTGAACACGTTCATGAAGACGCTCATCTTGAGCGCGTCGCGCTCGAGATAGGGGTCGCGCGCGCGCTCGACCGCGACGATCCTGCCGTCCGCCGGCGACAGCACCGCCCTGGCCTCCTGCGGGATCGCGCGCGGCGGGTCGCGGAAAAACTGGATGTTGAAGAGCACCACGAGCCACGGCAGCGCCGCCCACCACGGGCCGGCCAGCCAGTGGACCAGCGCCGCGGCGGCCACCGCCGCGGCGATGAACGGCCAGCCCTCCCGCGCGATGATCGGATGCGGATAGGCGCCCGCGCCGTCCGGCGGGAGGCCGGAAGCGGGAGGCGTTCCCGTCAGGGTCTTCGACTCATCACTCATCACTCATCACCCATCACTAGTTTTTCGACTGGTCCACCAGCCGGTTCTTCTTGATCCACGGCATCATGTCGCGCAGCCGCGCGCCCACGACCTCGACCGAATGGGCGGCCGCCATGCGCCGCATCGCCTTCATCGTCGGCGCGTTGGCCTGGTTTTCGAGGATGAACTCCTTGGCGAACTGGCCGGTCTGGATCTCGTGCAGGATCTTCTTCATCTCGGCGCGCACCTGCTCGTTGATGATGCGCGGCCCGCGCGTGAAATCGCCGTACTCCGCGGTATTCGACACCGAGTAGCGCATGTTGGCGATGCCGCCTTCGTAGATCAGGTCGACGATCAGCTTCACCTCGTGCAGGCACTCGAAATACGCCATCTCGGGCGCGTAACCGGCCTCGATCAGGGTGTCGTAGCCGGCCTGGATCAGCGCCGTCAGGCCCCCGCACAGCACCACCTGCTCGCCGAAGAGGTCGGTCTCGCACTCCTCGCGGAAGCTCGTCTCGATCACGCCGGCGCGCGCCGCGCCGATCGCCGCGGCGTAGGACAGCGCGATGTCGCGCGCCTTCTTGCTCGGGTCCTGGAAGACCGCGATCAGCGATGGCACGCCGCCGCCCTGGGTGTAGGTCGAGCGCACCAGGTGGCCGGGCCCCTTGGGAGCGATCATGATGACGTCGAGGTCGGCGCGCGGCTCGATCTGCTTGAAATGGATGTTGAAGCCGTGCGCAAACGCGAGCGTCGCGCCCTTCTTGATGTTGGGCTCGATCGCGTTCGCGTAGACCTGCGCGTGGTGCTCGTCCGGCAGCAGGATCATCACGATGTCGGCGCTTTTCACCGCGTCGCCGACGGGCTTCACCGCCAGTCCGGCGTTTTTCGCCTTGGTCCAGGACGCGCCGCCCTTGCGCAGGCCCACGGTGACCTTGACACCCGAATCCTTGAGATTGTTGGCATGCGCGTGTCCCTGCGATCCGTAGCCGATGATGGCCACGTGCTTGCGCTTGATCAGCGAGAGGTCGGCGTCCTTGTCGTAATAGATCTTCATTGCTTTCCCTTCGGTTTGAATGCGGGAGCAGCCGCGCTCCCCGCTCTAGGCTCTGAGCAACCGGTCGCCGCGGCCGATGCCCGAGGCGCCGGTGCGCACCGTTTCCAGTATCGCGCTCGCGTCGATCGCCTTGAGGAAGGCGTCGAGCTTGGAGCCGGTGCCGGTCAGCTCGATGGTGTAGTCCTTGTCGGTCACGTCGATGATGCGGCCGCGGAAGATGTCCGCCATGCGCTTCATCTCCTCGCGGTCCTTGCCCACCGCGCGCACCTTCACCAGCATCAGCTCGCGCTCGATGTGGTCGCCGTCGGAGAGGTCGATCACCCGCACCACGTCGACCAGCTTGTTCAGCTGCTTCGTGATCTGCTCGAGCACCTCGTCCGAGCCGGTGGTGACGATGGTCATGCGCGAGAGCGTCGCATCCTCGGTCGGCGCCACCGTCAGGGACTCGATGTTGTAGCCGCGCGCGGAGAACAGGCCCGACACGCGCGACAGCGCCCCGGCCTCGTTCTCGAGCAGCACGGAGATGATGTGCCTCATACCAGGATCATCTCCGACAGGCCCTTGCCCCCGGGCACCATCGGGAACACGTTCTCGGTCTGGTCCGTCACGAAGTCCATGAACACCAGGTCCTGCTTGCGCGAGAACGCCTCCTTCAGCGCGGGCTCCACGTCCTCCGGTTTCTCGATCTTCATGCCGACATGGCCGTAGGCCTCGGCGAGCTTCACGAAGTCCGGCAGCGCGTCCATGTACGACTCGGCGTAGCGGTTGCCGTGGAAGAACTCCTGCCACTGCCGCACCATGCCCATGTACTTGTTGTTCAGGTTGACCACCTTGATCGGGAGCCGGTACTGCTTGCAGGTGGACAGCTCCTGGATGCACATCTGGATGCTCGCCTCGCCGGTGACGCAGGCGACCGCCGCCTTGGGGTGCGCGAGCTGCACGCCCATCGCGGCCGGGAGCCCGAAGCCCATCGTGCCGAGGCCGCCGGAGTTGATCCAGCGCCGCGGCTTCTCGAACTTGTAGAACTGCGCGGCCCACATCTGGTGCTGGCCGACGTCGGAGGTGACGAAGGCGTCGCCCCGGGTCACCTCGTAGAGCCTCTCGATCACGTGCTGGGGCTTGATGATGGGGCTGGCGCGGTCGTACTTGAGGCAGTCGCGCGAGCGCCACTGCTCGATCTGCGCCCACCACGGCTTCAACGCCTCCGGGTCGGGCTTCTCCTTCGACGCATCGAGCTGCCGCATGAATTCGCGCAGCACGTCGCGCACGTTGCCGACGATCGGGATGTCCACCTTCACCCGCTTGGAGATCGAGGAGGGATCGATGTCGACGTGGATGATGGTGCGCGCCTCGTTGAAGAAGTGCCTGGGATTGCCGATCACCCGGTCGTCGAAGCGCGCGCCGATCGCGAGCAGCACGTCGCAGTGCTGCATCGCCATGTTGGCTTCGTACGTTCCGTGCATGCCGAGCATGCCGAGGAACTGGCGGTCGGTCGCCGGGTAGGCGCCCAGCCCCATCAGCGTGTTGGTGCAGGGAAAGCCGAGCCGGCGCACGAGCTGCGCGAGCTCCTCCGCCGCCCCGGAGAGGACCACGCCCCCGCCGGTGTAGATCATCGGGCGGCTCGCCTTCATCAGCGTCTGGATCGACTTCTTGATCTGGCCGGCGTGCCCCTTGGTGACCGGGTTGTAGGAGCGCATCGAGATCGTCTCGGGATAGCGGAACGCCGCCTTGGCCTGGGTCACGTCCTTGGGGATGTCCACCACCACCGGACCCGGCCGGCCGGTGGCAGCGATATAGAAGGCCTTCTTCATCGTGACCGCGATGTCCTTCACGTCCTTCACCAGGAAGTTGTGCTTGACGCACGGGCGCGTGATGCCCACCGTGTCGCATTCCTGGAAGGCGTCGAGGCCGATGGCGTGGGTCGGCACCTGGCCGGTGATGATGACCTGGGGAATCGAATCCATGTACGCGGTGGCGATGCCCGTGACCGCGTTGGTGACGCCGGGACCGGATGTGACGAGCGACACGCCCACCTTGTCGGTCGAGCGCGAGTAGCCGTCGGCGGCGTGCACCGCCCCCTGCTCGTGCCGCACCAGCACGTGCTTGACCTTGCTCTGCTTGAACAGTTCGTCGTAGATGAACAGCACGGCGCCGCCGGGGTAGCCGAACACGTATTCGACCCCCTCCTCCTGCAGGCAGCGCACCACGATCTCGGCGCCGGAAAGTTCCACGGTCATTGGGCAAATGCGCGGGCAAACGCGGAAACGTGTAACGTTACCGGTTGCGGCACCGCAGGTCAAGCAAAATATCCCTTTAAACAGCAGGATAGCGCTCAAGTTTGCGACCGACTGGAGCTTGGCTAGCCGATCGATTGCTTGCTAAGATGGCGCGGGCCCGGTGCGTGAAACGGGAGGCGTGCCGGGGGCCGTGATTTCTGCGCGTCGCAGCCACGACAACGCGATCGAACAAGGGCAAGACCACTGGCTACCCGCAGAGAGCTTTCGGATTTCTTCGCCGAAGTCGAGCGCCGCGCCTACAAGCAGGCGCTGTTCGCAGTGCGGGACGACCATCTGGCGCTGGACATCGTGCAGGACGCCATGCTCAAGCTCACCGAAAAATATTCCGCCCGCCCGCTCCCCGAGCTGCCGCTGCTGTTCCAGCGCATCCTGCAGAACACCATCCGGGATTTCTACCGGCGGCAGAAAGTGCGCGCGTTGTGGACGATGCCGGTCTCTAGCCTGCTCGGCCCGGAGCCCGAGGCCGACGCCGACCCGCTGGAAACTTTGGATGTCGCGGACGACTCCAAATTCTCGGAGCCCCCGGCGGAGCAATACGAGCGCTCACAAGTGCTTGCTTTTATTGAGAAAGCCCTGGAAAGGCTGCCGGGCCGTCAACGCCAGGCTTTCTTGCTGCGTTATTGGGAGGAACTGGACGTCGCTGCGGCGGCAAGAATCATGGGTTGCTCGGAGGGGAGTGTGAAAACGCACTGCTCGCGGGCAACCCGCGCCCTTGCGGCGCTACTCGATAAACAGGGGATCAAGCCATGAACCAGCCGGAACAGGAACTGGCGAGGAAGATCATCCAGGTTCTCGACCGCGGCGTGGATCACCTCGAGCCCGCCGTTCGCGAGCGCCTGGCGGCGGCGCGCGCGTCGGCCGTGGCGCGCTATCGCGACCGGCCCGAGACGCTGCCGGGCCTGGCATGGGCCGGGCAGGCGGCGGCGCGCCTCTCCGAAATTCGCTTCTACAATGCCTGGGGTCTGATCGCCGTCGCGGCCATGGTGCTGGCGCTGGCGGGCATCGTGTACTGGCGGAGCAACGGCCCGGCCAGCGATTTCGCGGAAGTCGACATGGGCCTGCTGACCGACGAGCTGCCGCTCAATGCCTACGTCGACAAGGGCTTCGATTCATGGCTAAAACGCTCGCCGCGCTGATCGTCGGTCTATGCCTCGCGTTCTCGGCAGCGGCTGCGCAGGTCAAAGCGGACACTAAGAAGAAGCCGGCCCGGCCCGCCTGGTCGGAACTCTCGCCGCAACAGCAGAAGATCCTCGCCCCGCTCGCGCCTCATTGGGACACGCTGGACGCCTCGCGGCGCAAGAAGTGGGTCACCATCGCCGAGCGCTATCCCCGGATGAAGCCGCAGGCGCAGCAGCGGCTGCAGAAGAACATGGTCGCCTGGGCCAAGCTGACGCCGGAGCAGCGCAAGGCGGCGCGCGAGAAGTATCAAGTGCTGCGGAAGCTTCCGCCCGACAAGCGGCGCGAGGTCGCGGCCCAATGGAAGCGATATCAGCAATCGCTCGCCGCCCAGCCCGAGCTGTCTCCCTCGGATCCTCCGGCGCCGCCGGAGCCGCAGTCCGCCGAAGCCCCGTCACCGGCCCCGGAAACGGCAACCGCCGGAAATCCGGTCCCGCCCGCACAGTAGCGGCGCAGACAGTGCGCCGGTATGCGCCCTGACGATGACAGCGGGGCGGCTCTGCGCGCGCTGCCGGCAGGGCTCGCGCGGCGGTGTTACGCGCTGGTTTACGAAGCGCTGCTGCTCGGTGCGCTGCTGCTCACCGGCGCGCTGCCCTTCGTCATCCTCGCGCACGGCGCCGATCACGCAGGGGCCCGCCCGGTGTTCCAGCTCTACCTCGTCGCGCTCGTCGCCGTGTATTTCGTCTGGCAGTGGCGGCGCGGCGGCCAGACGCTCGCGATGAAAACGTGGCGCCTGCGGCTCGTGACGCGCGACGGAACGGGGCTGACCTGGGGACGGGCCATTACGCGCTTCCTCTTCGTGCTTCCGGGAACGCTGCTGCTGGGCGCGGGATTCCTCTGGGCGCTGGTGGACCGCGACGGCCTGTTCCTGCACGACCGCCTCGCCGGAACAAAGATCATCTTCGTTCCTGCCACCACATCATCCCGACCGCGACGGCCAGGAACATCGCGGTGGGCATGAGCGCGCTCGACGCGGGCGGCCAGTCGTTCAACAGGCCGAGATGCGAGAACAGCCGGTTCAGGAAGTGGAAAGCGACGCCGAGCATGATGCCGGCGAAGATCTTGGCGCCCACGCCCGCCTGCCGGCTCTGGAAATGAGCGAATGGCAGCGCCAGCACCAGCATGACCAGCACCGCGAGCGGGTAGGTGAGCTTGGTCCACAGCGCGATTTCGTAGCGCAGCGCCTTCTGCCGGTTTTCCTTGAGGTGCTGGGAATAGGAATAGAGGTTCCACGCGGACATCTGCTCGGGCTTGACCAGGAGCACGTTGATGAGATCCGGCTCGAGCACCGATTGCCAGCTGGCCTCGGGTATCTCGCGCACCGACGTTTTCATATCCTCGAAGCGGGTCTGGGTGACGCTCCGCAGCAGCCAGCTGCGGTCGCTCTGGTAGGCGCCGCGCTGGGCGTAGCTGATCGAGCGCAGCCGGTGCCCGCCATCGAACTCGTAGATCCGAACGCCCTTCAGCGTCGTATCGGGCAGCACCTCGATGACGTTGATGAAGCTCTTGCCGTCCTTGATCCACAGGCCGGAGCGGAATTCCTGCGCCACCAGCCCGGTGATGGACTGCGAGCGCAGGCGTTGCGCGAGCTGCTGCGCCGGCGGCGCGATGAATTCCCCGACCACGAAGGCGAACACCGCGAACACGAGGCCGATCATCGCGAGCGTCGCCGCGAAGCGCGCGGTGGATACGCCCGAAGTCCGCATCACGGTGTATTCCGACCCTGCCACCAGTTGCGCGAGCGCAAACAGCGTCCCGATCAGGACGGCGACCGGGAACAGCTCATAGACATGGTCGGGCACCGACAGCGCCACGTAGACCAGGATGCGGCGTATCGTGTAGGCGCCGCGCCCGAGGTCCTTCATCTGCTCGACCAGGTCGAAGAACGCGAACAGCATGACCAGCGCGGCGAATACCAGCGCGGTGGCGACGAAGATCTCGGTCGCGAGATAGCGTGTCAGCGTTCTCATGGCACGAGCCGGAACAGCGAGAACACGGTGAGGCGCCGGTAGAAGAGCGCGAGCAGGATCACCAGCATCACGGCGTGCACGCCCGTCAGCCCCGCCGCGAGCGAGATCCGCGACTGCGCGATCGAGGCCTGGGTGATCGAGAGCATGTTGCTGTAGGCCATGTAGATCAGCAGCGCCAGCACGAGGTTCATCGATCGCCCGGCGCGCGGGTTGACGAAGGAAAGCGGTATCGCCAGCAGCGACAGGATCAACGCGCTCGCCGGCAGCCCGATGCGCCACGAGAGCTCCGCGAGATGGGGCGGCGTCGGCTCGCGCAGGAGATCGGCGGTCGGCACCGACTTGGTGGTGGGCGCGCGCGGCGCGCGCGCGTCCGCGGTCTCGACGCGCATCGCGTAGCGCTCGAACTCGTAAACCTTGTATTCCGTCGAGCCCGGCTCGCCCTCGTAGCGCCGGCCGTTCACCAGCACCAGGAAGCGGTCGCCATTGTCCGCGCTCTCCTGGAAGCCGCGCGCCGCCACCATCACCCCCTGCTTCCCGTGCTGGGTCGAGCTCACGAACACGTTGGCGACCAGGTTCTCGGTCCCGGAAACTTCCTCCACGAAATAGACCCGCTCGGCCTGGCCCGACTCGCGGAACACCCCGGGGGCCACCGCTGACACGTCATCGCGGCTGTCCATCCGGCGCCGGAACTCCTCGCTGTTCGACACCGCCCACGGCGACAGCACGAGCGAGAGCAGCGCGATCACGAATACCAGCGGCGCGGCGAACGCCAGCACCGGGCGTATCCACTGCGTGAGGCTCATGCCGCACGAGAACCACACCACCATCTCGGAGTCCCGGTAGCTGCGCGTGAGCGTCATCAGCACCGCAATGAACAGCGTCAACGACAGCAGCACCGGCAGGTAATTGAGGGTCGTGAAGCCGAGCAGCGCCATGACGCCGGTGGAGGTGATGGCGCCGCTCGCTGCCTGCCCCAGCAGGCGCACGACCAGCATCGTGATCACGATGGCGAGCAGCACCAGGAACGTCGCCAGCGCCGCGGTCGCCAGCTCGCGCAACAGTGCGTTGCGGAAGATCATCGCGGGTCCGGATTCACTTTGACTTTTCGAGAAGAATACGTAAATAATCAGGAACCTAACTCGACATGGAGTCGCCAGTGGAATTTAGCATAATTAGCGGCGCGCCGCAGACCGGACGCAATGGCTGCCTGGTCGCGGGCGTATTCGAGCCGGGCAGGCTCTCGGCCGCGGCGGCGGCCCTGGACCGCGCGGCGAAGGGATTCCTCGGCGGCATCGTGCGCCGCGGCGACCTGACGGGCAAACCGGGCTCGACCCTGCTGCTGCACAACGTTCCCGGCGTCGGCGCCGCGCGCGTGCTGCTGGTCGGGCTCGGGCGCGAGGCTGAATTCGGCGACAAGCGCTACCGGGAAGCGATCGCGGCTGCGATCCGGGCGCTGAACGTCACCGGCGCGGACGAAGCCGTCCTGCTGCTCACCGAGCTTGCGGTCGGCAGGCGGGACGCGGGCTGGAAGGTGGCGCACGCGGTGGCGGTTGCGCGCGAATGCGCGTACCGCTTCACCCGGATGAAGAGCAAGAGCGAGGGCCCGGAGCCCGCGTTGCGCCGGCTCACGCTGAGCGTCGACCGCGCCGCGCTCAAGCGCGCCGGCGGCGGGCTCGAGCAGGGGCTCGCGGTCGCGCACGGGATGAGCCTCGCCAGGGACCTCGGCAACCTCCCGCCCAACGTCTGCACGCCGTCCTACCTCGCCGACCAGGCGCGGGAACTGGCGAAGCGCTATCGCATGAAGCTGACGGTGCTGGAGCGCGCGGACATGGAGCGGCTCGGCATGCACACCCTGCTGTCGGTCGCGCAGGGCAGCGCCCAGCCGCCCAAGTTCATCACGCTCGAGCATCGCGGCGGGCCGAAAAAGATGAAGCCGGTCGCGCTCGTCGGCAAGGGCATCACGTTCGATACCGGCGGCATCTCGCTGAAACCCGCCGGCGAGATGGACGAGATGAAATTCGACATGTGCGGCGCCGCCAGCGTGCTCGGCACGATGAAGGCAGTGGGAGAAATGAAGCTGCCGGTCAACGTGGTCGGAGCGATTCCCACGACGGAGAACATGCCCGGCGGGCGCGCCACCCGGCCCGGCGACATCGTCAAGAGCCTCTCGGGCCAGACCGTGGAGATCCTCAATACCGATGCCGAGGGGCGGCTCATCCTGTGCGACGCGCTCACCTACGTCGAGCGCTTCCAGCCCGCGGCGGTGATCGACATCGCCACCCTCACCGGCGCCTGCGTGATCGCGCTCGGCCACGTCGCGACCGGGCTCTTCGCCAACGACCCCGCGCTGGCGCGCGAGATCACGGCCGCGGGGGAGACCGCCCAGGACCGCGTGTGGCAGATGCCGCTGTGGGACGACTACCAGGAGCAGCTGAAGAGCAATTTCGCCGATTTCGCCAATATCGGCGGCCGTCCCGCCGGCGCGGTCACCGCGGCGTGCTTCCTGGCGCGCTTCACCAAGCGCTACAAGTGGGCGCATCTCGACATCGCCGGCACCGCGTGGAAAAGCGGGAAAGAGAAAGGCGCGACCGGCCGCCCGGTACCGCTATTGACCCAATTCCTGGTCAACCGGGCCGGGAAATGACGCAGATCGACTTCTACACCCACGTCCCCGACAAGCTGCGCGTCGCGTGCCAGCTCTCGGGCAAGGCATTCGCGCGCGGGCTGAAGGTCACCGTGTTCTGTCCCGACCCCGACACCGCGACTCGTTTCGATCGCCTGCTGTGGATGACGCCTTCGATCGGGTTCGTGCCGCACTGCGCGCCCGACGACCCGCTCGCCGCGGAAACGCCGGTCATCATCGATTGCCGCGGCGACAACCTGCTTCACGACGATGTGCTGCTCAACCTGCGGCCCGAGTGGCCGCCGTTCTTCGGCCGTTTCCGGCGGCTGATCGAGATCGTCGGCCTCGAGGACGGGGACCGTGCCGCGGCCCGCGAGCGCTTCCGCTTCTACCGCGACCGCGGCTACGAGATCCGCACCCACGACCTCAGGAAAACCCGTGAACGGTGAACGGTGAACGAGCAACCGACCCGCGACGACGAAGGCGATGACCTGCTGAAGCGCGCCGACGCGCTGCTGGCGCGCCATCGCGGCGCGGCCAGGCCCGCTTCCGCGGCCGCCGCACCCGGCCTCCCCACCCTGGACGAGCCGGCGGCGCGGGCGCCCGTGGATGGCGACATACCCACGCTCACCGAGGTCATCCCCGCGGGCGAGCTGCCCGCGATCCTGGCGCCGTCCCGCCCGCGGGCGCCGGGCCCGGCCGCCTCCGGCGAGGTGATCCCGCGCGTGCAGGCGCAGAACCTCGAGCACAGCCTCTACCAGAAGCTGAAGCGCGATCTCGACCAGCACATCGCCCAGGTCATGCAGGACCGCTTCATGCCGGGCATCGGCAGCGCCCTCGATTCGGCGCTCGCCAAGGTGAGCCTCGACATCAAGTCCGACATCAACAGCATGGTGCGCGCCTCGATCGAGGAGACCCTGCGCACCCAGATCAAGAACCTGCGCGTGGCCGTGGATGCCAAGGCCGCGATGCGGGAGGCCACTGCGGCGGTCACCGGCGGCGCTCCCGCCGGATCCGACCGGGCGGCGGCGCTCGCCAAGAGCTTCGATCCGGCGGCCATCGAAACGCGCTGGTACGCGGCATGGGAGAACGGCGGCTATTTCGCGGCCGGGCTCGACGAGAAGAATCCGGACAATTTCTGCGTCCTGCTGCCGCCGCCCAACGTCACCGGCACGCTGCACATGGGCCACGCGTTCCAGCAGACGCTGATGGACGCGCTCGTGCGCTACCACCGCATGCGCGGCTTCAACACGCTGTGGCAGGCCGGCACCGATCATGCGGGCATCGCGACGCAGATCGTGGTCGAGCGCCAGCTCGAGCAGGAGGGCACCTCGCGCCGGGCGCTCGGGCGCGAGGCGTTCCTCGAGCGGGTCTGGAAATGGAAGGCGGAGTCGGGCTCGACCATCACCCGCCAGATGCGCCGGCTGGGGGCGTCCTGCGACTGGGGGCGCGAGCGCTTTACCATGGACGAAGGGCTGTCGCGCGTGGTGACGGAAGTCTTCGTGCGGCTCCACGAGCACGGCCTCATCTACCGCGGGAAACGCCTGGTCAACTGGGACCCGGTTCTGCAGACGGCAGTGTCCGACCTCGAGGTCGAGTCGAACGAGGAGGACGGCAAGCTCTACCACATCCGCTACCCGCTCGCCGACGGCAGCGGGCACGTCACGGTCGCCACCACGCGTCCGGAAACGATGCTCGGCGACGTCGCGGTCGCGGTGCATCCCGGGGACGAGCGCTACCGGGGCATCGTCGGCAAGAAAGTGCACCTGCCGCTCACCGGCCGGCAGATTCCGGTGATCGCGGATGACTATGTGGACCGGGCCTTCGGCACCGGTTGCCTGAAGATCACGCCGGGGCACGATTTCAACGACTTCAACGTCTGGCTGCGCCACCGGGAAGTCATCGCGCAAGCGCTGGGCAGCATCGGCTACCGGCAGGCCTATCCGCCCAGCATCTTCAAGAAGGACGCCCGGCTGAAGGATTCCCCCGTCGACGATTTCGAGACGGGTCACCGGGCGGCAGCCGGGGGCCCGACGCACGTGGTCGACGGGTCGGGCCTGCCGGGCAAGTCCAGCTCCGAGCTGCTCCCTGCGGCCTACCGCGGGCTCGACCGCTTCGCGGCGCGGGAGAAAGTGCTCGCGGATCTCGCGCAGCACGGGCTGCTCGCCGAGGTGAAACCGCACAAGATGATGGTGCCGCGCTGCGGGCGCACCGATGCCGTGGTCGAGCCCATGCTCACCGACCAGTGGTTCGTGAAGATGGATACGCTGGCGCAAGCCGGACTGGAAGCGGTGGCGCGCGGGGAGGTCCGGTTCGTGCCGGAGAACTGGAGGACGACCTACGACCAGTGGCTCACCCGCATCCAGGACTGGTGCATCTCGCGCCAGCTCTGGTGGGGCCACCGCATTCCCGCGTGGTACGACACCGAGGGCAACGTCTACGTCGGGCGCACCCGGCAGGAGGCGCAGGCGATGCACCGCCAGGCGATGCTCGAGCGCGTGCGGGCGGGCGGGCGCGTGACGCCCTCGGAGCTGAAGCAGGACGAGGACGTGCTCGACACCTGGTTCTCCTCGGCCCTGTGGCCGTTCTCGACGCTCGGCTGGCCCGCGGACAACCCGGCGCTGCGCCTGCACCTGCCCACGAGCGTGCTCGTCACCGGCTTCGACATCATCTTCTTCTGGGTGGCGCGCATGGTGATGATGACGCTGCCCTTCACCGGCAAGGTGCCGTTCCGCGAGGTCTACGTGCACGGGCTGGTGCGCGACGCCGAGGGCCAGAAGATGTCGAAATCGAAGGGCAACATCCTCGACCCCCTCGACATCATCGACGGCGTCGGGCTCGAGGCGCTCATCGAGAAACGCACCTCGAATCTGCTGAACCCGAGGCAGGCGGACGCCATCGCCGCGGCGACGCGCCGCCAGTTCCCCGACGGCATCCCCGCCTTCGGCACCGACGCGCTGCGCTTCACCTTCGCCAGCCTCGCCTCGCACGGACGCGACATCAAGTTCGACCTTGCGCGCTGCGACGGCTACCGCAATTTCTGCAACAAGCTGTGGAACGCGACGCGCTTCGTGCTGATGAACTGCGAGGGGCGCGACACCGGGCTCGACGAGAACCTGCCGGCCGAGCTCTCGGTCGCCGACCGCTGGATCGTGAGCCGCCTGCAGCGGGCGGAGCAGGAGGCACGCCAGGCGTTCAGGGACTACCGCTTCGACAACCTCTCGCGCGCGCTCTACGAGCTCACGTGGGACGAGTACTGCGACTGGTATCTGGAGATCGCCAAGGTTCAGATCGCGGAAGGCAACGCGGCGCAGCAGCGCGCCACGCGCCGCACGCTCGCGCGCGTGCTCGAGACGATCCTGCGGCTCGCGCACCCGGTGATCCCGTTCATCACCGAGGAGCTGTGGCAGAAAGTGGCGCCGCTCGCGGGCAAGCGCGGGCCGTCCATCATGCTCGCGCGCTACCCCGAGCCGCAGCCGGAGAAGCTCGACGAGGCCGCGGAGCGGGAAATCGCGCTGCTCAAGGAAATCACCAACGCCTGCCGGACGCTGCGCGCCGAAATGGGGATCGCGCTCTCCGAGAAGCTGCCGCTGCTGGTCCAGGGCGCGCCGCACCGGGTCACGCCATTCGTGCCCTATCTCATCGCGCTGGCGCGCCTCTCCGAGGTGGTGGTCGGCGAGGGCGCGCTGCCGGGCGGCGGCGCGCCGGTGTCCATCGTGGGCGATTACCGCCTGATGCTCAAGGTCGAGGTGGACGTGGCGGCCGAGCGCGAGCGCCTCAGGAAAGAACGGGCGCGGGTCGAGGGCGAGGCGGCGAAATGCGAGGCCAAGTTCGCCAACCCGGGTTTCGTCGAGCGCGCGCCGCCGTTGATCGTGGCCCAGGAGAAGGAGCGCCACGCGCGCTTCAAGGCCACGCTCGAGAAAATCGACGAGCAGCTGCGGAAACTGGTCTGATGACGCATACCCGTTACGGATAAGCTTTGGGATCGAACGGCACCTTGCGCCCGACCAGGCTCTCGAGCAGGATCAGCTCGGCGTCGGTGTGGTTGATCACAGGCGCCTTCTCGATCATGCGCGGCATGCCCTTGGGATAGATGTAGCGCGGCTGGTCGTGGTGCCTGGTGCGCACCGTTTCCGCGTCCTTCGGCGCGTCCACCGGCACGAGCTCGGCCTCGCCATAGCAGGTGCAGGCATAGGTGCGGATGTTCTCGATCTCCACGTAGAGGCCGGTGCCGCGGATGCCGATCGTCGCCGTCGCGGTCTGGACGCGCTTGCCCTTGCCCGGCTCGAACACCGAGAGCAGCGCACCCGTCACCAGCCGCAGGCCGCCGAGGACCGTCCGCGACGCATCCCTGGAGAGCTCGATGCGGGAATTCGCGCGTGCCATGAACGCATCGCGGCCGACGACGAAAACCAGCTCGGCGCCGCGCCCCGTGGTGATCACTGCGTCCGGCCTGACCGCCATGCCGGGCTTCGCGGGCTCGCCGCCGATGCGCACATCGCCCCGTGCCCGGGCCACCCCGTTCTGCACGGCACCCGCCGCCAGCGCGTACCGCAGCCGCGCCATCTCCAGCGCCAGGACTGCGCCGCCCGCCGTCATGCCCGCGAGCCACGCCCGTCGTGAGTTACCCCTCATTGCGCCATTGTCCACGGTTTGCACTACGCGGCCAACGGCGTCTCGGATGCACCCCTGGGCAGCCGAACCGCTAACCGTACGTGGCTTGATCCAGATCAAACCGCGCCCGCGCTTTAACTATTAATTTCAACAGGATGATCAGGTTCTCGCTCGTCGATTTCTCGATCCGGCGCCCGCAGCTGGTGGTCGCCGCGACCGTTGTGCTCACGATCCTCTTTCTCACACAGTTGCCACGGATCACGACGGACACCAACCCGAAGCATATGCTGCCCGAAACCTCCGATGTGCGCGTCTGGAACAACGAGGTGGATAGGATCTTCGCGCTCTACGAGGACACCATCGTCGTGGGAGTGCAGAGCGATGGGGGGGTACTCAACCGGGAAACCCTCGGTCGCATCGCCCGCATCACCGAGGAGATCCTTAAGCTTCAGGGCGTGGCAAGCCGCGACGTGAATGGCTTCACCACGATCACCAACGTCACTGCCGAAGCCGGCACCCTCAAGGTCGGTCCGCTCATGCCGGCCGCACCGCCGAGCGAGGCGGAAGTCGAGTCGCTGCGCCAAGCGCTGTTCGGCAATCCGTTGTTTATCAACCGCATCATCTCCCCCGACGGCAAGACCACCGCGATCTATGTGCCGCTGGAGAAGGGTGCCAACGGCGCCGAGATCGCCAAGAAGATCCACGACATCGTGGCCAAGGAGAAGGGCCCGGAGCGCTATTACATCGCCGGCGACCCGGTGGCGCGCGACACCTTCGGGGCCGAGATGTTCAAGCTGATGGGTATCTTCTCGCCGATCGCTGGCATGATCATGTTCATCACCATTCAGCTCATGTTCCGCAACCTGTCGTTGTCGTTCACCATGATGGCGGTGGCCATGGCGGCGATCATCTGGAGCATGGGGCTTTTGATCGGCGTGGGGCTTCCGGTGCACATCATGAGCTCGATGGCGCCGGTGTTTCTCATGGCGATCGCCACCGATAGCATCCACATCTTCAACGAGTTCTATTTCCGCTACCGCGAGAAGCGCGACAAGCTCGCGGCGATCCGCGAAACGATGCAGGCGGTCAGCCGGCCGGTACGCTACACGGCGCTCGCCACCGCCGCCGGCTTCGCCGTGCTGCTCTTCATGAATATCATCCCGGTCAAGGTCTTCGGCGGGCTGATCGCCTTCGGCACGGTGGTGCTGCGCTTGTTCTCCTTCAGCCTGATTCCCGCCATTCTCACCTTCGTCAAGGAGGAGAAGATCGCCAAAGGCGCTGAGAGCGTGAGCGCGGAACTGGATCGAACCGCCCGTCTTCTGCGCCGCATTGCCGAAGTGGGCGGGACGCGTCCCTTGGCCACAGCGTTGGTCGGAGTGGTACTTCTGGTAGTTGCGATCGTCGGAACGTCTAAGATCCATGTGAACAACAACCTGGTGGCCTGGTTCAAGGAAGCGAGCGAGATCCGCGTCGCCGACGCGGCCATGAACCAGGCGCTGGGCGGCACTTCGCTCGGCTACCTGGTGGTGCTGGCCAACCAGCCGGAATTTATGAAGCGACCGGAAGCCGTGCGCTGGCTCGAGGGCCTGCAACGGCACCTGGAGGGGATGCCGGTGGTGGGCAAGACCTTCTCGGTGGCGGACTACGTGAAGCGCATCAACCGCGTCCTGCACGACGACGACAAGAAATTCGAAGCAGTACCTGATACGAAAGAAGCGATCGGGCAGTACCTGTTCCTGTTCAGCATGTCGGCCAAGCCCTCCGACCTGGACAACGTGGTGGACACCACCTTCCAGAAGGCCAACGTCTGGGTGCAGCTCAAGACCTGGGACGCGGAGGCCATGCGTCAGGTGATCCACGCAGCCGGGGCCTACCAAAAAGCCCACGCACTTCCCGTGTCCGTGAAGCCGGCGGGGATCGCCTATTTCAACCTGGTCTGGAACGACGAGGTGCTGGGCGACATGGTGCGCGGCTTCGTGATGGCGCTGGTCGTGGTCTTCGTCATCCTCGCCCTCGCCTTCCGCTCCGCCAAGTGGGCGCTGGTTGGCTACATGCCGTTGCTGTTCACGATCCTGCTCATCTACGGAGTGGTCGGCTTCGCCGGCAAGGATTTCGACATGCCGCTCTCGGTGCTGAGCACGCTGTCGCTCGGCATGGCGGTGGATTTCGCGATCCATTTCATCAGCCGCTTCCGCCAGCGGCTCGCCGAGACGGGCAGCCGCGACGTGCAGGAGGCTCTCTTGTGGACGGCGGCGCGGCCGGGTAAAGGGATCTTCCGCAACGCGGTGCTGTTTGCGGCGGCGTTCTCGGTGATGCTGTTCGCGCCGCTCACGCCCTATATCGCGGTGGGGGCGTTCATCGTCAGCATGATGCTGCTCTCCGCGCTGCTCACGATTCTCTATCTGTCCGCCCTGATCATGCTCGGGCGGAAATGGCTGCTCGATGAACCGATGCCGGCGGCGGGCGCCGCTCCGGCGCAGACGAAAGGAGGCTGACATGAAACGCTGGTGGATATGGATCGTCGCCGGGCTGCTGCCGCTGCAGGCTTTGGCGCTTTCGGGCGAGGAAGCAATGAAGAAGTCCCAAGCCGCCTTCCTCTATCCGGGCAAGGACTTCAAGGCGCGAGTCGTTATGAAACTCATCAACAAGGACGGCCAGGAACGGTTGCGCGAACTCACCATGCTGCGCAAGAACGCGGGCGAGCCGGGCGGCGACCAGAAATACTTCATGTACTTCTTCCAGCCGGCCGACGTGAAGGACATGACCTTCATGATCCACAAGTACCCGGCCAGGGACGACGACCGCTGGCTGTTCGTGCCGGCGATCAACATGGTCAAGCGCATCGCCGCGCAGGACAAGCGCTCCAGCTTCGTCGGCTCGGACTTCACCTACGAGGACGTCTCGGGGCGGGACATCGAGGACGACAACCACATCATCGAGCGCGAAGAGAAGGTAGGAAACCGCGACTGCTACGTGGTGAAGAGCACGCCCAAGGGGACGGACGCCGATTTCGGCCACAAGGTGACCTGGGTGGACAAAGCGAACTTCCTGCCGCTCAAGGAGGAGCAGTACGACAAGCGGGGTAACCGCTACAAACTCTTCACCGCCGACGAGGTGACAGACATCAAGGCTTTCCCCACGGCGATCAAGCGCACCATGAAGAACCTGCAGACGGGCCACCGCACCGAGGTCGCGTATATCAAGACCGACTACGACCTCGGCATCGAGGACAGCTTGTTCTCGGAGCGGTATCTGCGCCAGCCGCCGCGCAAGTGGATTGACTAATGCCCGGCATCATCCGGTCGATCGCTGTCGGTCTCTTCGCCTTCGCGGCGCTAACGCCGCCAGGCACTTCGGCGGAGGTTACGCTGTCGGGCTTCCTGCAGCAAAACACCGCGTTCAACACGGTGACAGAGAATCCGGACGGGCGGCACTACAAGTGGCTAGAGGAGCGCGCGCAGTTGAAGCTCGACGCCACGGGGGGTGCCTGGCGCGTACTGCTGAAGGGCGAGGTCGCCTACGACCATCTCGGCCGCCAAGACGAAAGTGAACTGCGCGAGGGCTACGTTGATTACGCAGCGCGGAACTGGGATCTGCGCGCAGGCCGGCAAGTGATCACTTGGGGGCTTGGGGACCTGGTGTTCGTGAACGACGTCTTCCCCAAGGACCACGAGGCGCTGTTTGCCGGCCGGCCACTGGAGTATCTGAAGCGCGGTGTGGATGCGGTGAAGCTGGGTGTCTATCCGGGTCTTGCTTCCTTCGAGCTCGTCGTCGCGCCGACCTTCCGGGAGAGCCGCACCCCCGATCCGAATCGATTCTGGCTCTTCGATCCGCTGCCGGCCGTGACCAACCGCACAACCGTCAAGCCCGAGCAGGGTGATGCTGGGCTGCGCGTGTACCGGGATATCGCCGGGTACGACGCGGCGATGTACTTGTATCGCGGCTTCCATCGCACGCCCTCGATGCGACCGGACAGCATGCTCGCGCCGACCAAGATCACCTATTTCTACCCGAAGCTCTTCATTTATGGCGCCAGCCTCTCGGGCCGCGCAGGCGGAGGGGTGTTGAACCTGGAGGCTGCGTTCTACGACTCGCGGCAGGACCGGTCAGGTAGCGACTTCACCGTGCCCAATTCTCAAACCCGGGTGCTGGTCGGTTATCAGATCCAGCCCGTGGAAGATCTTTCCCTCAACTTCCAGTACTACGCCGAGCGGATGCACGCCTATGACAGCTATCGTGGCGCGCTGCCCGCCGGATTCCCGGCCGAAAAGCGGGTCAATCATTACTTCACTGCGCGCGCGACGCAGCTGCTCCAGCACCAGACTCTGCGGCTTTCAGTGTACGCTTCTTACAACGCGAGCAACGGCGACTATTTCGTCACCCCAGAACTGCGCTACAGTTTCACCGACCACCTGTGGGGCGCTGTGGGCGCCAACTTCTTCGGGGGCAAGCCATGGGGTCAGTTTGGACAGCTTTCGCAGAACGATAACGTCTACCTTCAACTCCGGCACGAATTCTGATTTCGGCGCGCTGATGAAAAAAAGGCGGGTATTCCCGCCCTTCTTCCGGTCCGACCCAGTGGCGCGGCTTACATCTTCCAGCCGTAGGCGATGCCGATCGAATTCTGGTACATCTTGAGGGACTCGGTGCCGAAGTTCGCGCCGCCCAGCAGCGTCGTGATCGCCGACGGGCCAGTGACGGTCTTGCTCAAAGCGTGCATATACGACACGCTCAACTCCCCGCCGCTCTTGGTCTTGTAGGTGAGTCCCAGCGTCAGATGCGTCTCCACCACCCCGGGCGCGATGATGTTGAAGCTGATGTCGTTCGCTGAGGTGCCGATCGGGCCCTTGCCATAGTTCACACCGGCGCGCAGCGTCCAGTTCTGGTCATACTGGTGCTCGACGCCGAGCTTGAACACGGTCATGTCCTGCCACCGGAAGCCCGACCCGCCAGGTGAGCCGAGCGGATTAGCGGGAGGGGCGACAAGGCTGTTCAGCACCCCGTTGGCGATCGAGGGAATCTCGCTGTAGTTGATCTGCTGGATATCGAAGGCAATGAGCGTCTTGGGTGTAGCCTGGACGGCGATGCCCGCGCTGTAATTCTCGGGAATGTCGAACTCGCCGGAATTTGCGAACAGCCCTCGATAGGTATCGAAGTTGCTCATACCCATCTTCGGCGAATACGCGGCGCCGACCGACACGGTGTCGCTGAGCTTGCCCATCCAGCCGACCCGCACTCCTACGCCAGTCGACTCATCATAGCCCTTGTTGGTAACGCTGGCCGCGGCGGACGAGATCCCTTGGAATGCCTGGAGGCCATCGACCTTGAAGCGCTGGTAGCCGAGGAGCGGCGAGATCCCGATCGCGTGGCGGTCGTTCAACTTGTAGGCAACCGTCGGCGCAATGATGAGCTGCATCATGTCCACCCCGAGGCGCCCGCAACCGAGCAGCATGTTGGCGTTCGCTGTTCCGCAAGCCGCAAACGGCGGGCCCGCAAGCGGCGTATTGAAGTCCGTGTTCATTCCGCCGTTGCCGTAAACGGTGACCCCGAGCGACAGGTTGGGATTGAGCAGCTTGTTGTATCCGAACTCCGGAATGACGAAGTAATGGCTGTCGCTGTCGGCGGTGCCGTTGTAAATCCCGCCGAACGCGGTCTCGCCTTGGCGAGATACCGACCGGCGCGGGCTGAAGAGATCGGCGCCGAAGTCGACCCGATTACCGACGAAGACCATCTTGGCGGGGTTGACCGCGCCACCCATCGTGTCCGATGCCGTCGCGGTGGACGCTCCGGCCATGCCTTTGGCCTTGATGCCGTAGCCGTGCGAGAAGTAGCCGTTGGTGGCGAGCGCGAAGGTAGGCGCGCAGCACGCCGCAATTACGGCGAGCTTGATGCTTTTCCTCAACTTCATGACTCCCCCTTTTTTGCAGTTGACCTGCGATTAGATAAACAAGCTCACATCCGCGTCCCGCGCCATCGGCAGGAACGTCGCCGCGCCGCAGTATTCCTTGACCTCCGGAATGAAATCGCTGTGCGTGAAACCGAAGAGGTCCACCGTCATCTGGCAGCCGATCAGGTTGACCCCTGCCTCGATGCAAAGCTGGCGCAGCTCCGCGATCCCGGCGACACCCTTGTTCTTGATCGTCTGCTTCATGAGCACGGTCGCGAGCGACTCGAACCCCGGCACCACGCCCTGAACCGCGTTCGGGATGTTCCAGTTGATGCCCTTGAACCAGTCCGGGCCGAACGGCATCTTCATCGGCATTCCGGGGTTGCCGAGCGGGCTGATCTTGAGATCGCTGATGTCTTTCTTCAACAGGTTCAGGCCGTAGAACGTGAAGAATACCGACACGTTCCAGCCCAGCGCGGCGGCGGTCGAGGACAGGATGAAGGGCGGGTAGGCCCAGTCGAGGGTGCCCTTCGTCGCGATGATCGTCATAGAGGGCGTTTTCTTTTCGCGTAGTTCCTCGAGCTTTTGCGGCAGCAGCTCGTCGAGCCGGCGCTTGATCAGGTCGTCGAGCAGTGCGGTGTCCGGGGTCACGCCCATGGGAAAGCTCCTAGTTTCCGCGCTTGATCACGAACTTGAAGACGTTGCCGTCCTGGGTCGAGGCGACCAGCTCGTTTCCGGTCGAGCGGCAGAATGCCTCGAAGTCCTTTACCGAGCCGGGATCGGTGGCGTAAATCTCGAGCAGCCCGCCCGGCGCAACACCTTGCAGCGCCTTCCTCGCCTTGAGGATCGGCAACGGGCAGTTCAGGCCTTTGGCGTCGAGCACCGCAACGGTCACCTGCATCCCTCCGTGTCCGGGTTGGACGATCGAGCGGGCGCGCGGCTTGCTCTTGCCGCGCCCGCTGCGCAGAACATTAGATTATCCATATATTAGAATAATTGAATAGTATAATGCACCCGTTGTCAAGATGCGATAATGGGTCCTGCGCGATCGAGTCGCGCCACCCCCATCCACCATCGAAAGGAAACGTCACCGTGAAAGTCGCCGATCTGCAAAAGAGCGCCGACCGGGCTACGTCACTGCTCAAGGCGATGTCGAATTCCTCGCGCCTGCTGATCCTCTGCCAGCTCGCGGAAGGAGAGAAATCAGTGGGCGAGCTGGAGCGCCTGGTCGGCCTCAGCCAGTCGGGCCTGTCCCAGCACCTCGCGCTGCTGCGGCGAAAGGGCATCGTGGCGACGCGCCGCGAAGCGCAGTCGATCTACTATTCGCTGGCCAGCGCGGAGGCCAGAGCGGTCATGGCCACCCTCTACCAGGTGTTCTGCGCCAAGGCCGCGACCAAGCCGCGCGCGGCGCGGCTGCGCGAGAAGTTCGCCTGAGGGGCATTCGCGCGCGCCCGGAATTCCTCCCGCCGGTGACCCCGCCGTTCAGGTCGTCGGCCGCTCCGGGAACGGGCAGTCGGCTGCGCCCTGCCTGCCGCGGGCGGTCAGTTCTCGAAGCCAATGTTTGCTAACATAAACAAGACGTCTTGCTCATGATCCGAAAGAGCCTCGCCGTGCGTTGCACCTTGCGCTTCAGGCATCTGACGCGGTGGCGCGCGACCCGGGCCGCGCGATAGTGCCCTGATGAGTGCCTTCGTCAAGGCCGCGCGCGTGGCCGAGCTTGCTCCGGGCACGATGAAGCAGGTGGCCATTGGCCCGCGGCGGGTCCTGCTCGCAAATGTCGGCGGGCAGTTCTTCGCCGTCGACGACACCTGCACGCACGAAGACGCATCGCTCTCGCGCGGCGTGCTGCGGGGCGAATGGGTGAAGTGCCCGCTGCACGGAAGCCGCTTCAATGTCCGCACCGGAGAGGTCGTGGAGGATCCGGCGAGCGAGACGCTTGCGACCTACCCGGTGCGTATCGAGGGCGACGAAGTATGGATCGGGACGCCATCATGAGCGCCTCGCAACCGGCGGCTCCGGACGCCGACCTGATGCGCTCGATCATCCAGCGCATCGCCACCGGCCCGGAGCTGAGCAAGAACATCGCGCGCGAGGAGGCGCGCGCGGCCATGCGGCTCGTGCTCGAGGGCCGGGTCGATCCCGTGCAAGCCGGCGTGTTTCTCATCGCGCTGCGCATGAAGCGCGAGACCGACGACGAGAACCTGGGCGTGCTCGACGCCATCCGCGACGTCACTTGCAGCGCCACCGCGGACGTGGACGAGGTCATGGACGTCGCCGACCCCTACGACGGCTACTCGCGCACGCTGCCGGCGGCGCCATTTCTGGCCGCCGTGCTCTCCGCCTGCGGCTTGCCCGCGGTGTCGCACGGTGTTGCGCGCATGGGCCCGAAGTACGGCGTCACGCATCGCCAGGTGCTGCGAGCGGCAGGTGCAACAGTGGATCTATCGGTCGCGGACGCCGCGGCGCGCGTGGCCGATGCGCGCATCGGCTGGGCGTACATCGATCAGCGGATGTTTTGCCCGAAACTCCACGACCTCGCGCGGCTGCGCGCGCTGATCGTCAAGCGCCCCGCGATCACGACGGTCGAGGTCCTGGCCCGGCCGATCCGCGGCCGTCTGCGGACGCACCTCGTCACCGGCTTCGTGCACAAGCCCTATCCGCGCATTTACGCGCTGCTCGCGCGCGCGGCGGGATTCGACTCGGCGTTGATCGTGCGTGGCATGGAGGGGGGCGTGATTCCATCGCTGCGGGCGAGCGGCAAGGTGTTCTATTTCCACGATCGCGGCGCGGAACAGGAACTCGACCTCGTGCCGGCGGACTTCGGCATCGAGTCGTTGCGCCGCGCGCCGTTGCCCGCCGCCGAGAGCGGCGCGGGCGAAGATCGGCACCCGCCCCTCGATAGCGAGGCGGCGGCGGAAACGGCGGCCGCGGCCGGCCTCGCGGCGTTGAACGGCGCTCCGGGCCCGGCGCGCGACAGCCTGGTGTGCGCCGCCGCGCTCTGCCTCAAGCACGTCGGTCGCTTTGAGACGCTCCGCGCCGCCGCGGACGCCGTGCGCGCGGCGCTCGACAGCGGCGCGGCGCGCGCCCGCTTTCAGAGCAACCGTTGATTCACCGCCGCGCGATGGCCGCCACGACGCGGAAGCCGGCGTAAACCAGCGACGAAAGGAGGAATCCGATGTTCGGACCGATCACCATCCCCTTCGGGGCCAAGGTGCTGTTCAACACGCTCACGCTCAAGCCCGGCGTGAAGATGGAGGACGTGGAGCTCGCGCTCGGCGAGATGTGCAACGTGGTCAAGAACACCTACGGCGGCGACAAGGGCGGCTTCATCGCCGGGCAGGTGTTCAAGTTCTCGGGCTTTGTCTCCGACGAGGGAACTCTCGCCGAGGTGCGGCGGGCCGACGACCATATCGCCATCGTCACCTACTGGCGCTCGTTCGAGGAACACGAGCGCTCGCACGCCGACGCGGTGTTCCGGGCCAAGTTCGCGGCTTTGGCAGAAATGTGCGCCGACAGCAAGGAACTCGGCTACGACCTGCTCTGGCAGGGCGAGCCCGAGATTTGATCCCGATCAAAGCCGGCGCTTCGCGAGGGACGAGAATTCATGATCTCGGGCCCCGCGCAGGGTTCGGGGGCGGCGCGGGCACGAACCGGCCGAGCACCCGGCGCAGGCGCACGACCTTTCCGATCACGATCAGCGTCGGGGCCCTGAGGTGCGCCGCGGCAGCAAGCCGCGGAAGCCCCGCGAGCGTGCCTGCGACGACGCGCTGGCTGGCGGTCGTTCCCTGCTGGATGATCGCCGCCGGCGTGCGCGGCGAAAGGCCATGCGCGACAAGCTCGCGCGAGACGCGTTCCAGGCCCGCGAGCCCCATGTAAACGACGATCGTCTGCCCGGCGCGGGCGAGACCCTCCCAGTCGAGGTCGGCGTCGCCTTTGCGCCGCGATCCGGTCACCAGGACACACGCCTGGGCGATGGCGCGGTGCGTCAGGGGGATGCCGACGGCGGCGGCGACACCGGTCGCGGCGGTGATCCCCGGAACCACCCCGAAGGCGATCCCGGCGCGCGCCAGCGCGAGCGCCTCCTCGCCGCCGCGGCCGAAGATGAACGGATCGCCGCCCTTCAAGCGCACGATGCGCTTGCCCTGGCGCGCGAGCGATATCAGCAGCCGGTTGATTTCCCCTTGCGTCATCGTGTGCCGGCCGCGCTGCTTGCCGGCATAGACGCGCGTGGCGCGGCGTGGCAGTCGCGCCAGGATTTCCGGGGCGACAAGGTGGTCGTGGACCACCACATCGGCGGAAGCGAGCAGGCGCGCAGCCTTGAGCGTGAGCAGCTCCGGGTCCCCCGGCCCCGCTCCCACCAGCCAGACGCGAACGCCCTTCCTCACCGCGCATATAATACATTCATATGGAGCATCATGACGGCGCACGTACAGGTCAGGCCGAGCGGCCGGGCGTTTTTCGTCGACGGCAACGATAGCCTGCTGGAGGCGGCGCTGCGTGCCGGGCTGTCGCTCGACTATGGCTGCAGCATCGGCAGCTGCGGCAAGTGCAAGGCCAGGATCGTGTCGGGCGCGGCGCAGAAGACCCGCCATTCCGACTACGCCCTCACGGCAGCCGAGAAGATTGCCGGTGTCGTGCTGATGTGCTGCAACACCGCCGTAGTCGACCTCGTGCTCGAGGCGCGCGAGGCGCACGGCGCGGCGGACATGCCGTTGCAGACCATCGACGCCAGGGTCAAGTCCGTGAGCCCGCTCGGCGACGAGGTGCGGCTGCTGCACCTGCAGACCCCGCGCAGCAACCGGCTGCGCTTTCTGGCCGGGCAATCGGCGTCGCTGTCGCTGGCCGGGGGCATCGGCGCATCCTTGCCCGTGGCGAGCTGCCCCTGCGACGACCGTAACCTGCAATTCCATGTACGGCGGCGCGCCGGCGACGCCTTCGCCGGGCGCGTGTTCGGCGGACTGAAGGGCGTAGACTCGGTGCGCGTCGAGGGGCCGCGCGGGGAATTCGTGCTGAACGAGGAATCGCATCGGGCGCTGGTCTTCATCGCCGGCGAATCCGGTTTTGCGCCCATCAAGAGCCTGATCGAGCACGCCATGGCGCTCGATGCGGCCGAGTCGCTGCACCTGTACTGGGTCGCCTGCGGCGGGGGCGGCCACTACCTGGACAACCTGTGCCGCTCGTGGAGCGATGCCCTGGACAACTTCCGCTACGACGCGATTGCGGCTGAGCGCGCCGCGCCGGACGAAGAGGTCGTGCAAGCGGCGCTGCGGCGGGTGTTGCAGGATCATCCGCGCCCGGGCGATTGCGACGTCTACGTCGCGGGGCCCGGGCCGTGGGTGAACGCGGCCGAGTTCCTGCTGCTCGAACACGGGGTGCCGCGCTCGCAATTGTTCGTCAACTCGCTCATGTCCTGATCACAGGGCGGCTCCTTTTCGGGTCAGCGCCGCCCCCGTGACGCCGCGCGACGCGAACACCAGGAACGCGTGCGCCAGCTTGCCGAACGGCAGCCACAGGAACAGCAGCTCCACGCTCAACAGGTGGATCGCGAGCGGCAGCGGATCGAGCGGCGGCGCGGAGGCGGCGCCGGGCGTGTACGGCTGTTGGATCGCGATCATGCCGGTGGCGAGCGGCAGCACGACGACGAACCAGCTGAAGTAGTCGTCGAAGCCGGACAGCAGGCGGCGCACCGGGTCGGCGAGGCGCTCCATGAGCGCGATGAACAACGACACGAAGGTCACGCCGACGCACAAGTACACCACCGGATCCGCCAGCGGCGGCCACGCCAGCCCGGTGAGGCGCTCGACGAAATGGATGTGCGGCAGGTAGCCGAACACGATCACGGCCAGCCCGAGGTGATAGACGTAGCCGTTCCAGACGCCGAGCTTGTTCCTGCGCCGGAACTCTCGCCTCGGAATCATCCGCGCGAAGATGCCGCGCATCGCCCCGGCGAGCAGCCGCGTGCCGCGCGGCTCGGAAAGGTCCGGCTGGGACCCGCGCCGCAGGATGCCGGCGATGCGCCAGAGGCTGCCCGCGACCAGCACGGCGAGCGAGGCCCACAGCGCCGGTCCGCGCGCGAATGCAAGAAGCTCCATGGGCGTCATCCTGCGCGCCGTTCGGTATCGATGGGCTGCGCGGGTTCGAGGTACTGCGCCACCATCTCGGTCAGGCCGAGCACCGGCATGGTCATCCCGTAGTGCTCGATCGCCTCTTCCAGGACGTTGCGGCAGTTGCCGCACGCGGTGATCAGCGCCTCGGCGCCGGTGGCTTCGATTTGCTGCTTTTTTTTCTCGAATGCGGCAAAGCGCAGGGCTTCGGCGCGGTGGATCGCGCTGACGCCGCCGCCCCCGCCGCAGCAGAAGCTCGCTGCGCCCGATCCGGGCATGTCGACGAGATTCGCGCTCACCGCGCCCGCCAACCGGCGCGGCGCCTCGGTCAGCCCGCCGCGCCGCACCAGCTGGCAAGGATCATGAAACGTCAGGCGGCGCGTGTCCTTGCCGCGCAGGCGCAAGCGGCCCTCGCGCACGAACCGGTCCAGCAGCTCGCTGATCTGCACCACTTCAAAGCCATAGCGCCGGCCGAGGAGGTTGGGGCCTTCCCAGCGCAGCGCCGAGTAGGCATGGCCGCACTCGGGACTGATGACGGTTTTCACCTTCAGCCGCTCGGCCGCGTCGACGATGCGCGAAAGCAGCGTCGCGGCCACCTCGCGCGAGCCCATCTGCACCCCTACGTTGGTCGCCTCGAAGCCCGCGCTGGGGATGGTCCACGACGCGCCCGCCTGCCGGAAGATACGCGCCAGGGCGCCGATGGCCTCGGAAAAGCCCATGATCTCGATCGAGGTCAGGACGACCATGTACTCGGCGCCCTCGGCATCGATGGGCACCTTCAGCCCCGTCTCCTCTTCCTGCAGCTCGATCTGCCGCTTGAGCGCCGGCCAGCGCACGCCGATGGGGCTGCCGGTGTCGAGCGCCCTTTCCGCGGCCTTGTACAGGTCGGCCGGCGCGAAGCCGCCCGCCGCCATGCCCTCGCGCGCCAGGCGCACCAGGCCCGCGATGTCGATCCCCATCGGGCACACGAGCGTGCAGCGGCCGCACAGGTTGCAGGAGTCGTAGATGAGCCCGGACCACTCGTGCAGCTCCTCCGCCGTGACCTCGGGTGGCGCGAGGCCGAGCAGCTTTTTCACCGACGCAAAGGGGGCCGCCTCGCGCTGATACGCCTTGAGCATCGGCTGCAGCTTGTAGATCGGCGTATGGCGCGGGTCGCCGCTGACCAGATGGAAATGGCAGGCGTCGGCGCACTGGCCGCAGTGCACGCAGGACTCGAGCTGGAATGCGGCGTCGCGGCCCGCCTGCGCGACGAACTCCCGCGCCGCCCGGCGCGCATCGGGCGCCTTGGCCGAATCGAGCGCCGTGCGCGCGCTTTCGAGTGCGGGCAGATTCATGGCCGTGCCTCCGTTCAGGCATTGTTCCGGCCGCGCGCGCGGCCGGATTGATCCAGGTCCATCAGGCGCCAGGCGGGGACCCGGACTTTCCCCGGCTCTTTCCCAGGCCGTGTTCGACCGCGGCCACGGCGGCCTCGACGCGCGAGCGCATTCCCAGCTTGCGCAGAATTGCCTTGACGTGCAGCTTGACGGTGCCGTCCGTGATATCGAGGTCGCGCGCGATCATCTTGTTGCTGAGGCCCATGGCAACGTGCTCCAGGATCTCCAGTTCGCGCTGCGTGAGGTCGGCGAACGGCGTCGCCCGCCGCCGCGCCCCCGGCTCCGGGCCGGCGTTGCTGCGCACGATGTCAGCCAGCGTCCCGACCATTTCCCTGGCCACTACGTTGTCGCCGCGCAGCGCCACCTCGAGCGCCGGCACCAGCTCCTCCGGTTCCATGTCCTTCAATAGATAACCCTGCGCGCCGGCGCGCAGCGCCGCGCGCAGGTCGGTGTCCTCGCGGCTCATGGTGAGCATCACTACCGGCGTGAGGACACCGCTTGCACGCAGCTGTTTCAAGGTCTCGACGCCGTTCAAGCCCGGCATCTTGACATCGAGCAGTATGATGTCCGAAGAAAGCTCGCGCGCGCGCCGCACGCCCTCTTCGCCCGAGCTGACCGAGGCCACTACCTGGACGCCGCGGCTTTGCAGCAATTCCTCGAGGCCCTTGCGCACCAGCGCGTGATCGTCTATCAGCAGCACCCGCATGTCAGCCTCGCGCCGCCGTGGCGGCCGCGGCGAGCGGCGGCGCGTTGAAGATCAGCACGATGCGCGTGCCCTCGCCGGGCTCGCTCTCGATCACGAACTGGCCCGGCAGCCGCTCGGTGCGTTCCCGCATGATCGCCAGCCCGGCATGCTCGCCCGGCATGCCGTCGGCTGACTCGGCCATGCCCAGGCCGTCGTCCTCGATCAGCACCGTGTAGAGATCACCTTCGTTGTTGAGCATGATGCGCACGTTGCGCGCGCTGCTGTGCTTGCGGACGTTGGCAAGCGCCTCCTGGATGATGTAATAGACCTGGATCTCCTGCGCCGGGGTGAGCGCGAAGGCCTGGCACTCGTTCTGGAAGAATACCGCGATGCCGGTCTCCCGGCCGAAGCGCTCGACCAGATTGGCGACCGTTTGCACCAGCCCGGATTCGTCGATCTTCAGCCGGTAGTTGGTCAGCAGGTCGCGCAGGTCGGCGTTCGCGCGGGTCATCGCGCGGCGCAGGGCGTTCGCTTCGTACTGGGCGGCGCTGAAGTCCTTGCGCGCCAGGGATTCGCTCAGAATCTTCAGCTGCAGGCGCATGCCGATCAGCGACTGCGCCAGGGAATCGTGCAGCTCGTTGCCGATGATGTTGCGCTCTTCTATGATCGCCAGGCGGCGCGCCTCGCCCTCCAGGCGGGCCTTCTCGATGGCGAGGCCGAGATGGCGGCCCACGCTGATCAGCAGATCGCGCATGTCCTCGCCCATGGCTTCGAGCGGCCGGTCGAGAAACAGGTTGTAGACCCCGAGGATCCGGTCCTGGTACTGCACCGGAACGACCACGAACTCCGTGCAGTCACGCTCGAGCATCGGCCGGCCGATGAGCGCCGCACAGGGCGCGGTGCCGCTTTGGATGCGCAGGCCGCCTGCTGTCGCGGCCAGGCCGCACGGGCAGCGTGCCGCCGGCATCACACGGTCGCTCTCGACCACCTCCGGGACGAGGCCACGGCTCGCGACAAGGCGCGTCTGACCGTCTGCGGTGGCGAGCCGCACGCTCGCCGCGCGGGCGTCGATCAGCTCGATGAAGGTGTCGAGAAAACCGTCGAACAGCTGCTCCAGGCTGCCGGGCTGGTTGAGGCTGGTCGCGATCTCGTACAGGATGTCGAGCGACTGGGTCTTGCGCGCCAGGCGCACCGCCTGGGTCTGCGCCCGCGAACCTGCGCGCGCTATGGACGCGGCGTCATCGGCTTTCGCGCCTGGTTGCGGGCTGGTGGGCTTGGACATGCAACAAACCTGCGCCGCAGCATGCGGCAAAAGATAGGGAACAACTCCAGCCTAACTGCACGGAGCGGCGCCGTCCAGCGCCAGGCTCAGCGTGCCGGTCCCGGCGGCTTGTGCGAGGGATCGTTCGGGTTGATGAAGATGAAGCGCCACTCGCCGGGATTGAGCTCGACGTAGTCCAGGGTGGCGCCGGCCAGCAGCTCAACGCTGCCGGGCGAGATCAGCAGCGTGATGCCGCCGGCGGCGACCTGCGTGTCGCCGTCGGCCTTGTCATCGAAGCCCATGCCGTACTCGAGCGCGCCCTTGTCGTCCAGGCGCGCGGCCAGGCGCAGGCACGCGCCGCCCGCGCCGGCTTGCTGCGCCGACTTGGAAATCTGCTCCGCGGCTTGCGGCGTGACGGCAATCATGGCGTCAGCCGGTGCTCCAGGCCCGCGGTTTGCGCATGCCGGCGGCTCCTGACGAAATCGGCAAATCGCCGCGCCCACGGATTGCCGGCGACGTCGCGCAGGTGGGCAAACGACGCCAGCAGGTTCTTGTGCACGATGCCGTCGTGCCGGCCGTCGATGCCGTGGCCGCGCTCCACCTCATAGGCGAACTCGACGTCCGGCGCGAGGTTCTCGACGCTCGAGTAGTGGAATTCATGCGCGTGGATGAGCAGCGCCGGCGACCGCGGCCACGGGCCGCGGCCAGTCTCGCGCAGATGCACGTAGCCGCGCCCGACCGGCCGGCTGTGCATGACGATATCGGCGGGAATCACGCCAACCATCGGCGCGGTGCGCCCGTTCCACTCGATGCCGCGCGCGAGGTACATCAGACCGCCGCATTCGGCGTAGGCCGGCAGGCCGGCCTCGATCGCATCATGCAGCTCGCGGCGCAGGCTGGTGTTGGCCGCCAAGGCCTCCATGTGCGTTTCCGGAAAGCCGCCGCCGATGAACACGCCGTCGACCGGCGGCAGGTGCTCGGCGTGCAGTGCGTCGAAGCTCACCAGCTCCGCACCTGCCGAGCGCAGGGCGTCGAGGTCGCCCGGATAGTAGAAGCCGAACGCGGCGTCGCGCGCGATGCCGATGCGCACCGGCGGGCCGCCGGCCGCGTCCCGCGCCGGCTCGCCGCCCTGCAGCGGCGCCACCTGCCGGGAGATCGCCAGTAATGGGTCGAGATCGACCTGGCCGGCGATGTGCGCCGCGATCTCGTCCACGCGCTCGCGCGCGCCCTGCGTCTCGTTGCTCGGGATGAGGCCCAGGTGACGCTCCGCGATCGTCATGCGCTCATCGTGCTGCACGGCGCCGATCACCGGCACACCGGTGTAATGCTGGATCACCGCGCGCAGCTTGGCCTCGTGGCGCGAGCCCCCCAGCTGGTTCAGGATCACGCCGGCGATGCGGATGCTCGGGTCGAACGCCTGGTAGCCGAGAATGAGCGGCGCGATGCCGCGCGTCATGCCGCGCGCGTCGATCACCAGCACCACGGGCGTGCCGAGCAGCGCCGCCATCGCGGCATTGCTGTTGCTGCCATGCAGGTCCAGCCCGTCGTACAGGCCCTTGTTGCCTTCGATGAGGCCGAGCGTGGCGCCGCGCATGCTGCGCGCAACCTGGGCACGAATCTCGTCCGCGCCCATCAGGTAGGCGTCGAGGTTGTAGCACGGCCGCCCGGCCGCCAGCGCGAGCCACAGCGGATCGATGTAGTCCGGGCCCTTCTTGAAGGGCTGCACCGCCTCACCGCGCGCGCGCAGTGCCGCGCACAGGCCGATGCACACCGTGGTCTTGCCCGAGGACTTGTGGGCGGCCGAGATGAACAGGCGGTTCATGCGGCTGCGGAACCGACGTCGCCGTCAGCGAGACTCTTCGGCAGGAACGGCAGGACCTTGAGCGCCACGACGGTGAGCGCCAGCGCCAGCGCCACGCCGCCCACGCCGAGCGCCACTTCCGGCAGGCTCGGAGCGTAGGCCGCGACCACACCGTCAAAAAAGCTGCTGGCGACTTCCTTTTCCGGGAACATCAGCTGCGGGTAGGCCTGGCCGCCGATGATGAGGACATAGACCTGAGCGAGGCCGCCCAGGATCACGCACGCCGCCGCCGCCGCGAGGGCGCGGCGCGATGAGGTCCCGAAGAGCAGCGCGAGGGGCACGATGCCGCCGATCAGGACCTGCCCGAGCCAGAACAGCGCCGTGTAGATGCCGCCCTCCCAGAGGAAGAAGCGCTCCACGTCGTGCTGGCGCGCGATGTAGAGGTTGGTGAGGTGGTGGACCGCGACGAAGTACAGGACCGTGGCGACGAACACGCCGAGCAGGTTGCGCAGCCGGTTCAGCACAACGTCGCCCAGTGCCCGGCCGGTCCATTTGCAGGCAGCCATCAGCACCAGCACGAAGACCGCCAGGCCGAAGGAGAACGACATGACGATGAACAGCGGCGCGAGCAGTGCGCTCGCGTAGGGCTCGCGCGCCACCAGGAAGCCGAAGATCGACCCGGTGCCGGTGGTGAGCACCAGGCGCCAGAGGAAGGCGACGAGGCCCGCGGGCTTCGTATGGCGGTTCATGCGCCGCTCGAACATGGTCCAAAGGTACAGTGCCACCACGGCGAAGAAGCCGGTGTAGAGGAAGATGTTCCAGGCGAAGATCGACTTGAAGTTGTAGTGCGTCATCGCCACGATCAGCCGGTCGGGCCGCCCGAGGTCGAGCACCAGCACCGCGAGCCCGCCGGCGAGCAGCGTGAGGGCGAGCAGCCCGGAGAGCCGGGCGAGCGGCTGGTACAGCTCGCGCCCGAACACCGAGGCGACCGATGCGACGTTGAGCGCGCCCGAGGCGGCGACGATCAGGAACACCGCGAACACGTGCGGCGTTCCCCACACGATGCGGTTCGTCATGCCCGTGATGTGGTGGCCCTGATGTTCCATGCTCCAGGCCGCGCCGAGGCCGGCGAGGACCAGCGCGCCGAGCGCCCCGAGCAGCGCCCGGTAGGCGCCGCTGCGGCCGTCGATCTCGCGGTACTGGACGCTCGCCACGGCTACAGGCCCTGGTAACGCACGCCGGTGTTGAGCGCGAGGTCGGCGCGGATCTGGCTCGAGGGCTCGCTTTTCAGGCGGCCGTGGATCTCGGCCGATGCGTCGTTCAGGTCCCCGAACAGCATGGCCTTGCCGCCATCCTTATTGCACGCCTCCACGCAGGCCGGCGACTCGCCGCGATCCACGCGGTGCACGCACAGCGTGCAGGACTCCACCGTGCCCTTGCCGCGCGGCACGTCCGCCTTTTGGCCGCTCACCGCCTCGTGCACGAAGGAGCGCGCGCCGTAGGGGCAGGCCATCACGCAGTAGCGGCAGCCGATGCAGGTGTGCTTGTCGACCAGCACGATGCCGTCGTCGCGCTTGAACGAGGCGCCGGTGGGGCACACGTCCACGCACGGCGGGTGCTCGCAGTGCTGGCACATGAGCGGCAGCGTCTGCGCGTAGCCGGTGCGCTGGTCGCGCAGGTTCACCTTGCGGATCCATTGCGCGTCGGTCTCGGGGCGGCCGAGGCTCGCGACGCCGTTTTCCTCGTGGCAGGCGGTGACGCACGCATCGCAATCCGCGCACTTCGTGATGTCGATCAGCAGCCCCCAGCGCTGCAGGGCCGATGCGGCCTCCTGCGGCGAGCGCGCCTGCGCGAGCTCGATCAGCCTGAAGCCCGGCGCCAGAGTCGTAACTGCGGCCGCGCCCGCGGCAGCGGCGGCGCCCCAGCCCAGGAACTGGCGGCGGTCCGGATTCATGGCCTGGCCGCGGCCCGCTTCTGCTGCAGCGGCGTATGGCACTCGAAGCAGTCGAGGCTCACCGCGGCGTATTCATGGCAGCTCGAGCAGAAGCCGTCCTTGCCGAGCACGCTGCCGGTCTCCCGGCTGGCGTGGCAGTCGACGCAATTCTTCAGGCTGAAGCGCGGCTCGCGCAGCCCCTGGCGCAGGGTCCGGTCGCGCTGGTGCAGCAGCAACTTCATGTGGTCGCGGCGCATCTCGCCGGTCGGCGCCACGCAGGCCTCGCCCTTCTCGATCTTTACCGCGGGCAGCGCCACGCCGCGCGCGCGCTGGTCGCTCGCGTCGGCGGCGCCCGCGACCGCCAGCACGGCGGCGATGATCACGGCAGCGATGCGCGTCATTCCCGCTCGGCGGCGCTCAGTGGTCGCCCATGCCCATCTTGATGTAGCCAGTCGGGCAGACGTCGGCGCAGATGTGGCAGCCGATGCACAGGTCGTAGTCGGTGTAGACGTAGCGGCCCAGGGTTGCCTCCGACTTGGGCGTGCGCTTGACCGCGGTCTGCGGGCAGTAGATGACGCAGTTGTCGCACTCGAAGCACATGCCGCAGCTCATGCAGCGCTTCGCC
>Ga0156023_1040_pt1 | contig 43369 bp, 51 predicted proteins | sample RifCSPlowO2_02_FD_107677 | JGI IMG/M metagenome (GOLD analysis project Ga0156023, IMG submission 107677) | Betaproteobacteria bacterium RIFCSPLOWO2_02_FULL_67_26
AAGGCCGACGGCTTTCCGGTGAGCCGCCGGGTCGGGGAGGACACACCGGACCTCGTCGTGACCTGGACCTCCAACGCCGCGGCCAGGGCGTTCCTGTCCGCCAAGGGCATCGAGGCCGACTACCAGGTGGTCGCGCTGACCGACGATACGCTCAACCGCATGGCCGAGGCGCTGGGCTGCCCCGCCGACGCCATCGCGTTCGACGCCTATCCCGGCTAGTACTACCGGTGACGCGATATAATCGTCACCTGTAGCTCGTCACCCGCATCTCGTCACCCAAGGAGAAGAATAATGGCAGTCTCGATGTACCCGATTTCCGTGCCCGTGTTCGTCAAGCACCTGAACGGCCTGGCCGGCTGCCTGAAAAAGGCGCAGGCGCTGTACGCCGAAAAGAAGTTCGACGAAACGAGCCTGCTCAGCTATCGCTTCTATCCCGACATGTTCAGTCTCGCCCGGCAGGTCCAGGCCGCGACCGACCACGCCAGGAATTGCACCGCCCTGCTCGCGGGAATCGAAGCGCCCAAGTACGAAGACAGCGAAAAGAGCCTCGCGGAGCTGGCCGCGCGGGTGGAGAAGACCGTCGCCTGGCTGGGCGCGATCAAGCCCGGGCAGATCGATGGCTCGGAGGACAAGGCGGTCACGGTGAAGATGCGCGACCGCGAGCTGAACTTCAAGGGGCTGGAGTTGCTGCTCAACCGGTCGATGCCCAACTTCATGTTTCACGCCACGACCGCCTACGACATCCTGCGGCACAACGGCGTGGAGCTCGGCAAGCGCGATTTCATGGGAAATTGATAAAGGAGACTTTGCAATGGAAATCAAGGAAGGCGTAGCCGCACCGGATTTCACGCTCCCCTCGCACACCGACCAGAAGCTCGCGCTCTCCAGTTTCAAGGGCCGGCCGGTCGTGGTCGCGTTCATGCCGTTCGCCTTCACCGGCGGGTGAACGAACCAGGTCAACGGGTTCCGTGCGAACTACGAAGAATTCAGGAAGTTGAACTGCGAGATCCTGCAAATCAGCGCCGACCCGGCTCCGAGCCTCAAGGGCTGGGCGGAGAAGCTGGGCGGCGTGCCCTTCCCCCTGCTGTCGGATTACTGGCCGCACGGCGCGGTCGGCAAGGCCTACGGCATCTTCAACGAGGAGCGCGGCATGGACAAGCGCGCGGCCTACGTGGTCGACGCCAAGGGCATCGTCCGCTACGCCAAGGTGTACCCGCAGGGGACGATACCCGAGAGCCCGGAGCTGTTGGCGGAGCTGCGCAAGCTCTGAAAACAAACCCCGCCGCGGCGGGGTTTTTTGTTCATGCCTCGCCAATGCCGCGCAGCAGCCTGCCCAGGCTGCGCAGCGCGGTCGTGGAACCGGATTCCTCCGTCAGGACCTTCAGGAGCTCGTTGGCGGGGGTGTCCACTGCCCCGGATTGGCGGTCCAGCACCTGGCCGCCGGCCTTTTTCCATTCCATGAGCCGGTGCAGCTCCCCGCCTTCCAGCCACACGCCGTGGTCGCGGCATCGATCCACGACCACCCCGCTGCGCTGGCCGAACCCGACGCGATTCATCAGCTTGCCGCAATCGGGACACGGCACGTAGGAGACCTTGCGGCGCGGCACGGGGCTCTCGTTCTGGAGGGAAGACAGCAGCGTGAACCTGACTTCGTAGGTCGGCGCGACCGCGTCATCGAGCAGGGCCTGGAGCTCGTTGAGGTCGAAGAACAGGCCGTGGCAGCGGGCGCACTGCTCGATGAAGAACCGCTTGCGGTTGCCGACGTTGACGCTTTCCATCGGGGTGCCGCACTCGGGGCAGGGACGCGGCGCGTCCGGCGCCTGGTCCGTGGACGCGGACAGGCTGCGCAGATCGACGGCGTTGCGCGTGCCGCAAAACGAGCAGATCAGCGAGGTGGCGGGCAGCGCCGCCCCGCAGGCGGAGCATTTCATTCCGGGGACCTGGGATCGATCGAGTCGGTGCCGGTATAATATGACATCCGGGTGGCCCCGTCCCCGCCGCCCGACAGGTTGTTTCCGCTGCTACGCCGCCCCGATCCCGCGGTGTGACCGATCCAGGCTCAGCCCCCGCCTGACAAACGGTTGTATTGCGCCGTCGCGCCAGGGAGATGGATACGACTGCCGAAGAACTCGCCGTTCTGCTGGCGCAATATCAGCAGGAACGGCTGGAATACCTCGCGTGGTTCGAGCAGCAACTCCAGCTGCTGCAAACCCTGAAGCATGGCGTGGAATTGCTGCTGCTGGTCGTCAGCTACCTGATCTATTACCTGGCCGATTGCGTCGCGGAAGTGCTGGCGCTGTCCCCGCCCAACGTCTTCTGAAGCCGGGGGCGCGGGGCACGCATATCCCCCGCAGCCGCGCCGGTAACGCGCGCTGCGCTACCCTGCTCCCCGACCCGCTGTGTCGCGAACGCGCCTAGGACAGCAGCGCGACCACGATAAACAGCAACGCCAGCGCCTGGAACCCCACCCGCCTGGCCATCCATTGCAGGCTGCTCGCATGGCCGACTTCACTATCGGTGGCCATCGAGGTGATCCCGGCGATGAGCGATCCAATCGTGGCAAACAGGGCGGCAAGGACCAGCGCAGTCATCATGCTCATGGCACCCTCCTGTAGGAGTTGAGCGCCGTTCAATCTACGCTCAGGCAGCCCGGCGACCTTGATCAAGGTCAAGGATTAGGCGAATTACATGCCGAGTATCCGCCCGATTTCCGCGATATGGCGGCCGACTTCGATCCCCTCGGCCATTGCGGCGTCGAGCGCGTCGTCGATGCGGTCCCGGATGCCGTGCAGCGCGTCTCTCACCCAGTGGTGCCGGCGCACCGGCGACTTGAGCACGTTCTTGAGGGTCTCGATCTCGTCTCTCAGGCGCTGAACGTCGCGGGAACTGCCCTTGAGCTTCCCCAGGTCGCGCTCGAGGGCTTCGATCAGCCTGGCGACCTCGTCGAGGTCGACTTGCCGCGCGCTCGCGTCGTCAGGTTTATCGGCTGCCATACGGTTTCCGGGTCAAGACTAGCGACAGTACTACTACGGTTTATTGATTCATATCAAGGCTTTTACGCAATGCGGTCGCCTTGCCTCGCGCGCGCACGGAGGTGGCGACCGGGGCGGGCCGGCCGCATGATGGTATAAACGCGGGTCAGTCCCCAATCATTTCCAGGACGCTCCATGACCGAACGCAAGCGCCACCCGGTGAAGGCCTATCGCAACCAGGCGTTCCTGAACAGCCGCGACGCCCGGGCATTACGCATTCTTTCCGAATATCTCGAGCCGAAAAGCCGGTTCGAGGCGCACCGCGTCGACGACACCATTGTGTTCATGGGCTCGGCCCGGATCAAGTCGCGCGAGCAGGCCGAGGCGGCGCTGCGCAAGGCCGAGAGCGGTGGCGGCGGCGTCGAGGGCGCCCGCACTGCCCTCGCGATGGCGGCCTACTACGAGGCCGCGCGCGAGCTCGCGTTCCGGCTGACGCAATGGTCCAAGGACCTCGACCCGAAGACGCGGCGCTTCGTGGTATGCACCGGCGGCGGCCCGGGCATCATGGAAGCCGCCAACCGGGGGGCTGCCGATGCCCGCGGCCTGAACGTGGGCCTCACCATTTCGATACCGGTCGAGGAGTTCGACAACCCGTACGTCACGCGCGAGCTGGCGTTCCACTTCCATTATTTTTTCATGCGCAAGTTCTGGTTCGCCTATCTCGCGAAGGCGGTCATCGTGTTCCCGGGCGGCTTCGGCACGCTCGACGAGCTGTTCGAGCTGCTGACGCTCACGCAGACGCGCAAGATGACGAAACCGATGCCGATCGTCCTGTTCGGCACGGAATACTGGCGGCAGGTGATCGACTTCGACGCGCTCGTGCGTCACGGCACGATCAACGCGCCGGACGTGGACCTGGTGCACCGCACCGATTCAGTGGACGACGCCTACAACTGGGTCATCGGGCAGCTTGCGGAGCACGCGCTCGGCCAGCCTGGCGCGACGTTGTGATCCGTTCTGGTGCGAGCGTGCGGGTTATCTGATATTCTGGCGCATGTGAGGATCAGGGAATTCACGATAAGTGCCGCAGCCGCGCTCGCCTGCAGCACGCCTGTGCCCGCCGCCGAGCCCTCCAGCGAGCCGGTGATACTCGTCGCCAGGCCCGCGCTGCGCGACCGCCTCTACGGCGCGACCATCCTCGTCGCCAAGCCGGTCGGCAACGGCCAGCACCTGGGTTTCATCGTCAACCGGCCGACGCGGATGACGCTGGGGCGGATGTTCCCCGATCACGAGCCGTCGAAGAAGGTGACCGACCCGATCTACCTTGGCGGGCCGGTCAATACCGGAACGCTGTTCGCGCTGGTGCAGCGCCAGGGCAGCCCGGCCAGCGGCGCGGTCGAGCTCCTGCCCGATCTGCACATTGTGGTCGAGCGCGACCAGGTGGACGGCATCATCGAGGCCGGGGCCGAGCACGCGCGGTTCTTCGCCGGCCTGGTGCTGTGGAAGCCCGGCGAGCTGCGCTCGGAAATCGAGCGCGGTTTCTGGTACGTGCACGATGCCGATGCCAGCGTCGTGCTGCGCAAGTCCACCGACGGCATGTGGGAAGAGCTGGTCAAGCGCTCGCTGGAGCAGCCGCAGCAGCAACCGCCGGTGAAGGGGCTGCGCACCAGCCTCTAGCGGGTCTCGCCACCCGTATCTCGCCGCTTTCTAGGGCTCCAGGGCGCGCAGCGCCTTGACCCGCTGCGTCCCCGCCGCCAGCATCAGGTTCCACTCGCTGGCGGAAGTGATGAACCGCGCGCCGAGCTTGACCACCGCCGGCAGCGCCTTCGCCGCGTCGCCGCCGTAGAGCCCGCCGACGCCGGCGAACTTGCCGTTCGCCTTGCACGCTTTTGCCACGCGCTCGATGGCGGCGAGGACGTCGGGGTGCGCGAGCTCGCCCGGGTGGCCGAGATCGGTCGAAAGATCGTTCGTTCCGATATGGATGACGTCCACGCCGGGAACCGCCGCGATCGCCTCGATGTTGCCGAGCGCCGTCCTGCTCTCGATCATGAGGATGAGGAGCGTCGCATCGTTGATCGCCTTTCTCGCCTCCGGCGCGGGCACCGAACGATAGGCGAAGTGCGCCCAGCCGCCGAACGCGCCGCGGTTGCCGACCGGGGGATACTTGCACGCCGCGACGGAATTGCGCGCGTCCTCCACGGTCGTGACCTCGGGCATGATGATGCCGAGCGCCCCGTTGTCGAGCATCCGGAGCGCCGCGGCGTAGTCCTTCTCCGGCACGCGCACGATCGGCGCCACGCCCATGTTCATCGCGGCGACGGCCATCTGCGAGATCTCGTGCTCCGGGATCACGCCGTGCTGCAGGTCGAAGAACAGCCCGTCGAAGCCGCACGTCCGCGCGGCAAGCGCGATGTCCACCGTGCGCGCGTGGCGGACCATGAGGGTGAGGGCGAGCTCGCCGCGTTTCAGCCGCTCAAGTACGGGGTTGGCCAGCAGTGGCGTATGCGGCGTATTCATTTCAGAATTTCTCGGGCGCGAGCGCGAGGACGCTGTCCGCGCCGCGCGTGACCTCGCGCGCGAGCGGCAGCGCCTTCGGCAGCTCGTGCTCGGCGAAGAAGCGCGCGGTCGCAAGCTTGGCGTCGAGGAAATCACGGTCGGCGTCCGGCTGCTTGCGCTTCTCATGGGCGATGAGCGCCGCGCGCGCCATCATCCAGCCGCCCGCCACGGTGCCGAAGAGCTTGAGGTACGGCACCGCCACGCCGGCGACCGCCCTGGGATCTCCCGCATGCGTGCGCACGATCCAGTGCGTCGCGGCTTCGAGCCCGTCGACGCTCTCCTTGAGGCCGTCGCGCAGGTAGGTCTCTCCGGCCGACGCGAGCGTCGGCTCGAGCGCGCGCATCGCGCCGATCATGGCGTTCGCGGTCGCGCCCTTTTCAAGCGCCACCTTGCGCCCGACCAGGTCGTTGGCCTGAATGCCGGTGGTGCCTTCGTAGATCGTCGTGATGCGCGCATCGCGCAGGTACTGCGTCGCGCCGGTCTCCTCGATGAAGCCCATGCCGCCGTGGACCTGGATGCCGGTCGAGGCGACCTCCACCCCCTGCTCGGTGCACCAGCCCTTGACGACCGGGGTCAGCAGGTCAAGCAGCGACTGGTTCCGCCGCTTCTCCGCGGGATCGGGATGGCGCCTGGCCTTGTCGAGCGTCGCCGCCGCGAAGTACGCGAGCGCGCGCATCGCCTCCGTCTGCGCCCGCATGCTCATGAGCATCCGGCGCACGTCGGGGTGGTGGATGATGGTGACGCGGTCGCCGCCCCGCTGGCCGATCTCGCGGCCCTGCACGCGCGTCCGCGCGTATTCCAGCGCGTGCTGGTAGGCGCGCTCGCCGGCCGCCACGCCCTCCACGCCGACCGCGAGGCGCGCGTGGTTCATCATGGTGAACATGTACTCGAGGCCGCGGTTCTCTTCGCCCACGAGGTGGCCGATCGCGCCCTTCCGGTCGCCGTACGCGAGCACGCAGGTCGGACTGCCGCGGATCCCGAGCTTGTGCTCGATCGAGACGCACTTGACGTCGTTGCGCTCGCCCGGCGTGCCGTCCGGCTTCGGCAGGAACTTGGGAACGATGAACAGCGAGATGCCCTTCACGCCTTCCGGCGCGTCGGGCGTGCGGGCGAGCACGAGGTGGATGATGTTCTCCGACAGGTCGTGCTCGCCCCAGGTGATGAAGATCTTGGTGCCCTGGATGCGGTAGTGGCCGCCTTCGCGCACGGCGCGCGTGCGCACCGCCGAGAGATCCGAGCCCGCCTGCGGCTCGGTCAGGTTCATGGTGCCGGTCCACACGCCCGAGGTGAGCTTGCCGGCATAGGTTTTCAGCTGCTCCGGCGAGGCGTGCGCTCTCAGCGCCTCGAGCACGCCCGAGGTGAGCATCGGGGCGAGGCACAGCGCCATGTTCGCGCTCTTCCAGATTTCCTGAACCGGGGTCGCGATGAGGTGCGGCAGGCCCTGCCCGCCGTACTCGGGCTCGCCGCCGAGGCCGTTCCACCCCGCCTCGACGAACTGGCGATAGGCCTCCTTGAACCCCTTCGGCGCGGTTACCGCGCCGTCGGAGAGGCGCGCCCCCTGCCGGTCGCCCTCGCGGTTCAGGGGATCGAGCACCTCCTGCGCGAATTTCCCCGCCTCGCCCAGCACCGCCTCCACCAGCTCGGCGTTGACCTCGCCATGGCCCGGCAGCGCCGCGACCTCGGACAGCCCCGCCAGCTCCTCGATGGCGAAGCGCATGTCCTTCAGCGGCGCGGAATATGTAGACATCAACAATCGCTCCTGCCGCGCGGGAGAGCGGGAGAGCGTGAGGGCGTGAGAGCGAGCAGAATCCCCCTCCCGATCTCCCGAACTCCCGATCTCACGATCCGTCCTTAGAGCTCGCTCGTGAGCTCGGGGACGGCTTTGAACAGGTCCTCGACGAGCCAGTAGTTGGCGACGGCGAAAATCGGGGCTTCCGCATCCTTGTTGATGGCGATGATCACCTTGCTGTCCTTCATCCCCGCGAGATGCTGGATCGCGCCGGAGATGCCGACCGCGATGTAGAGCTCGGGCGCGACGATCTTGCCGGTCTGCCCGACCTGGTAATCGTTCGGCACGAAGCCCGAGTCCACCGCCGCGCGCGAGGCGCCGACTGCCGCGCCGAGCTTGTCGGCGAGCGCTTCCAGTATCTTGAAGCTCTCGGCGCTGCCCATGCCGCGGCCGCCGGAGACGATAATGCGCGCCGCGGCCAGCTCGGGACGTGCCGATTTGGTCAGTTCCTGCCCGTTGAATTTCGAGAGCCCCGTATCCGGTCCCGGCGCGAGGGCTTCGACGGGCGCGGCTCCGCCCGCGCCCGCGGCGTCGAACGCGGTGCCCCGTACCGTCACCACCTTGATCCTGTCCGAGGATCTCACCGTGGCGAGCACGTTGCCGGCGTAAATGGGCCGCACGAACGTATCGGGCGCGTCCACCGCGGAAATGTCCGAGATCTGCTGCACGTCGAGCAGCGCCGCGACGCGCGGCATGAGGTTCTTGCCGAAGCCGGTGGCCGGCGCCACGAGATGCGTGAAATTCGCGGCGAGCGGCACGATCAGGGCGGCGAGGTTCTCCGCGAGGAATCCCTGGTAATGCGGTGCGTCGCAATGGAGCGCCTTCTTCACGCCGGCGAGTTTCGCCGCCGCCTGCGCGGCATCCGCGCACTGGTGGCCGGCCACCAGCACCGTCACGTCGCCGCCCATCTTCGCCGCCGCCGTCACGGCGCTCGCCGTGCCCGTCTTGAGCTGCTTGCCGTCGTGCTCCGCGATTACGAGAACTGCCATGTATTTCCCGCTTCAGTTTTCAGTTTTCAGGGACGAATCACGATTCACGAATCACGATCCACGGTTCTAAATGACCTTCGCCTCATTCCTGAGCTTCGCCACCAGCTCCTTCACGTCGGCGACCTTGACGCCGGCGCCGCGCTTGGCCGGCTCCTGCATTTTCAGCGTGGTGAGGCGCGGGGTCACGTCCACGCCGAGCGCGTCGGGCTTCACGACCTCGAGCGGCTTCTTCTTGGCCTTCATGATGTTGGGCAGCGTCACGTAGCGCGGCTCGTTCAGGCGCAGGTCGGTGGTCACCACCGCCGGCAGCCTGATCGTGAGCTTCTCCAGGCCGCCGTCGATCTCGCGCGTGACCTCCGCGCTGTCGCCGCTCACCTCGAGTTTCGAGATGAAGGCCGCCTGCGGCCAGCCGAGCAGCGCGGCGAGCATCTGTCCCGACTGGTTCGAGTCGTCGTCGATCGCCTGCTTGCCCATGATGACGAGCCGCGGGGACTCCTTCGCCGCGATTGCCTTCATCACCTTCGCCACCGCGAGCGGCTGCACCTCGACGTCGGTCTCGACCAGGATGCCGCGGTCGGCGCCCATCGCCATCGCGGTGCGCAGCGTCTCCTGGCACTGCTGGGCGCCGATCGAGACCGCCACGATCTCGGTCACGACGCCCGCCTCCTTCATGCGCACCGCCTGCTCCATCGCGATCTCGCAGAACGGGTTCATCGTCATCTTGACGTTGGCGGTCTCGACGCCGCTGCCGTCGGGCTTGACCCGCACCTTGACGTAGGGATCGATCACGCGCTTGACCGTTACCAGGACCTTCATCGCTGCTCCCGCGGAAACTGCCTTGGAAAGGGCTGCCATTTTACCGGATCGCGCCCACTGCCGGAATCGCCGCGGGCCGCATTGTGGTCCCGCGCGGCGTCCGCGGCGCGCCGTCCGGGGCGCCGGCGGCCCTACTTCGAAACGAGGTCGCGAACCCGGATTACCGCCTCGTCGACGCGCCGCACGGCCATCACTTCGAGCCCCGCGATCGCCTGCCGGGGCTTGTTGGCGTGAGGGATCAGCGCGTGCGTGAACCCGAGCTTGGCCGCTTCGCGCAGCCGCTCCTGCCCGCGCTGCACCGGCCGCACCTCGCCGACAAGGCCGACCTCGCCGTATACCACGAGCCCGGCGGGCAGCGGCTGGTTCTTGAGCGAGGAGACGACCGCCATCAGCACCGCGAGGTCCGCGGCGGGCTCGGTGATCTTCACGCCGCCGACGGCGTTGACGAACACGTCCTGGTCGAAGCAGGCGATGCCGGCGTGCCGGTGCAGTACGGCGAGCAGCAGCGCGAGCCGGTTCTGCTCGAGGCCGACCGAGAGGCGCCGCGGATTGGGCGCGTGCGCCCCGTCCACCAGTGCCTGGATCTCCACCAGCATCGGGCGCGTGCCTTCCTGCGTCACCATCACGCACGAGCCGGCGACTTCCGACCCGTGCTGCGACAGGAACAGGGCCGACGGGTTGGACACGCCCTTCAGGCCCTTTTCCGTCATGGCGAACACGCCCAGCTCGTTGACCGCGCCGTAGCGGTTCTTGAACGCGCGGATCAGGCGGAAGCTCGAATGCGTGTCCCCCTCGAAATAGAGCACGGTGTCCACCATGTGCTCGAGCACGCGCGGCCCGGCGAGCGCGCCTTCCTTGGTCACGTGGCCGATCAGGACGATGGCGATGCCGCTGCTCTTGGCCACGCGCGTGAGCTGCGCGGCGCACTCGCGCACCTGCGCGACCGATCCGGGCGCCGACTGCAACTGGCCCGAGTACAGCGTCTGGATCGAATCGAGGACCGCGATCTCCGGCTGCTCCGCCGCCAGCGCCGCCTGGATTTTCTCCAGGTTGATCTCGGGCAGGACGTGCACGCCGCGCGCATCGACGCCGAGGCGGCGCGCGTGCAGGGCGACCTGCTCGCTCGACTCCTCGCCGGTGACGTACAGCACCTTGCGGGTCCCGCCGATTCCGGCGAGCGCCTGCAGCAGCAGCGTGGATTTGCCGATGCCGGGATCGCCGCCGAGGAGCACGACGCCGCCCGGCACCAGGCCTCCGCCCAGCACCCGGTCGAACTCCTCGATGCCGGTCCGGATGCGGGACTCCTCGCGCGCCTCCACCTCGGACAGGCGCTGCAGCCGGCCCGCCTGGGCCGCCAGCCCGAAGCGATTGGCGGCGGGTGCGGGTTCCGCGACGGTCTCGACCAGCGTGTTCCAGGCCTGGCAGTGCGGGCACTGGCCCTGCCACTTGAGCACCTGGCCGCCGCATTCAGTGCAGGAATAGACCGACTTGGCTTTTGCCATACGTCACGCTTCCACGATACGAACGCGCGGCGCGAGCGCGCACAGCAGCTGATAGCCCACGGTGCCCGCCGCCTGGGCGACCCGTTCCACCGGCATCCCCTCGCCCCACAGCACGACCCGCGCCCCGGGGCCTGCTTCGGGCAGCTCCGAGAGGTCCACGCACAACAAGTCCATCGAGACGCGTCCGGCGGTGCCCGTCGTGCGCCCGGCCACGCTGACCGGCGTTCCATTCGGCGCGTGGCGCGGATAGCCGTCCGCGTAGCCGCACGCGACGACACCGATCCGCAGCGCCCGGTCCGCCCGGAACATCCCGCCGTAGCCCACGGTGTCCCCGGGCCGCAGGTCCTGCACCGCGATGATGCGGCTCTCGAGCGTCATGGCGGGCTTCAGCCCGGCCTCATCGCCGACGCCCTCGGGAAACGGGGAACAGCCGTAGAGCATGATGCCGGGCCGGACCCAGTCGGCGTGGGTCTCCGGGTAACGCAGTATGGCGGCGGAGTTGGCGAGGCTGCGCGGAAGGGTGTCGCCGTCCGGCAGCTGCTGCAAGCGCGCCATCTGCCAGGCCACCCCGCGCGCGTCATCGGCGTTTGCGAAGTGCGTCATGAGCGCGATGGCGCCGACGCCCGGGTTGCTCCGCAGGCGGTCGCGCGCGGCCGCGAACTCGCCGGGGGACAGCCCCAGCCGGTTCATGCCGGTGTTCACCTTGAGCAGCACGTCGAGCCTCGCGTCCGCCGCCAGCCCGTCGAGCGCCGCGATCTGCTCCCGGCAGTGGACCACGGCGGCAAGCCGGTGCCGTGCCAGCAGCGGCAGCTCGTCCGGGCCGAAGAACCCCTCGAGCAGCACGATGCGCTGCCGGTATCCCGCCTCGCGCAGGCGCACCGCCTCGTCCAGCTCGAGCAGCGCGTAGCCGTCCGCCTCCGACAGCGCCGCCGCCGCCCGCGACAGGCCGTGCCCGTAGGCGTTCGCCTTGATCACCGCCAGCACCTTCGACGCCGGCGCGTGGCGGCGCACCACGGCGAGGTTGTGCTTCAGCGCGGCGGAATGGATGGTGGCGAAGAGCGGGCGCACGGCCTCACCCCTCGTTCGCCAGCTTCTTCATCCTGGCCGCGGCGAACTCGACGAACGCGGTGAGCAGCTTCGAGCGGAACTTCTCCTTGGGGTGCACGAACGAGAACGTCCGCATCAGCCGCGGCTCGAGCGGCACCGCGACCAGCGTGCCGAGCTTGCGCTCCTTGCCCACCGTGGCGCGCGAGACAATGGCGACGCCGAGCCCGGTCTCGACCACGCCCTTGATCGCCTCGATGCTGCCGAGTTCCATCACGATGTTGAGGTCATCGAGCGCAACGCTGCATTGCCGCAGGTACTGGTCCGTGTATTCGCGCGTGCCGGAGCCCAGCTCCCGGTTCACGTAGGGCTCGCCCACCAGCTGCCGCGGCTCGACCCCGCCCAGCCTGGCGAACCGGTGCGAGGGCGCGCAGATCAGCACCAGCTCGTCCTCGCAGCACGCCTCGGTGCGCAGGGCCGGCAGGTGGGACGGCGACTCGATCAGGCCCAGGTCGAGCGCGTGATCGGCGACGCGGCTCTCGATCATCTCGGAATTGCCGACCGTCATGTGCGCGTGCACCTGGGGATGCTGTGCCTTGAACTCGCCGAGCATGCGCGGCAGGATGTACTGCGCGATGGTCAGGCTCGCGCCGAGCAGCAGCGGCCCGCCCATCGCGCCGGTGAGCTCGCCCACCCGCTGCTCCATTTCATCGGACATGCCGAGAATGCGCTCGGCGTAGTCCATCACCATGCGGCCCGCCGGCGTGAGCGTGATCTTGCCATGGCTGCGCTCGAACAGGCGCGCGTTGAAGTGCTCCTCGAGCTGCTTGATCTGGAACGTCACCGCCGGCTGCGTCATGAACAGCTGCTCGGCGGCTTTCGTGAAGCTCAGGTGCTTGGCGACGGTGTGGAACACCTGCAATCGGCGGTCGGCCATACTTCGGTGATGGGTAATGGGTGATGGGCGAAAAAGGTTTAGTATTCAACCACATTTCCAATGATCTGTGGTATAAAACGCCACCCTTTCAAGCCCGCCCCCCCGGACCGCGCATGCCTTTCGGCTTCTACATCATCATGGCGGCGCAGTTCTTCTCGTCGCTCGCCGACAATGCGCTGTTGATCGCCGCGATCGCGCTGCTGATCCAGCTGGCCGCGCCGGAGTGGATGACGCCCCTGCTCAAGTTCTTTTTCACCGTTTCGTACGTGGTGTTCGCGGCTTTCGTGGGCGCATTCGCGGACTCGATGCCCAAGGGGCGCGTGATGTTCATCACCAACCTGGTGAAGATCGCGGGCTGCCTCGCGCTGTTCTTCTACGACTGGCTGCTGTTGCCGGGCACCCCGTTCTACGTCTCGGTCCTGCTCGCCTACGGCATCGTCGGGCTCGGCGCGGCGGCCTACTCGCCCGCCAAGTACGGCATCCTGACGGAGTACCTGCCGCACCAGAAGCTCGTGATCGCCAACGGCTGGATCGAGGGCCTGACCGTGGCCTCGATCATACTCGGCACGCTGCTCGGCGGCGTCCTGATCAGCGATACGGTGTCGAGGCAGCTGCTCGCGATCGACGTTCCCCGGCTGGAAACCGGCATCGACACGGCGCCGGAGGCGGCGATCCTGGTGATCATCACCTTCTACGCGGTCGCGGCGGTGTTCAACCTCTACATCCCCAACACCGGCGTCGACCACCGCGCGCCCAGCAAGAATCCCCTGTTCCTGGTCCACGAGTTCTCGCACTGCGTGCGGCTCCTGTGGCGCGACAAGCTGGGCCAGATCTCGCTCGCCACGACGACGCTGTTCTGGGGCGCGGGCGCGACGCTGCAGTTCATCGTCCTCAAATGGGCGGAAGCCGCGCTCGGCTACACGCTGTCGCAGGCGACGGTCCTGCAGGGGATCTTCGCGGTGGGCATCGCCGCCGGCGCGGTGATCGCCGCGAAATTCATCCCGCTCAGCCGTGCCGCCAACATCGTGCCGGTGGGCATCGCGATGGGCCTGGTCGTCATCGTGATGATATTCGTGCGCCGGGTGGAGATCGCGATCCCGCTCATGGTCCTGCTCGGGGCGCTCGCCGGCTTCTTCGTGGTGCCGATGAACGCGCTGCTGCAGCACCGCGGCCACATCCTGATGGGCGCCGGCCACTCGATCGCGGTGCAGAACTTCAACGAGAACCTGTCGATCCTCGTCATGCTCGGGGTCTACGCGGCCCTGATCCGGCTCGACTTCTCGATCTATACCGTGATCGTGCTGTTCGGGCTGTTCGTCGCGATCGCCATGGCGCTGGTGCGGCAGCGCCACCTGAACAACGTCCGCAGCGGCCCGCTGCCGGCGATCCCGTCAGACGCCCACCACTAAATTTACACGGCCTCGAACTTGAGGCGCTTCACCTGCTCCATGTTGACGCCCTCGATGCGGATCAGCCGCGTCGGGCCGGCGCGCGTCGGGGAATGGAGAGCGCCCTCGTTGTAGACGTGCGCCACTCCCGGCGTGAGCTTGTAGGTCTTCAGCTTGCGCACCTTGCCCGGCTTTTCGGCGCTGGCGGGCTCCAGCAACTGGTAGTCGCTCATCTCGGTTTCCCCGCGCGCCTGGCCGTAGATCGCCCAGGATGGCCCGTGGTCGTGCGGCGGCGACACTTTCGCGCCCTGGTAGTGATGCGCCAGTATGCAGAACCGCAGCTCCGGATCCTCAAACAGGATCTTGCGCTCGGGCGTCGAATCGTCGAGGGCTTTCCCCACGAACGCCTCGTCCTTGAGCACGGTCTCCAGCAGCGCGCGCACCTTCTCGCGCCCCGCCGGCCCCGGCTCCGCCTTCAGGATGTCGTGGCACTTCGAGGAAAACTGTTCCAGTGTAATCGCCATGGCCTGTCTCCTTTTCCACATGCTGGAATCCGCTCAGCACTCAGGCAAAGTTAGCACTTCCCGCGCCCGCTGTGAAGCCTTCACTTTTCCCTTGGATCGTGGAGCGCCTCGTCGGGCGCCTGGTACTGGCCGGAGCGGATCTGCTTCACCATGTTGGTCAGCGCGAGCGCCGCGTTGCCCACCTCGGCGAAGACGTCCTCGTCCTTGTCGAGATCCTCGTGGCTGGTGGCGTAGGGCTGGTACCAGCCGATCCACGTGTCCATCACCGCGGTCGGGCCGGCGGAGATCATGCCGATGTCGTTGAGCCAGTCCGTGAGCATGCGGCGCAGGTTCTCGGGCCCGGCCGCGTCGCCGTGCGCCACGATCGAGAACGCCCGCCCGGCGAGGTGCTTGGGGTAATCCCAGCCCTTCAGCTCCAGCTCCTTCGCCAGCATCGGGCTCTTGCCTTTCGTGGTCGTCGGGTCGGGATTGCCGCCGTCCGCGCACACCAGGCGGTCGATCATGAGCTTCAGGCTCGCCGGCGCCTGGTACCAGTGCACCGGGCACAGGATCATGACGCCGTGCGCGGCGACCCAGCGCGGGTAGATCTCGTTCATCCAGTCGTTCACCTGCCCGACCGCGTGATTGGGATAGCACGAGCACGGCCAGTGGCAGAGCGGCTGGGCGGTCGAAACGCAGGCCTTGCACGGGTAGATCGTCTTGTACGGCTCGTCGGCAAGCGTGGAGATGTCGAGGAAGTCCGCTGCAAAGCCCGGCAACCCCTCGATCGCCTTCTGCGCATGCTGCGCGAGCCGCCGGGTCTTCGAGATCTCGCCGGGACAGGTGTGCTCGCTGCGCGTCGAGCCGTTTACGATCAGTATGCGCGACGGCGATTTCGGGTCTTTCTGGCGCTTTTCCGCCGCCTCGATCGCCGCGCGCGCTTCCAGCCACTCCACCGGAAGCTCGAACTTCGGGTCGGCGTAGGACTTGCCCGCGGGCTTCTTGCGCGGCGACTTGCGATAGACGATGTAGCCGTCCCAGGCTTTCTCGAACACTTTCTCGAGCTCGGCCCTGACCCCGTCGAATGCCGGGTCGTAAAACCGGGCGTAGAAGCGCTCCCGGAACTGCTCCTTGGTCAGCGGAACATACTCGGCTTGGCGCCGCACGGCGGGTTGGGCCACGGTCTCCTCCCTTTGGATCGTCGAACCGGAACGCGGTCCCCCGATGATACGACGCCGCGGCGGCCCCGGATGCCCCGCCGGGCGGGATTCACTTCCGGATCACCGCGATCTCGCTCGGCGCGCCGCTCTTGTCGAGAACGAAAAACCGGGGCAGGCAGCCGTGCGGGTCCTTGATGAAGTCCACCAGGTAGCGCCCGCCCGCGGCGAGCGTCAGGGTGACCGGGAAATCACACCCGGTCTCGAGCAGGGAGCCGGCGTCGTAACGGTATTCGAAAAGCAGCGACAGGGGCACGTTCGCGGGCAACGTGGATTCGAACGAGAGGACCTCCCGTTTCACTTTCTCGCCGCTCTGCAGCTGCCCGACGAGCCGCGCCACCCCGGTGCCGCCGCCCTGACCCGCCTGGACCAGGAACAGCGTCACGCGGTTGGGCGCCCACATCTTTTCCGTCTTCACCGCGAACTGCGCGCTCGGACCCGCTGCCGGCGGCGCGTACGGCACGACTTCCGGCGGCATCGCGCAGCCGGCAAGTCCCGCGCACAAGATGGCGGCAAGAGCGCGTCCGGGGGCTGAGGGATGACACTGCATCACTGTCCTATTTGATCTCTTTCTCGACCGCACTGGCATGGTCCTGCCTGGCTTGCGACATTTCGGACGCGAAGAACCAGCGCACGTAGCCCACCATGCCGCAGGCGCCCACGAACCAGGCCAGCATTGCCAGGACCAGGAAGGCGAGAGAAATCGGGCTCGGCTGCGCCAGCACCGCCGCGCCCGCCGCCGCGACACACAAGGCCAGGCCCATCAACATCGGTTTCCAGCGGCTCCGGTCCGGAGCCATCAGCCAGCGGAGTTGATCACGAAGCAACATACTGCGCCGGCCCGCCTCGTCCGTTACCCATCCCCATCACCGCCTGAGACGAAAGTAGATCTCAGGCAACTTGTTCGGCAGCGAGTTGATGTGATCGAGCACGAGGTAGTGCCCTCGCCCGAAGATCTGCGGCAGGTACTGGTTCGCCATGGTGTCCACGGTGATGCAGAACGGGTGCACGCCCTTCGCCACCGCCTCCTTCACCGCCATGCGCGTGTCCTCGTGGAGGTAGCGCCGGTCGCCGCCGTCGTCGTAGTCCTCGGGGCGGCCGTCGGACAGGATCAGCAGGAGGCGCCGCCGGCTCTCGATGCCCTCGAAGCAGGCGGTGGCGTGGCGGATCGCCGCGCCCATGCGCGTCGCGAGCCGGCCGGACATGCCGCCGATCTGGCTGCGGATGTCGTGCGACAGCGGCTGCTCGAAGTCCTTGATGGTGTAGTAGCTCACGTTGTCGCGGTACTTGGAGCAGAAGCCGGCGATGGAATAGGCGTCGCCCACCTCCTCCATACTCTCCGCGAACAGCAGCACGCCCGCGCGCACGCGGTCCACCAGCCGCCCGCCGCCTTCGGGCAGGTGCTGCATGATGGAGGTGGACATGTCGGCGAGCAGCGTCACCGCGATCTCGCGCTGGCGCATCTCGCGCCGCCGGTAGATGGCCGGCTTCGGCGAGCGCCCGGCCTGCTTCTCCACGATGTAGCTCACCACCGCGTTCAAGTCCATGTCGTCGCCGTCGAACTGCCGCAGCAGGGGCGCGAGCCGCGTCGGCTTCTGCGCCTGGATCGCCCGCTTCAGGCGCTTCAACGCCGCGCCGTACTGGTTCATCAGCCGGTTGGTCTCGGTGATGTTCGACTCCGCGAGCTTTTTCTCCTGCACCCAGCTCCAGTTGCGCTTGTAGCGCGACTCGCGGTAGTCCCACTCGGGGTACGCCACGCCCTTCTCGGACGCCCCGGTGTTCTGCTTCGGGTCGTCGGAGCGGCCGGCGGCGCGGGCCGCGGCGCCGCTGGTGTCGCCGAAGCCGGTGATCTCCTGCTGCTTGCCGCCGTCGCGCTGGTCGCCGCTCTCGGCGTTCTGGGGGGACGGCTCCTGCTCTTCGCCGCCCTCCTGCGGGCGCTGCTCGCCCTCCGCCCCTGACTGCGTCTGCTGCTGCTGCTCATCCTGCTCCTGGGGATGCGCGAGCCGAGTCGTGTTGGGGCCGCGGCCCGGGAGGTAGGCGGCGTGAAACGCCTCGAGATCGGTCACGGGCGGCAGCTCGCTCCCGCTGTGGATCGCGGCGGCAATGCGCCAGGCATCCGCGACCGTGGCCTCGGGGCGGAGCAGCGGCGCAAAGCGCTCGTCGCGCACGCCGTCGTTGCCGGATTTTTCGATGAGGGCCGCCAGCGCGTCCTCCACGCTGTGCACCGCCAGGCTGTAGTAGACGCCGGTCTCGGGGTGGCGCGCGCCCGAGCGCGCGGTCGCGAGCAGCCGTTGCAGGTAGTTCGGCACCAGCCGCTGGATGCGGCAATCGACCCGCAAGTCCTCGCACAGGTCGAAGATCAGCTGGAAGCGCAGCGCGTCGTCGCCGTAGCGCGCGTAGAGCGGCGCCCACGACACCGGCCCGGACTCGGGGAATTCCACTCCCGCCATTCCGAACAACGCCTTCATCGCGAGGCGATCGAAGGTGCCGAAGCGCATGTGGCCCGCGGTGTGGAGCAGCCCGAGCACCGCCTCGTCACGGTTCGGCATCACCGCCGGGAAGTAGATGCTGCGCCCGTCCGTCTCGACGAACGGGCGGCCCTTCTCCGGCGACCAGCTGCCCTCCTTGAGATCGAAGCCGTGGCCGTACCAGACGTCGAGCAGCATGGCGAGCAGGCGGTTGCGCTCGACGAGCCGGAACCCGGGCAGCTGGTCGAGCAGGAGCGCCAGGCTCTCCTCGGACTCGAGCCGGAAATAGGACTCGCCGCGCGCGCGCCCCGACTGCAGGATGTCGGCGCCGCGCATCGCCCACGGCAGGATCGCCTGGGCGCCGAGCAGATTCCGAACGCGGATCGCGCCGGAGAGATAGGTGGCGAGGAGGAGCTTCCTCGACTCGAACAGCTCCTCGGCCGGCTGCGTGAGCTGCTCGATCCCGGTGATGCCCTGGCGCCCGGAAAGGTCCACCACCGGCGTCGTGAAGTAGGCGCAGCCGCTGTCCACCTGCCGGCCGCACCATACGAAACCGATCTCGGCCCAGCGCCGCTGCCCGGCGTGGCCGAGCGAGCCGTAGGCCCGCGGCAGGTTCGCCATGAAGCCCTCGAGCGCGCGCCAGGCGCCGCGCCAGCGCGCGAACTCCAGGGCCTGCTCGGTCCAGGGCAGGACCGTTTCCGACACCCGCTCCGCCTCCCGGCTGCCGCGGATGAAGGCCTTGCCCGCCTCCCGGTCGTAGTCGTAGAGCCGGCGGCAGGCCAGGATCCAGGCGAGCGTCACGTCCGCGCCGTGCGGGCGGATCGCGGGCAGCACCTGCTCGATCTCGCGGTGCGCGACCAGGCTGGCATCGCGCAGTTGCGTGAGCTGCTCGTCGATCGCCTGCTGCTTGGAACGGCTCATTACAACAAATGGACAGGATTTACAGAATTAACAAGAATAAAAAACAAAACCATGTAAATCCTGTTAATCCTGTCTATTTCTTGATCTTGACTCAAGCGCCGAAATGCGCCTGGACGATCTCCATCAGCGCCTCGGCGAGCTCCTCGTCGTCGGTGATGGGGTTGACCATGGCAACCTGGCACGCGGCGACGGGATCGAGCCCGGCGTTGATCATGCTCGCGGCGTACACCAGCGCCCGCGTGGAAGCCGACTCTTCGAGCCCGTGGTCCTTCAGCAGCCGCGCCTTGCGGCCGGCGTTGACCAGCTGGTGCGCGATTTCCGGAGCGATGCCCGGCGCCTCGTTCAGGATGATCTTGCGCTCGATGTCCTCCGACGGGAAGTCGAAGTGCAGGCCGATGAAGCGCTGCTTCGTCGAGGGCTTCAGGTCCTTCAGCACCGTCTGGTAGCCCGGGTTGTAGGAGATCACCAGCATGAAGTCATCGTGCGCCTCGATTTCCTGCCCCTTTTTCTCGATCGTGAGCTTGCGCCGGTGGTCGGTGAGCGAGTGGATGACGACGGTCGAGTCGGTGCGCGCCTCCACGATCTCGTCGAGGTAGCAGATCGCGCCGGCCTTCACCGCGCGCGTGAGCGGCCCGTCCTGCCACACCGTCTCGGACCCTTCCAGCAGGAAGCGGCCGACGAGGTCGGAGCTGGTGAGGTCCTCGTGGCACGAGACCGTGACGAGCGGGCGCTTCAGCTGGAACGCCATGTACTCGAGGAAGCGCGTCTTGCCGCAGCCGGTCGGGCCCTTCAGCATCACCGGCAGGCGTTTCTTGTAGGCGGCCTCGAACACCGCGATCTCGTTGCCCTGCGGCTCGTAGTACGGCGCGACGTCGCCCGGCTGCGGCGCCTGGACGATGTCGCGCTCGACTCCGCGCAATCGATTCACTGCTGTCTTCATCAATACCCCAGATTGGGCATGCTCGTCGGCATGCTGGAAAATCCAATGAATACTGTATTGTAGGCCACGCTGCGCTGCCGGGAAACTGGTCCTAGAGCAGCAGCGGCTTGTCGGGCAGCTCGTCGGGATTGTGGCCTCGCGCCGGAAAGTGACGCACGAGCAGCGCCGTAATGTCCCGGATCCCCTCCACGGTGCCGGCTTCGAAGCGCCCGGCGCGAAACGCTTCCTCCATGCGCTGGCAGATGGCCTCCCACTCCTCCTGGCGTACCAGGCCGGCAATGCCGCGATCCGCCACGATCTCGATGTCGCGGTCCACCAGCTGGAGATAGAGCAGCACGCCGCTGTTGCGCTCGGTGTCCCATACGCGCTGCGCGGCAAATACCCGCTCCGCCCGCTGGCGCGGCGTCATGCCCCTCAGCAAGTCCACCAAGTCCAGGCCCGCCTCCAGCACGAAACGCAGCTCGGCCTCGTGCGTTCTCTCGGAGTCCCCGATCGCCTGCCCGATGCGCGCGAGCGCTGCCTCCGGAAACGGCCGGCGAGCGAGCCAGTCCGGCATGAACAGATGCTTGAGGATGCGCCGGATGCTCATCTACCAGCTCCCCGATGCGCCGCCGCCGCCCGAGCTTCCGCCGCCGCCGCTGAAGCCGCCGCCGCCCGATGACCAGCTGCTGCCGCCGGAAGACCAGCTGCTCCCGCCACCGCTGCTGAACTTGTTGGCCAGGGTGATCAGGAACGCGAGTATCGCGATGATCACGGCCGCAATGACGTTGTACAGAATGAACGTCACGACGCCGGCGGCGAGGCCGATGATTCCCGCGGCGAGCAAGCGGCCGAACAGGGCGCGCAACACGCCGCCCAGGACGAGGACGGCGACAAATCCGTAGAACAGCAGGTCCGGGTAATCGGAGTCCCTCGACAGCGCCGGGCGCTCCGGCGGCGGCATCGCCTCCCCGTCCACCAGCTTGACGATCCGATCCACTCCGGCCGAGACGCCGCCGAAAAAGTCACCTTGCCGGAACCGCGGCGTGATGTCCTCCTCGATGATGCGCTTGGCGTACGCGTCCGGGATTGCCCCTTCGAGCCCGTAGCCGACCTCGATCCGGAGCTTGCGGTCGTTCCTGGCGATGGCGAGCAGCACCCCATCGTTCACGCCCTTGCGGCCGAGTTTCCATTGATCGAAGACGCGGGTGGCGTACTGCTCGATGGTCTCGGGCTGGACGGTCGGCACCAGCAGCACCGCGACCTGGCTGCCCTTGCGGGATTCGAGTTCCGCGAGCCGGGCTTCGACGGCCGCGCGCTGCTCCCCGCTGAGCGTGCCGGTCAGGTCGGTGACGCGCGCCGCGAGCGGCGGCACGGGCACCTGGCCCGCCGCGAACGCCGGCGCAAACAGCAACACTGCCGCGAGCGCTGCTCGCGGCAGTGTGTTCTTGATCACGGGGACTTACTTCGCGGGGACCGGCGCAGGCGCGCCGAAATCCACCTTGGGCGCCTTGCTGATCTCCTTCTCGTTCTCGACCGTGAACTGCGGCTTCTCCGCGAAGCCGAACAGCATCGCGGTCAGGTTCGACGGGAACGAGCGCACGACGACGTTGTATTCCTGCACCGCCTTGATGTAGCGGTTGCGCGCCACGGTGATGCGGTTCTCGGTGCCTTCGAGCTGCGCCTGCAGGTCGCGGAAGTTCTGGTTCGACTTGAGATCGGGATAGCGCTCCACCACCACCATCAGCCGCGACAGTGCCGAGGTGAGCTCGCCCTGCGCCTGCTGGAAGCGGGAGAACGCCTGCGGGTCGTTGAGGAGTTCGGGCGTCGCCTGGATCGTGCCCACCTTGGCGCGCGCGTTGGTGACGCCGAGCAGCACCTGCTGCTCCTGCGCGGCGAATCCCTTCACCGTATTCACCAGGTTAGGGATCAGGTCGGCGCGCCGCTGGTACTGGTTGACCACCTCGGCCCACGCCGCCTTGATCTGCTCGTCGGTGGATTGCAGCGTGTTGTAGCCGCAACCCGCCAGCGACAGCGTCGCCGCGGCCAGCGTCATCGCAATGATTCGACGGATCATGCCAACTCTCCCCAAAGTGCGCGCCAATCACTACTCACCACTCACGAATTATAGCTTCTTCAGCACCGCCTCCGCCGCGCGCGCCCCCCAGTAGACCGCTTCCTCGAACAGCGACATGCCCGAAAGATCGCTATGGGCGAAGTGCAGCCGGCCGTGCGGCGCGGCGAACGCGGTGCGAGCCCGGCTCCACACGAAGCCCGGCACCGGCCGCACCATGGCGTGCCCCCATCGGAACACGTCGAGACGGGTCGCCAGGTCGCGGATATCGGGATGCGGCCGCGCCAGGTCGGCCAGTATGGCCCCGGCCCATTCGTCCCGGGACGCCGCCAGCAGGCGCTCGCGCCCCGCGGCCGGCGGCTGCCCCGACAACGGCAGGTAGTAGGTCAGTACCGTGGGGCCGGGCGCGGTGCGCAGCGCCTGGTGCGTCGCGACGACGTAGCCGATGCCGGGGCTGTCGTAAATGACGTTGTCCCAGGAGAGCGGCGCGCCGGCCCGCTCCAGTGGCGCCGCCTTGAGCGTGAGATTGGCCACCAGCCAGGGCGCGTACTGGAACGCGCGCGCCGCCGTCACGAGCGCGTCGGGCGCGCCCTCCAGCAGGTACGGGACGAGGAACATCGGCGCGGCAAAGATCGCGCGCGCCGCGCGCGCCCGAACCGTGCGCCCTTCGTCGAGCTTGAAGTAATCCACCTCGACGCGGCGACCCGCATCGCGCACCCGGTGGACGGCGGCGCGGGTGACGATGCGCGTACCGAGCCGCGCCGCGAGCTGCCGCACCACCCAGCCGTTGCCTTCGGGCCACGTCAGCACCGTGCCGGGGTCCGCGTTCTCCGCATCGGCATCGCGGCTCGCGAAGTAGTGCACGCCGGCCCAGGCCGAGGTCTCACCGAGCCCGGCGCCGAAATCATCGCGGCAGGCGTGATTGACGTACCAGTGCAGCGGCTCCGAATCGAGCCCGTTGGCGTGCAGGAACTCGCGCATGGTCATGCGGTCGAGCGCGGTCAGTTCCGGATCGGGCGCGCTTTCGGCCACCGGAATGGCGAACGCCTTGCGGCCGCCGCGGCCGCGGCGCGCCTTGAACCCGTCCATCAGCTCGTGGAAACGGCGGTATTGCCGGCGGTCCTCGTCACGCGCCGCGATTTCCGGCAGCAGGCCCTCCTGCCACATGCCGTTGCGGTAAAGGCGCTCCTGCGGGTCGTGGCACAGGTAGCGCTCCTCGTAGCGCGGCTTTACGGCCAGCGGGTTGCCGGCGATCACGCCCAGGTCCGCGAGCAGTTCCCGCACGTGCACCGCTTCGGGAGGAGGAAGGGTCACGTAGTGCGCGCCCCAGGGATAGGGCGAGACGGTGTTGGTGCCAAAGCGGGCACTCCCGCCGGCGTCGGCCTCGAGCTCGAGTATCCTGAAATCGGAGATCCCGGCCTTCAGCAGGCGCCACGCTGCGGCAAGGCCGGCGACGCCGCCGCCGACGATGACGACCTGGTGGTCCTGCGTTTCCGCGGGCGCGGGAAAATCGCGTCCGCGCAGGCGGTGCCCCGCTCCGTGCGAGGCGCCGAGCAATTCGCCCGGCGGGAGCGCGGGAACGACCGCCGCGCCGTCGCGGCACCCGGCCGCCCATGCGGCCGCGGCGAGCGCGGCGATGAATTCCCGGCGCCTCACCGAATGACCCGGCGCCACTCGCGCTCGAAATAGCGCACCAGGATCTGGTTGTTGAGGCGGTTCACCTCCGCGGGCACGCGTTCCATGTCCTTCGGAAACTGGAACATGGCGCGGGTCGCGTCCGGCGTGAGGAAGCGGTGCTGGAGATCGTAGCCGGCGGGCGGCGTGTACGGCCGGCGGCCCGCGATGATGAATCCCCATTCGCCGAAGGACGGCACCATGGCGTGATAGGGCGTCGCGCGCAGCTCCGCGCTCTCGACGGTGGTGACGACGCACCAGAACGACTGGCGCGCGTAGAGGGGCGACGTGGTCTGGATCGCCGCCAGCCCGTCCGGCGCGAGGTTGCGCGCCAGCAGCCGGTAGAACACGCTGGTGTAGAGCTTGCCGAGGCTGTAATTGGACGGATCCGGGAAATCCACCACGATGAAATCGAACAATTCGGTGTTGCGCTCGAGCCACTGCAGCGCGTCCTCGTTGAAGATTTGCACGCGGCCGGACTTGAGCGAGTCGCGGTTGAGCGCGCGCAGCACCGGCGACGTCGAAAACAGCCGGGTCACGTCGGGATCGAGGTCCACCAGCACGATGGCCTCCACGCCGGGATAGCGCAGCACCTCGCGCGCCGCGAGGCCGTCGCCGCCGCCCAGGATCAGCACCCGCTTCGCGCGCGGGAGCGCCTGGAGGCCGGGGTGCACCAGGGCCTCGTGGTAGCGGTACTCGTCGCGCGAGCTGAACTGCAGGTTGTGATTGAGGTAGAACCGGATGTCGTCGCGCCAGCGGGTCAGCACGATGCGCTGGTAGGGGCTCGAGCGCGCGTAAACGATCTCCTCCGTGTAGAGCTGCTGCTCCGCGAACTGGGTGAGCCGCTCCGCGTACGCGAAGCCCCCGCCCAGCATCAGCAGCACCACGGCGCACTGCGCCTTCAGCCAGCGGCGATTGGGGATGTCGTGGCGGAACAGCCACACCGCCCACACCGCCACGAGGGCGTTCATGATGCCGAACATGAGGCCGCTGCGCACGAGGCCGATCTGCGGCGCCAGGAACAGGGGAAAGACCAGGGAGACGGCGAGCGCCCCGAGATAGTCGAAGGTCAGCACCTGGGCCACCAGGTCCCGGAACGGGATATGCTGCCGGAGTATCCGCATCACCAGCGGGATTTCCAGCCCGACCAGCACGCCGACCACCAGCACGATGCCGTAGAGCGCGAGGCGGAACGGGCCCTCCAGCCACGCGAACACGAGGAACAGCGCCAGCGCCGCGAAGCCGCCCAGCGCCGCGACCAGCAGCTCGATCTGGATGAAGCGGACCGCGAGCCGCTTCTCGATGTAGCGCGAGAGGAACGACCCCACGCCCATCGCGAACAGGTAGACGCCGATGACGGTGGAGAACTGGGTGACCGAATCCCCGATCAGGTAGCTCGAGAGCGCCGCGGCGATCAGCTCATAGGCGAGCCCGCATGAGGCGATGATGAATACCGATGCGAGCAGCGCGTGGGTCATCCATCGCCCGGGGGACGTTAATGAGCGGCCCCGGGGTTCAGGGAACGCCGTGGATCGCCGCGCCGACGATGATCGCGATGCCCAGGCACATCGCCCCCACCACGATGGCGAGCGCCATGTTCTTCTCCTCGACCATTTCCTTCCACAGGTCATAGGGCGTGAGCTTGTCGATGATGACGAACGCCAGCCAGAAGATCGCGACCCCGATGACGGTATAGACGAGCGAATTGGCCAAAGCGCCGAAGTTGAAATTCATGTGCGGTCTCCTGTTGAGTTCCTACTTGTGGACAGCGCTACGCTGGCCGGGCACCGGCTTGCTCTCCCCCGTGGCGAACACGCTCAGGCCCGAGTACTGGGCATGAGTGAATACGCCAAGCGCCAACAGTCCCATCGCGATATAGCTACGAAACATGCGGTCCCCCTGGGTCCCGGTCAGCAATCATCGTCGTCCTCGGCGGGCTCCGGCGCGTGATCGCTTTCGGCCCAGCGCGCCGTCTCGAACGCCGACTTGCGGAAAAAGACGATCAGCGGGATCACGAACAAAAACCCTACCAGTATCCACAAGTTGGACCACGCCGGCACGTCGCGCACCACCTGCAGCCTGTTGTACAACGCGTTGACGCGCTCGGGGTGGACTTCGGCATCCACGCTCAGATAGTAGCGGCCCGCGGGTACCCGGCTGAAGATCGCCTCGTCGCTGCGGCTGCCCTCGGACCAGTCCGAGCCGTAATAGTAGCTCACCTCTCTTCCCAGCCGGTAGACGGTGCCCTTGTCCGCCTCCACCAGCGAGATATTGAAGAAAGCCCACCCGTTGCTCAAGTCCGTGTCGCTGCGGACCAGGAGATTGGAAGCGCGCCCGCGCACGTCGAACACTTCGGTCTGCAGCGTCTGCTCGGAGCGCGGCTGGACGACGAATTGCTTGTCGTAGACCTTCTGTCCGCCGCCGAAAAAGAACACGAGGTGGATGACGAAGGCCGCGAGCGACAGCAGCGCGAACGCCGCCCAGTAGCGGCCGTGGACCACGGGCGCCGGCTGGTTGGCGAAGACGCCCCGCCTCGGGGGCAGCGTCTTGAGCTTGAACGCCTGGGCCACCGTCTCCGGCTCGGTGTACTCGGAGATCGACCAGACCAGTTCCTTGTCCGTGCTCTCGGCTGAAACCATCAGGGGCGGATTGATGTAGTCCGCAACCTGGGCCGTGTCGCCCACCTGCACGCGCCAGTAGAATTCGCCCTGAACGTAATCGACCTCGGCGGTCGCGCTCTGGAAGTGCTTGAAGGCGTGCCCGAGGTAGCTGGCGAGCGGATGGCTGGTCCAGGAGGTGGAGCGCGCGGGCGGGTGCTTCGTCGCCTTCACGAAGTTCCAATGGCCGTTGTACTCGGTCAGCCAGCGGAAGCCCTCGACGGGATTGAACAGCAGGTACTCGCTCCAGCGGAAAGCCATCCCCTCCACCTCGATCTTGCGCACCATGAAGCCGATCACCTCGTGATCGGCGCCGTGCAGGCGCCCCGTCGAGCCGAGCTGCACCAGCGGCTTCGGATCGAGCGGCGTTTTCTGGATCTTCTGGATGACCTTGTAGCTCTTGTCCGCGGCGTCGAGCACCGAGCCACAGCTGCCGCAGGCGATCGTCTCGATCGCCGCGGCCGGGTGCACGGTGAGCGGCGCGCCGCAGCCCGTGCACTGGATCGCCTCCGCCGCGACCGCCACCGTCGCCGGGTCGCGCGTATGCGTGAGCTTGAGCGAGACGGGGTCCACCTGCTCGCCAATGAACACGAACGGGGGCGTCTCGCTGTAGTCGATCGTGGCGAAGTAGGCGCCGCCGTAGAGGTCGGCGGTCTGCACGTCGTAGCCCGCGCCGACCTGGAAGGGCAGCTCGCCTTCGCCGGCCACGCACTTCGCCGTTTCGAGCCCGGCGACGGTGAAGCTCTTCCCGTCGAGCTTCACCGTGCCCCCGACCTTGAGCTCGGAATACGCGGGGATCGGCTCCTTGACCGCCTTCAGGCTCGTGACGAAGTTGCGCCCGTAGCCCTCGCCGAACCAGCCGGTGCGCTGCGAGTCGTAGAGCAGGTGCCACTCGTTCCAGATGCCCTGGCCGTAGCGCAGCTGGATGCGGCCGATGACGGCGAAATGCACGCCCTGGTAGCGGCCCTCGGTGCCGAGACGGACCAGCGAAGTGTCCTCGGCGAGCTCCGCCATCTTGCCGAGGTTCTCGAGGTCGGCGCCCTTGCGCAGCAGGGTGCTGCGGCAGAACTCGCAGACGGCGAGCACGGAACCCGCCGCGCGGAACGCGACTTGCGCGCCGCAGGAAGGGCAGCTGGCGGTCCTGGCCATTAACCCGCCGTCGAGAGCTTTCCCGCGCCGGCCGCCGGGATCAGGCCAGCTTCTTCAGGAGGTCCGCCTTCTTCGCCTCGTATTCCTGCTGCGTGATCGCGCCCTTCTGCGCGAGGTCGTGCAGGCGCTCGATGGTCTTCATGACGTCGTCCGCGCTTTGAGCCGGCGCCTGGGCCGCGGCGGGGGCCGCCGCCGGCTGCGCCATGCCGGTCATGGCCTGGCCGAGCGCGCCCGCCATCTGCGCGCCGATCGCCAGGCCCGCTCCGGCGCCGGCGCCGATGCCGGCGAGGCCGCCTTCGTTCGCGGCCGCGACGGGAATCGCCTGCGCCACCTGGTATTGCGTGTACTTCGACAGGTCGCCCACGATGCCCATGCCGATGCGCTGGTCGAGGACCTTCTGCAGCTCCTCGGGCAGCGACAGGTTCTGGAGGACGAAACCGTCGAGCTCGAGGCCGAAGCGCTTGAACGCGTCCGCGAGCTTCGTCTTGAGCAGCTTGCCGAACTCGTCCTGGTTCGCCGCCATGTCGAGGAACGGGATGCCGCTCTCCGCGAGCAGGTCGGTGATCGAGCCGACGACGGTGGCGCGCAGCTGGCCGTCCAGGTCTTCCGTGGTGTAGATCTCGCGAGTGCCGCTCACGTTCTTGTAGAACTCCTTCGGATCGGCCAGGCGGTACGAGTAGATCCCGAATGCCCGCAGCCGCACCGCGCCGAACTCCTTGTCGCGGATCGTGATCGCGTTCGGCGTGCCCCACTTGCGGTCCACCTGCAGCCGGGTGCTGAAGAAATAGACGTCCGACTTGAAGGGCGATTCGAACAGCTTGTCCCAGTTCTTGAGATAGGTGAGGACCGGGATCGTCTGCGTCACGAGCTTGTGGCGGCCGGGACCCAGCACGTCGCCGATGCGGCCTTCGTCCACGAACACCGCCATCTGCGATTCGCGCACCGTCAGCTGGGCGCCGTACTGGATTTCCATGTCCTGCATGGGATACCGGTAGGCGAGCACCCCTTCCCGGTCCTCGGTCCAGTGTATGACATCGATAAACTGCTTCTTGATGAAATCCATGAGCGCCATGGGTAATCCTTTCGCAGAAAGTCGATGATCGCCGCCCGCTCCTGCTCCCTGCTGCTCATTATAGGAGCCTGGCGGCAGGCGGGCCACTGCCCGCCACGAGCGAGCCCCCGCCATCGAAATCACCACAACGAGTTGGAACGGCACTAGAATTCCACTTCCAGGGGGAAAACCGGTGGACGACCATCTAGGCCATCACCTGCTCATCGATTGCCACGGCTGCCGCGGCGACCTGCTCACCGACGTGGACGCCGTGCGCGAGCTGCTCCGGCGCGCCGCCGCGGCATTCGGCCTCACCGTGATCGCCGAAGCCTTCCACCAGTATCTGCCGCAAGGGGTGAGCGGAGTGCTGATACTGGCCGAATCGCACCTGGCGGTGCATACCTGGCCGGAGCGGGAATTCGCGGCGGTGGATCTCTTCACCTGCGCCGCCTGCCCGGAAGCCGCACGGCTCGCCGACTTCCTGAAGGCGGCGCTGGGCGCGGACCGCGTCGAATGCCGGCGGCTGGGGCGCGGCGCGCTCGTCGCGGTCAATTCCTGATCGACCTCAAGTCCCGCCCGGCGGCGGGTCGAGGCCCGCCATCGTCCTGACGGCAAAGCACAGGTCCGCCCAGGCCTTGGCCTTGTCCGCGAGGTTGCGCAGCAGATAGGCGGGGTGATAGGTGACGATCAGCGGGATGCCGCGGTACTGGTGGACCCGGCCGCGCATGCCGGCCACGCTGCTGTCGGTGGCCAGCAGATTGGCCGCCGCGACCTTGCCCAACGCGATGATCAGCTTGGGATGGATCAACTCGATCTGGCGATGCAAGTAGGGCTCGCATTGCAGGGCTTCGCGCGGCTCGGGGTTGCGGTTGCCGGGAGGCCGGCATTTCAGGATGTTCGCAATGTAGACGTTCGTGCCGCGCTTGAGCTGGATCGCGGCAAGCATGTTGTCCAGGAGTTTTCCCGCCTGCCCCACGAACGGCTCGCCCTGGGCGTCCTCGTCGGCGCCCGGGCCCTCGCCCACGAACAGCCAGTCGGCATGCTCGTCGCCGACCCCGAACACCGTCTTGTTGCGCTTCGCGTGCAGCGGGCAATCGGTGCACGCAACCACTCTCGCTTTGAGCGGCACCCAGTCGAGGGACATGATTTCACCGCGGCGATCTCCTGAGTCCGTGATGGGTGATGGGTGATGGGTGATGGGCGTTACGGCCACGACTGTCTCTTCGCCGTTTGCAGAATCGCTTCGCGCGCGCAGCCGCCAGACCGGCGTCAGGCCCATTTCCTCCAGCATCAATTCACGCCGCGACTTCACTCATCACCCATCACTGTTGCAGCTCCAGCTGCAACACAATGGCATCCTCGCGTGCATCTCCAGCGGGATAATAGCCGCGGCGCACGCCGATCTCGGAGAACCCCCCCGCAACGTAGAGCGCGAGCGCCGCGGTGTTCGAGGGGCGGACTTCCAGGAGTATCTTCCTCGCCCCGTAGTCGCGCGCCAGCTTGAGCGCGAAACCGAGGACCTCGCGTCCGATGCCCCGGCGCTGCCACGGCGCCGCCACGCTCAGGTTGAGCAGGTGGGCCTCGCCGGCGGCGACCGCCACGACGACATAGCCGGCCATCGCGCCGCCGCATTCCACGATCCAGCAGTGGTAGCCCGCCGCGATCGAATCCGCGAAGTTGCCGCGCGTCCAGGGATGCGGATAGATCGCGTCCTCGATCGCGATGACCGCGTCGAGGTCGGCCGCCGTCATGCGCCGGTAGCGTGGGAGCCGGTCCAGTTGCGCGCTCATCGCCTCTCGTCGCTTCTCAACGCCACCTTGTCGCGGAGGTATACGGGTGCCGCCTGCTCGGCGAAAACGGCCCTGCCCTGCTCGAACTCGCGCACCGCCAGCCGCGCGATATCCCTGGCGTGCGGAATGACGTCCGGCAGGATAGCGGACAGCCGCTCCCGGTAGCGACGCCGCAGCGCCGCCTCGTGCGCGGCGAATCCGCTGCCGCATCCGGTCCACGAGCCGCCCGGCAATTCCGGCGCATCCTGGGGCGCGCAGAGGCCGGGACCGTGCACCGTTTCCCACTCCGCGCCCGCGCGCGCGAACGCGCCGTGGTAGATCTCACCCATGCGCGCATCGAGGCAGCACACCGCGCGCTCGGCCCGGGCTGCCTCGGCCATCGCCAGCAGCGTGCTGACACCGACCACCCGCAGCCCCGCGCCGAAGGCCAGGCCCTGCGTCACCCCGCAGGCAATGCGCAGCCCGGTGAAGGATCCCGGCCCCGCGCCGAAGGCGATGCCGTCGAGGTCCGTCACCTTCAGGCCGTGCCGCCCGAGCAACCCGTCCACCATCGGCAGCAGCAGCTCGGAATGGCGCTGGCCGGCGCGCACCTCGCGCGCGTCCACGTCGCCGTCGCGCCACAACGCAACGGAACAGAGCTCGGTGGCGGCATCGAGCGCGAGGATCTTCACGCGCCAATTCTAGACCATCGCCCCGGCGTATAATGCGGCCCGCCATGCGCGAGTATCGAATTGCCGCAATTCCGGGCGACGGCATCGGCGTCGAGGTCATCGCCGCCGGGCTCAAGGTGCTGGACGCGCTCGCGGCGCGCGAGCGTGGATTCCGGCTCACGGTCGAGCACTTCCCGTGGAGCAGCGCCTACTACCTCAAGCACGGCTGCTACATTCCCGAGGGCGGCCTCGAGCGGCTCAGGCGATTCGACGCGATCTTCTTCGGCGCGGTGGGCGCCCCCGATGTCCCCGACCACGTCTCGCTGTGGGGGCTGCGGCTGCCGATCTGCCAGGGTTTCGATCAATACGCCAACGTGCGGCCCGCGCGCGTATTGCCCGGGATCCGGAGCCCGCTGGCGAACGGCGCCGCGATCGACTGGGTCATCGTCCGCGAAAACTCGGAAGGCGAGTACTCCGGCAGCGGCGGGCGCGCCCACCGGGGATTGCCTGAAGAGGTCGCGACCGAGACCTCGGTATTCACCCGCGCCGGCGTCGCGCGCATACACCGCTTCGCATTCCGGCTCGCGCAGGGCCGCCCGCGCCGGCACCTCACGCTCGTCACCAAGTCGAACGCCCAGCGTCACGGCATGGTGATGTGGGACGAGATCTTCTACGAAGTCGCGAAAGAATTCCCGGACGTCGAGACGCAGCGGGTCCTGGTGGACGCGATGACCACGCTGATGGTGCTCAAGCCGCAGACCCTGGACACGGTCGTCGCCACCAACCTGCACGCCGATATCCTGTCCGACCTCGCCGCGGCGCTTTCGGGCAGCCTGGGCATCGCGCCGACGGCGAACCTGAACCCGGAGCGGAAATTTCCCTCGATGTTCGAGCCGATCCACGGTTCCGCATTCGATATCACCGGCAAGGGCATCGCCAACCCGGTCGCGACCTTCTGGACCGCCGCCATGATGCTCGAGCACCTGGGCGAGAAGGAGGCCGCGCAGCGCCTGATGCGCGCCATCGAAACCGTGACCGGCAGGCGCATCCTGACCCCGGACCTGGGTGGCGAAGCCACCACCGCGGTCGTGACCGGGACGGTATGCGGCGCGCTGTAGCCGCTGCTACAATAGTGCCCACCGTCGCGCAGTCAACCGGGGGGGTAGGCGCGTGAAACAGATTTTCGATATGGTCCAGTCCTTCGTCATGATGGGGCTGGTGCTGACGGGCATCCTTGGCCTCATTTACCGCACGGTGAAGGAGGAAGGATGGCTGGGGACCGTGGTCGACAAGATCTGGGATGCGATCGTGGACCACCCGCTGGTCACGATCCCGCTCCTGATCGCGGCGGCCGTCATCGGCAAGCTGTGGCACGGCTACCAGGTCGAAAAGGGCTACACCAGCAAGCTGCCGAATTTCTTCCTCTACGGCGTGATGGCGGCCGGCGTCTACTTCATCTGGCACTTCGTCTCCACCGGCACGATCTAGGCGTCACGCGGCGCGCACGATCCGCTGCGCGATCAGATTCTCGATTTCCTCTCCGCCGTAACCCAGGCCCGCCAGCACTTCGCGCGTGTGCCCGCCCACCTGCGGGATATCGAGCCGCGTGCCGAAGCGCGCGCCGTCCATCTCGATCGGCAGGTTCGGCACCTTGGTTTTCGCGCCGCCGGGCAGCGTCACCGGCGTCAGTCCGCCGGACGCGTTGAGGTGGGGATCGTCGAACAGGTCTTCCGGCTTTGCGATCGGCGCGAACGGCAAGCCGAGCGTCTCGCACTTGTCCATCAGCTCCTGCTTGCTCATTTTCGCGAAGAGGGCGGTCGCGATCGGGATGATGCGGGGGCGCGCTTCCACCCGCTGCGGGTTGGTTTTCAGCGCCGGATCAGCGAGCAGGTCGTGGAGGCCGAAGGCATCGCAGAAGACTTTCCATTGCGTATCCGTCACGACGCCGACGAACACCAGCTCGCCGTCGCGGGTCCTGAAGTTGTCGTAAAGCGCCCACGCGCGCACGCGGTCGGGCATCGGCGACACCGGCTTGCCGGTCGCCAGGCCCTCCATCATGTGCTGGGCGACGAGAAACGCGTTGTTCTCGAACAGCGCGCTTTGCACGTACTGGCCCCTGCCCGTGCGGCCGCGCTGGTGGAGCGCGGCGAGGATCGCGATCGCGCCGAACATGCCGCCCATCACGTCGTTGACGGAGGCGCCGGCGCGCAGCGGGCCATGGCGCCCGCCCGTCATGTAGGCGAGCCCGCCCATCATCTGCACCACTTCGTCGAGCCCGGTGCGGTGCTCGTAGGGGCCGGGCAGGAATCCCTTCAGCGAGCAGTAGATCAGCCCGGGCTTGAGCGTCCTCAGCGCCCGCTCGCCGAAACCGAGCTTGTCCATCGCACCGGGCCGGAAATTCTCGGCGACGACGTCGGCGCTGGCGACGAGCTTCAGCACCACCTCCCGCCCCCGCGGTGACTTGACATCGACCGCGAGACTCTTCTTGTTGCGGTTGTAAGTCGGGAAGAACCCGGCGCCGGATGCGACGAGCTTGCGCGTGTGGTCGCCGTCGAGCGGTTCGACCTTGATCACCTCGGCGCCGAGATCGGCAAGGACCAGCCCGCAGGTCGGTCCCATCACGACGTGGCAGAATTCGGCGACCCGAATGCCGTCCAGCGGCAGCTGCGGCCCGGTCATTTGGCGAGCACCTCGCGGATGCCGCGCAGGGCGATGGCATAGCCGAAGATGCCGAAGCCGGTGACCACGCCGCGGCAGGCCGTGGCGATTTCCGACACCCGGCCGCGCCGCGCCGGATTGGAGATATGGAGCTCGATCGTCGGGAACCTCACCTGCGCGATGGCCGCGGTCAGCGCCGGGTAGCCGGTCGTGTAGCCCGCCGGATTGATGATCGCGGCGTCCACCCCGGCGTCGTGGGCGGCGTAGAGCCGGTTGATCACCGCGCCCTCGACGTTCGAGTGGAAGATCTGGACGGCGATGCCCAGCTCGGACCCATACTGTCGGATGAGCCTGTCGTATTCCGGCAGCTTCATGGGGCCGAAGACGTCGATCTGCGCCTTGCCGCGCATGTTCATGCCGGCACCGTGAATGACGAGAACCCTGGGCTTGGGCATGGCGGTTTTCTCCTGTATGTTTACCCGTCAAGCGACACTTTACTGCAATTGGAGGGAAAACCATGAGCATCAAGCGCCACAATTCCGGCCCCGTCCTCTGCCGCGCCGTCGAGCACGGCGGGCTCGTCTACGTTGCCGGCACCACCGCCGACAACCGGAGCGTCTCGTGCAAGGCGCAGACCGAGGAAGTCCTGAAAAAGATCGACGCCGCTCTCGCCGGCGCCGGCAGCGACAAATCGAAGCTGCTGTGGGCCCAGGTATGGCTCACCGACATCCGCGAAAAGGAGCAGATGGATGCCGCGTGGAAAGCGTGGGTGGACCCGGACAACAAGCCGGTCCGCGCCTGTGTCGAAGCGCGGCTCGGCACGCCCGACACGCGGGTGGAGATCATGGTCACCGCCGCCAAGTAACCCGTGGATCGTGGGTTGTGGATCGTGGATCGATCACGACCCAGGTTTTTCGCAGCTTAGCTGGAAGCGCCGCGGCGGGACTGGACTTCGATATTGGCCATCTTGGCGAGATCGCGGTGCAGGCGGGTGACGCGCTCGATCTGGCCCTTGGCCGGGAACCGCTCGTAGAATCCTTCCATGCGGAATTCGCGCATGTGCTCGGTCCACGGTGCAAGCCGCTTTTCCCAGCGCGCCTGGCGTCCATCGGCCGGCTCGGCGTCGCCGCGCGCGAGGTCCGCGCACACGCGGATCATCGCCTTCAGCGTGACGGGCTTGGTCACCATGTAATTCGGGTGTCCCCAGGACGTGCTCCAGACCTTCTGGCACGCCTTGAGGAAGTCGCGCACGATGGCGTAGTAGCGGTCGGTTTCCCGCGTGGTGTGCCCGGAGCGCTGGATCTTGCGCCACTCCCCGCTCACCCAGCGGTGCAATTCGTTGAAGAGCTCGGCCTGGAGTATCCACTTCTCCTGCTGGCTGCGGCCCCCGAGGCGGTTGATGCGGTACTTGAGCGGGCTGTCGCCCTCGCGGTAGAGCTTGTCCACCAGGCGCGCCGCGAAGCGGCGGTCGGGCTCCGCCCACGAGATGCGCTCGTAGAGGTCCACCAGGTGGCTCTTGTTGATGCGCGTCGGCGTGGAATTGATGATGACGAACATTTCCGCGGCGAAATCCTCGCTGCGGCCGTCGAAAATCACGCACGGCACGTGGATGTTGCCGCCCTCGCCGGGACGCTCGCGCAGGTAGAAATTCAGCGCCGCCAGCCGGTGCTGGCCGTCGATGATGAGGTACTTGGCGCCGGGGTCCTGGAGGTGGCCCACGCCCGACTCCGAGCCCACGGCCTGGAACGCGAGCTTCTCGTTGGTGAACAGCAGCACCGTCCCGGGGATCGGCGGCTGGCTCACCGCCATCTCGTAGAAGTTCTTGAGCGCCCTCACCTTGGCGCGCGACAGCTGGCGCTGGAACGCCACGTCGTTGTGCTCGATGCGGGCGATGAATTGCGCGATCTCGTCGCTCTGCGAGATCATCTGCGGCGCGATCTGCTCCCCCTCCCCGTAATAGCGGCTGATGAAGCGCACCTTGGCGAGGATGTCCTTCGCCGGAATGCTCGCGAAATAAAAGATGCCGTCCTTCTGTCGGATGCGCGTGGCAAGCATGGTCTAGTTGTCCCGTTATCGGCCCCCCGCCGGCAAACCAGAGCAGCCGCCCAGGCAGGCGGCTGCAGGTCACCATTCTAGCGTTTTAGGGGCGCTGGCGCGACCAAGGCCCCCGGGGGTCACACGATGTGGATCGCCGGCGGACGGCCCCGCCAATACGCTGTCATAACCGCGGCGGCGGCGGGCCCGGCCGCAGAGCAGCTCAGGCGCGAACGATATCGAGGCTCGCGAACCGGCCCTTGAGCGCGCGGGCGGATTCCACGCCCCACCAGCGCTCGATCACGGTGGCGTAGACATCCCGGAAGTCCACTGCGAACGGCAGGTTGCCGTTGCCGTCGAGGCGGGAAAGGCCCGGCGGCGGGCCGTAGAGCCCGCCTTTCACGCGCCCGCCCAGCAGGAAATGGGTGCTGGCCGTGCCGTGGTCGGTGCCGCTCGAGCGGTTCTCGCGCGGCCGGCGCCCAAACTCGGCATAGGTCATGATGAGCGTCGACTCCCAGCGCCCGGCCTCGGCCAGCGCCGAGCGCAACGCGGCAAGCCCCTCGGCCAGGTCCTTCAGCAGGCGCGCGTGCGTCCCCGGCTGGTTGCTGTGCGTATCGAATCCATTCAACGAGATCTTGACCGCCGCCACGCCGGCCTTCGAGGCGATCACCTGGGATGCCGTGCGGACGGCGTTGCCGAACGGCGTGCGCGGAAATTCGGTGGCGAACGCATGGTTGCCGTTGAGGTTTGCCGCCGCCTGCACGATGTCCTGCTCGACCCGGAGTATGTGGCTGAGCGCGCCGTTCCGGGCGACGCCCGCGGGCGCCGCAAGCCGTGCCTGGCGCAGGAACTGTTGCGTGTCGGTCAGCGCGATCGCCCGCGTGCCGGCGCCCGCGAACGGGCCCATCTCGGCGCCGCCCACCACCACGCCGTCCGCGGCGAACGACCGGGGCGCCGGCGCAGCCGCAAAGGTGCGGGCGAGCCACCCCTCGCCGAGGTACTCGTTGCTGTTCGATGCCGTATCCCAGATCTCGATCGAGCGGAAGTGGGACAGGTTGGCTCCGGGATAGCCGACGCTCTGCACCACCGCGAGCTCGCGCCGCGTCCACAGCGCCATCAGCGGCTCGAGCGAGGGGTGCAGGCCGGCGCGGCCGTCCAGCTGCAGCACCTGGTCGCGCGGCACGGCGAGCCGCGGTCGCAACGCGTAATATTCGGAATCGGAATAAGGCACCACCGTATTGAGCCCGTCATTGCCGCCTTTCAGCTCAACCAGCACCAGCAAATTCGCGTAGCCTGCCGGGCTCCGCTGCGCGAGCGCAGACGCGGGAACAATCGATGCCACGGTAGCGGCGCCCACGGTGCTCAGGAAATCACGCCGGTTCATACTCTGCCCCGCATTTGTACTTTCGCCTTTCGCCTTCCTACTTAAGCTGGTAGACCGGATCCTGCGTGATCTGCCGGATCAGCTCCATGCCCCGGGTGTCCGGCGCCGGCGAGCTGACCGGCGCGGCGGCGAGCAGCACGCGCTGCACGCCCGCGGCATCGCCGCCCTTGAACTGGGCGAGCCAGCGTCCGCCGTCGAAGCGAATTTCCATCATTGCCCGCATGAAGCGCTCGCGCCCTTCGTCGATGCGCGCGACGCCCCGCGGCTGCTCCATGCCGTCGCTCATGGCCGCCGCCAGAACGGGCCGCAGCTCGTCCGCCCGGAACAGGCGCTCGAGGAAGCCCTTGCGCGCGAGCAGGGTGGTCGAATTGATCCACTTCTCGCCGCCCGGCCAGCCCTTGACGTTGGGCGGCGCGAACAGCGCCTGCCCGAGCCGGTTTGCGGTGAACACGAACGGCATGACGTCGCCGGTCTCGAAGTGGAACTGCCGCAGCGTGCCGACGACGAGGTCCACCGGGGATTTGATCAGCGTCGCGCGGTTGCGTGGCGCGTAGAAAGCGTCGGAAACCAGCAGCGCCCGCAGCGCCGTTCGTATGCTGTAGCGGGACTCGCGGAAGACGCGGGCGAGGCGCTTCACTTCAGCGGGGTCCGGCTCCGGCGACACGAACTCGCGCCACAGCTTCGCCACGATGAATTCAGCGGTCTGCGGCTGCGCGAGGAGGATGTCGAGCACGGCGGCGCCGTCGAACGCGCCGCTGCGGCCGAGCACCGTCTTGACGCCGTCGTCGTGGGCCATGCGGCGAAACAGGAATTCGCCGGTGTCCAGGTCGAGGCTCCAGCCGGTGAATGCCCGCGCCACTTCCTTGATGTCGCGTTCTCCGTAGTTGCCCTCGCCCAGGGTGAACAGTTCCATCACCTCGCGCGCGAAGTTCTCGTTGGGCTGCCCCTTGCGGTTGGACGCGTTGTCGAGGTAGATCACCATCGCCGGGTCGCGCGCGGCGGCGTGCAGCAGCTCGCCGAAGTTCCCCAGCGCGTGGCGCCGCAGCAGGGCGTTCTGGCGGTGCATCAGCTGCGGCGAGCGCACTTTCTGCTGGCTGGACACGAAATGGTTGTGCCAGAACAGCGTCATCTTCTCGGTGAGCGGCGACGGCGTCACCAGCATCTCCGTCAGCCACCACGACTGCAGCTCCAATGCCTTCCGGAATATCTCGCGCTGCGCGAGCTTGCGCTCCTCCGCGCTCATGCCCCGGAACCGGCGCGGCGACTCGAACCGCTCGCCCGTCCAGCGCGGCGCCGGCGTGACCGCCGGCTTGCCGGTCCACCCGAGCAGGCGATCCGCCGCCTGTTCCCGGGTAAGCGCGGCAAAGGCCTCGATATCGGCGGGGCCGGCGGCGAAGCTCGTCCGGTTCAGCAGGTGCCGCGCGTCGTCGAAGCCGAGTGGCGCCGCCGCGAGCGCGCCCTCCGCGGCAAGCACCCCGGCGATCAGGATGCCGATGATGCGCGCCATGGGCCCGCCCGCTAGATCTTCTGGCCCTTGCGTGACTCGGCGCGCGCCTTGCGCGCCGCCTGCAGTTCTTCCAGCGTCACCACGCCGTCCTTGTTGGCGTCGATCTGGTCGAAGTGCCGGGCCACCATGCGCATGCCGTTCCGGGCTTCTTCCCGGGTCAGGCTGCCGTCGCCGTTGGCGTCGGCTTTCTTGAAGCGCTCCTGGCCGCGCGCCTGCATCTCGGCCCGGCATTTCTCGGGGTCGGCCTTGCACTGGGCCCGACGCGCCTCGCGCCGCGCCTGCATCTCGCGGCATTTTTCCGGGTTGGCCTTGCACCATGCTTCGAGGCGGGCCTTGCGCTCACCCTGCGGCCTGGCGGCATCGGCCCGGACCGTGGCGCCCGGCAAACCGTCCGCCGCCAGTGCCGGAAACGCGCACGCAACCCACATCGCGATCGCTGCTATTGAAATGGTCTTCATGTTGTTCCTTCCTTCAGGTAAAGGGGTATTGGGGAAAGTCACCGGTCACCGTTCACCGGTCACATTGGATTCCGGCTAGCGCCGGTAGATTTCGCGATTGGCCCGGTCGAGGTCACGATGAAGCTCGCGGCGCTGCTCCTCGGTGAGCCTGCCCTGATGGCGCTTGTCGTGCCCGCCCCGCTTGTCGCGCTCGCCCCGCGGGGGCTGCCCGGAGCCTTTCTTCATCTGCTTACCCTGGACCTGCAGGAACGCGCCGAAGCCGGGGCGCCAGTCGCGGGCCTCCGCGAGCGGCGGCAGCATCAGCGCGCCTGCAACGGCAATCAGGGTCCACACTTTCACGAACCGGGCTCCGGTTTCCTGTCAGCGCCTCGCCTGGGCATCGTGGCTCTCATTATAGATGCGCCGGGCCACCGCATTGAGATCCTGCAGCAGATCCGTGCGCTCCGCGCGCGTCACGATCCCGTCCGCGAGATAGCGCTGCTCCTCGACCTCGATGGCACGTTGTTGCGCCAGGAGCCGGCTGGCCTCGTGGCGGGTCAGCGCTCCCGAGCGCATGCCCTGCTCGATGCGCCGCCGCTGGTCGCGTTGGACGAGGTCTACACGCCGGTCGAACGCGCGGGTCGAGCCCTGCCAGCCGTAATGATTGCCGCGCCAGCCGTGGTCCGGCCGGGGGCCGGCACGCACGTAGCGGCGCTGCCCGTCATTGCGCTCGCGGTGGATGTTGCGTGCCTGGCCCCGGAGCTCGCGCGCTTCACCGCGAGTGAGATCGCCTTGCCGCACGCCCTGCTGGATACGCTGTTGCTGGTGATGCTGGCGCTGGTTGACGCCGTTGCGCTCGCGCTCGGCCGCCGTCACCGGCACTGAAGCCGCGACCAGCATTGCCGCCAACAATCCACTTATCATTGCCGTAGTCATGCTGTCCTCCTGTTCAGTTGATCGGAAACCTCTTCGCTTTCGCGGGGGGGCTGGTATCGAACAACGGCGTCCCCGCTAATGCGTTGACCCATGCTAGTCCTCGCTGGCCTCCCCGGACGGGTCATTTGTAACGGAGTGTTACAGCCGGCGGGCCCGGCAATAAACATTTACAGGGAACTGGTATGGGCCCGGCCAAATGGGTACGATGCGCCCATGACCGAGCCCAAGACCCGGATCCTGGTCGTCGACGACGACGCGCGCCTGCGCGACCTGCTCAACCGGTATCTGAGCGAGCAGGGTTTCGCGGTGCGCGCGGTGCACGATGCCGTCGAAATGAACCGCACTATCGCGCGCGAGCGCTACGACCTCATGATCCTCGACCTCATGCTGCCGGGCGAGGACGGGTTGTCCGTGTGCCGCCGCCTGCGCGGGGGCGGCGAAAAGCTGCCGATCATCATGCTGACCGCCAAGGGCGACGACGTGGACCGCATCGTGGGCCTGGAGATCGGCGCCGACGATTACCTGCCCAAGCCATTCAATCCGCGGGAACTGGTGGCGCGCATCCAGGCGGTGCTGCGGCGCCGGCCGCCGGCCGGCCCGCCCGGCGCGCCGGCCACGGAACCGCAGATCGTGGAGTTCGGCGTATTCCGCTTCAACCTGGCGGCGCGCAGCCTGACGAAAAATGGCGCGGACGTGCCGCTCACCACCGGCGAGTTCGCGCTGCTCAAGGTGCTGGTGCAGCACCCCCGCGCGCCGCTCTCCCGCGACAAGCTGATGGAGCTCGCGCGCGGCCGCGAGTTCGGGGCCTTCGATCGCTCGATCGACGTCCAGGTCTCGCGCCTGCGGCGGCTGGTCGAGCCCGACCCCGCGAAGCCGGCTTATATCCAGACGGTGTGGGGGTTCGGGTACGTCTTCATTCCCGACGGCAAGAGCGCCGACGCGGGTGATAAGTGATGAGTGATGAGTGATGAGTAGTTCGATGCAGCCCAATCACCCATCACCCATCACGCATCACGCTCTATGACGCTATTTCCCCGAACGCTGCTGTGGCGCAGCGTGCTGCTGATCGCGCTGCTGCTCGGGGTCGCGCACCTCGCGTGGCTCCAGATCTTCCGCGTCACCGAGCGCGAGCCGCGCGCGCGCCAGGTCGCGCAGCAGATCGCGAGCGTGGTCAACCTCACGCGCACCGCGCTCATCACGGCCGACCCGGCCAAGCGCCTGCAGCTGCTGCAGGAACTGTCCCAGGACGAGGGAATTCAGGTCTACGTCGGGCACCCCGGCGAGCGGGTGGGACGGCTCCCCGACCGGCCGTTCTTCAACCTGGTGGAAGGCGAGATCAAGCGCCAGCTGGGATCCGGCACGCGACTCGCCACCAGCCGCGACGGCGTGCGGGGCGCCTGGGTGAGCTTTCGCATAGACGAGGACGAGTACTGGGTGTTCATGCCGCGCTCGCGTCTCGAGCGCACCGATCCCCTGCGCTGGGTGGGCTGGGGCGCGCTGGTGCTGGCGCTCGCGCTGTTGGGCGCCTATCTCATCGTCGCGCGCATCAATCGCCCGCTGCGGCAGCTGACACAGGCGGCGGATGAGATCGGCCGCGGCCGGACGCCGCCGCCCGTCGCCGAAACCGGCCCCTCGGAGATCCGCACGCTCGCCGGCGCCTTCAACCGCATGGCGTCGGACCTGAAACGCCTGGACGAGGAACGCGCTTTGCTGCTCGCCGGCGTTTCCCACGACCTGCGCACGCCGCTCTCGCGCATCCGGCTGGGGCTGGAGATGATCGACGAGAAGAGCGACGCGGCGCTGAAGGCCGGCCTGGTGCAGGACATCGAGGACATCGACGCGGCGATCAACCAGTTCCTCGACTTCGCGCGTGCCGGTGATGCCGAGCCCGTCATCACCGAGGGCGACCTCAACGCGCTCGCGCACAGCGTATGCGCTCGCTACGCCCGCTCCGGCAAGGCGGTCACCTTGCACGCCGGGATGCTGCCGCCACTCACATTGCGCCCGCTGGCTGTCCAGCGGCTGCTCTCCAACCTCGTGGATAACGCGCTGCGCCACGGTGCCGGGCCGGTCGAGATCGCCACCGCGCTTGAGAACGGAAAAACGGTACTGGAAGTGCGCGACCGCGGACCCGGGATCCCGCCGGCGGACGCCGAGCGCATGCTGCGACCTTTCACGCGGCTCGACTCCGCCCGGTCGGGCGCCGGAACGGGCCTGGGGCTCGCGATCGTCGAGCGCATCGCGCAACTGCACGGTGGCAGCGTCAAGCTCCTGCCGCGCGGCGGCGGCGGCTTGCGTGTTCGGGTGGAGTTGCCTTAGGGGTACATGGCCCAGCCCACGCGGTCCGTTTGGGCCTTGAAAAAGTGCCCCTCCACGGTGGTGACGAACAGCGTGGTCAGGTCCGGCCCGCCGAAGCAGCAGTTGGTCGGGCGGTTCGCCGGCACGGGATGGGTCTCGAGCACGCGGCCCGTCGGCGAGAACACGGTGATCATTGCCCCCGGGCCGCTCACTTCCCAGCCATTGGTGGCGACGATGTTGCCGTCGGCATCCAGGCACATGCCGTCGATGCCGCGATGCACGCCTTTGGCATCCTCGCCCCAGGTGAACAGCGTCGTGTAGGCGCCGAGGCTGCCGTCGTCGCGGATTGGATAGGCGCGCAGCTCGCGCGCAATGCCCTTCGTATAGCTGCTTTCGGCGACGTAGAGGGTACTCTGGTCTTTCGACACCAGGATGCCGTTGGGCTGGGTGGTGTCGAACGTGACGCGTGTCACCGTGTAGCTGCCGTCCTTCTGAGGATCGGCGCGCAGCACGGACTGGTTGTCGAGCTCCGTTTTCTCGGTCTTGTCCCAGTTGCCTTCGTTGACCGGGTTGGTGAACCAGATGCGCCCCTTGCGGTCGATCGCGAGGTCGTTCGGCGTGTTGAGGCGCTTGCCATCGAGGCGGTCGGCGATCGTGACGATTTTCCCGTCGGGATCGAAGCGCACCATCGAGCGCCCGCCCGAACAGCAGCCGAAGAGGCGCCCTTGCGCGTCGTAAGCCAGCCCGTTGGTGCGATTGGTGCCTTTGCGCCACTCGGTGAGCGCGCCGCTCTTCAAGTCGTAGCGCAGAATGAGGCTCGCCCGGATGTGCGTGAAGTACAAGTGCTCGCCGTCCCACACCGGACCCTCGGTGAGCGGGACGGCCGACGGCTTCATCAGCAATTCGAATTTCCACTGCATGTCCTTATTCCCCTTTCTATCGGCGGACGCGGAATGTCGTATTGCGCAGCCGCGATGACAATACCCGCGCCAGCGCAAACAGCAGGTCGCGCGCCAGCGCCGCCTCCTGCCGCCCGAACCGCATGAAGT
>Ga0156023_1114_pt3 | contig 43244 bp, 47 predicted proteins | sample RifCSPlowO2_02_FD_107677 | JGI IMG/M metagenome (GOLD analysis project Ga0156023, IMG submission 107677) | Betaproteobacteria bacterium RIFCSPLOWO2_02_FULL_67_26
GGACGTGCCGCTGGGGAAGGACGAGCTGCTGCGCGAGATGGACGCGGCCAGCGTCGATCGCGTCGTGATCGTGCCGCCGTCGTGGGAAGGGGACCGCAACGATCTCGGGCTCGCCGCGGCGAGTGCGCACCCGGACCGCTTCGCGGTGATGGGGCGAATCGATCCGGAGGCGCCCGAGTCGCGGGCGAAGGTCGCCGGCTGGCGCAGGCAGCCGGGGATGCTCGGGGTGCGCTTCGTGTTCCACCGTTCGCCGCTGCTCGAGTTGCTTACCGAGGGCAAGGCGGACTGGCTGTGGCCGGAGGCGGAGAAGCACGGCGTGCCGGTGTATATGCTGGTCCCCCACCGGCATATGCACCTTGTCGAGAGGATTGCCGCGCGCCATCCCGCGTTGAAGCTGGTGATGGACCATTCCGGGCTGGTGGACGGCAGGGACGAGGAAGCGTTCAAGGAACTCGACAAGCTGCTCGCGCTCGCGAAGCACCCGAACGTCGCGACCAAGGTGAGCTGTTTCCCGTTCTTCACGACGCAACCCTATCCCTTCCGTAACCTGCATCCCTGGATCCGCAAGGCCTTCGACGCGTTCGGGCCGCAGCGCACGTTCTGGGGCACCGATCTCTCGCGCCTGCCCTGCACCTACCGCCAGGGCGTCACGCTCTTCACCGAGGAGCTGCCCTGGCTCAAGGGGCAGGACCTCGAGTACGTGATGGGGCGGGGGGTGTGCGAGTGGCTCGGCTGGAAAACATGAAACTGACAACCAAAAGTCATGGCCATGCCAGTTGTGGATTCGCAAGTACATATTTGGGCGCGTAGCAGCCCGGAGCGGCCGTGGCCGGCGCGGCACCAGCCGCACCGGGCGGAGCCGATCACCGCCGACGAGCTGCTGCGCGAGATGGATGCGGCCGGCGTGAAGGGATGCGTGCTGGTGCCGCCGTCGTGGGAAGGCGACCGCAACGACGTGTGCCTGGACGCGGCACGACGGCACCCCGGCCGGTTCGCAGTCATGGGGCGCCTCGACCCGACGCTGCCGGAGTCGCGCGGCCTCATCGCGGACTGGCGCAAGCAGCCCGGCATGCTGGGGCTGCGCTTCACGATGCACCGGCCCACGCTGCGGCCGTGGCTGACCGAGGGGCACATCGACTGGCTGTGGCCGGTGGCGGAAAAGCACGGCGTGCCGATCATGACGCTGGCGGTCCATACGGACATGCACCTCTTCGACAAGGTCGCGGAGCGCCACCCGGGTCTCAAGCTGACGATCGATCACCTCGGCCTCACGACCGGCAAGGACGAGGAAGCGTTCAGGGGGCTCGACCACGTGCTCGCGCTGGCGAAGCGCCCCAACGTCGCGGTCAAGGTGAGCTGCCTGCCGCATTACACGACGGACCCGTACCCGTTCCGCGCGCTGCACCCGTACATCCGCCGCACCTACGATGCCTTCGGCCCGAAGCGCATGTTCTGGGGCACGGACCTCTCGCGCCTGCCGTGCAGCTACCGGCAGGGCGTCACGTATTTCACCGAGGAAATCCCCTGGCTCACCGCCGGGGACAAGGAGTGGATCATGGGACGCGGGGTGTGCGAGTGGCTGGGGTGGGTGATAAAGTAACCGCCCGCGTTCAAACAATCACGGATGGGAGGGGCTGGCGGTGGAACGAGCGCTCTGGATAACCTGGTACGGCCTGCCCGCGGACGGGCGCGACGCCTACCTGGCCTGGCTGCACGGCAAATTCATGCCGAAGATCCTGAAGAAGCCCGGCGTGCTGTGGGCGGCGCACTACGCGGCGCAGCCGCAACCGCTCCCGGCCGGGGGCACGCCGCGGCTGCGCCACACCGACGACCCGTCGGTGCCGACCGGCAACGGCTACATCCTGATCTTCGGCGGCAAGACCGCGCACGCTTTTGCCAACCTGATCCCCGCCAAGCTGCTGCCGCAACTGCCCGAGAACGACCGGAAGATGCTGGCGCTGCGCGTCGGCGAGCGCGTGAACATCGTGACCGAGGAGGATCGTTCAGTCGGCCCCTCGGCGAACAAGCGGGAGGGCAAGTTGGCGCTTGCCCCCTGCATCCAGCTCGGCAGCTTCAATTCCGGATCGGCGCACGACGACGAGGTGCTGGACTGGTACGCCAACCTGCGGCTGCCGGCGATGGCAAAGCTGCCCGGCTGCCTGGGGATCCGCAAGTACGTCTCGGTCGCGGGCTGGGCGAAGCACATCGTGCTCTACGAATTCGAATCGCTCGCCGCCCGGGACGAGTATTTCCCGTTTCACGACAAGGATGATCCCGGGATGGCGGCGTGGACCGACGCACTGGTGCGCAAGCTGATCCACGCGCCGGGCTCGCCCAACGTGGCCACCCGCCTGTGGCCCGCGGTAAAGAGGCGTTAAAACGGACGCGAAGCGCCGTTTTAACTCCGCGCGCTGGAGCGGACGATGAGGTCGCCGCTCACCGCGCGGTAAGTATGATGGTGTGACAGTGTCTGAAAGGAAGGTCAAATGGAACACAAGAAGCGCATGAAGAAGGGCTTCGAGGTGCTGCGGAAAATGGGGCGCCTCGGGACCATGATGAACCAGAAGGAGATATACCCCGATCTCTACGACCTGTCGGTGGGCTACCTGTTCGGCGAGATCTGGAGCCGTCCCCACCTCAGCATCCGCGACCGGGAGCTGATCACGCTGGCGTCCAATATCGCGCTGGCGCGCCCGGCCGGCACGCACTCGCATTACCGCAGCGCCAAGCACCTCGGCTTCACGAAGGAGGAGATCATGGAGATCATCATCCACGTGGGGCACTACGCGGGATGGCCGGCGATCGCTCATGCGCTCATCCAGTACGAAGAGGTGCTGAAGCAGGACGCCGCGGCGCGGAAGACGAAAAGGAAAGGGAGAAAGCCATGATCCTCGAAGTCGCCATACTGCACATCAAAACTGACCAGATCGCGGCCTTCGAGGCGGTCTTTCCGAAGGTCGAGCCTATTTTCCGCAGCATCAAGGGCTACATCTCGCACGAGCTGCAGCGCTGCATCGAGACCCGGGGCCGTTACCATTTCCTGATCCGCTGGGAAACCGTCGAATCCCACACGGTCAACTTCCGGCAGTCGCCGAAATTCCAGGAATTCCGCGGCCTGGTCGGCGGATTCTTCGCCCAGCCGCCGGTCGCCGAGCATTTCGAGCGGGTGACGGACAGCCATATCTGAAGGCGGAAGGCGGAAGGCCGGGACATGCTTGATTTGATACCGCTCGCGGAAAGAATCGCCGCGATCCTGAAAGCGCGCAAGGAGACGGTCGCGGTTGCCGAAACGTCCGCTGGCGGGCTCATCTCGGCGGCGTTGCTTGCGGTGCCGGGCGCGTCCGCCTATTTCATCGGGGGCGGCGTGCTGTACACGCGCCGGGCCATCCTCTCCCTGAAGGACACCCGCGAGGCGATGTTCGAGGGCCAGCGCGGCGGGACCGAGGGGTGGGCGCTGCTCATGGCGCGCACCCAGCGCGAGCGCTGCGCGGCGACTTGGGGCGTGGGGGAAAGCGGCGCGGCGGGCCCCACCGGGAACCGCTACGGCGACCCGCCGGGGCACACCTGCCTGGCCGTGACGGGAAAGGGGATCGAGCGCGCCGCCACGCTCCGGACCGGCAGCGGCGACCGGCTCGCCAACATGCGCGCGTTCGCCGCGGCCGGGCTCAAGCTCTTTGCGGAAGTCCTGGAGGACGCCGCCGCCACGAAACTCGCGTAAAATACGTGCTGGACGGGGTTTACCGGGGGCTCGATTTTGAAGTGTCATCACTGCGGCAAGACGACGGTCGTCTATACCAATGGCAAGGGCGACGAGTTCCTGCATCGCTGCCAGCATTGCCACGGCTACCACAAGTTCACCAACGCCGGACGCCACGGTTCCGGCGCCATCAATTATCGCGTCACCAAGCTCGCGCAGGCGCCCGGCGGCAAGTAGGCCGGCCGGCCCCGGCGCACCGTTTTTTTCCAGAAAGGGGATCCCAGTGCCCAGCGGCAAAGTGAAGTGGTTCAACAAGACGAAGGGTTACGGTTTTATCCAGCCGGATGACGGCTCGAAGGACGTGTTCGTGCATATCTCGGCCGTCGAGCGCGCCGGCCTCGGTACGCTCGCGGACGGGCAGCGGGTCCAGTTCGAGGTGGTCCGCGGCAAAGACGGCAAGACCTCGGCCGACAACCTGAAGTCCGCCTGACCCGCGCCCGCCGCGACCCCGGAGCCCTGCCTTGGCAAAACCCAACTACCAGTTCGAGAGGCGCCAGAGGGACCTGGCGAAGAAGCGGAAGCAGGAGGAGAAGCGGCAGCGCAAGCTCGCGGGAAAGGCGCAGGCGGACGACGGCGCCCCCGAAGCGCCGGCGGAAGCACCCGCGCCGGAGCAGCCTGCGGCAAGCGGCTCGCTGCCCGGCACGGGCGAGTCCAAGACCTGATCGGCGTCATATATGCTGAAGGGAAAGGCTGCCCTGGTGACCGGGTCCACCAGCGGCATCGGCTTGGGCATCGCCGAGGCGTTCGCGAAAGAGGGCGCCCATATCGTGCTGAACGGGCTCGGGCGGCCCGATGACATCGAGGCGCTGCGCGCGCGCATCGCCGGCGAATTCCGGGTCACCGTGCGCTACGACGGCGCCGACATGACCCGGCCCGACACCATCGAGTCGATGATGCGGAAGGCGGTCGCCGAGTTCGGCGCGGTGGACGTTCTCGTCAACAACGCCGGCATCCAGCACGTCGCGCCGGTGGACGAGTTCCCGCCGGAGCAATGGAACGCGATCATCGCGATCAACCTGGTGGCGTCGTTCCACACCATTCGCCTCGCCCTGCCGGCGATGAAAAAGCGCAAGTGGGGCCGCATCATCAACATCGCTTCCGCGCACGCGCTCGTCGCGTCACCCTACAAGTCCGCCTACGTGGCCGCCAAGCACGGCGTCGCCGGGCTGACCAAGGCGGTCGCGCTCGAAGTGGCCGAGCAGGGCATCACCGTCAACGCCATCTGCCCGGGCTACGTGCGCACGCCGCTGGTCGAGAAGCAGATCCCGGACACGGCGAAAGCGCGCGGCATCACCGAGGAGCAGGTGGTGCGCGACGTGCTGCTCGCGGCGCAGTCCACCAGGCAGTTCGTCACGATCGGACAGGTCGCGTCGCTCGCCCGCTATCTCGCCAGCGACGACGCGGCGTCCATCACCGGCGCCATCCTGCCGGTGGATGGAGGGTGGACCGCACACTGATTGCACCTCCGTTGCGCAGCATGAAGTCACGGGGAATCTCTAGCACAAATCGTTCCAAATCACTTCGTCACCTCAACGCTGCATCACCCTGTTTGCGGTATCCTTCCGCGACAACGCGAATAGTCCGGAGGAGTTCGGATCGTGGCGAATAACGACGGTTACTACGAAGCTTTGTGGCCGCGCAGCCCGCGCCAGGCGAAGGTCAAGCCGCTCGCGCCGCGGCTGGCGTCGCTCGACGGCAAGACGGTGGCCCAGCTCTGGGACCACGTGTTCCGCGGCGACGAGGTGTTCGAGTTCCTCGAGGCGGCCCTCAAGGCGCGGTTCCCGGGCGTGCGCTTCGTCGGCTGGCGCGAGTTCGGCAATACCCACGGCAGCGAGGAGCGCGAGGTCGTGGCCGCATTGCCCGAACGGTTCAAGGCGCTGGGGGTGGACGCCGTCATTTCCGGCATGGGCTGTTGAGGGAGCTGCACGCCCGCCGTGTTGCGGGCGAGCGCGGCGGCCGAGGGCGCGGGCGTGCCGTCCTCGACGCTCGTATGCGAGGGGTTTCTCGGCCTTGCGGCGGCGGCGTCCGTCGGTCTCGGCCTGCCGAACCTCCCGGTTGCGCGGGTGGTCGGGCATCCCGGCGTGCAGAGCAAGGAGATGCTCGAGCGCAACGTCCTCGACGTCACGCTCGAAGGGGTGATGAATAACCTGCTCTCCGCGCCCGCGGCGGCCGGCGCCGACCGGGAGCCCGGCGCGCGCGACGTGATCGCCAGCGGCAATTTCGACGAGATCAACGACGCCTTCTACGCCAGCGGGCTCTCCGATGGCCTGCCGATCATCCCGCCAACGCGCGAGAAGGTCGAGCAGTTCCTGCGCCGCACCGACCGCGACCCGGACGAATCGCTCGGCAATCTGCTGCCCGACAGCCGCGCCGCGACGGTCTGGAGCGTCGCGGTGAACGGGGTGATGGCGGGCTGCCGGCCCGAGTACATGCCGGTGCTGGTGGCCCTCATCGAGGCGATGGCCGACCCGGCCTACGGCGTCGAGCACAGCGGCAATACCCCGGGCGGCGAGACGCTGATCATCCTCAACGGGCCCATCATCCGCCAGCTCGGCTTCAATTACACGCAGGGCGTGATGCGCGACGGTTTCCGCCCGAACACCTCGATCGGGCGCTTCTGGCGGCTGTATCTGCGCAATGTCGCGGGTTTCCTGCCGCACAAGAACGACAAGGCGACCTTCGGCAACACCTGGCGCGTGGTCGTGGCGGAGAACGAAGACGTCGTGAGGAAGATCGGCTGGACCGCCGTGAGCGAGGACATGGGCTGCGCCGCGGGCGACAGCGCCGTGACCATCGCGCGCTACACCGGCGGCAACCACATCTCGTCGGTGTCGGGGGCCACGCCCGAGGCGATGATGCCGTACCTCCACGACGCGATGGTGAGGCAGTACTCGTGGCAGCTCATGTTCACGGTCGGGCAGGGCATGGGCACGCTGCGCCCGCTGATGCTGGTCTCGCCGATCATCGCGGAGACCATCGCGGGCTGGGGCTGGTCGAAGCGCGACCTGCAGCGCCACCTCTTCGACCACGCGCGGATGCCCGCGCGCGAGTTCGAGCGGATACTGCGCGACTGGACGCAGAAGCCGACCTGGAACCTCAAGGCAGAGCACGAGGCGGGGCGCATCCCCAGGGTGTTCCACGAGTCCGACGATCCCGGCCGGATGGTGCCGCTGGTGTGGAAGCCCGAGGACTACATGATCGCCGTCACCGGCGACCTCACGCGCAACAGCGTCTACATCTTCGCGCACAACGGCGTGCTCGGCTTCCCGGTCGCCAGGCGCATCGCGCTTTCCGGCAGCCGCGCCGCGACGTAAGGGCCGCGGGGCAGGCGGCCTCTCCACTGTCGCCGTTCGGCGACAACGTCCCGTCAACTAGTTCCTCCCCGGCGGCGCACGGCCGCTTGCACAATGACCCTGCGCCTCGTGCATCCGGCGCATGCCGTTCCGAGCCATCGTGTCCAACGTTCCGGGGGGAACCAACATGGAAACGATCAGAAGGGTCGTGCTGTCGCTGTCACTTGCATTGTTCACGCCGCTGTCGCAGGCCACGGAGACCGCGCCCGACGCACTGTTGAGCGCGGTGACTGCGGAAGTGCTCGCCGTCCTCAAGCAGAACCGCGAGGCGGACAACCCGGCGCGGCTCGCCGAGCTGGTCGAAACCAGGGTCCTGCCGCTCTTCGACTTCTCCCGCATGGCGCAGCTGGCCGCGGCGCGCAGCTGGCGGCTCGCGTCGTCCGCGCAGCAGAGCGCCCTGACCACGGAGTTCAGGACGCTGCTCGTGCGCACCTACTCGACCGCCCTGGCGGTCTACCGCGACCGGACCATCGTCTACAAGCCGCTGCGGCTGGTGCGCGGCGACACGGACGTGACGGTCAGGTCGGAGGTGAAGCAGGGGGGCGGGCAGCTCAAGATCGATTACGACATGGTGAAAACGCCGGAAGGATGGAAGGTCTATGACGTCAAGATGGACGGCGTCAGCCTCGTGACTGCGTATCGCGAGGGCTTTGCCGCCAAGGTCCGCGACGCCGGCGTGGACGGCCTGATCAAGGCCCTGGCGGAGAAGAACCGTCAGGGCGATTCCGCGGCCAGGCCGGCCGGGGCGATCGCCGCCCGCTCGCAATGAGCGCGCCCTAGTGTGGTGGCAATGGGCAACGGGCGCCGGGCTAAAATGCAGCCATGCCCGGCCTCGAAGTCCTCGGCATTCTCCTGCTCGGCGGGCTGGCCTGGCTCTGGTACGACAGCCTGCGGGCGCGCGAAGCGGCGATCCGCGCCGCCCGCGAGATCTGCGCGGCGGAGGGGCTGATGCTGCTCGACGACACGGTGTCGATCTCGGGCCTGAAGCCGGTGCGCGAGGAGAACGGGCGCCTCGCGCTGCAGCGCGCTTACGACTTCGAGTTCAGCGACACGGGCAACAACCGCCTGAAGGGCGGCATGGTCCTGCGGGGCCACCGGCTCGTATTGCTCAACGTGGGGCTGCGCGACGAGCCGACGGTGAGAACGCTGCACTGACTCAGGCTTCCGGCCCGGCGTACTTGCCGGCCGTGTCCGGGAACAGGTTCTTCACGATCTTGAACTTCGTGATGTCCACGGTGCCGTCCATGTGGAGGTACATGGAGGCGTCGCGGTAGAGCTTCTCGATGCCGAATTCGAGCATCGTGCCGTTGCCGCCGTGGAGTTCCATCGCGTGCCGGCAGACGTCGAGCACGGCCTCGGAGGCGTAGAGCTTCACCATGTTGCACAGCACCTCCGCCTCGGGAAGCCGCTCGTCCACGGCCCGCGACGCCTCGCGCAGGAGTCCCCGCACCGCGCAGATCTTGGTGGCCATCTCCGCGAGCCGGATCGCGGTGGCCTGATGCTTGATGAGAATCTTGCCGCCCTGAACGTAGTCCTGGACGTACTTCGAGGTCTCCTCGAACGCCCGCACCGCGACGCCCAGGTTCTTCGAGCCCTGGATGATCTTGCCCGGCCGGAAATAGACCCCCGCCCTGGCGAGCGCGACGTCCTGCACCAGGCAATGGTCCCGCGGCACGGCGCAGTCCTCGAGCACGATCTCGCCGTTGTTCATGTAGCGCCCGCCCAGCGTCTCGTTGCACTTGACCGGGGTCAGGCCGGGCGCGTCGCGCGGCACGAGGAAGCACGACGTGCCCTTGGTCATGCCGGCGCCGGGCCTGGTGGTCGCGTAGACCACGTAGAGCTTCGCGTCCCAGGCGTTGGTGATGAACTGCTTGCGGCCGTTGATCACCCACTGGTCGCCCTTCAGCTCGGCGCGCGTGTGCATCATCGCTTCCGGCACGTCGTAGGGGAGCCAGCGGTCGGAGGCGCCGCGCGGCTCGGTCAGGCAGTGAGAGAGCAGGAACGTCGGGTCCTTCACCACCTCCGGGAACCAGCGCTCCTGCAGGTGGCGCGGCGCGATGTTCCGCAGCAGCACCGACACCTTCCAGATCTGCACCAGCTTCTCCGAGAGGCCGCAGTCGCCGCGGGAGACCTCCTCGGAGATCACGGCGAAGGTCCGGGTCTCGGTCTTCGGGTCGAGCGGCGTGCCGCCGAATTCCTCCGGGACGCCGAGCGTGCGGATGCCGATTTCGTCGGCCACCTCGAGTATCTTCCGCGGCAGCCGCTCGTCGGGGTTCATGTTCCATTCGCGCTGCCAGTTCTGGCGCGTGAACGGGATGACCACCTCGTCCGCGAACTTGCGGGTGACGTCCCGCATCATGCGGGTCTCCTCCGGGAGACCGCGCTCCACCATGTCGTCGAGCAGCATCGTCGTCCGCCGCGCTATTGCAGCGGCGAGAAAGCGGCGGGCATGAGGATCTTGTTCTCCTGGTGCACCAGGTGGTATTCGGGCAGGCCCGCCTTCTTGGCCGCGGCCGACGGCGGCCAGTTGCCGGTCTCGCGCAGCTTGTTGCGCAGGTTCCAGCGCTCGTCGAGTGTCTTGTACGGCCAGATGTGCATGAACTGGTTGAGCCCGCCGAGCTCCGAGTACAGGATCGCGGTCGGCTTGCCGTGCTGCATCCGGAACGGGATGGCGTGCGCCCACGCCCGGGTGAGGTTTTCGAGCTGGCCGGTGGCATAGGTGTAGATGCGCATCTCGAAGAACGGCCCCTGCCTGCCGGGTTTGATCTCGGGCGAGAAATCGAACGGGATGAAGATGTCCGAGCGCTGTCTCACCATGAACTCGGAGGTGTTCGGCGGCCACTTGCCGGCGCCTTCCTTGACCGCGGCGTCGCGGATCCTGGCGCGCTCCTCGAGGTCCTGGTACGGCCAGACGTGGATGACCTGGTTGAGCGGCCCGATCTCGGTGTGCCAGTACGCGGCGAGCGGCGAGAATTTCTTGCGCGTCTCGTAGGCCTCGCCGAAGCGCTTCTCGACCTCCGGCAGCGAATGCGGCTTGATGTCGTAGGTCCTGAATTCGTAGATCATGGAAAGCTCCCCCTGGAGTGGTCGTGTGTGGAGCGACGCCGCAAGCCGAAGGAATTCGGAGGGCGGCCGCTCGGATCAGGCCGGTAACTGTACTGCGAAGCACGGCGCTTGGCCAGCGCCGGCAGTCCACTCTGTGAACCGTCAGCCCGCGTTCACGTTGCCGCGATCCCGGCGCCGGGACATCAGGGCCAGTACGATCAGGGCGAGGCTCAGAACCGGCATGGCGTATTCGAGATATCCGTGCGCCAGGCTGCCGGCAATGCCCCTCTCCTCGATCATTCCGGCCGTCACGCGCCACGAGCTGCTGTAGTAGAAATGGAGCGCCGCCGGGAGCGAGGAGAGTTCGAAACCCGAGGTCAACGCGACCATGCGGATGACCCGGACCGCGTAGAACACCAGGTAGACGCCTGACGCCAGCATGACGACGGGACGCCAATAGGCGAAATTCAGGATCACCGCCGCACCGGCAAGGAGCCCGCAAAACCCTATGGTCAGCGCCGACGGCGGATAGTCGGGAGCGTAGAAAAAGGCCGCCAGCAGCACATAGGCAGACCACGTGGCAACGGCCGCAACGCCGGGCACGCTCATCAATTCCTCTGCTCGACCAGAGTCCTGATGAGATCTCTCGCCGCCGGGCTGTACCAGTCCGCCGGACCCCACATCCGGGCCAGGGCCACGCCTTTCCGGTCGATCAGGTAGGTTGCGGGAAGGCCGAAGGCCCCGTAGAGCAGCCCGACCTCGCCCTCGGGATCCATCAGGACCAGGTAGTTCACCTTCAGTCCCTCGACGAAGGCGAGCGCGTCCCGTCGCTTATCCTTCACGTTCACCGCCACGATCTCCAGTCCCTTGCCCTTGAACTCCCGGTAGAGGCGTTCCATGGACGGCATCTCGTCGCGGCAGGACTCGCACCAGCTTGCCCAGAAATTCAGGAACACGACCTTGCCGCGGAAATCCTTGAGCGAAACCTTTCTGCCGCCCGCGTCGGGGAGGGTGAAATCCGGGGCGGGCGGGCGGTCCTTCAGCTCCTGCAGCTTGGGAATCAGCTTGAAGTCAGGGGCACCCGCGGCCTGGGCCCACGGCGCTCCCCCGGTGAGCAAAAAAACAACGGCCAGCAGGAGCTGGCCGGAGAAAATGGAAGGGAACGGGCGCTCGTCACCCATCAGTCATCACCCATCACTAATTGAGCTTCTTGAGTTCCTCGATCAGCGTCTCGTTCGACACCAGTGGTTCCTTCGGCGCCAGCACCTTCTTGTAGCGGACGATGCCCTGCTTGTCGACGATGAACCAGGAACGCTGCGCCAGCTTGCGCTCGGTGTTCAACACGCCGTAAGCCGCCATCGTCTTCAGCCCCGGGAAGTCGGTGAGCAGCGGGTAGTTGAGCTTGAGGAAATCGGCGAAGGCCTGCTGCGAGAAGCGGACGTTCGCGCTGATGCCCACGATCTCGGCATCGGCCGCCTCGAACTTCGGATAGTCGTCCCTACTGGACGACAGTTCCTTGATTCACGTCGGCGTGAAATCGAGGACGTAGAACTGGATGACCAGGTTTTTCTTGCCGGCGAGCTCGCTCAGCTTGAATTTTCCGCCCTTGGTGCTGATCAGCTCGAAATCCGGGGCTTTCTCCCCGACTTCCACCGCCGCCGCGTGGCCGGGCAGGCCGACGAGCGAGAGAGCCATTACGACGGCCGGGATAATGCCGAATCGCTTCATAAACCCTCCTGTCTTGGCGAACCACACCGTAAACAGCATAGCCCGGCGGAACATTCCCCGCCTTCGGCGTCCGATCATGCCAGGCCGGCCAGGAGCAGCCAGCTGCCGGCCAGCCCGATCGCCGTGCCGCCGGCCCGAAGGATGCCGGGACGCGCCTGCAGGGCGACTCCGGCCGCAACGCCGATCGCGTGCAGCGCCGCGGTCGCGGCCAGGAAGCCAGCGAAGTAGAGCCACGGCGACGAAAACGCCGGCATCTCGCCGCCGTGGGCGTGCCCGTGGAACAGCGCGAAAAGCGCAACCAGCGCCACCGGCCAGTACCATTTGGCGCTGACCGCCAGCGCAACCAGCAGGCCCAGCACCAGCACCGACAACGCCACCATGCTCTCGACCTGGGGCAGGGCGATTCCGTGGGTGCCGGCCACCGCGCCGGCCGCCATGGTGGCGACGAAAGCCGCGGGAAGGATCAGCCGGTAGCGCCCGCCGAGCTGGGCGGCCCAGATGCCCACTGCCACCATCGCGAGGAGGTGGTCCAGCCCCATGAACGGGTGCGCGAGGCCGGCCGCCAGCCCGCCGTCGGGATGGACCCCGACGTGGGCGAACGCCGCGCCGCTGACGATCAGCGCGAGAAAGCCGAGAAAAATCTGCACGCCCTGAGTCATCTGTAGCCCCATCACCGCCTTCAGGCCGGTTCCTTGACCTTCGCCCCCAGGTAACGCTTGATCACCTCGGCCGTGAGCACGACCTTGGCGTTGTACTCGGGCGCGTCCTCGATCTGCTCGAGGTCGTTCAGGCCGCAGTACTTGTAGACGCGGTTGATCGCCGATATGAGCCGCACGGGGCGGTCGGGGTCCGCGTTGAAGTGCTGATGGATGGTGTTGGGCGGGATGTAGATCACGTCCCCGGCCTCCCATTCGTAGCGCTTGATCTCGTCCTGCGGCTTCCAGTGGTAGGTGTCGGTGATCTCGACGTCGCAGTCCTGGTGCAGGTCGTAGCCGCGGCCCTCGAGCACGTAGAGGCATTCCTCGGCGAGGTGGCGGTGCTTGCCGGAGCGGCTGCCCGGAGGAATGATCTGCATGTACGCGTCCACCGTCTCCATGCGCGTGTTCATCTGCTCGTTGAGCAGGTGCTTCAACAATCCCTGCCGCGACATTTCCCAAACCATGTCGTCCGGACGCACGATTTTCTTGCGCTTGGCGTTTCGCGCCGGCGCGCTCATCGCGTCATCGAGCAGGTTCTGGTAGAGCCTGCCGCTCGTCTTGCCCTTCAACCAGGCTTTCGCTTCACCCCATGCCATCGGTCACCCCGCGTGGTTGTAGTCCTGCTCTTCTTCGCGCGGCTTGAACCCCGCGCCGCCCGGCGTCGCCTCGGTGGGGCGCGGGATCACGGTTTTCTGGAAGAGCATGTTCAGGAACAGGTACATCGGCTTGGCCTTCAGCACCAGCGCGCGCGCCGGCTTGTCCGGGTCTGCGTTGTGGTGCTGGTGCACGCAGTTGTTGTGGACGATCGCCACGTCGCCGGCCTGCCAGTCGTAGCGCACCCCGTCGTGGATCTCGTAGCCGGTGCCGTCGAGGATGTAGAAGGCGGCCTCGTTCACGTGACCGTGCTTCTGCGACACGCCGCCGGGCCCGTATTCCTCGAGGTGGATGTGCAGCGTCTGCCCGAGGCCATCCACCGGCTCGATGTAGTGCCGGCTGTAGCACTGCGGTCCGTCCATGAACTTGAGCTCGCTGCCCTTCTTCACGCGCGGCAGGGCGCGCAGGCGCTGGAGCTCCTCCTTCAGGTTGTAATGCCCCTGGATGCCCCGGACGAACACCCGGTCCTTCTTGCTGTGGTAATGCGACTCAATGCCCATGGCGGCTCTCCATTCGATGCGCGATTATAGCGCGCCGGGCGCTGGCGCAGAAGGCGGAAGGGCCGGATTTGCGCGCGCGGATCACGGCTCTTCCCCGCGGCGCCAATTCCCGTACATCTCCAGCTGAAATCGCCTGGGCTTGAGGCCGCGGCAGATTTCCCGCACGGCCTCCGCCTGGCGCAGCGGCAGCCCTTTTTCCTTCGCCATGGCGGCGACGATCTCCATGTCGTCGTCGGCCCACGCCATCGTCTGCTTGCCCCAGTGCTCGAGCGCGCCGTTCGCCGAGTGGGTCGTGAGCAGCGCTCTTCGCATCATCTCGACGTCGAGCCCGTAGCGCTGCGCGAGCGCGAGCCCTTCGTGGTCGGCGACCAGGCAGGCCCACATGATCATGTTGTTGACGGCTTTCGCCACCTGCGCGCTGCCGGGATCCCCGGTGTGAATGATGTCGCTCGAGTAGGCCGCGAGCACCGGCTTCAGGCGCGCGACGGTCTCCGCGGCCCCGGCGACGAACGAGAGCAGCGTGCCCTCGTCGGCGGCCCAGCCGCCCCGGCAGACGGTGGAATCCACGACGTGTATCCCGAAGGGCCGCGCGCGCTCCGCGAGCTCGCGGACGGTGCCGGGATGCACGGTGCTCAATATGGCGACGATCGTGCCGCGGCGGGCGTCCTTGAGCAGGCCGCGTTCGGACAGCAGCTCGCGCAGCTCGCGGTCGTAGCCGACGCAGATCAGGATCGCGTCGGCTTCGCGCGCCAGCGCGGGCAGACCGGCGAGCCAGCGCGCGCCGCGCGCCTCGACCGCGGCCCGCTTGCCGGGATCGACGTCGTGGACGAGCACCGAAAACCCCTTGCGCGCGAGGTGGCCGATGATCGGCTGCCCCATGCGGCCGGCGCCGATGACGCCGACGGTCTTTACCGCCTCACCATTCACCATTCACCATTCACAAGTTGCCCGTCACCGCTTCTGGGTGATCGTGTCGAGCAGCGCCGGCTGTCCCGCCTTCACTCGCGCGATCGCCCGCTTCAGCGCGGGGCCGACGTCCTTGCCGTGCTCGATCGGCCCTTCCGCGTACCAGCCCATGGAGCGCGCAAGGCCGGCGAAGTCCACGTTGGGCGTGTCCAGGTCCATGCCGATGTGGGCGCGCTCGACCGGCGTGCCGCGCAGCCGCGCCATGCGGATCTGGTGCTCCCAGTCGTTGTAGTAGGCGCGGTTGTTGTACATCACGACCAGCATCGGGATCCTGTGCTTGACCGCCACCCACAGCGCGCCGGCGTCGAACATCAGGTCGCCGTCCGGCTGGATGTCCACCACCAGCCGCCCGGCATCGCGGTGCGCCAGCGCGACGCCGAGCGAAATGCCGATCTGCGTCGAGGTGCCGAGCGACTTGCCGGGATGGCGGTACGGCTTGTCGAAATCCCACAGCATGCGCGCCCAGTCCTCGAGCGTGTTCGCGGTGAGCACCCAGTCCTCGCCCTTGACGGCCTCCCAGATTTCAGTGGCGAGACGGGGCAGGGGGATCGGGCTCGCGTCCCAGTCCTCGCGCGCTTCCTTCGCCCACTTTGCGCGCGCCGCGCGGTGCCGCTCGCCGGTCTTGCGGGCGCGCGCCTCGATCAGTTTCCCGAGCCCCGCGTTGCCGGCGATTTTCCCGCGCACCAGGTCGGTCAGCGCCGGGATCGCCAGCGTCGTGTCCGCGAGGATGCGCAGCTGCGCGTGCTTCAGGCGCTGGTAGTCCATGGCCCAGCTCGACAGCTCCAGGTCGCCGAAGCCGATGTCGATCCACGTGCAGTCCGGCGGCTCGATGCTGGTCAGCTTGCGCGTCGTGCTCACGAGCTCGGTCGTCGCCCGCTCCCAGTCGCGCACGTCGAGGCACAGGATGAGGTCGGCGTCCCGGAACACCTCCTTCACCATGCTCATGTTGAGCGGGTGGCAGCCCGGGAAGTTGAGCCGGCTGTTGACGTCGTACACCGGCGCGCCCAGCGTCTCGGCGAGGGCGACCAGGTGGTCGAATGCCCGCGGGTCGCGCCCGACGAACTCGGCGAGGATGACCGGCCGCTGCGCGGCGGCGATCAGGTCGGCGGCGCGCGCGAGCGCGGCCGGGTCGGCCGAGTACGAGGCCGGGACCGGCATCGACGTCTTCGGCGGCAGCGGCACGTCGTGCTCGAGCGGCTGCTCCTGCAGCCACGCGTCGTAACACATGTAGATCGGCCCCTGCGGCTCGGTCATCATCACGCCGTAGGCGCGGGCGAACGACTCCGGCACGCCGTCGACCACGGTCGGCTGGTAGTCCCACTTGGTGTAATCGCGCACGGCGGTGCCCTGGACGAGGGCGGTGTGCGTCCAGTCGATGCGCGGGCGCCGCTTGGTCTCGTCCATCGGGCCGGTGGCGCCGATGATGAAGATCGGCGCGCGGTCGATGTAGGCGTAATAGATCGCCAGGTTGGAGTGCAGCAGGCCGACCAGGTTGTGCACGATCGCCACCATCGGTCTTCCGCACGCCTTGGCGTAGCCGTGCGCGATCTGCACCGCCGTCTCCTCGTGCTGGCACAGCATCATGACCGGCTTGTTGCCGCCGTAGTTGACCATCGAGTCGTGCAGCCCGCGGTAGCTCGCGCCGGGGTTCAACGCCGCGTACGGCAGCTCGTAGCGGTGCAGCATGTCGACGATGACGTCGGACCCCCAGCGCCGGTCCGTCTTGGCCGGGGGCGCCGGTTTCTTTGCTTTCGAGGAGGTGTCGGGCATGGGTGTCGTGGCTATCGGGTTGGGACCTGCTTGACGATGATCTCTTCGTACAGCTTCGTCCACTTGTCGCCCTCGTCGAGCACCAGCTTCGGGTCGATCAGCGTGAACTGCGGAATGTCCGTGGCCGAGGCGGCCACCCTGGCGGAGGAGGGTGCGAAATTGCGCTTGAGCATGATTTCCTGCGCGTCGCCCAGCATGAAATCGAAGAACAGCACCGCGGCATGGGGATGCGGCGCCCGGCGCGCGACCGCGACCCCGTTGGGCCGCGCGACGGCGGGCGGGATGACGAACCAGTCGATGGGCGCGCCCTTCTTTTTCAACTGCACGGGCCGGTAATAGTACACGGTGAGCGCCAGCGGGACTTCGCCCGAAACGACCAGGTTGGAAAGCAGCGTGTGGCCCTTGCGCACCGACATGCCGTTGGCGGCCACGATCTCCCGGAACTGCTTCAGCCCCTGCGCCTCGCCCAGCCCGCCGACGACGCCCGCGAACCAGTCGTGATCGTAGGCCTCGATGCCGAGCCGGCCTTTCCAGCGCGGGGCGGCGAGGTCGGCCCAGGTCTTCGGCAGTTCCTCCTTCTTCACGAGATCCGTGTTGTAGGCGGCTACGAAGATGTTGAACCGGGTGCCGGCCCATTCACGGTGCGGGCGGATCGCGTGGGGCACGAGGCCGGCAAGCTGGGGCGACTTCACTTCCTGGAGCAGCCGCTCGCGGTGCAGCGCCTCCAGCTCCGGCCCGTTGGTCTCGAAGGCGTCCACCTCGAAGCGCTGCGCGCGCGCTTCCGTCACCGCGCGCTGCAGGACGTTCTCCGAGCTGGAGCGCCAAGGGGTGACCTTGATGCCGTATTTCTTCTCGAAGGCGGTGACGAAGGCGCCCAGGTCGGTGGTGGAGAAGGAGGTGTAGAGCATGAGCCCGCCTTCCTTCCGGGCGCCCTCGATCAGCCGCTGCTGGCGGTCGGGCCCCTGGTACATCGCGATCTCGGCCACGCTCGTCTGCGCGAGCGCCGGCGCCACGACAAGGCACAAGGCAAAAGGCACAAAGCACAAGTGTCTACGTGTCATCCCTCATCCCTCCACTCTCATCCCTCGCCGCGGCGGCTACGCGGCTTTTGTCGGAAGCGTGGCCACCTCCGCGGCGTAGGCGTCGTCCATCCGCGACTTGATGCCGTGCTTCGCGAGCGCCTCCGCGAACCACTTGCGCACGACCGGGGGCTCGTCCGAGTAGTCGACCTGGTCGCCGCCCAGCCGCTTGCTGATCCACGCCTTGGGCACGCCCTGCTGGTTGCGGATCGCGACCCCCTCGTGCTTGAACGCGAGATAGCGCGCCGGGGTGGTGCCGGTGTTGAAATGCTGGTGGAGCCACATGTTGGGCGGCACGATCATGGTCCCGACGCGCCACTCGTAGCGGCGCGGCTCCTCGCCCTCGGGCCACATCAGCGAGTAGCCCTCGCCGGAGAGAATGATGACGTGCGCGCCGGGTCCGTGCGCGTGGGCCTTCTTGTAGGTGCCGGTCGGGAACTGCGAGATGTGGCTGTTCATCGAGCCCTTGGCCATGTTGAAGCGGATGTGGCCGCCGCCCGCGCCCCGCTCCTTGGCGGAGATGAGCGGGAGATTCACGGCGTCCGCGACGAAGTTGGTGTCGAGCAGGAATCCCTTCTGCTCGCTCTTGGGCGAGAAGTAATCCGGCTCGCCGGCAAAACGATTCTTGAAGTCGACCCTGGTGTTGAAGATGAAGTCGACGTCGTCGTAGAGGTTGATGACGATCGGCCCGTTGGTGACCGCGACGTAGCGCGCCGGCGCCTCCCCGGAGCCGTTGAAGTGCTGGTGCCAGGCGTTGACCGGGACCGCGAACAGGGCGCCCGCCTTCCATTCGAAAGTGATCCGCTGGCCGGCGTCGTTCCACACGGCGGTCGAGCCGCGGCCGGAGAGGATCATGATCATCTCCTCGAACAGCTGGCGCTGCGGCGCCAGCTTGCCGCCGGCGGGGATCTCGCACACGTGGCAGTCGTTCGAGGTGCGCGAGGCCTCGTGGTTGAGGTACACGCCGCGCCCGCCCCGGCGCGCCCACGGCTTCAGCTCGACGGTGTTCAAGTCGGGGACGTAATGCGAAGGAATGATGTCGAGCCCCTCGCTCTTCACCCAGCGCGTGTAGGGCGTTTCCTTCTCCGTGGCGAACTTGTTCGCCATCTCGTCCGATACCATCGCGGTCTTTGCCATTTCGAGCTCCTCGATACTGGGTGCCGAAAATTTACTCCAACGCCCGAGCCTTTGCCAGCGGCGTCACTTCTTGTCGCCCGCGAGGGCGACGCACTTCTCGGTGCTGATCCGCAGGTAAATGGGATCGCCGACCGGCGTGCGCAGGGTGGGGTGCGCCGTCGCGAGCAGCAGGGTGGCGCCGACCGCCACCTGGAAGTCCACGGTATCGCCGAGGAACACTTTCGCGCTCACCGTGCCCGTGCAGACGTTCGCGCCGTCCGGGCGGGTCTCGGACAGCTCGATGTCCTCCGGCCGCACCGAGAGCGCCACCGCGTCGCCCGCCTTGAGCGCGTCCACCGACAGGCCGTGGAGCTCGCCCAGCGCCGTCCCGAGGCGGTAGTGGCCCGCGCCGTCGGCCGCGACGACCTTCGCTTCCAGCAGGTTGGTGCGGCCGATGAAGTCGGCGACGAAGCGGCTGCGCGGCCGCTCGTAGATCTCGCGCGGCGTGCCGACCTGCACGATCGAGCCCTCGTTCATGACGGCGACTTCGTGCGAGAGCGCGAGCGCCTCGGCCTGGTCGTGGGTGACGTAGACGGTGGTGACGCCGGTGTCGCGCTGGATGCGCTTCAGCTCGAAGCGCATGCGTTCGCGCAGCTTGGCGTCGAGATTGGACATCGGCTCGTCGAGCAGCAGCAGCAGCGGCTCCATCACCAGCGCCCGCGCGAGCGCGAGTCGCTGCTGCTGGCCGCCGGAGAGGTTGGTCGCGGGGCGGTCCCAGAGCGCGTCCATGTCCACGATGCCGAGCACGCGCATCACCTTGTCCCGTATCTCCGCTTCGGACAGCTTCCGTTGCCCGACCTTGAGCGGGAACGCCGCGTTCTCGAACACCGACATGTGCGGCCAGATCGCGTACGACTGGAACACCATGCCGATGTTGCGCTCGTTCGGCGCCATGAAGATGCGGCGCGCGGACGAATAGACGGTGCGCCCGCCGAGCGTGATCTCGCCGGACTTCGGCCGCTCCAGCCCCGCGATCGAGCGCAACGTGGTGGTCTTGCCGCAGCCGCTGGGGCCGAGCAGCGTGAAGAGCTTGCCCTCCGGCACCTCGAAGGCGACGTCGCGCGCGGCCCGCACCGGGCCGTCGTCGGTCTCGTACTGGGTGTTGAGCCTGCGCACGCTCAGCATGCCGCCACCCCAAGACCAAAATAGACAGGATTAACAGGATTAACAAGATTCAAACAACAAACCCATGCGTTATTCCATTCTGTTCTTGTTCTAATCCTGTAAATCATGTAAATCCTGTCCATTTTTTCATGCCTCGCGCACGCCGTAGCGGCTGCCCGCGAGCTGCGCCAGCATCACCATGACGAACAGCAGGATGATCAGCATCACACCGAGCGCCGAGAGCTCCACGTACTGGCCGTTCTCCCACAGCTCCCAGATCATGATCGAGACCACCTCGGTGCCGGGGCTGTAGAGCAGGATCGAGCTCGACAGCTCGCGCAGCGAGACGATCGCGATATAGATCCAGCCGGCGAGGAGCCCGGGCTTGAGCAGCGGCAGGATCACGCGCACGAACACCGCGAACCAGGAGGCGCCGCTCATCGCCGCGGACTCCTCCAGCTCCTTGTGGATCTGGATCATGGAGGCGGTGTTGTAGCGGATGCCGTAGGGCATGAAGCGCGTGACGTAGGCGAGCAGCAGGATCCAGATCGTGCCGTAGATGCCGACGTTGACGTTGAGGTAGAACACCATGATCGCGAGGCCGAGCACCAGGCCCGGGAACACGATCGGCAGCGAGGCGAGATTGTCGAGGAGCCAGCGCCCCGGGATCTTCGTCTTCACCACCATCCAGCAGATCACCGAAGTCACCAGCATGATGATGGTCGCGCTGCCGACGCACAGGACCAGGCTGTTCCAGATCGAGCGCAGGAACGCCGGGTGCTCGAGGATGAAGCGGTAGGGGTCGAGCGTGAGGTTGGCGAGCGCCGCGGCCGAGGGCACGCTGTAGTACTTCTGGATCGACGACCACACCAGTATGAACAGCGGCGCCGCTACGATCAGCAGGAAATAGGCGATGAAGATCGCCGCCGTCAGATAGCGCCAGCGGCCGAGGTCGATGCGCCGCGGGCGGAAGCCCTTGCCGGTCACCGTCGAGTAGCGCTGTCCCGACGCGGACAGCCGGGACTGGAACCAGACCCCGGCCGAGGTGAGCAGGAGCAGCGTCACGCCGTAGGCCGAGGCGAGACCGATCTGGCTCGGGTAGCGGTGGATCGCCTCGTAGATCGCGGAGGTGAAGACGAAGATCCCGGCCGGCATCCCGAGCAGCGCCGGCACCTCGAAGGATTCGATGGCGCGCACGAACAGGATCAGCAGCGTCGCGAAGATCGCGGGCCACGCCAGGGCGAGCGTCACCCGCCGCAACACCTGCCACAGGTTCGCCCCGCTCATCGCGGCCGACTCCTCGAGCGCGGGGTCCATCGAGCGGAACGCCGCGGTCATCAGCAGGAACGCCATCGGCGAGTAGTGCAGCCCGTCGACCCAGATCATGCCCCACATCGTGTAGACGTTGAAGAAGACGTAATCAGTGCGGAACCCCTGCTGCAGCAGCAGGTTGAAAATCCCGATCTTGGGGCTGGCGAGCATGATCCACGAGATCGTGAACAGGATGCCGGGGATGATGAGCGGCACCAGGGCGAGCCCGAAGAACAGCCGCTTGAACGGCGTGTTGGTGCGCTCGTTCATCCACGCCAGCGCGGTGCCGGTTACGAGCGAGAACGCGGCGGTCCCGACGGCGAACACCAGGGAGTTCGCGAACAGCTTCGCCGTCTGCACGCTCGAGTACGCCGCCGCGTAGTTGCCGAGCGTGAACACGGCCGGCTTCGCCGCGGTGTGCGGCGTGAAGAAGCTCTGCCACAGCAGGAAGCCGAGCGGGATCACCGCCAGGTACGCGACCAGGGCCACGCACAGGCCGAGGATCACCCACTTCAGGTCGAGGGATGAGGGATGAGGGCGGAGGGATGAGGGGCCAGGGGCGACCGACGCGTGATTCATGATTACTTGTGCTTGGGGTGGTGGTGATGCCCGTGCCCATGACCGTGATCGTGGTCATGATCATGATGGTGATGATGCGCGTGCCCGTGGTGCGGATGGTAGTGCAGCCCCGGGTCGTTGGGGTGCCGCGGGTCCTCGCTGAACAGCAGCGACTTGATCGTGACCGGCACCGTGTGCGACGGCAGGCGGATGCGCCCGAGGTCGATGTAGTCGAGGTCCCACAGGGTCACGCCGTCGATCACCAGCAGCTCGTTCGCGAGCCGGTGCTCCTCCTTCAGGATCGCGCCGAGCGTCTGCGCGATGTCGCCGTCCAGTACGAGGTAGATCGGCTTGCCGCTCGCGATGGTGCGGGGGAGCCCCTCCACGATGCCCCGCGCGAACGCGGCGATGCGCGGGTACGAGGGCGCGCCGGCCCAGCGGAACGCGAGCGCGACCTCGGAATCGCCTTCCTCGAGGTCGAAGGCGGTGAAATGCGCGCGTAGCGCCCGCGCCAGTTCGCCGGGCACGATCTCCTCGCCGCAAACGTAGGGGGGCTGCAGCACCTGCAGGTTCTTGCGCGGCAGCAGGTCGCCGGGGCTCGAGATGTAGATCGTGTTGCCGGAGAGCTGCACGCTGTACTCGGAGGCGCCGACCGCGGTGGCGCGTATGCATTCGCCCGGCGGCAGCAGCGGCCACGGCAGCGCGCCGTGCGCGAGCCGGTGCGCGATGGCTTCACCGAGGAGCTTGCCGAGGTCGCCGAAGTCGCGGCTCTCCCGGCCGTACACGTACTCGCCGACGCCGCCGGAGAACATCACGCCGTCGATGCGGCCGGGATCGGGAATCGGATCGGTGAGGTAGAGATGCCCGACCGCATGGGGCAGGGGCCGCTCGCGGATTGCCGCGATCAGCGCGTCGGCCATCCCTTCCGCGACGCGCGCCATGTCCGCTCGCGGCGCGCGGTCGCCCGGCTTCCAGTCGAAGCCCGCCACCGCGGCGTGATGGCGCCCGGCGGGATCGAGCCGCACGATGCGCCCGCTCTCGTCCACCACCTGCAGCCGCCCGCCGATGTGCACCGCGGCCATGGCGACGATCGTTCCGCCTTCCACCACCGCGAGCTTGGTCGTGCCGCCGCCGATGTCCACGTTGAGGATGCGCTTGCCCTCGTCGTGGGACACGCGCGCCGCGCCCGAGCCGAACGCGGCGAGCATGGCCTCGAGATGGTGGCCGGCCGCCGCGCACACGAACTCGCCGCCGTTCTCGGCGAGCAGCCCGGAGATCGCCTGCGCGTTACTCCGGCGCAGCGCCTCCCCGGTGAGGATCACCACGCCGGAATCGATCTGGTCCGGGTGCAGCCCCGATTGCGCGTAGGCCTCGTCGATGATGTCGGCGAGCTTTTCGGCGTCGATCATTTCTTGATCCCGGTACGGCGTCAGGGCCACCGGCGACTGGAACAGGGTCTCGCGCGAGACCACGCAGTAGCGGCTCGATAGATCTTCGCCGAGGCGCCGCAGGTTGATGCGGGAAAAAATCAGTTGAGTGCCCGACGAGCCGATGTCGATGCCGACGCTGGTGAGCGAGACGTGGTCCTGGATCCACAGGCCGTTGCTCTCGGGCCCGTCCCCGCCGCCGAAGTCGTCGTGGTCGTGGTCGAACGCGTCGTCGCCGTCGTGGGTGTGGCCGGTGTCCGTGCCGTACTGGTGGTCGGCCAGGTTGTGGCCGGGCTGCTTCGGCGCGTTTTCGTTTTCTGCCATCAGCGGTAGAGCTCCGGGTACTTGGCGCGCACCCGCGCCGCCAGTTCCGGCGAGCTCTGGCACACCTTGGGGAAGGTCTCGAGCCGCTCGTAGGGGCGGCAGGCGTCGATCACCATGCGCGAGTTGTAGGGCAGGGTCTTGTCGGTGACCAGCGTGTCGAGCCGCGACGACCAGCAGTGGTCGAGGAGCGTGGTGCGCGACTTCGGGTCGCAGCGCGTGCCCATCGCCCAGATGACGTCGTGGATGTCGGTCGGGTCCACGTCCTCGTCCACCACCACGATCCAGCGGCTGATGTAGCCGACCGAGGCCACCTGCGAGGCGACGAGGCCGACCTGGGTCGAGTGGCCGAAGTAGCGCTGCTTGACCGACACGACGCAGAACGTGCGACCGCCGCCGGCCTGGTGCAGCCAGGCGCCCTTCACGTCCGGGATGCCGGCGCCCTCGAGCGCGTCGAGCAGCGCGGCCGAGCGCAGGAAGCAGCGCTCGAAGAGATGCGAGTGCGGCGGCTTCTGGCTCGCGGCGCAGGTGAGGATCGGGTGGGTGCGGTGGTAGATGCGGTTGATGCGGATCAGCGGCTCCTGCTGCGCGTCCCCGGCGTAGTAGCCGTGCCACTCGCCGAACGGGCCTTCGAGCGTGGTCTCGGTGGCGGAGATCTCGCCTTCCATGACGATCTCGGAGCGGGCGGGGAAGGGCAGCCCCGTCGTCTCGCCCTCGATCAGCTCCAGCGGCCGGTCCATCAGCCCGCCCGCCCATTCGTACTCCGGCATCGAGTCCGGCATGGTGAAGCCGGCGGCGAGGTAGGTCACCGGGTCGGTGCCGATGATGATGACGACCGGGCACGGCTTGCCGGCCTTCAGGTACTTGTCGCGGTGGATGCGGCCCTGCTTGCCGTTGGAGATGTAGGACGCGCAGGTGTTGCCGTTCACCACCTGCACGCGGTAGGTGCCGACGTTGATGCGGCCGGTGTCCGGGTCGCGGGTGACGACGCCGCAGGCGGTGCCGATGTAGCGCCCGCCGTCGTCCTCGTGGTGGATCGGCACCGGGAACTTGAGCATGTCCACCTGCTCGCCGCGCAGAACGTTCTCGAGAACCGGGCCGTCCTTCACCATCTTCGGCGGGATGCGCTTGAAGCCTTTCCTGATGTGCTTGCGGAAGTGGTCGAGCATCTCCTTGCGGTTGTCGGAGAGCGCCGGCTCCATGCCGAGCACGAGCGAGAGGCGGTACGGCGAGCCGAACATGCCGTAGGCGCAGCGCCAGCCCTGCGGGTAGTCGGGGATGTCGTCGAACAGCAGCATCGGCGATTTTTCGACCTTCTGGCGGTAGAGCACCTCGGTCACCGCGCCGAGCTCGCGGTCCCAGTGCGCGTTCTTCACGCGGGCGAGCTCGCCGCGCCGCTCGACGGCGGTGATGAACTCGCGCAGGTCGTTCTGGAATGTCGCTCCGTTGCCGGCCATGGGGTTCTCCTGGGGCGCTGCGTTGCCTCTATAATCGCATGCCCGGGTAAGTGCTGCTATCCTATGCGCGCGACCCGGTCGCGCGGCGGCCGATGACAGACGAGGAGGATACCGTGATGGCATACAAGAGATGGACCTGGCTGTTCGCGGCGCTCGCCGCGCTGCAGTGCGGGGGCGCGTTGGCGCAGGCGAAGCCGGAAGACATCCTGAGCTACCAGGGGCCGGACCGCGACAAGCGGCTGCTCGAGCAGGCGAAGCAGGAGGGCATGCTGGCGCTCTATACCTCGCTCGCCCCGACGGAATCGAAGCCGCTCGCGGCAGCGTTCGAGAAGAAGACCGGCATCAAGGTCGAGCTCTGGCGCAGCCAGTCGGAGCGCGTCGTCCAGAGAGTCCTGAGCGAGGCCCAGGCCGGGCGCCATGTCGTGGACGTGATCGCGACCAACGGCCCGCAGATGGAGTCGCTCGCCCGCGAAAAGATCCTGACGACGTATTTCACGCCCCACGCCGCGGACCTGCCGCCCGCCAGCATTCCCGGGCATCGCCTGTGGATGCCCGACCGGCTGCAGTTTTTCGTCGTCGGCTACAACACCAACCTGGTGCAGCGCGAGGATCTGCCCAAGAGCATCAAGGGATTCGTCGATCCGAAGTGGAAGGGCAAGCTCAGCGTCGAGGCGGGCGACGCCGAATGGATGGCGACCCTGGTCAAGAAGTGGGGCGAAGCCGAGGGCATGGCGGTGTTCCGCAAGCTGTCGGAGCTGCGGCCCACGGTGCGCAAGGGCCATCCACTGCTCGCGCAGCTCATCGCCGCCGGCGAGATCGCGGTGTGCCTGACCGCCTACAGCGCCAACGTGGAAACGCTGAAGCGCAAGGGCGCGCCCATCGATTTCGCGCCCATCGACGCGGTGGCGCGGACACAGGGCATCGGCATCTCGAAGAACGCGCCGCATCCCGCGGCGGCGCTGCTGTTCGCCGACTTCGTGCTGTCCGCCGAGGACGGGCAGAGGCTCTACGAGTCCATGGGACGCCCGCCGGTCAACCGCAAGGTCAAGTCGAAGCTCACGGACTTCGAGCACGTCTATCTCGACATCGGCGCGGTGCTCGATGAGGCGGACAAGTGGGACAAGCTGTGGGAGGAGCTGTTCCTCAAGAAGTAGGGATGTGGGATGAGGGATGAGGGTCAACCCGCGTTCCGGGCGCCGCCGCTGTCCTGCGATAGTCACTTCCACGTGTTCGGGCCGGCTGAGAAGTATCCGTACGGCGCCGACATCCGCTACCAGCCGCCGCTGGCGCCGCTCGAGGACTTTCTTGCGCTCGCGCGCCATCTCGGCTGCGAGCGCTTCGTGTTCGTGCAGCCGAGCGCCTACGGCCGCGACAACGCGTGCATGCTCGACGCGATGCGCGAGGTGGGCACGCAGAAGTGCCGCGGCATCGTGGACATCGACGAGAACGCGCCGGATGCCGGGCTGGCGCGCCTGAACGCGGCGGGCGTGCGCGGCGTGCGTGTCAACGTCAACCCGATCAAGCCGCCGGAGCCGGGCTTTTCGAAGACGATGCTCCCGCGCATCGAGCGCCTCGACGCGCGCTGCGCGGAGCTGGGCTGGATGCTCGACTTCCTGACGCCGGGCTGGCTGACGCAGGAACTGCTGCCGGCGATGCGCAGGCTCAAGGCCCGCTTCACCGTCGCGCACATGGGGATGTTCCTCGCGAAGGACGGGCCACGGCAGCCGGGCTTCCGGCAGTTCCTGGAATTCCTGCGCGAAAGCGGGCGCGGCTGGGTGAAATTCACCGGCACCTACCGCATGTCGGTCGCGCCGGGCTTCGCCGACGCCGCGCCGATGGCGCGCGCGCTGATCGAGGCCGTGCCCGGCCGCATCATCTGGGGCAGCGACTATCCCCACCTCTCGTTCGCCGACAAGGTCGGCTCGGTCGAACTCTTCAACCTGCTCGGCCAGTGGGCCCCGGACGACGCTACGCGCAGGAAGATCCTGGTGGACAATCCGCAGAAGCTTTTCGGCTTCTGACCTCCGCCCTCATCCCGCGGGCGGCGCTACCTCCGCCGCAAATAGGCCGGCCGCTGCCCCATCGGCGGCGGCGTGTTGACGTCCTTGTGCCGGAAGTTGATGCGGCCCTTGGTGAGGTCATAGGGCGACATCTCGACGGTGACGCGGTCGCCGGTTAGGACGCGGATGTGGCGCTGGCGCATCTTGCCCGAGGCGTGGGCGGTGATGGCGACGCCGTTGTCGAGCGTCACGCGGAACACCGCGTTGCGCATCACTTCGTCGACGATGCCGATCATTTCGATCGTTTCTTCCTTGGCCATGTGCAAACTTTCCTGGCGGGATCCAGGCGGCGCTGCCGCTTGCCCGCGGTGATGTGCTGCGCGTGAATTTCCCGCGACCCGCGCCCGGGATGGGCTCGGCATCGAGCAGGGAAGACGACGATGGCGTCCGGACGGGGTGGAAACGCTGTCCGGATGCCGGTACGACCCGCGAGTATGAGGCTTTGTGGCCATGTTAGCAATGAAACACCGAGTCATCAGCCGTCACCGGGTTCGAGTGAGGTAACCCCGGTTTCCCGCAGCCTGTCCCCGGTTTCGGTCCGCTGTAAACTATACGTCCTATGCCGCTCACCGCCGAGAAGCCTTCCACCGGCACCCTTCGCGCCGGCTTCAACTATATCGTCGATACCGGGGTGCCGCCGGTGCGCTACATCGATTGGCCGGAGATGGCGCACAAGGCGGTCCCGCCCCAATACCGGCAGGTCGAGATGACGGTGCGCGACGGCAGGCCGCTGCGCGACGCGTTCAGGCTCGATACGCACGGATTCGTGTTCGTCGACCACGACACGCGGGTCAAGGACTTCACCGATGAAGCGGAGCGCGCGCGCGTCTACGACCTGGAGGTGCAGGCGCTGATCAGGAAGCATTCCGGCGCCTCCGAGGTCGTGGTGTTCGACCACACCCTCCGCGTCGGCGACGAGGCGATGCAGAAGACATTGAACGCGCGGCCGACGGTAAAGGGCGTGCACAACGACTACACCGAGACCTCCGCGCCGCGGCGGCTGCGCGATATCGTCGGCGATGCCGAGGCCGCGCGCCGCTTCAACAAGCGCTGGGCCATCATCCAGGTGTGGCGGCCGATCCGCGGCAAGGTGCTCATCGATCCGCTCGGCATCTGCGACGGCCGCACCATTCCGAAGAAGGGTTTCATACGGGTCGAGCGGCGCTACCGGGACCGCACCGGCGAGGTCTACCACATCGCCCACCATCCGGCCCACGAGTGGTACTACTTCCCGCAGATGGAGCGCGACGAAGCCCTGGTGTTCAAGGTATTCGATTCCGATGCCGGAAAGCCCTCGCGCTTCACCGCGCACAGCGCGTTCGACGACCCCGGAACGCCGGCGGGAGCGCCGCCGCGGGAGAGCATCGAAACCAGGACCTTTGCGTTCTTCGGCTCTTGAATACCGATACCACCGAGTCCGGCCGCAAGGCCACGATCGACGCGCTGCTGCTCAAGCTCCCGGGCGTCAGCGCGAGAAAAATCAACGGCCTTGACGCCTACTTCGTCAGCGACAGGATGTTCGCCTGCATCAGCGGCCGCGGCATCGGGCTGCGCCTGCCCGTCGCCACCGCGACCGAGCTGCAGTTCTCGAGGGACAACGTCGTCCCGTTTCAACCCGGCGGCATGACCAGTTCGCGGGAATGGATACAGATCGACCGCGACGACGCGGCCGAGTACGAGAAGGATCTCCCGCTGTTCCAGGCCGCGCTCGAATTCGTGAAAGCCGCCCGGGCCCGCTAGTCCGGCGCGGGGAGCCTTCGAGTGTCGAGTCGGGCCGCAACAATCGGGGACAGCAGCCTGCCCCGGCCCATCATCCACGCGGGGATCAGCCCGAGCACGAAGATGATGGCGACGATCAGGAAGCTGTCGCGAAAGCCCATCGTGTAGGCCTGGGCGTAGACGACGCGGCCCAGGTAATGCAGCGCGCCCGCCGACTGCAGGTCCGGCGACGCGCCGATCTGCGCCAGCAACGCCTCGACCTGGCGCAGCAGGTCCGCGGTCGCGCCGTTGGCCGCGGTCTGCACGCTCGTCAGCGTGTCGCTGTGAAAGAACGTGCGGCGGTCGAGGATGACCGACAACAGGTTCACGCCGAAGGCCCCGCCGAGCTGGCGCGCGAAGTTGATCATGCCCGCTCCCTGCCCGAGCAGCTCCGGGCGCAGCGAGCGCAGGGCCGCGACATTGAGCGCGGGCTTGATCAGGCTCAATCCGACGCGCGAGACGACGACGCACCACGCGACGGTCCAGAACGACATGTTGGCGTCGACGCCCGCGAGCCACCAGGAGGACACGGCGAAGCACAGCAGCCCGGCGATGATCAGGTTGCGGGCGGGGAAGCGGTCGCTCAGGTAGCCGGCCGCGGGCATGAGGACGCCCATGATGAGGCCGGCCGGCATCAGCATGAGGCCCGCCGCGTACGGCGTGAGGTGCTGCACGGTCTGCACGAACAGGGGCACGAGGTAAGTGGAGCCGAACAGCCCCACGCCGAAGAGCGCGGCGACGGCGGCGGCGCCGGTGAACTGCGGATTGGCGAGCACCCTCAGGTTGACGAGCGGCCGCGGCGCGCGCAGCTCCCACAGGACGAAGCCCGCCGCGGACAGCGCCGCGACCGTGAAGAGCGCGAGGATCAGGTTCGAATGCCAGCCTTCGCGCTGGCCGTTGGACAACCCGGTGAGCAGGCAGGCGAGCGCCGCCACCAGCAGCAGGAATCCCGGCCAGTCGAAACGCACCGGCGCCTCCGCCTCCTCGCGCTCCGGCAGGAACAGGCTCCCCATCAGGATTGCGACCGCGCTCACCGGGACCCCGACGGTGAAGATCGCGCGCCAGTTGAAGTGCTCGATCATCACTCCCCCCAGCACCGGGCCGAGCGCCGGGCCGAGGATCACGCTCATGCCGAAGAAGCCCATCGCCATGCCCCGCTGCTCGGGCGGGAACACCCGGAACAGGGTGTACATGGAGAACGGCTGCAGCAGGCCCGCCACGGCGCCCTGCACGATGCGGCAGAAGATCAGCACATTCTCGTTGGGGCTCGCGGCGGCGAGCACGAGCGAGGCGGCGAATATCCCGAGCGCCCCGATGAAGGTCCGGCGCTGCCCGAAGCTCGTCAGCATCCACGCATTGAGCAGCATGCCGACGGTCATCGCCGCGAGCGTGCCGGTGGACAGCCACTGCGCGCGGTCCTGCCCGATGCCGAAGGCGCCCATGATGTCCGGGATCGCGACGTTGACCGAGGTCGTAGTCAGCATGGCCGCGATCGCCCCCAGCATCACGGTGGCGGTGGCGAGCCAGCGGTAGCCCGGCCCGTAGCGCGCGAACAGCGTGTCACTCGTCTCGGACGGCAATGGAGACCTCGACCATCATCCCCGGGCGCAGCGCCGGGTCCTTGTCGGCGAGCCGGATGCGCACCGGCAGGCGCTGCGTGATCTTGGTGAAGTTGCCGCTCGGGTTGGGGTCGGGCAGGAGCGCGAACTTGCTGGTCGCCGTCTGCCCGATCCGGAACACTTCCCCGGCGAAGACCTTCCCGGGGTAGGCATCGACGCGGATGTCCGCCTTCAGGCCCGGCCTGAGCAGCCGCACCTCGGTCTCGCGCACGTTCGCCTCCACCCAGATCTCGTCCGGGTCGTGGAACATGAGAATGCGCTGCCCGGGTGCCACGTGCTCGCCCTGGCGCGCGAAGGTCATGACGACGCGGCCGTCGGCCGGCGCCGTGATGGTGCGGTCGGCGATGTCGGAGTCGCGCCGGCGGATCTCGGCGCGGATCTCGTCCGCCTGGTGCCCGAGCGCGAGCAGCTGGCGCGCCATCACCTGGAGCTGGCGGCGGCTGCCGCCCGCAGCGGAGAGCGTGCCGCGCGCGGCCGCCACCTCGGATTGCGCCTTGCGGTGGTTCTCGCGGACCTGCTCGTAAGTGGTGCGCGCGCGCTCCATCGCCTGCGGCGAGAGCCACTTCGCCGCGGCGAGTTCCTTCGCCCGCTGGTAATCGTCGTTCGCCTGCTTGACCTGCGCGGCGAGCGACGCGACCTCCGCCTGCGTCGCGGCGAGGCGGTTGGTCTCGCTTTCGAACTTGCCGAGCGTTTCCTGGTCGATCTGCCCGGTCTGCGCCCGCATCGCAGCGGCCTGGTTTTCGAGCGCCTTCAGCCGGGCGACAAGGACCTCGCGCTGCAGCAGCATGTCGCGCGCGTCGATGCGCACGAGCAACTGTCCCTTCTTCACCCGGTCGCCCTCGATCACGGGGAGCTCCGTGATCCATCCCGAGACGCGGCTCGAGATCGAGACCACCTCGCCGTCGATGCGCGCGTCGTCGAGGGTGACGTGGGTCCAGCGGTAGTACAGCCAGTGCGCGCCCCACGCCGCGAGCAGCAGGGCGGCCGCGCCGACCAGCCAGGTCTTGCCCTGCCCGGGAAAGCGCGCACGGGCGGGCACCGGCGCGCGCTCGGCGCCGGAGGAACCTGGCTCGTTCGTCGTCATGGAACGGCGTACCTCCGCGGGGAGCCGGGCGGGCGGCCCGGCCGGAAACGATGACCAGTTTAGGCCAACCGCCCTGCGGCAAGCGAGGCGAATTCCATTATGTGGCCGCCGGAAGCGCGAACGATGACCGGGAGCGCGCGGCCCGCAGCGCCGGGCGGGTCAGCGCGACGGCCGTGACGGCGGCGGCGTATACTTTCGGCGTCCGTTCTTCAATCGAGGGGCGCATGATCATCGACACCCACGTTCACGTCTACAGCTTTCCGTCGTTCCGCGACCTGAGCAAGCACATCCGGACGATGGAGGACGCGATCGCGTTCCGCACGCGGTATCCCGATCTCTACCAATGCAACAACACGGAACAGCCGGTGGACAACACCGACGACCTGGTCGCGGACATGGACCGCAACGGCGTCGATTTCGCGCTGGTGCAGGCGCGGGCGGGCTACGTGTCGAACGACCTGGTCGCGGCCGCGGCGAGGCGGCACCCGAAGCGCATGGTCGCGCTGGCGCGGGTAGGGCACGAACAGGAGGCGGCGGGCTACCACGAGGACCCCGGCCCGGCGCGCGAAGCGGCGCCAGCCGAGCTCGAGCGCTGCCTCGGGGCGCTCGGGATGAAGGGCGTGGGCGAGACCTTCGTGCGCGCGCTCACCGACCACGTCAACCCGGAGAAGATCGCCAGGGACCTGTCCGGCATCATGCGCGTGGTGGAAAAGCACCGGGTGCCGATCCAGTTTCCGACCGCGTGGTCCCAGTTTCCGGGCGGACTGTTCTACGGCGATCCGCTGTGGGCCGACGAGGTCGCGGCGCGCCATCCGGCCGTCCCGGTCATCCTGACCAAGATGGGGCGGAGCATCACGCGCTATTTCGACAGCGCGATGACGGTCGCGATGCGCAACGTCAACGTCTACTTCGACGTGGTCGGGACCAGCCCGCAGCATCTGCGCTTCGCGATCGACAAGCTCGGCGCCGAGCGCATACTGTTCGGCACGGACTGGTCGGCGACGTGGCGCTGGCTGAGCGTCCCGGCAACGCTGCACCAGATCCGGATGAAGGTCCTGGACGACGCCAGGCTGACCGAGGCGGAGCGCGAGCAGATTCTCTGGAAGAACGCCGCGCGGCTGTTCAGGCTGGAGTCGGGCGCGCGGAGCGCGGAGAGAGCCGCGGCGTAGTCGCAGCGAGGAGAGAGACCATGAACCGACGCATATCACTGGCATTGGCACTGGCCGCGGTTGCGGCGTCCGCGCTGTCGTTCGGGGCGCTCGCGCAGTCGCAATATCCCACGAAGCCGATCCGGGTGGTGGTGCCATTCCCGCCCGGCGGCGTGGTGGACACGGTGGGCCGCATGTGGGTGCAACGGGTGTCGCCTTCCCTCGGCACGATCGTGGTCGATAACCGGCCCGGCGCGGGCGGCGTCATCGGCGCGGGTGAAGTCGTGCGCGCCCAGCCCGACGGCCACACGCTGCTGATCGGCAACACCAGCACGCAGGTGCTGAACCCGGCGGTGATGAGGCGCCCGCCGTACGATCCGGCCAGGGATTTCGTGACGGTCGACATCATCGCCATCTCGGCCACGGCGATCATGGTCCATCCTTCGCTGCCGGCGCGGAGCCTGAAGGCGCTCATCGCCTACGCCAAGGCGAATCCGGGCAAGCTCTCGTACGGGTCCGCGGGGGCGGGCACCCTGACCCATCTCGCCGGAGAGATGTTCAAGCAGCGCGCCGGCGGCCTGCGCATCCTCCACGTCCCGTACAAGGGCGTGGGCCTGGCCGCCACCGACCTCGTGAGCGGCTATATACCGCTGCTGGTGGCGAACGTGACCAGTCATTTTCTCAGCCTGCGCGAGGCCGGGAAGATCCGCATCGTGGCGGTGAACGCGCCGGCGCGCCTCAAGGCGGCGCCCGACGTCCCGACCGCGAGTGAAACCGTGCCGGACATGCTCGCCCAGCTGTTCACGGGAATATTCGCGCCGGCCGGCACGCCGAGACCCATCGTCGACCGGATTTCGCAGGCCACGCGCAAGGCGCTGGCCGAGGGGAGCTTCCAGAAAATCCTGATCCAGTCGGGGGTCGAGCCGGTGCTGGACTCCAGTCCCGAGAAAGCGCAACGCTTCGTCGACCAGGAGCACGCGCGGCTCATCCCGGTGATCAAGGCCACCGGCTTCAAGCTTGATTGAGCCGCGAAAGGGGCGGCGGCCCACGCAACTCCCGGAACCGCTATGACCGTCAGCATGCTCGGGCGCTACCAGATCGTGGCGCAGCTCGGACGCGGCGCAATGGGAACCGTTTACCGCGCGCTGGACCCGGCGATCGAGCGCACGGTCGCGATCAAGACCCTCAATCCCGACCTGCCCGACGAGAACCTGCCGGAAGTGCGGGAGCGCTTCCTGCGCGAGGCGAAATCCGCGGGCCGGCTCAATCACCCGAACGTCGTCACCGTCTACGACGTCGGCGAGGCCGACGGCATCGCCTACATCGCGATGGAGTACCTCGAGGGCCGGTCGCTGCGCCAGGTGCTCGATGCGGGCCCGCCGCTCGCCCTGCACACCGTCACCGACATCGTCTCCCAGATCGCCGACGCCCTCGACTACGCCCAGCGCTACGGCATCGTCCACCGCGACATCAAGCCCGCCAACATCATGCTGTCGCCGGCCGGCCTCGCCAAGCTCACCGATTTCGGCGTCGCCTACATGCCCTCGTCGTCGATGACCCAGACCGGGACGGTGCTGGGCTCGCCCAAGTACCTGTCGCCCGAGCAGGTGCTGGGGCTGCCGGTGGACGGGCGCGCCGACATCTTCGCGCTCGGGGTGGTGCTGTTCGAGATGCTGGCGGGACGCACGCCGTTCGAGCGCCCGGAGATCACCGTCTACGGCCTGATGCAGAGCATCTGCGCCGACCCGGCGCCGCGCGTCACGGAGCTGAAGCGCGACATTCCCGAGGCGTTCGACAGCATCCTGGCGCGCGCGCTGGGCAAGCGACCCGACGACCGTTACCAGCGCGCGGCCGAATTCGCCAGCGACCTGCGCAACTACAAGCGGATCACGGTCACGCCGGCGGACAAGACGCTGATCGCGCCAGGCGCCGCCGCCGATGCCACGGTCGTGGTGCGCCCGGGCGCGGCGCCCCCCGAGTCCCCGCCCGCGCCGGACCCGGAGATGGAGCAGCGGATGTCGCAGCTCCTCTCGGACCTCGAGACGTTTTCATTCAATTTCGAGGAGGAGCAGCGCAAGCTGGTCGAGAAGGCGGCTGCGATGATGGAAGAGCGGGCCCGGGCCGAGGCGGAAGCGGCGCAGCCGCAGGGCACAGCGTCCCGGCCCAAGGCGCGGAGCGCGCTGGTCGGCCTGCTGCAGGAGCAGGCGAAGGGGAAGGCGCGCCCGCAGCCCGCCAGGCCGACGCTCGAGACGGTGCTGGCGCTCGACGCGAAGCTGCGCCGGGCGTTCGACATCCTGTCGGAGTTCGTGGGTGAGTTCAACGATGCCGCGCCCGCGTTCGCCGGCAAGCTCAAGCTCCCCTACGCCGGCGAGCTGCCCGGACTGACGATGGGCGACGGCTTCGTGGATTTCCGCACGCTGAAGTTCATGGACAAGCCGGTCATCGACCACATCGCGCTCACCTACCGCATGATCTCGGACGAAAAGCTGAGCGTGACCCTCAACAAGGACGAAGCGAGGGCGCTGAAGGTCCAGCTGGAGCGCGCCGAGATGAAGTTCGAGGAGCGGGACGTGGTGCATTTCCTGCACCGGGTTCCGCGCACGGCGCTGGCGATCGATTGCAGCGTGACCGCGCGCGCCAGGCTGCGCGCGGACTACGGCGCGCAGGCGGTCGAGTTCCTGTGCCAGAACATCGGCGCCATCGGCGCGGCCCGCTACCGCATCGGCGCCGCCCAGGTCAATGACGAGGCCATCGAGGAATTCGGCAAGCGCCTGCTCGGCCTGCCCAACCGGTTCGCCGAGCTCAAGAGTGAAGGGTGAGGCGTGACGAGCGGGCTAACGCCGCCCGGCCACGGCCTTCCGCAGGTCCATGACGCGCTTGAAGCAATCGGGGCAGGCGTAGCGGACGCCGCCGCCGAACCGCGTGCGCGACAAGGGGCGCATGGCGTGAGCCGGCACGAGCCGCCGGCATTCCGGGCACTGCTTGATCTTGGAGGGGTCTTTGGTCACTCGCGCCCGGTGTAATGGATGTCCTGAGAGGTGCATTCCAGCTATTCCGGCTGGATGCGCGCGTCCTTGATGACCCGGCCCCACTTGGCGATGTCGGCCTTGAGGAATGCAGCGAACGCTTCGGGGCGCGACGTCACGATGTCATAGCCGGCGGCCACGATCCCGTCCCTCGCGTCGGGGAGGGCGAGCAGCTTGACCAGTTCGCCGTGCAGCCGTTCGATCACCGGCTTCGGCGTGCCGGCCGGCAGCAGGACGCCGTACCACACCGCCGCTTCGTAGCCGGGGACGCCGGCTTCCGCGATGGTCGGCACGTCGGGCAGCTGCGGCGTGCGCTTCGCGGTGGTGACGCCGAGCGCGACCAGGCGCCCGGCCCTGGCGTGAGGGATCGCGATGGCCACGCCCGGAAATCCCACCTTGACGTGGCCGCCCAGCAGATCGGCCGTGGCCGGCCCGCTGCCCTTGTAGGCCACGTGGTTCATGTTGACCCGCGCCGTCGAGAGGAACAGCACCGCCATCAGGTGCTGCGCGCCCCCGGTTCCCGAGGAGGCGTAGTCGATCCGGCCCGGCTGCGATTGCGCCAGCGCGATGAGCTGCTTCACCGACCGCGGCGGCAGCGACGGGTGCACCACCAGGGCGTTCGCCGTCAAGGCGACCTGCGCGACCGGCGCGAAGTCCCGGACCGCATTGAACGGGAGCTTGCCGCGATAGATGGTCGGCGCGAGCGCGAACGCGGTGCCGGTGAGCAGCATCGTGTAGCCGTCGGGCTGGGCCCTGGCGACGATTTGCGAGCCGATCGTGCCGCCCGCGCCGGGGCGGTTGTCGATGATCACCTGCTGGCCGAGCGCGCCGGAGAGTTTCTGCGCGATGATCCGGCCGGGCACGTCGGTTGCGCCGCCGGCGGAAAACGGGATGACCATGCGGATGGGGCGCGCGGGGTAGCTCTGCGCGCCGGCGGCGCCGGCTGCGGCGAGCCCGCCGGCGATCAGCGCGGCGCCGAGGAGCCGAAGCCAGGATTTCGCGCTCGTCAGGTGCATATCATGCGGATAGTACTGGAATGACCCAAGAACCCGTGGCGACTGACGGCTGATGACCGACGGGCCAGTATAAGGGATGGAGGTGGAATTCGGTAATATGGGGCTATTACGCTGACCCCGTGCTCGCTTGCGCAACGTGCAAAGGCAGGATTTCTCCGATACGAAGCTGCTGCGCCTGATGGCGGCGGCGGCGCTCGCCATCGCCGCCTGGTTCGTGGCGCGCCAGTGGCTGCCGGAGCCATGGCGGATGCCGGGGAGCCCGGCGCTCTACCTGGCCGGCGTCGCGGGCGCGGCTCTCCTGCTGGTGCCGGCGGCGTTCGCGCTCGCGAAGCGCGGCGGATCGAGCCGCGACCCGGTCGGCTGGTTCAACGCGCACATCGTGTGCTCCTCGCTCGGCGCGGTGCTGATCGCGGTTCACTCCGCCGGCTACCTGCGGCGCGCGCCGGCGCTGCTCCTGCTGGCGATCCTGGCGCTGGCCGCGCTCGGGGTCTGGGCGCGCGTGCGGGGCTCGCGCCGCATGGCCGCGACCTTCGCGTCGAAGGCGCCCGCGTTCGCCGTCCCCGACCCCGCCACGCGCGAGCGGCTGAAAGCCGTCATCTCCGCCAAGCGGCGCCTGCTCGCCGATCTCGACCCGCAGGCGCAGGAAGGCACGTTCTCGGTGACGCTCGCGCACTGGCTGCGCGCGCCGCGGCTCGCGGCTGCCTACCACCGGCTCGCGCGCGAGGAGGCCGCGATGCTCGGCACGCGCCGCGCGGCTGGCCTGCAACAGGGCTGGTGGCGGCCGGTGCACATGGCGCTCGCCTGGATTTTCGTGGCGGGCGTGGCGGTCCACGTCGTCACCGTGACGTTCTTCGCGGGCTACGTCGCGGACGGCGGCCCGATCAACTGGTGGCATCTCGCCGCATGGTGACCCGATGAGCGCGGCGGCGGAATCGCGGAAGCCGGGGCGGCTCGCCCTGATGATCGACCTCGAGCGCTGCACCGGCTGCAAGAGCTGCGAGGCCGCGTGCAAGCAGGAGCACCGCCTCGGCCCGGGCGAGTACCGCAACAAGGTCGTCTGGGCGAGCGGCCTCGAGGAGGCGGGGCTCGCCTTCCTCACCCTCACCTGCCAGCATTGCGAGCGCCCGGCGTGCCTGCGCGCCTGCCCGGTCAACCCGAAAGCGATCGAGAAGGACCCGGTGACGGGCGTGGTCAGCGTCGTGGAGTCGCGCTGCACCGGCTGCGGCGAATGCGTGATGGCATGCCCCTACAGCGCGATGGGCTACGACCCCCGGGAGCACCATGCCGTGAAGTGCGACCTGTGCACGGACCGGCGCGCGCAGGGCCAGACCACGGCGTGCGCCAGCGTCTGCCCGACGAGCGCCATCCGCTTCGGGGCGCGCGACGAGCTGCTCGGCGAGGCCGCGCGCGAGGGGCGGGCGCCGCTCGACCTGGACCACTTCCTGCTGGGCCCGGCGACGATATACCTGGAGCGCCTGCCCGCCCAGGGCGAGCCGGGCGCGGCCACCGTCCCTTCCCGCGCCGCCGGGTCCTCGCGCCCGGCATTCATGGACGCCGCCGCATCCCAGGCGGTCGTGGTCGAGTCGAAGCCCGCCTTTCCCTACGGCCTGCCGCGCGCGGACGCCACCGCCGACCGGGTTGTGCCGGGAGGCTGCAACATCTGCTTCAACTGCTGCACGGCCAACTTTCATTTCAAGGGCGATGACCTGGTTCGCATCACCGGCAACGAGGACGACCCGCTGCTCCAGGGACGCGTGTGCCCGAAATCGCAGCTGACGCTCCAGCTCTATCACAACGAGCACCGGCTGCGTCATCCCCTGAAGCGCGCGGGGGCTCGCGGCGAGAACCGCTTCGAGCGCATCTCGTGGGACCAGGCGCTCGACGAAATCGCCGAAAAATTGAAGCGCGTCCGCGAGGCGTATGGCCCCGAGGCGCTGGCGATGTTCATCGGCACCCGCACCGGCACGCTCGACAACCTCGGTTACACGCGGCTCTTCGCCCAGCTCTGGGGCACGCCGAACAAGGAAGGCACCGATCCGTTCTGCGCGAGCTCGAAGAGCGTCGCCTACGAGCTGACGCAGGGCCGCATCGGCAGCGGCAACAGTTACACGCCCGGCGACATCGGCTCGGCCCGCCTTTTCGTCTATTTCGGCGACAACCAGGCCGAGACCCGCCCGGTCTACTTCGGCATGGTCAACGACTGGCGCCTCCGCAGCGGCGCGAAGATGGTCGTGGTGGACCCGCGGCTCTCCGCCACCGCGGCCAAGGCCGACCGCTGGCTCGCGATCCGCCCCGGCACCGACATGGCGCTCGGCCTCGCGCTGTGCCAGCACATCCTCGCGCGCAACCTGCACGACAGAAAATTCTGCGGGGACTGGACGCTCGGCTTCCAGGAATGGCGCGACTTCATCCTGGCGCGCGGCTACACGCCGGAGTGGGCGGAGCCGGTCACCGGCATCGCCGCCGCGGAGATCCGGCGCCTCGCCGAGGAGATCGCCGCCGCCGACGGCTGCGTGATCTTCGGCAGCCGCGGCATCAACCAGCATACCAACGGCACGCAGACCAATCGCGTGCTGATGTTCCTCGCGGCGATCACCGGCAACTGGGGCCGGCGCGGCGGCGCCTACTTCAACATGACCGCGGGCACGCCGATCGCGCCCAACGCGCCCGAGCACCGGCGCCCGAAGATCAACCGCCAGAAGGTGCGCCGCAGCCCCGCCGGCTGGACCGACGCGATGCTGCACGGGAAGCCGTATCCCCTGCGCGCGCTCATCGCCTGCAACAACCCGCTCGCGCAGTGGCCCGGCCAGGCGGCGGTCCGCGCCGCGTTCGAATCGCTCGACCTCATGGTCCACATCGAGCTGTTCGCCAACGAGACCTCCGCCTACGCGGACTACGTGCTCCCCGCCGCGACCGGCATCGAGAAGGGCGAGATCGGGCGCTCCAACGACGATCGCCGCATCGTCTGGATCGACAAGATGATCGCCCCGCCCGGCGAGGCGAAGGCGGACGGCTGGATCTGGATCGAGCTCGGCAAGCGCTTCGGCTTCGACGACGTGCTGCAGGAGCGCTACAAGGACACGCAAGTGTTCTGGGACGAAGTCTGCATCGGGAGCGAGCTCCTGCGCGGCTGCACGCAGAAGCGCCTGCACTCGGTGCCCTGGCGCTGGGTGCGGCATCCCGTGGCGAGCGAGGACGCGCCGGAAATCGAGACGCTGTATCTCGAGGGCACGACCGCGCCGGGCGTGCCCGCCGGGCACCGCTTCCCGACGCCCAGCGGCAAGCTCGAGTTCTGGACCACGGAGCTGGAGGGGAAATTCCGGACGATCGGCCTGTCCGCGCTGCCCGAGTTCTATTCGGAGCGCGAGCAGCTCGTCGACCTGCCGTACCTCGAGCTCGAGCACAGCGACGCCGACGCCGGGGTGATCTCGCCGTTCTGCCGCCCCGACACCGGCACGTCGCGCGCGCGGATCGTCGCGGGCTCCGGCGACGCGCCGGGCGCGCGGCTGCGGGCGCAAGGGTACGACACCGAGCTCCTGACGGGGCGGCCGTCTGCCGCGCACTTTCACAGCTGGACGCACTACTTCTGGCAGTCGCAGGAGATGTGGCCCGACCTCTTTTGCCAGATCCATCCCGACAAGGCCGCGCGCCTCGGCATTGCCGACGGCGAGCGCGTGCGCGTCGAGACCGCGCACGGCGCGATCGAGGCGGTGGCATGGCTGCACGCCGGGATCCGCCCGAGCGCCGTGTTCGTCCCGATCGGCTGGGGCGAGCGCCAGCCGTTCCACCCGTGGCGCTCGGTCAATTTCCTCACCGACAAGACGCAGCGCGATCCGGTGTCCGACCAGACCAATCTCAAGGTGCTGCTGTGCCGGGTGGCGCGCGCTGACTGACCGCGAGCGATGAGGGATGAGGGATGAGGGATGGACGGAGAACTGCCTGATCGAGCTGGCGGAGTTACCGGAAGGGCACCCCTGAACTCAGCAATCCCAGGGCTTCGAAGCGCAAGTACAGCTCCCGGCAGGCCCAGGCATCGGTGGCGGCGTAGGTGATCTGCGCCGGGGCGAGGCGCGGCGCGGCCCAGTTCGACGTGCGGGCGCCCTTGGGAATCCGGAAACCGAGAAACATTCCGGCGAGATTGCGCACGCCGGTCTGGCCGAGGCCGCGGCGGCGCGCGACAACGCCCAGGTCGAGCACGTTTTCCACCGTGAACGGAAACACCAGCTTGAGCTGGCGCACATCGTGCGCCAGCCCGACGCCGGCCTTGACGACGGCAGGGCTCGCCAGCAGTTCGACGAGGGCGGGAAAGACATCCAGGCGGCTCAACTGGAACAGGTATACCGCCCGGGCCGTGGCCGCCTGGACCAGGCAGGGCAGGTGGCTCTCGCCTTTCCGGAACGCGGGCCGCGTCTCGGTGTCGAGTCCGACGACCCGCTCCTGCCGCAGGTCCGCGCGCGCCCGCTCCAGCGCCTTCGACGCCTCCACCAGGCTGACCTCGCCTTCGTAGCGGCGGATCGGCAGTTCCGCCAGCGCTTCCTTGGAGATGCTTATCATCGGGGTTGAGCGGCCAGAATACACCGGTCCCGCGTGACCGGGGCCCGTGACATAATTTCCGGATTCCACAGGCGCAGCCCATGACGACATCATTCGCAGACCGCATCGCCGCCATGAACGCGATGTACAAGCTCCCCGCCCACGATCGGCCGACGCTGCCCGCGGACGTGGCGGATCGATTGACCAAGTTCAAGGCGACCCTGCTCGACGAGGTGCACGAGATCGACGAGATCGTGAAGCTGTCGAAGGAAGGCGCCCCCGCCATCGACATCGCCGTTGCCGTGGCGGACCTGCTCGGCGACATCATGGTCTACTGCCGGTCCGAGGCGCTGAAGTACGGCCTGCCGCTGGAGGAAGTGCTCGACGTCATCATGGACAGCAACGAGAGCAAGCTCGGCGCGGACGGCAGGCCGATCTACGACGCGAACGGGAAGTTTCTCAAGGGGCCGAACTACTGGCGGCCGGAACCGCGGATCAAGGCGCTGCTCGAGCAGCGCGCGATCCGCGCGCGGCCGCCAGGAGGCGCGGGATGACGGCGCGCCGGGTGGCGTTCGTGACCGGCGCGTCGCAGGGGCTCGGCGCGGAGGTCGCGGTCGCGCTCGCGCGCGACGGCTGCGACGTCGCGGTGTCCTCGCGGCGGGTGGAAAAGCTCGTCGGCACGCTCGAGAAAATCGCTGCCGCGGGCGCGCGCGGCGCGCCGGTCGAGCTCGATCTCCGCTCGCAATCGAGCATCGAGCGGGCGATGGCGCAGGCGGTCGGCGCGCTCGGGCGCGTGGATGCGCTGGTGAACAACGCCGCCGTCACGCTGCGCCGCCCGGCGCTCGAGGTCACCCGCGAGGAGTGGGACGAGCTGATGGCGGTCAACCTGAAGGGGAGCTTCTTCATGACGCAGCAGATGGGCCGGCACCTGATCGCGGCCCGCCGTCCCGGCTGCATCGTGAGCCTCGCCTCGACGCACGGCCTGGTCGGGTTCGCGCAGCGCTCCACCTACGGCATTTCCAAGGCCGGCCTCGCGCACATGACGCGGATGCTGGCGATCGAGTGGGCGGAGCACGGCATCCGCGTCAACGCGGTCGCGCCCGGCACCGTCGACACGCCGTCGCGCGCCGAGTACTTCGCGTCCCATCCCGGCGCGAAGCAGGCAATGGTGGAGCGCGTGCCGTTCCGCCGCTTCGCCACGCCGGCCGAAGTGGCGGCGCTGGTATGCTACCTCGCGAGCCCGCAGGCGGCCTACATCACGGGGCAGACGGTGGTGATGGACGGCGGATTGACCTCGTACTGAAAACACGGGAGAGCGTGAGGGCGGGAGAGCGATAGAATCCGTGACTTCCATCTCACGATCTCCCGCTCTCACGTCTTTTGGAGAATGTAATGACCGCACCCGAAAAAGCCGCACGCGTATCGCAGCCGAAAGACTGCAAGCTGATCGTCGAGAAGGACGTGAAGATCCCGATGCGGGACGGCACGCTGCTCTACGCCGACATCTTCCGTCCGGATGGGAAAAATGAGGGCGGCACGGAGCGCTTCCCCGCGATCATGAACATCAGCGTCTACCAGAAGGACAAGGTGTGGATCCCGCCGGCGGACCTGGAGGAGAAGGCCAACCCGTACCTGAATTGGGAGACGGTCAACCCGGAGTGGTGGTGCGTGCGCGGCTACTCCTGCGTGCGCGTGGACGCGCGCGGCTCGGGCAAGTCGCCCGGGCGCTCGGACCCCAGCTCGTACCAGGAGTCGGTCGACTTCTACGATGCGATCGAGTGGGTCGCGAAGCAGCCGTGGTGCTCGGGCAGCGTCGGCACGCTCGGCATTTCCTACCACGCGAGCTCGCAATGGCGCGTCGCGAACCTGCAGCCGCCGTCGCTGAAGTGCATCATGCCGTGGGAGGGGCGGGCGGACCAGTACCGCGACCAGGCCTACCACGGCGGCATCTTCTCGCTCGGATTCATCGGCAACTGGTGGCTCACGCACACCGCGCACCACCTGCTGGGGCGCCCGCGCAGCTACAACCCGGACGCGTTCCAGAACGACCTGCTGTGGAGCATGATGCGCAACGACCTGGATTCGGAGTGGTGGCG
>Ga0156023_1005_pt1 | contig 41313 bp, 38 predicted proteins | sample RifCSPlowO2_02_FD_107677 | JGI IMG/M metagenome (GOLD analysis project Ga0156023, IMG submission 107677) | Betaproteobacteria bacterium RIFCSPLOWO2_02_FULL_67_26
GGGTCGGATTTGGGTCCGACCAGCACGAAATCGTTGTACATCACCGGCAGGCGCTTCACGCCGTGGCCCTCGGCAACGAACTTCTCTTCGGCGGACTTCGCGTGCACGAACACGACGTCGGCATCTCCGCGCTTGCCCATGTCTAGAGACTGTCCCGTGCCGAGAGCGACCACCCTGACTTCGATCCTGGTTTTCTTCTGAAAGATCGGCAACAGGTGCTTGAACAGCCCCGACTGCTCGGTGGAGGTGGTCGAGGCCACCGTAATGAAACTCTGCGCCAGTGCCCCAGGCGCGGCAGCCAGCACCGAAGCAAGCAACAACGTTGCAATCCAACACCTCTGCTTCAACTCCAAGGCAGCTCTCCTCTGATGAATGCATCGGCCTCCGCAGACTCGGGTTTGACGAAAAATTGGTCCACCGGCGTACGTTCCACCAGGCGTCCCTGGCTGAGAAACAGGATTTCGTCGCCCACGCGCTTTGCCTGGCCGAGGTTGTGCGTGGTCATGACGATCTTGGTGCCGCCGGCGCGGATCTGGCCAATGATGGTCTCGACGTCGCGCATGGCGCCGGGATCGAGATTGGCCGTCGGCTCGTCCAGGAAAAGCACCTCGGGTCCCAGCGCCCAGGCCCGTGCGAGCGCAAGCTTCTGCTGCTCCCCGCCCGAGAGCACCCGCGCGGGGCGGTCGGCGATACCCGCCAGGCCAACCGCATCGAGGACATCGCGCGCCCGCAGATCGCTTTCCCGCGGCGAGACCCCGGCAAGCTCCAATCCGTAGATCACGTTGGCCAGCGCGGAGCGCCGCAGCATCACGGGACGCTGGAACACCATGGCCTGGCGGTTGCGCCCGTTCGCCGCGCCGCGCCAGGCGATGCTGCCGGAAGTCGGCTTGAGCAGGCCGTGACAGAGCCGCATCAGCACGCTCTTCCCCGCCCCGTTCGGCCCAAGAATGATCGTGCGCGGCCCGGCGCCGATCTCGACCGACACGCGATCGATAATCGTCTTGCCGTTGATTCCGAACGAAAGCGAATCGAGCACCAGAGGCAGCATGTCGCCTTCACCCGTAACGCCGCTGCGCGGTGTCCTTGACCCAGTACGCGGCGGCATTGAGCGCCAGCACCAGCGTGATGAGGATGACGCCCAGTCCGAGCGCGAGCGGCAGGTCGCCCTTGCTGGTCTCGAGCGCGATCGCGGTCGTCATGACGCGCGTCACGCCGTCGATGTTGCCCCCGACGATGATGACGGCGCCGACTTCCGCCGCCGCCCGCCCGAACCCGGCAAGCACGATCGTCACCAGCGAGAAGCGCGTATCCCACAGCAACGTCAACGCCGAGGCGATGGGACCGGCGCCCAGTGAGCGCAACTGGTCGCGATATTCCTGCCAGGCATCCTCGATCACCTGCCGCGAAAGCGCCGCAACGATCGGGAAAATGAGGATGGTTTGCGCCACCACCATGGCGGCGGGCGTGAACAGAATGCCGAACTGCCCGAGCGGCCCGGCACGTGACAGCAACAGGTAAACCACCAGCCCCACCACCACCGGTGGAAGGCCCATCAGTGCATTCAGCACGACGATCAGCGTCTGCCGCCCCGGAAAGCGGCTCACCGCGATTGCCGCTCCCAGCGGCAGGCCAATCAGGCTCGCGAGCAGGACCGCAGTCAGGCTCACCCGCAGGGAGAGCAGCACGATCTCCGCGAGCTTGGAATCCACCCCGACGATCAGGCGCCTGGCTTCGTCTAGTGCTGTGAGGATCTCGTACATTGCCTATGTTATGCCAGGCCCGTCATAAGTAGCCTGATGATTTTGCTGCAGGACTATCCGTGAACATCCTCATCGACGGTATCGCGGGGGCTGCTTGCGCGGAAGTGCCGGCACTTGAAGCGTCCTCACTGTCCCGGCTGTTACCCGCCGGTCATCGCGCGTCGCAGCCAGGCGCTCGCGGTGTCCACCAGCACCACGAGCACGAGCATCGCGAGAATCACCGTCATCGCCTGCTGCTGGTGGAACAGACTCAACGAAAAATACAGCATCTGCCCTAGACCGCCGGCGCCCACTACGCCAAGGATCGCAGCCATGCGGATGTTGATCTCCCAGCGATACAGCGAGTATGCAACAAACTGCGGCAACACGTTGGGCATGGTGCCATACAGGAACGCGAGTGATGGCCGGCACCCCGACAATTGCAACGCTTGCACCGGCTCGGCCGGCGCGTTCTCAAGGGTTTCAGCGAACAGTCGTCCGATGACGCCCGTCGTATGCCACGCGAGCGCCAGCGTCCCGGCGAACGGTCCGAGTCCTGCGGCGATCACCATCAATGCCGCCCACACCAGCTCGGGAATCGAGCGCAGGAAGTTGAGCACGAGGCGGGCTACGGCCCGCGCGACTGTCCCGTAGCGTCCGGACGCGGGCAGCGCAAGGAGCATCCCGAACACTGCAGCGAGCGCCGTACCGACTGCCGAGATGGCTATGGTTTCGAGGGTACCCTGGCCGATCTGAACCAGGTACTCACCCGACAAATCGGGCGGAAAGAACGATACGACGTAGTTCCACATCAGCGCCTGCGCTTCCGTCGTCAAAAGGTGCCCGAGGTCGAGCGAAAGGTATGCAAAGCTCGCCCAGACTGCTGATGCCAGCGCGGCAATAACCGCCCAGTGCATGGGCCTCATGCGGTCAGCTTCCGTAGCAACGCGCTGAGGGTATCCGCAAGCACCACGAGCAGCAGAAAAATCAGCAGGATCGTGCTCACCTCTCCACCATTGAGCATACGCATGGAGAGCTCCATCTGTTGCCCGAGGCCGCCCGCGCCAACAAAGCCCATGATGACCGACGCGCGCACGGCGCACTCCCAGCGGTATACGGTGTAGGAGACCAGTTCCGGCAGCGCCGCCGGCCACATGCCATAGAAAAACGCCACGAAACGACCGCTCCCGGTCTCGAGTAGCGCCGTTGTCGGCCGCACGTCGCCGGACTCCAGTATCTCTGAATAGACCTTGCCCAGCATGCCGCCGTAGGCTACGCCGATTGCCAGTAGGCCGGCAGCCGGCCCCAGCCCCACGGCGCGCACGAAGAGCAGCGCCCACACGATTTCAGGAATGCTGCGAAACAACATGAGGGCAAACCGCGCCGGCAAACGCAATACACGGCCCAGGATGTAGCCGCGTCCCGGTCCTATGCGGGATATCGACAAGCTGCGCGTCACGAACAACGCCAGGGGACAGCCGACCAGCATTGCGATCACCATGCCGGCTGTCGCGATCGCGAGCGTTTCCAGGGTGGATTTGAGCAGCAACTGGAGGAAATCGGCGGAGGTCGCGAGCGGAAAGAACGTCCCGATGAACTTTCCGACCGTATCCCGGTTGCGCGGATCGAACAGCACCGCCAAGTCGAATTCCGCCAACCGGAACCCGGGCCACAGCAGTGCGATGATCAGCACGGTCAGCGCAGCACGCGGCAAGGCGGAGGGATCCCTCGGGCCCCACACGGCAGCCGCTGCGCTCATCGTTCGCCACTCATGGGCGCGGCGATTCCCTCACGAACACATCGGCTTGCGGCGTATTCCGGCTGCCTCGACCGCGAGCGGCTGATCGCCCTGGGTGGGCACGGTCGCCTCGGACGCATAAAGCTCCCTCAACATCGCATCGGTGACGCGCACGGGCGGCAAGTCAAATTCCACTTCGCCGGCGCGCAGGCCGATGATCCGCGGAAACCAATGTAACGCCAGGTCCACGGCGTGCAGGCTTGCCACCAGCGTAATTCTGCGGGCCACCGCTTCACGGTTGAGTTCGCTGATGACCCGGTCGGAAAGGGCGGGATCGACCGCGGACACCGGTTCGTCTGCCAGCATCAGGTCCGGTTGCTGGTACAACACCCGCGCAACGCCGACGCGCTGCAGTTGCCCTCCCGAGAGACGATCGCACCGCTCGAACAGCTTGTCGGTGATTTCCATGCGCGCCAGCACCGATTGGGCGCCTGCTACGTCTACAGGGTAGGCGAGCGAGGCGAGGCCCTTCCACATGGGCCATTGCCCGACACGCCCGGCGAGCACGGCGGTCACGACCCGCTGGCGAGGCGGGATGGGCGGTGCCTGATGCACCATGCCGATGCGCGAGCGCAGCTTTCGCAGGGCGCCCCGGCCCAGAATCCACGGCGCCGCGCCCAGGACTTCAATCGCGCCGGTAGCGGGGCGTTGTGCGGTCGCGATCAGCCGCAGCAGTGTGCTCTTGCCGGCGCCCGACGGGCCAATGATCGCGACGCGCTCACCGGCACCGATCGAGATACTGACGCCGTTGACGGCGCGGTAGCCGTTCGAATAGACGAGGCCGACGCCGTCGAGCCGGAGGCTCACCAGGTCCTCATTACGGACAGATGCCGTGCCATCTTACTTGAGCAACCCCGCCGAACGGGCCGCCGCCTCTATGCCCTTGTAGTTCCCGAGCTTGGTTGCAACGAACCTGCTGGCCCGTTGCAGATCAAGGAGCTCCTTGTCAGCCGGTTTCTTGGGGTCGAGCTTCAGGAAAGCTGCCGTCAACTTATTTACCAGCGCCGGGTTCAGATCCCCGCGCACCGTCCAGTTGTAGTCGTAGTATGGCGGTGTGGTCCAGATCACGGCCACCTTCTTCAGATCCACCTTCTTTTCCCCGGCCAGCTTGTCCCAGACCGACGCGTTTAGCACGCCGGCCTCCACCTTGCCCGATTCCACCTGCAACGCAGTGGCGTCATGTGCGCCAGAATACGCAATGCGCTTGAAGTCCTTCTCCGGATTGATCTTGTTCTCGAGCAGGTAGAAGCGCGGCATCAGGTGGCCCGAAGTGGATGATACCGATCCGAACGTGAAATTCTTCCCCTTGAGGTCGGCAAGCCCCTTGATTCCGCTCGCGGTATTGGCGATGAACTTGCTGGTGAACTTCTCGTCCTCGGCTCGTTGCGCGATGGGAATAGCGTTTCCCGTGCGCAAACGCGCCTGTACGAAAGTGAATCCGCCAAGCCAGGCGAGATCGACCTTCTTCGCCGCCAGCGCTTCCACCACGGCTGCGTAGTCGGTGACCGGGGTGTATTCGACCTTCATCCCCACTTGCTTCTCCAGGTAGCTGGCAACCTTCGAGAACTTGCGTTGCAGCTCCGTGGGCGACTCATCCGGTATCGCCGAAATGCGCAACACATTCTGGGCGTGCGCAGTGACGTCCCCCAAGCCTGTTACCAGCGATAGCATGAAAATTACGTCAAGAATCCTGCGTCGGTTCATGAGATTTTCTTGAAAGTTGAGCAGCGCGCCGCTGGCAGCGCGTCAGAGCGCGTTTTATAGCATAAATTCCCCCATCTCCTTTGGTGGGCTAGAATGTGCGCACCAATGCCGGCCGGATAGTCGACGGAAAAGTCCCCATGAATGAGCCTGTTAGAGACGCGCGCGCGATCAGCTGCGCCGATGACTACGACCCGAACTCGATGCCGGTCACGAAGGCGCGAGAGGTCATCGCCCGCTTCCTGACGCCGCTAACCGCCACGGAGCGCGTGAACATCCGCGCCGCGTTCGGCCGGGTGCTGGCCGAGGACGTGGTGTCTCCTCTCGACGTTCCCGCCCACGACAATTCCGCCATGGACGGCTATGCGGTGCGCTTCGCCGACCTCAAGGCCGACGGCGACGTCACGTTGAATAACGCCGGCACGTCCTTTGCCGGCGCGCCGTTCAAGGGCGCGGTGGGCGCCGCTCAATGCGTGCGCATCATGACCGGCGGCGTGGTGCCGGCAGGCGCCGACACCATCGTCATGCAGGAGCACGTCAAGGCCGACGGCGACAGGGTCACCATCGGGAAGGGGCACAGGAAGGGTCAGAACTTGCGCAAGGCTGGCGAAGACCTGGCGACCGGCCAGGTGGCGTTGAAGCGCGGCATCACGCTCAAGCCGGCGGATGCCGGGTTGATCTCCTCCCTCGGCATCGGCGAAGTCACCGTCTACCGCAGGCTGCGGGTCGCGTTCTTCTCCACCGGCGACGAGCTGGTCTCGATCGGCACGCAACCAAAGGAAGGCCAGATCTTCGACAGCAACCGCTACACCCTGCACGCCATGCTGACGCGCCTCGGCTGCGAGGTGATGGACATGGGCGTGGTGCGCGACGATCCGAAGCTGCTCGAACGCGCGTTCGGCGAGGCGGCGGCTTCCGCGGACGTGGTCATCACCAGCGGCGGCGTTTCGGTGGGTGAGGCCGATTTCGTGAAGGACCTGTTGAACCAGCTCGGCGAGGTCGTGTTCTGGAAGATCGCGATGAAGCCGGGACGCCCCCTCGCCTACGGCAAGATCGGCGCCGCGCATTTCTTCGGCCTGCCCGGCAACCCGGTCTCGGTCATGGTGACGTTCTACGAATTCGTGCGCGACGCCCTGCTGAAGCTCGCCGGCTGCGACCCGGTGCCGGTGGTGCCGACCTTCAAGGTGCCCTGCACTTCCAGCCTCAAGAAAGCGCCCGGCCGCACCGAGTTCCAGCGTGGAATCCTGTCGCAGGACGCCGCCGGCAACTGGAGCGTACGCGTCACCGGCGAGCAGGGCTCCGGCATCCTGCGCTCGATGTCCGAAGCCAACTGTTTCATCATCCTGCCCACCGACCAGGGCAACGTCACGCCCGGCGCACTGGTCGAGGTGCAGGTGATGGAAGGGATCATATGACCACCATCAAGCAGGACGATTTCATCCAGAGCATCGCCGACGGCTTCCAGTTCATCTCCATCTACCACCCGGTGGATTTCATCAAGGCGATGGGCGAGGCCTACGAGCGGGAGCAGTCGCCGGCAGCGAAGAACGCAATCGCGCAAATCCTCATGAACTCGCGCATGGCGACCGAAGGCCACCGCCCGGTCTGCCAGGACACCGGCATCGCCGTGGTGTTCCTGAAGGTCGGGATGGACGTGCGCTGGGACGCGAAGATGAGCGTCCAGGACATGGTCAACGAGGGCGTGCGCCGCGCCTATACCGACAAGGACAACCCGCTGCGCGCCTCGATCCTTGCCGATCCGGCGGGCGCCCGGAGGAATACGCGCGACAACACGCCGGCGGTGGTGCACATGGAGCTCGTCCCCGGCAGCACGGTGGAAGCCAGGCTTGCCGCCAAGGGCGGCGGCTCCGAAAACAAGTCGCGCTTCGCCATCCTCAATCCCAGCGATTCGGTGGTGGACTGGATCCTCGAGCAGGTCCCGACCATGGGCGGCGACTGGTGTCCGCCCGGAATGCTGGGGATCGGCATCGGCGGCACCGCCGAGAAGGCCATGGTGCTCGCCAAGGAATCTCTGATGGACCCCCTCGACATGCACGAGTTGAAGGCGCGCGGCCCGAAGACGCGGGCCGAGGAGCTGCGCATCGAGATATTCGAGAAGGTCAACGCCCTCGGCATCGGCGCCCAGGGCCTCGGCGGCCTCACCACCGTGCTGGACGTGAAGGTGCTCGACTACCCGACCCACGCGACGTCACTCCCCGTTGCCGTCATACCCAATTGCGCGGCAACCCGGCACGTCGAGTTCCACCTCGACGGCAGCGGGCCCGCGCGCTTTGAGGCACCGGGTCTCGAGAACTGGCCAAAGCTCGCAGTCGATCTCGCGAGCGGCGCGCAGCGCGTCAATCTCGAGACCCTCACCAAGGCGGAAACGGCGACATGGAAGGCGGGCGACCGGCTCCTGCTCACCGGAAAAATCCTCACCGGCCGGGACGCGGCCCACAAGCGGCTCGCCGATCTCATCGCGAAGGGAGAAAAGCTGCCGGTGGATTTCACCAACCGCTTTATCTACTACGTCGGGCCGGTGGACGCTGTCCGCGACGAAGTCGTCGGGCCGGCCGGCCCCACGACCTCGCGGCGCATGGACAAGTTCATGGATACCATGCTGGGTCAGACCGGGCTGCTCGGCTCGATCGGCAAGTCGGAGCGCGGGAAGCAGGCGGTGGAGGCGATCAAGCGCCACAAGGGGATACACCTGATCGCGGTGGGCGGGGCCGCCTACCTGGTGTCGAAGGCGATCCGCGCCTCGCGCGTGCTGGCGTTCCAGGACCTCGGCATGGAGGCGATCCACGAATTCGACGTGAAGGACATGCCGGTGACGGTCGCCGTGGACGCCACGGGCAACGCGGCGCACGAATCCGGTCCCCGCGAGTGGCGCGCCCGCATCGCGAAGATTCCGGTTACCGTCGCCTGAGATCAATCGCGGCCAAATGAAAAAGCCCGGGAGTCCCGGGCTTTTTTTCAGGCGGCAGACCGGTTCTGCTACTTTTTCTTGGCCGCGGGTGCGGACGCAGCGGTCGCGATGCCCTTTTCCTTCTTGTAGCGCTCCACCACGCGGTCCTGCGACCTGGCGAGCGCCTCGGCTCCCTTCTTCGCCGCTTCCGCGCCCTTCGCCTTCTTCGCGGCGGCTGCCGCCTTGGCGGCGTCGTCCATGGGCGGCTGGGGCAGCTTGGCGTAGGCCAGGCCTACGGCACCCGCAACCAGCAGCGTTGGGACCACCATCCAGAATTTCGGCGTTTTCATAGCTTCCACCCCTCCTTCATGGCCGACGCATGGGCCGGCGCTGCAGCTCCGCCGGCGGCCTTGCCCTGGCCCTTCACTTCGTTGTACCAGTACTCGTGGTGCTCCTTGGCCCAGGTCTCGTCCACCACGCCGTTGCGCATGGATTCGTAGGCGTCTTCCATGCCTATCGTGCCGAGATAGATGTGCCCGAGCGCAGCCGCAATGAACAGGACGGCCGAGATCGCGTGAATGACGTTCGCCATCTGCATGGTCTCGCGACCCTGCGCGAAGTTCGGGAAATCGAGGACGAATCCCGTGACGCTCACGATGATGCCAAGAAACGTCACCCCGAACCAGAACCAGGATTTCTCCGCGATATTGAAGCGCCACGACGGCACGTGCTTGCCGGTGAACAGCCCGCCGAATTTCGTCAGCCACTGCCAGTCGCCGCGCTGCCAGATGTTGTCCTTCACGAAGGTGAAAAACATGACTACCGTGCAGAGCGCGAACAGCGGTCCCACGAAGTTGTGCAGCGTCTTGGAGAGCGTCGCCATCCACGAAAAGAGCGTGTAACCGAACATCGGCAACAGGACGTACTTGCCAAACAGGGTGGTGAGTCCGGTTACGGCCAGAATCACGAAACTGATGGCCGTTGACCAGTGCACGATGCGATCCCATGGGCCGAAGCGCTCGATGAGCCGCCCGCTGCGCGGGTGGCCCAGCATGATCTTGCCCCGCCACCCGTAGAAGATGCCGAGTGCCGCAACGACGAGGACCAGAAGCCAGCCGCCGTAGATCGTGATGGGGCCGTTGCGAATCTGGCGCCAGATCTCGCCTTCACTCTGTACCAGAACCGTGGTCTCGATGCCGCGCACCTGCGAGGTCTGGTACGGGTGCTGGCCGCCGCGCACGTCGCGCCACACCGGCGCGTTGTTGAGCGGTTGGGTCTGCTGGCGCTGCACCTGCTCCTTCGCGTGCTCCTGTGCAACGCCCTGCGCTGCCAGCGGCAACGGCGCGAACAGCATCACGCACGACACGAACAGGAGACGAAACGACACTCGCATATTACTTAGGGCGGGCATGCGCCCCTCCTTTGTTGTGTGTTGCTAACCGCCCGAAATACGCACGTACTCGTTCTGCCCGAGATTGCGCGCTTTGACCGACTTTTCCCAGGCCGTCTTATCGCCCTTGAACTGGTCGTTGTCCCAGGGCTGCTTGTCGGGCTTGCCCTGGTACTGGCCCTGCTTGTAGACGGTCACCGAGGGCTTTTCGCCGCAGCCCGCCACGGTCCAGGCCAGGGCCGCGACGGTCGCGAGTATCAGCATCCGGTTCATGACTTGGCTCCAGGTTGCGCCGCGGGCTGCTTCTCGGGCTTGCCGTAGGCGGTGCCCCAGCCCCACACTTCCGAGCCCTTGCCGCGTTTCAATACGCGGTTGCGATAAATGTCCGCGATCACGTCGGAATCGCCGCCGAGCAGCGCCTTGGTCGCGCACATCTCGGCGCACGCTGGCAGCTTGCCCTCCGCGAGGCGGTTGCGGCCGTACTTCTTGAACTCCGCCGCCGAGAAGTCGGGCTCGGGGCCACCGGCGCAGAAGGTGCACTTGTCCATCTTGCCGCGCAACCCGAACGCGCCGTCCTGCGGGAACTGCGGCGCGCCGAACGGGCAGGCGTAGAAGCAATAGCCGCAGCCGATGCACAGATCCTTGTCGTGCAGCACCACGCCCTCGGAGGTCTTGTAGAAGCAGTCCACCGGGCACACCGCCATGCAGGGAGCGTCCGAGCAGTGCATGCAGGCGACCGAGATCGATTTCTCGCCCGGCACGCCGTCGTTGAGCGTCACCACCCGGCGGCGGTTCACGCCCCACGGGATCTCGTGCTCCTGCTTGCAGGCAGTCACGCAACCGTTGCACTCGATGCAGCGCTCGGCATCACACAGGAATTTCATTCTTGCCATGGTGAGCTCCTCTTTTCCCTATGCCTTGGCGACCTGGCACAGCGTGGTCTTGGTTTCCTGCATCATGGTCACGATGTCGTAACCATACGTGGTGGCGGTGTTGACGGCCTCGCCGCGCACAATCGGCGCTGCGCCCTCGGGGTAGTAGTCGAGCAGGTCCTTGCCTTCGAACCAGCCCGCAAAATGGAACGGCAGGAACACCGTTCCCGGCGCGACGCGTTCGGTCACCTGCGACTTGACCTTGATGCGTGCCTTGGTGGGCGTTTGCACCCAGACATACTCGTTGTTCTTGACCCCGCGATCGTTGGCGTCCTTGGGATTGATCTCGACGAACATCTCCTGCTGCAGCTCGGCGAGCCAGGGATTGGACCGCGTCTCGTCGCCGCCACCCTCGTATTCCACCAGGCGGCCGCTGGTCATGATCAGCGGGTACTGCTTGACCGCGTCCTTGTTCGCGTCCTGCACGGTCTTGAACAGCACCGGCATCCGCCAACGGTTCTTCTGGTCGGCGTGCGTCGGGTACTTCTCGATCAGGTCCGGACGCGGGCTAAACAGCGGTTCGCGGTGCAGCGGCACCGCATCCGGGAAATTCCACACCATGGCGCGCGCCTTGGCGTTGCCGAACGGATGGCAGCCGTGGTTTTTCATGAACACGCGAATCAGCCCGCCCGACATGTCGGTCTTCCAGTTCTTGCCTTCGGCCGCTTTTTTCTCGCCCTCGCTCAACTCGTCCCACCAGCCGAGCTTTTTCAGCAGCACGTGGTCGAGCTCGGGGTAGCCGGTGGTGATGTCGGCGCCCTTCGAATGCGAGCCGTCCTCGGCCAGCAGGTTGACCCCATCCTTCTCGACGCCGAAATTTGCCCGGAAATTGCCGCCGCCATCCATCATGTGCTTGGACGTGTCGTACAGGTTGGGCGAACCCGGGTGCTTCAGCGCCGCATTCCCGTAACACGGCCACGGCAACCCGTAATAGTCGCCGTCGAGGACGTAGCCGGTCTTGGCATCCTTGCCGCCCTTCGCGCGCAGCGTCTTGACGTCGAACACGTGCAGGTTGCGCATGTGCGCCTGCAGGCGCTCGGGCGACTGCCCGGTATAGCCGATAGTCCACACCCCGCGGTTGATCTCGCGCAGCGTGTCCTCCATGTCGGGCTCGGTCTTCCCCTCCTTGCCCTTCGTCAGCTTGATCTTCGCCATGAATTCCTTGGCGAAGCCGAATTTCTCGGCAAGCTGGTACATGATCATGTGATCGGTGCGCGAATCGAACATCGGTTCGATCACCTTCTCGCGCCACTGGATCGAGCGGTTGGAGGCGGTCGCCGACCCCGCGCATTCCATTTGCGTGGCCGCGGGCAGCAGGTACACCCCGTCCTGCCGCACCATCGCCGCCATCGCCGCCGTCGCGGACGGGTACGGGTCGATCACGACCAGCAGGTCGAGTTTCTTCATCGCCTCGACCATTTCCTTGCCGCGGTTCTGGCTGTTCGGCGCATGGCCCCAGAAAATCACGGCGCGCAGGTTCGGGTCCTGGTCCAGGTTCTCGTTTTTCTCCATCACAGCGTCTTGCCAGCGCGATACGGTGATGCCCGGCTTCTCCATCAGCGCCTGCGAGGCGAAGCGGCCTTTCAGCCACTCGTAATCCACGCCCCACACGCCGCTCCAGTATTTCCACGAACCGGTAAAGATGCCGTAGTAGCCGGGAAGCGAGTCCGGGTTCGGACCGACGTCGGTCGCGCCCTGCACGTTGTCGTGGCCGCGGTAGATATTGGTGCCGCCGCCGGAAACGCCCACGTTACCCAGCGCGAGCTGCAGGATGCACGAGGCGCGCACGATCGCGTTACCGTTGGTGTGCTGCGTCTGGCCCATCGCCCAGACGATGGTGCTGGGCTTGTTCTTTGCCATCTTCTCGGCGACGTCGCGGACCTCGGCTTCCTTCATGCCGGTGACCTTTTCGACTTCCTCCGGCGTCCACTTCGCGACTTCCGCCTGCACCTTGTCCATGCCGTAGACGCGGGCCTTGATGTATTCCTTGTCTTCCCACCCGTTCTTGAAGATGTGGTGGAGCATGCCCCACAGGAATGCGACGTCGGTGCCGGAGCGGATGCGGTAATACGTGTCCGCCTTGGCCGCGGTGCGGGTGAAACGCGGATCCACCACGATGACCTTGGCCCCATTCTCCTTCGCGTGCAGCGTGTGCAGCATCGAGACCGGATGCGCTTCGGCGGCGTTGCTGCCGAAGAACAGGATGCACTTGGAATTCTGCTCGTCGTTGTACGAATTGGTCATCGCCCCATAGCCCCAGGTGTTCGCCACCCCCGCCACCGTCGTCGAGTGGCAGATGCGCGCCTGGTGGTCCATGTTGTTGGTGCCGAACATGGACACGAACTTGCGGAACAAATAGGACTGCTCGTTGTTGTGCTTGGAAGAACCGATCCAGAACGTCGCGTCGGGGCCGCCCTTCTCCTTGTCGTTGCGGATCGCGAGCAGCTTGTCGCTCACTTCCTTCAGCGCCTGGTCCCAGGTGACCTTCTGCCACTTGCCGCCGACGAGCTTCATCGGGGTCTTCAGGCGGTGCGAGTCATGCGTCATCCCGTGCTCGCGGATCGACGCGCCCTTGGCGCAGTGCGCGCCGAGGTTGATCGGCGAATCGAACACCGGCTCCTGGCGGATCCACACGCCGTTCTGCACCACGGCGTCGATCGCGCAGCCCACGGAGCAGTGCGTGCAGATCGTGCGCTTGACTTCGAGATTGCCGCCGGCGTCCTGCGCCGCTTCGGCCTTGTGAACGAGATTGAACGGGAGCTGCGTTGCGACCGCGCCCGCTCCGAGCGTGATCCCGGAGCGCTGGAGGAAGGTCCGGCGATCGATGGTCCTGCCGAGCATGCCCGCGACGTTGCGGGTGAGGCGGCTCGGGCTCGCGGAAACGGAGGTTGATTTTCTCGTGAGCAGCATGGCGGACTCCTCAGACTTTGGTGGTGCGGTAGTAATTCTGGACGTGCTCGGTGAGGCGATAGCCCCTGGATTCGCCAGTCACCACCGCGCTCTTGGAGGATTGCGCGCCGTCCTTGCTGACCAGCGCAACTGTTGCCGATGCGCCGCCCGCACCTACGGCGAGCAGGAAACCACGACGGGAGAGTTTACGTTGCGGACTTTTCATCACATCCTCCTAACTGAAGCCAAGCGGATAAGCGAATTGTTATTGATGGCAAATTTACACTTGGGGGAGGGTCAAATCAACAGAAATTCGAGCAAATCTAAGAGCGAGAAGCGTTCTCGTATGGTTGCAATGGGCCTTAATAAGAACGATTCTCATACTACCGCGTGCTCTACAAATCCTGCATTTCGAACGCGGTCTTCTCCAGCTCAAAAAAGGCTCGCGCAAAATCCGCCACGTGGCGATAGAAAACGGCCGATACCGAACCCGTCACTGAGTCAAAGAAGGGAATGCACCCGGCGTAGGCAAACTCATTGAAAAACAAACGCTGCTCTTCGTCCGGCCGGCTTTCAAGGACAAGAAAACGCATCACGTCGCAGATCCCGGACACGTGATCCTCGACTTCAAATGCTGCACTGCGGCGAGCCAGTCCCCACTGAGCCAGTAGCTCGCGCAACCTGACCAGCTGCCTGTCGGGCGAGTTTCCCGGGATGTAGTGGGAGGTATAGGGCGTAACCTGCGCCCTGCCCACCCCTACAAACAAGGTGTCGTACTCCTGCTTCAGCACCGCCGGGTAAGCGCTCCTCGCTGCTCCGCGCAGCGCACTCCACGCTACACCCACCGCCCCAACTTCTCCTGCGGGTTCACCTTCCTCCCGGCAGATCTCGGCCAGCAATATCGAATCCGGCGCATCGTAGAACAGCCGCCCGACCAGGGCGTAGAGATTCGCGCGCGCCATTTCCTCCGGCACAAGTGCGCTTCCGCCCGCCGGCTGCGGCTCCCCGCTCATCGGCTCGCTCCGCCACCCTCGCCGTCCGGGGCATCGAAGACGTTCATCTCCGTCTTGTTTTCCATCATGTCGATCACGCGGCAATCCGCGCACATCTGCAGCCGGCGCCGGGACTGCTCCGTCGCAAACATCGAATGCGCGCTCAGCCGCCCCACCATGCTCTCTATCATCTGCCGGGTCGCAAACGCCTTGCCGCAGCGCACGCAGTTGTAGGGTTCGGCCTCATTCAATACCACCGCTGATTGGGCGCCCTTGCCCAGCAACAGGCGCGGCGCGAGGGTAATGGCGTCTTCCGGGCAGGTCTTCTCGCACAATCCGCACTGCACGCAATTGCGCTCGATGAACTTGAGCTGGGGCGCCTCCTTGCCGTCGAGCAATGCCCCTTCGGGGCAGGCGCCCACGCAGGCCATGCAGAGCGTGCAGGTTTGCCGGTTGACGGCTACGCGGCCGTACGGTGCGCCCGCCGAAAGCGGCACTTCCTCTTTCGGGGCCGGCGCGAGGCTGAGCAGATGGTCGAAGATGAAATCGAGCGTGGTGCGCTTCTCGTTGGACAGGTTGAACGTGGCCGGCGGAAGCACCCGGACGGTTACGGGCTTCCACACGGCCTGCTCCAGCGTGGGGACATCTCGCGCCTCGATCAGCTCGAAATGGCTCCCGCCAAGACCGAGTCCCGACAGGATCTCCTGGCCGAAGCCCAGCTGGCTGCGCAACGCCGACAGGTAATCCTGCGGCTCGGCGCCCGAGGACATGATCAGACAACGCGCGGCCCCGAACGCAATCGTGCCCAGCATCACGTCGAGGCCGAGGGACGCAATGTGAAAAACTTCGAGCGGGATCACATGCGCCGGCAGCCCCCGTCCACGGCGCGCCAGCCGGGCGATCATCTCGCGACCGTCCGTCGTGTTATGGAACAGCAGCACGGGATCGCGCCCGCCAGCGTCCCGGTAAACCTGCAGCACCGTCTTGACCCGCACGCCGATGTCCGACACCCGCGGATAGGCATAGCTCATCGCTCCCGAGGGGCAGACGCTGGCACAACCGCCGCAGCCCATGCACAGATGCGGCTCGACCCTGACGCGGTTCTCCCCGGGCTCGCTCTGAATCGCCCGGGTCGAGCAGACGTCGATACACCGGGTGCAGCCCGTGATCCCGGAACGGCTGTGCGCGCAGATTTTCTCCTTGTAGAGGAAGAACTTCGGCTTCTCGAACTCGCCGACCCGCTGCAGGAGCTGGTTCGCCGCCAGCGCCTGTTCGAGGGGATCGTTCCGCGGCGCGAAATAGCCCTGGGGCAACTGCGGCAGCTTGATCATCGGGTCGCGGGACAGGTCGAGGACGAGATCGAAGGTATCCCGGTGCGGCGCCTCGCTCCGCGCGAAGTCGATCGCCTTGACCTCGCCGCAGGCTGTCACGCATTCGCGGTGGGCTTTGCACTTCGCGAGGTCGATCTGGTAGGAAAAATCGATCGCCTGCTCCGGGCACACCCGGATGCACGCGTTGCAGCGGGTGCAGGTCTCGAGGTCGATGGGATTCGTCTGCTCCCATTCCACCTCGAAGGCGCCGAGATAGCCCTTGACCGAGCGCACCGCGCCCGAGAACACGGGGAATTTGCGCTCGGCCGGAAGTTCCACGCCGCCGGCGTCCGTGATCAGCACGTTCACCGCGAGCTGCTCCGCCAGGCGCGTGCCCCACTCCAGCGCGGCTGCTCCCGGTCCCATGATCAGCAGCTGCCCTTCGGATTTGTAGGAAACGAGCGGCACCGGCTCGGGCTCCGGCACATCGGCCAGCGCCAGCAGCGCGGCGATCTTGGGTGTCGCGGTCCTGGCCTCCGCCGACCAGCCTCCAGCCTCGCGGATGTTGACGAACTTGAGGCTGCCTCCGCCCTTCATTTCCTCGTGCAGCTCGCTGAACAGCGGCGCTTCCTGCGTGCACGCCACCACCAGGTCCCCGCCGCTCTTCACGGCGGCTTCGAAAGTCGCGACATGGCGCCGGCACAACTCGCTCGCGAGATTCGGGGTGGAGTCGAGCTTGAGCGCCGCCCCCAACGCCTTGGCGTCGAGCGGCATGGTCTGATTGCAGTTGCAGATGAGCTTGCCTTTGGCCATGTTCCCGTAACCGCGCCGCTTCGGGTCCGCAAGAGGATACTGGAGGATGGCGCAGCGTAGCGAATCGCGCTACGCGGTGCCACTACGACTTCGCGGGCGTGCCTGCGACTTCGGGCGGAGCGGCCGCCTCATCCTGCGCGCCCGGCCGGAGCTCGGCCCCGGGCGTGGATTGCACCGGCGGTGGCTCGAGCGCTTGCGCCCGCGCCTCCTTCAACGCCTGTTCCTTCGCCACCTGTTCCTTGTCCTCTTTCGCCCATTCCAGGATTTTCTGCGCCTGCCTCAGGCCCGCCAGCATGGCTGGGGGGATCGGATCGGACTTGCTGTAATCGTCGATGTAGGTGTCGAGCCCGTCCATGACGTTGAAGCGCGGGTCGCTGAAGAGCTTCTTCAACGCGGCCCGGCGCACGTCCTCGTCCACCTTGGGATGGAAGAAAGCGCGGTAATCGGACTCGAACGTGAGCTTGTCGAGCGCCGGCAGCTCCGGCGCGGGCGCCTTGGGGTCCACCGGCTTGTCCGCGACCTGCTCCGGCGGTTGATCCTCCGCTTCCCGTTTCAATCGCGACCAGCGCGAGAGAAATTCCTCTTTGTCCTCTTTGGTGGTCATCCCGTCATGCCCGGTGTTCACGATGTCCCGTCGCGGTGCGATGCCACGCCCTTGTCCTTGCTGCTCGCGTAGCGCTTTTTCTTTTTGGGTTCCGGCTTGTAATGCGCGGCAGCGAATTCACCGATCCACGGCACCAGGTCGGGCGGGAGCGCGACACCGTCCACGGTCTCCGAGGTATCCATCCAGCGCGCGCCTTCGTGATAGCTGACCGTGAGCCGTTCCGGCCGCGCGACCGCGTCTTGCAGCTGCCACATCACGAACACCTTGGGCTGCGGCGAGGTGATGTTGTAGAGATAGCCTTCCGCCTCGTCGGGGTGCAGCTTGAGCACGAACCCGGGAAACAGGATTTGCGTGATCCGCTCGTCACTGACGATGACGCGCTCGCCGCTGCCTTCCGGCAAGACGTCGCGGACGACCCCCTTCGCTTCCCAACGCTCGGTCGCCCAGCGGTGGTCGAGCTTGACCCGTTCCATGATGACCGCGACGCGGTACGGGGCAAGATGGATGCCCGGTGTGATTTCGGTCATGCGGGCATTGTGCGCCAGGCGCTGCCACCGTGCAACCGGAAACGCGTTCAAATACTTGATTTCCAAACAGTGTTTTCCTTGCCGGGAAGCCTGTTGCTTTGGGATAATCGCAAGCAGGGTACCCGGCATGCCGCCGGCCTCGAATATGGACGCTCCACAAGACACGAAATACGCGCAGGGCGGGCCTCGCGACCGCCTCGGCCGGCCGTTGCGCGACTTGCGCATTTCGGTGACGGACCGCTGCAACTTCCGCTGCGTATATTGCATGCCGAAAGAGGTGTTCGGCGCCGACTACCAGTTTCTCGAGCGCAAGGCGCTGCTGACGTTCGAGGAGATCTCGCGCATCGCCCGCATCTTCACCGGCCTCGGCGTCGAGAAAATCCGGCTGACAGGCGGCGAGCCGCTGGTGCGGCGCAATCTCGAGCAGCTGGTCGGGCTGCTGGCCGGTATCCCCGGCCTCGACCTGACGCTCACCACCAACGGTTCATTGCTCGAACGGAAGGCGGCTGCGCTCCGGCAAGCGGGCCTCAAGCGCATCACCATCAGCCTCGATGCGCTGGACGACGCCACTTTCAAGCGCATGAACGACGTGGATTTCCCGGTCTCGAGAGTGCTGGCGGGAATCGAAGCCGCGGCGGCGGCGGGCCTGACGCCGGTCAAGATCAACATGGTCGTGAAGCGCGGCGAGAATGAGGCGGACATTTTGCCGATGGCACGGTTCTTCCGCGGCACCGGGCACATCCTGCGCTTCATCGAGTACATGGACGTCGGCCATACCAACGGCTGGCGCATGCACGACGTCGTCACCGCGCGCGAGATCGTCGCCACGATAGCCCGCGAGATGCCGCTCGAACCGGCCGATCCCAATTACCAGGGCGAAGTCGCGGAACGCTGGCGCTACCGCGACGGCAGCGGTGAAATCGGCATCATCGCGTCGGTTACGCAGGCGTTCTGCCGCGACTGCACGCGCGTCCGGCTGTCCACCGAGGGCAAGCTCTTCACCTGTCTCTTCGCGACCGCCGGCCACGACCTGCGGGCGCTGCTGCGCGGCGGCGCGTCCGACACTGAAATCCGCGATGCGGTCGCGGCAATCTGGGCCAGGCGCGCTGACCGGTATTCCGAGATCCGCACCGAGCAGACCGCCAAGCTCGAGAAGATCGAAATGTCCTATATCGGCGGCTGACGATGTATCGTCCCAAGCTCACCAGCGCCAGCCGGCCGCTGACCTTCGAGGTCGAGGCATTGAACGAGCGCGGCGAAGCGCTGCCGACGCCGATCGCGGGCGAGCATCCGCTTACCCTCTACCTCGACAAGCGCGAGATCGTCACGCTGATGACGCTGGGACAGGCGCCGGAGGCGCTCACCATCGGCTATCTCCGCAACCAGCGCCTGGTCGGCTCGATCGGGGAAATCGCCGCCGTGCAGGTGGACTGGGAAACCGATTCGGTCGCCGTCACCACCCGCAAGCGCGTCAAGGGCGGAGACCGGAAACTGAGGGCAAGGCTGAAGAAGCGCACCGTCACCACCGGCTGCGGCCAGGGCACGGTGTTCGGCGACCTGATGGAGGAAATCGATTCCATCCGGCTGCGCGACGACGTGCGGCTCAGCGAGGAAACGCTCTACGCGCTGCTCGATGCGGTGCGGCGCCACGAAACGATCTACAAGAGCGCGGGCGCCGTGCACGGCTGCGCCCTCGCCGCCGGCGCAACCATCCTTTATTTCATCGAGGACGTCGGCCGCCACAACGCGGTGGACGCCATCGCCGGACGGATGTGGCTCGACCACGTGGACGGCTCGGACAAGGTCTTCTACACCACCGGGCGGCTCACGTCCGAGATGGTGATCAAGGCCGCGCAAATGCAGATTCCCTTCCTCGTGTCGCGCTCGGGGCTGACCCAAATGGGCCACCAGATCGCGAGCCAGGTCGGCATCACCATGCTCGGCCGCGCCGTGAACAAGCATTACCTGCTGTTCACCGGAACGCACCGCTTCGTCAAGACCGTCATGCCAACCATGATCGCCTGACGCGCCGTGATGCCCGCGCAGCATCCCGCACCCCTCATCCCTCATCCCTCATCCCTCGTGACCGGCGTGATCCTGGCCGGCGGCCGCGGCACCCGCATGGGCGGCGTCGACAAGGGGCTGCAGCGCCTGCGCGGCAAGCCGATGGTCGCGTGGGTGATCGAGCGTTTTGCGCCGCAGGTGAACGAAATCCTGATCAACGCCAACCAGAATCCCGCGGCCTACGCCGGCTTCGGCTATCGCGTGATACCGGACGAGATCGCGGGATTCGCCGGCCCGCTCGCCGGATTGCAGCGGGGCCTCACCGAGGCGGCGCACGATTTCGTCGCAACCGTCCCGTGCGATTCGCCGTTCCTGCCGCGCGACCTGATTGCGCGGTTGCGCGGCGCGTTGGAGCGCGAGGCCGCCGAGATCGCCGTGGCCAGGACCGGCGACCAGCCGCACCCGGTATTCTGCCTGTGCCGCAAGAGCGTGCTGGGCGGGCTGACCGGATTCCTCGCCGGCGGCGGGCGCAAGATCGACGCCTGGTACTCCCGGCTCAAGGTGGTCGAAGTGCTGTTCGACGACCAGGCCGGCGCCTTCAGCAATGTCAACACGGAAGCCGAACTGAAGGCTTTTGAGGAAGGGCCGTTGCCTTGATGGCGCTGCGCCCGCTCACGCGAACAGCGCGGACTGCGTCTGCGCCGGCTCGTCGCCGAGCGCCTCGGGCTCCGCGATGTAGTAGCCCTGCGCGAAGTCCAGGCCGAGCTCGGTGATGCGGCTGAGCGTCGCCGCGTCCTCCACCGACTCGGCCACCGTCCGCATGCCCAGTATGTGGCTGATGCGGTTGATCGAATCCACGATGGCGAAGTCCATGGGATCGGTCGTCATGTCCTTGATGAACACGCCGGCAATCTTGAGGAAGTCCACCGGCAGGTACTTGAGATAGGCGAACGAGGACATCCCGGTTCCGAAATCATCGAGCGCGAAGCGGCAGCCCATGCCCTTCAGCTCGTGCATCAGCTCCGCCGCCTTGCTGAGGTTCGAGATCGCGGTGGTCTCCGTGATCTCGAAGCACAGCAGGCCGCTCGGCAGCTCGTAGCGCGTGAGGAGATTGCGCACGAAATCCGGGAAGCTCTTGTCGTTGATGATCGCGCCCGAGAGGTTGACCGAGTAGAAGCCGCGCTCGCCGCTGCCGTGCAGCTCGTGGGGAATCACGCCCGCCGCCCACTGCCGGTTGAGGAACTCCACCAGCGAGCTCACCACCCAGCGCTCGATCGAAGTGAGGAGGTTGTAGCGCTCCGCCGCCGGCATGAACCCGGTCGCCGGGATCAGGTTGCCGTCGCGATCGAGCATGCGCACCAGCACTTCGTAGTGCGGGTCGCGGCGCGGGGTCCGGTCGAGCGGCGCGATGCGCTGGCGGTAGAGGCGGAACTGGCCGAGCTCGAAGGCGTGCGTGATCTGCGACACGAGCCGCAGCTCTTCGTGCCGCCCGCTGTAGTCCGGGTCGCCCGGCCGGTGCACCTGGACCCGGTCGCGGCCCCGGTTCTTGGCGTCGTAACAGCACGCGTCGGCGGCTGCGAGCACCGCGCTCATGTCGCCGCTCGCCCCGTCGATCGGCACCAGCCCGATGCTCATGCCGACGCTGAAGGTCTTGCCTTCCCACACGAAGCGGAACTCGCGCACCGTCTCGCGCACGCCGTTGGCGATGCGCAGTGCCTGCTCGAGCGGGCACGCTTCCAGCAGCGCGCCGAATTCGTCGCCGCCGAGGCGCGCCAGCGTGTCGCTGCCGCGCATGCGCGTCATCATGATGGCCGTCAACTGGCGCAGCAGCTCGTCGCCGGCGCCGTGCCCGCAGGTGTCGTTCACCGCCTTGAAATTGTCCAGGTCCATGAACAGCAGCGCGTGCTCGCGCCGTTGCGTCGCCGCGGTATCGATCAGCTCGGCGAGCCGCCGCTCGAATTCACGGCGGTTGACGAGCCCGGTCAGCGCGTCGTGGCTGGCCTGCCAGATCAACTGCTGGGCCATGGCGCGGACCTGGCTCACGTCGTGAAACACCACGATCATGCCGTGCACGGTGCCGTCGTGCCCCCGGATCGGGGCATGGGAGTAGCGCACCGGGCATTCGCGCCCCTTGCGGTCCACCAGCCGCACGGCGACCGCGTCGGCTTGCGTGGAGGCCTGCGCATCCGTGAACGGCAGCGGCTCGATGGCCTTGCCGCTGCGCTCGTCCACGACGCGGTAGACCTCGTCGAGGCGCCTGCCGGCCGCCTCGGCGCTGGTCCAGCCCAGGTAATGCTCCGCCACCGGGTTCAGGTACTCGATGCAGCCTCCGGCGTCGGTCGTGATCACCCCGTCCACGATCGAGTGCAGGGTCACTTCCGCCAGCTCCTTTTCGCGCTCGAGCCGGGCTTCAGTGCGCGACACGATCCGGATCACCAGCACCGCGATCACGATGCCCGCGATCAGCGCGAGCGCCGCGCCGGCGCCGATCAGCAGGAACCCGTCGCGCATGCCCTCGTTCGCCGCTTCGATCGCCTTGGCAGTCTGCGCATGGTTGGCTTCCAGCAGCAGGTAGAGCGTTTCCTGCAGCCGGCTGTCGGCCAGCACGGCCTGCGTGAGATTGAGCTCCGACGCCGGAGCGATCTCGCCGCGCGCTAGCAGGATCGCGATCTTTTCACCGACATCCTGAGCCGCTTTCGCCGCCCCGATCGCGTCCTCCCGGGCGCCCTGCTCGGCCGCGGCGACCCGCAATGCGCGCAGCTTGTTCACCGCCCGCGTGTAACCATCGATAGCCCGCCGGTAATCGCCGAGTGCGGCCTTGCGCGCCCGCGCCGACTCCGCCGCGAACAGCTTGTCGATCAGCGCCGAGCGCTGGCCGTTCGCGAGAAAGAGCTCGGACACGGTCCCGATCTTGTGGCCCTGGGCCCCGGTGAGCGAGTTGATCTGGCGATTGAACGACTCGATCCGCGCGATCCCGAGCGCGATCAGGGCCGTGAGGATGGAGAGCAGCAGCCCGAAACTGGCGAACAGCAGGAACTTCGACCCCGGTCTGGCGAGCGACTGCAGCATTGCGCGGCGCGGCACCTTCAGGTTTCGGTGGCGGGTAGCGCCAGCCGCGCCGCCGGATCCTGCCGGTAGAACGCCGTGAGCTGCCGGTAGACATCGCGGTACTCGGACCGCACCGCGCCCGGGGTCTCGAAGAACGCCTCGCTCAGCACCGCGAAAAACTCCGCGGGAGACTCGGCGGCGTACGGGTCTATCTCCGTGGCCTCGCGGCGCTCGACGCGGCCGCGGAAGTCCTCGTACGCGGCCCCGAAGGCGCGCGACCACTCGCCCCGGTCCATGCCGGCGTGCAGCGGCGGGAAGCCATTGGCGTCCCCGTTCTGCATGTCGAGCTTGTGCGCGAACTCGTGTATCACCACGTTGTAGCCGGACGCCCCGCGCAGCTCGGCGTCGGCCCAGGACAGGATCACCGGTCCCGCCAGCCAGGACTCCCCCGACATCGGCTCTGCCACGCGGTGCACGACTCCGTCTTCGTCCATGTACTCGTACTCGGCGACGAACTCGTCCGGGTAGACGATCACCTCCACCCAGCCGCGGTAGCAGTCGAGATCGAGGTTGAGGATCAGCATACAGGCCTGCACCGCGATATCCATACGCATTTCGTCACGGATCGCCAGTCCGCCCGCGCCGACGATGGATTTCTCGTGCAGAAACAGCACCACCCAGTCGCGCAGCCGGGCCCGCTCCCTGCCCGGCAACGCGCGCGTGAACGGATAGCCCTCGAGCACGGCGCGCCACACGGTCTCGTCGAGCGAAGTCCGCTTGAGGATCCGCTCCCTGCGCCACGTCGTGAACCAGCGCATGAATCAACGCTTCTTGTCTTCCCGCAAGTCCACCACCTTGGCCTGCGCGGCGTCCGGTGGTTCCAGCTCGGCCGCCTCGATTCTCTGGAACTGCTGGGTGATCTTGCGGCTGGAGACCTGCACGTCCTCCGCGTCCTGGTGCGCCTGGCGGATGTGGTCGGCGAGCTTTTTCATGCGCTCCTCGAAACGGCCGAAATCCTGCCCCAGGCGCGACAGCGCCTCCTTGATGACGTGGATCTGCTTGCGCGTCTCGACGTCCTTCAGCACCGCGCGCGCGGTATTGAGCACCGCCATCAGCGTCGTCGGCGACACGATCCACACCCGCCTGGAATTCGCGTAATCCACCACCTCGGTGTGATAGGCGTGGATTTCCGCGAACACCGCCTCCGCCGGGATGAACATCACCGCTCCGTCCGAGGTCTCGTTCGGCAGGATGTACTTCTTCGCGATGTCGTCCACGTGCTTCCTCACGTCGGCGCGAAACTGGCGCTGCGCAGCCGCGCGCTCCACGTCGTTCGCGCCCGGGGCGATCATGCGGTGGTAATTCTCGAGCGGAAACTTGGAGTCCACGCAGACCAGGCCGGTCGGCTCGGGCAGCCTCAGCACGCAGTCCACCCGGGCGCCGTTCGAAAGCGTGTACTGCATCTCGAACGCCGCCGGCGGCAGCACGTTGCGCACCAGCGCCTCGAGCTGCACCTCGCCGAAGGCGCCGCGGGACTGCTTGTTGCCGAGCAGTTCCTGCAGGCTGACCACGCTGCCGGTGAGGGTCTCGATCTTCTTCTGCGCCTCGTCGATCGTGGCCAGCCGCTGCATCACGTTGACGAAGGTCTCGTTGGTCTTCTTGAAGCCCTCGTCGAGCCGCTCGCCCACCTTGCCGGAAATCTGCTCCAGCCGCTGGTCTATCTTTGCGTTGAGCTTGTCGGTGGTTTCGCTGAGATGGGCGCCCAATGACAGTTGCAGCTGGTGCAGCCTGTCGCGCGTCTGCTGCAGCTCATCGGCCACCACCGCGCGCAGCCGCTCCGAGCTGTCGCCGAGCGCCGCGCCGACCCGATCCGACTGCTTCGCGAGGCCCTCGTGCAGGTCGCGGAGCATCACGCGGTGCTTTTCTTCGAGCGGCGCGCCCTGATTGCGCTCGATGCCGGACACCTTGAGGAAGAGCGCGACCGCCAGTCCGATCAGGACCAGCAGGCCGAGTGCAATGACGAATTCCAACGCAGGCTCCAAGCGGCTCCAGTATACCCGCCCGGCGGTGCTATTCCGCCGCGCGCAGCGCGGCGATCGGTGGCCGGGACAGCGCGGCGCGCACGCTCGCCATGGCATTGACCGCGATACAGGCCGCGCCCAGTCCGAGGCCCCACAGCCCGATCCACGCGTTGGGGGTGTAATCCAGATGCAGCACGCGATCGGCGATGAGCGCCCCGATCCCCGTGGCCCCGGCGGCCGCCAGCACGCCCGCCAGCAACCCGATTGCGATGAATTCGGCGCGTTGCGCCGAGGCGACCTGGCCGCGACTTGCCCCGAGCGCGCGCATGATCGCCGCCTCCCTTACGCGCTCGTCCTCGGTGGCGAGCAGCGCGGCGTAGAGCACCAGCAGGCCCGCGGCGAGCGTGAACAGAAACACGACCTGGACCGCCTCGACGACCCGCTCCATGACCGCGAGCGCCTGGCGCAGGATCGCGCTGGTGTCGACCACCGTCATGTTGGGAAACGCCTGCGCCAGCTGGTTCATGACCTGGGCGTGCCGGCCGGCGAGATGGAAGCTCGTGATGTAGCTCGTCGGGTGGCGCTCCAGCAGCGGCGGCGTCGCGATCACGAAAAAGTTGACCTGCATCGAGTCCCAGTCGAGCCGGCGGATGCTGGTGACCGGCGCCGTGAACGTCTGGCCCCCCACCACCCAGGTGAGCTGGTCGCCCAGCTTCACGCCGAGCGTGCGGGCAATGCCGTCCTCGATCGACAATGCCCCGCGCTCCCGGTCCCGCGCCGAAAACCAGCTACCGCCGGTAATGCGGTTGTGCGCGGGCAGGACATCCAGGTACGACAGGTTGAACTCGCGCTCGACCAGGCGCTTGGTGCGTTGCTCCTCGTAGCTCGCCGCGCTCACCTCGACCGCGTTGATCGCTGCCAGACGCCCACGCACCATGGGAAGGATCGGCACCGGCGGCAGCCCCCGGTCGCGGAAGAATTGCGCCAGCGGCGCCCGCTGCTCCGGCTGTATGTTGAGGATGAAGCGATTCGGCGCATCGGGCGGTGTCTTGGCGCGCCACGCCGCCAGGAGGTCGCCGCGCGTGACCGTGAGCAGCAGGATGGCCGTCAGCCCGAGCGCAAGCGCGAGGATCTGCACCGTGCTCGAGCGCGCCCGCCGCCGCAGGTTGGCGAATCCGTAGCGCCACGCGACGCCCCCGAACCGGCCCGCCCGCGCCGCGAGCCGCAGGGCAACATAAGCGACGACCGCAAACGCGAGGCCGGCGCCGGCAAAGCCCGCGAGCGCATGGGCGCCCAGCTTCACGTCGTCCGCCTGCCACAGCACCAGCCCGGAGAGCGCGGCGATCCCGGCGCCATAGGACAGGAGCGGCCAGTCTCCCCCACCCTCGGCGTCCCGCCGCAGCACCCGCAGCGCGGGCACCCGGCCCAGGCGCGTGAGCGGGGGCAGCGCGAAGCCCAGCAGCATCACGAATGCGAGCAGCACACCCTGCGCCGCCGGCACCCACGAGGGCAGCGGCAGCTGGGCGGCGATGAACTGGCTCAGTCCTCCCGAGAGCAGATGCTGCGTGCCGTAGCCGAGCGCGCACCCGAGGACCGCGGCAATCGCGCCCAGCGCCACGAACTCCCATGCAAAGAGCGCGAACAACTGGCGCTGGCCCGCGCCCAGGCAGCGCATGACGGCGTAGTTGTCCAGGTGGCGCTCGGTGTAGCGGCGTGTTGCCAGCCCGATCGCCACGCCCGCCAGCACGACCGCCAGCAGCGCCGTGAGCCCCAGGAATTGCTTGGCGCGGTCCAGTCCGGCCCGAATCTCGGGACGCGCGCTGTCGAGCCCCTGGACCCGCTCGCCGCGCCCGAGGCTCGCGCGCGCCCAACGCGCGTAGGTGTCAATCGCCTGCCGCTCGCCCGCCAGGAGCAGCGCGTAGGTCACGCGGCTGCCGACCTGGATCAGCCCTGTCCGCGGCAGGTCCGCGACATTCATGATCAATCGCGGCGCCAGATTGAAAAACGTGACGCCCCGATCCGGCTCGAGCGTCAGGATCGCGCTCACGGTGAGGCGCGAGGCGCCGAGCTCGATGGCGTCGCCCACGCCCACGCCCAGGGCAAGCGCCAGCCGCTCGTCCACCCACACGCCCCCCTCCCCCGGCACGCGGTCCGCTTCGGCATCGGCGACGTTCAGCGCCGGCGCAATGCGCAGCCTGCCACGCAGGGGATAGCCCTCGCTCACCGCTTTGACGCCCGCGAGCTGCGAGGCTTCGTTCCGGCGCGCCATGCTGATGAAGCGCGTGCTCGAGGCGGATGCAAGGCCCTGCTTGCGGGCCTCGCCGGAGAACCGCGGGTCCAGGGGATGGTCGGACGTGATCAGGAGGTCGGCGCCAAGGAGCTGGTGCGCATCGCGGGTGAGCGCCTGGTTCACGCGATCGCCGAAGAACGCCACGCTGGTGACGCTCGTCACCGCGACCGTCAGCGCGACGGCCAGCAGTTGCAGCTCCCCCGCCCGCCAGTCGCGCACGAGCATGCGGGCTGCCAGGCGCAGGCGCCCCATCATCGCGCTCCGTTCACGATACGCCCGCCGGCGAGCCGGATCTGGCGCGTGCAGCGCCGCGCCACCATCTCGTCGTGGGTCACGAGCACCAGGGTCGCGCCGCGCTCGGCGTTCAGCTCGAACAGGAGGTCGATGATCGCCGCGCCCGTATCGGCATCGAGGTTGCCGGTGGGCTCGTCGGCGAACAGCACTTTCGGCTCGACGACGAAGGCGCGCGCGAGCGCGACGCGCTGCTGCTCCCCGCCGGAGAGAAGCTTCGGGTAGTGGCGCAGCCGGTCCCCGAGCCCCACCCGCGCGAGCATGGCGCGCGCCTGCGCCTCCGCATCGTCGCGCTCCGCGAGCTCCAGCGGCAGCATCACGTTCTCGAGGGCGGTCAGCGGGGCGAGCAGTTGAAACGACTGGAACACGAACCCGACCAGGCGCTTGCGCAGGGCCGCGCGGCCGTCCTCGTCCAGGGAAAAGAGATCCACGCCGGCGAGATGAACGCTTCCCGCGGTGGGCAGGTCCAGGCCGGCGAGCAGCCCGAGCAGCGTGGACTTGCCGGAGCCGGAGGCGCCGACCACCGCCACGGCCTCACCCGGCATGACCGCGAGCTCGATATCCTGCAGAATCGCGAGCGTGGCGTCGCCGTTGGGGACGAGCTTGGAGAGCCCCGCGACGCGAACGACAGGCTGTATTGAGGGTTCCGTCATGGTCCAATGGTTCTGCGCTGCCCTGCTGTGTGTTGCCACCGTCACCGCGCAGGCCGCGACCGTGCTCGTTTTCGGGGACAGCCTGTCTGCCGCCTATGGCATCGGCGCCAGGGAAGGCTGGGTGACCCTACTGGAAGAGCGGCTGAAGCGGGAAAAGTTCGATTATAGCGTCGTCAACGCCAGCATTTCGGGCGAGACCACCAGCGGGGGCGCGGCGCGCATCGAGGAAGCGCTGTCGCGGACCCGCCCCGCCCTGGTCATCGTCGCGCTGGGCGGCAACGACGGCCTGCGCGGTCTTCCCATCGCCCAGATGAAGGCCAGCTTGTCGCGCATCGTGGAGTCCGCGCAGCGCCGCGGCGCGCGCGTGCTGCTGGCCGGCATGCGGATGCCGCCCAACTACGGTCCTCAATACACGCGCGAGTTCGAGGCGGCGTTCGCGGATGTCGCGCGCCGCCACAAGGTGCCGCTGGTTCCGTTCCTGCTACAGGGCGTTGCTGACCGCCGCGAGCTGATGCAGCCGGACAACATTCATCCCACCGCCGCGGCGCAGCCGTTGATGCTGGAAACGGTGTGGAAGGGGCTACGGCCCCTGCTGAAAAAGCCGGGAGATCGTTAGATCGGGAAACCCTCACGTCATCATCACGCGCGGGTCGCCCGCTCCGAGCGTGCCGATCATCGTGGCGTGCCTGAAGCCTTCATCCCTGAAGACATCCAGAACGGCGGGAGCCGTCGCCGCATCGCACGCCACCAGCAAGCCGCCGCTGGTCTGCGGATCGGAGAGCACTTTCCTGCGCCACGCCGGCCAGTCCGCGGGACAAACGACCGCCTCGCCATAGCCCGTCCAGTTGCGGTCCGAGGCCCCGGTCGCGTATCCCGCCTCGGCCAGGTGGCGCGCCGCGGAGAGAATCGGCACGGCGTCAAAACTCACGCGCGCCTCGAGCTTCGAGCCGCGGCAGATTTCGAGCAAGTGCCCGAGCAGCCCGTAGCCGGTGACGTCGGTCATCGCGTGCACGCCCGCCATTTCGGCCAGGAGCACGCCCGGTGTGTTGAGCTGGATCGCCGATTCGAGCATCTGGGCGTACGCCTTGGGCCGCAATTCCCCCTTCTTGAGCGCCGCGCTCATGATGCCGATGCCGAGGCCCTTGCCGAGGATCAGCACGTCGCCGGGCTGCGCCCTGTCGTTGCGCTTCACTTTGGCCGGGTCCACCAGGCCCAGCGCCACCAGGCCGTAGAGCGGCTCGGGCGAGTCGATCGAATGGCCGCCGCCGATCGGCACGCCGGCCGCCGCGCACACGTCATGACCGCCGGCAACGATGCGCTGCACGACCTCGGTTGGGAGTTTCCCCAGCGGCACCCCGAGCAACGCCAGCGCCAGGATCGGCCGCGCGCCCATGGCGTAGACGTCCGAGATCGCGTTGGTCGCCGCGATGCGGCCGAAATCGTACGGGTCGTCCACGATCGGCGTGAAAAAATCGGTGGTCGCGACGAGCGCCTGCGTCGCGTTCAGGCGAAACACCGCCGCGTCATCGCTCGACTCGTGTCCGACCAGCAGATCGGGCCACGCCCGACCGGCCGGCATCCCGGCAAGCACCTCGCTCAGCAACGCTGGCGTGAGCTTGCAGCCTCAGCCGCCGCCGTGCGCGAGCTGCGTCAGCCGGATGGTCGTATTGTCAATGGGCTTGTTCATGATTTCCCGTAAACTACGCCGGTGCGCGCGCAAGAACAGGAATTTCCGTGCGGGAACCGGCCACAGCAACCGTAGCACAACTCCCCGGCTTTGACGAGGTCATCGACGTCCGCTCCGAAGGCGAGTACGGGGAGGACCACGTCCCGGGCGCCATCAACTGCCCGGCGTTGAGCGACGCGGAACGCGCCCGGGTCGGGACGATTTACAAGCAGCGCTCCGCATTCGAGGCGAAGAAGATCGGCGCGGCGCTGGTGAGCGCCAATATCGCGCGGCATCTCACCGAGCGTTTCCTCGACCGGCCGCGCACGTGGCGGCCGCTCGTTTACTGCTGGCGCGGCGGCGAGCGCAGCGGCGCGTTCGCGCACGTGCTCGCCCAGGTGGGCTGGGAGGTCGGCCGGCTCGACGGCGGCTACCGCGCTTACCGCCGCGCGGTGATCGCCGACCTCGAGCGGCGGCGGCGCGAGCTGCAGCTGCGCGTGGTCTGCGGGCTGACCGGCACCGGGAAGAGCCGGCTGTTGCATGCGCTACGGGACGCCGGCGGGCAAGTGCTCGACCTGGAAGCGCTTGCCGCGCACCGCGGGTCGGTGCTCGGGGACCTGCCGGAAACGCCGCAGCCGGCGCAGAAGATGTTCGAGAGCCTGGTCTGGAGCGCCCTCAACGGCTTCGACCCGGCGCGCCCGGTATACGTGGAGGCGGAAAGCAGAAAGATCGGGGGGCTGAGGGTGCCCGAGGCGTTGATCGAGGAAATGTGGAAGAGCGATTGCGTGGTGCTGGATTCTCCCCTGGACGTCCGCGTGCGGCTGCTCAAGCAGGAGTACGCGCATTTTTTCGACCGGGTCGAAGCCCTGATCGCGAAACTGGAGCTTTTGATCCCGCTGCACGGGCATGGCGTGGTTGACGAGTGGAAGACGCTCGCGCGGTCCCGGCGCTGGGACGAGCTCACCGCCGACTTGCTGGTCAGGCACTATGACCCCGCTTATTCCCGGGCCATCACCCAGCACTACCCCGAACTGCACCGCGCCCGAAAACTCACGCTGCACGATCCGGGCGACGCCGCATTCAAGGCATTGGCTCTCCAATGCCTCGAATCCGGCACGGATCCCGTTCACCCGTCACCCGTCACGCATCACTCATCACTGTGAAACTGGGCCTGCGCATCGAGGTCGCAACACTGCGCGGCACGCGGGAAGGCGTGCCTCAACTCGCCGCCCTCCTCAAGGAACATCGTGCCCGCGCAACGTTCCTGTTCAGCCTCGGACCGGACCGCACCGGGCGCGTGATCGGCAGCCTGCCCCGCGTGCCGAAATTGAAGTGCTATGGCCCGGTCGCGCTGTTGTCGGGCACGCTGCTGCCGGGCCCCGATATCGGCTCGCGCTGCGCCGGGATCATGCGGACGGTGCTGGACGATGGGCACGAGGCGGGCATACAGGCCTACGACCGGGCGGGCTGGCTGGTGAGCGCCGCGCGCGCCGGCGAAGCGTGGACGGTGGAAGCCATGCGGCGCGCCCGCGAGCGCTATGAGGAAATCTTCGGTGCGCCGGCTTTGACCCACGGCGCGCCGGGATGGCGGATGAACCGCTACGCCTACCGCCACACGCAACGGCTCGGTTTCCGCCACTGCTCGGACACGCGCGGCACCGGACCGTTCATACCGGTCATTCGGGGCGAGATCGTGGCCTGCCCGCAACTGCCGACGACGCTGCCCACGCTCGACGAGCTGCTCGCGGGAGGGCTCAATCCGGATGAAGCGGTGCGGCGCCTGACCGAGCTCGCCCGCCGGCCGCCGGCCGCCGGCCACGTCTACACGTTGCGGGCCGAGATCGAAGGCAGGGTGTTCGCCCCGGTGTTGCGCGCGTTGCTCGCGGCGTGGCGGGGGCTCGGACACGAGCCCGTTTCATTGCGCGAATACGCGGCAGGGCTGGATCTTTCGCGCCTGCCGCGCCGGGTCATCGTCGACCAGCCGGTACCCGGCATGGCCGGCATCGCGTCCGCGGAAGGCAAGGAATTTCTTTCGATGTGACGGTTTCGTTACCGCGGCCCCGGTCCGGCGCGCGCTTGCCTCCAGAACCGGTTTCGGTCACCATTGTTGCCGGACCATCACGCGAGGGGCCCCGGCCCGCAGAATGCTAGATCAGCCAGCACCCGATTTCGAGTTGCCCGCGACCGGCGGCAAGCCCTTCCGCCTCTCCCGCGCCAAAGGCGCTCCCCTCGTCCTCTACTTCTATCCCAAAGACAACACGCCGGGCTGCACGACCGAGGGGCAGCAGTTCCGCGATCTCTACCCCGAGTTCCAGAAGCACGGCTGCGCGATTCTCGGTATATCGCGCGACAGCCTGAAGTCGCACGAGAGCTTCAAGGCCAAGCTCGGCTTCCCGTTCGAGCTGCTGTCGGACGCCGACGAGACCGCGTGCAAGCTCTACGGCGTCATCAAGATGAAGAACATGTACGGCAGAAAGGTCCGCGGCATCGAGCGCAGCACGTTCGCCATCGACGCCAGGGGCATCGTTCGCCGCGAGTGGCGCGGCGTCAAGGTGCCGGGCCACGTGCAGGAGGTCCTCGAGTTCGTCAATACCCTGAAAACGCCATGATCCAGCGCAAGACCGCATCCGCACAGCCGTCCGTCATTGCCCGCTTCCCCGCAACCGCCAAGCTCTTCGTGCTCGACACCAACGTGCTGATGCACGACCCCACGAGCCTGTTCCGCTTCCAGGAGCACGACCTCTACGTCCCGATGGCCACCCTCGAGGAGCTCGACAACAACAAGATCGGCATGTCGGAAGTCGCCCGCAACGCGCGCCAGGCGAGCCGCTACCTCGACGAGATGATCACGCGCTGGAGCGGGGCCATCGCCGACGGCATCGCGCTCGCGGTGCACGGCGACAAGTCCGCGACCGGCCGCCTGTTCCTGCAGACCGAGGCGATCAACGGCGAGCTGCCGGCGCGGCTCGCCAGCGGCAAGTCGGACAACCAGATCCTCGCGGTGGTCAAGCATCTCCAGGAGCTGCATCCCAAGCGCCAGGTGATCCTGGTGTCGAAGGACATCAACATGCGCATCAAGGCGCGCGCGCTGGGACTGGCGGCCGAGGATTATTTCAACGACAAGGCGCTGGAAGACACCGACCTGCTCTACACCGGCGCGCGCGAGCTGCCGGGGGACTTCTGGGACAGCCACGGCAAGGACATGGAATCGTGGCAGCAGGGCGGCCACACGTATTACCGCGTGCGCGGACCGCTGTGCCCGAAGCTCCTGGTGAACGAGTTCGTCTACCTCGAGTCCGACCGCCCGTTCCACGCCCAGGTCAAGGAAGTGAGCGGCCGGACCGCGATCCTCATGACCCTGCGCGACTACACGAGCCAGCGCCACAACGTCTGGGGCATCAACGCGCGCAACCGCGAGCAGAACTTCGCCCTCAACATCCTGATGAACCCGCAGGTCGATTTCGTGACGCTGCTCGGCCAGGCCGGCACCGGCAAGACGCTGGTCGCGCTCGCCGCCGGCCTCATGCAGACGCTCGAGCACAAGATCTATTCGGAGATCATCATGACGCGGGTCACCGTGCCGGTGGGCGAGGACATCGGCTTCCTGCCCGGCACCGAAGAGGAGAAGATGAACCCGTGGATGGGGGCGCTCGAGGACAACCTCGACGTGCTGAACAAGACCGACGAGGAAGCCGGCGAATGGGGCCGCGCCGCGACCCGCGACCTGATCCGCTCGCGCATCAAGGTCAAGTCGCTCAATTTCATGCGCGGGCGCACGTTCATCCAGAAATACCTGATCATCGACGAGGCGCAGAACCTGACGCCGAAGCAGATGAAAACGCTGATCACCCGCGCCGGGCCCGGCACCAAGGTGGTCTGCCTCGGCAACATCGCGCAGATCGACACGCCCTACCTCACCGAGGGCAGCTCGGGCCTCACCTTCGTGGTCGACCACATGAAGGGCTGGCCGCACAGCGGCCACGTGACGTTGACGCGCGGCGAGCGCTCGCGGCTCGCCGATTACGCCGCCGAGGCGCTCTAGAAGCGGTCGGGGTTGGCGTAGTTCTCGAAGCGGGTGAACTCGCCGCGGAAGGTCAGCTTCACGGTGCCGATCGGCCCGTTGCGCTGCTTGCCGATGATGATCTCCGCGAAGCCCTTGTCGGGCGAGTCGGAGCGGTAGACTTCATCGCGGTAGATGAAAATGATCAGGTCCGCGTCCTGCTCGATCGCGCCCGACTCTCTCAGGTCCGACATGAGGGGCCGCCGGTCGGTGCGCGATTCCACGCCGCGGTTCAACTGGGACAGCGCGACGATCGGCACGTGCAGCTCCTTGGCGAGCGCCTTCAACGAGCGCGAGATCTCGGAGAGCTCGGTCGCGCGGTTCTCGCTGTCGGAGCGGGACGCCGACATCAGCTGCAGGTAGTCCACGACGATGAGGCCCAGCTTCCCGCATTGCCGGTACAGCCGCCGCGCCCGCGCGCGCAGCTCCAGGGGATTGAGCGACCCGCTCTCGTCGATGTGGATATTGGCGTTCTGCAGCTTGCCGAGGCCCTCGGTCACGCTCTTCCAGTCGTCCTCCTCGACGCGCCCGGTGCGGATCTTGTGCTGGCTCACGCGCGCGAGCGAGCCGAGCATCCGCATCGCCACCTGCTCTCCGCTCATCTCCATGCTGTAGACCGCCACCGGCAGGCCGTAGTCGATGCCGACGTGCTCGGCGACGTTCAGGGCGAATGCGGTCTTCCCCATGCTGGGCCTTCCGGCCACGATGATGAGGTCGCCCGGCTGCAGCCCCGCCGTCCTCTGGTCGAGGTCGGTAAAGCCGGTGGGGACGCCGGTGATGTCGCTGGGGTTGTCCGAGTGGTAGAGCTCGTCCATGCGGGTGACGACCCGCGCGGCGAGCTCGTCGATGCCGAGAAACCCCTGCTTGCCGCGCGTGCTCGCCTCCGCGATCTCGAAGACGCGGCCCTCGGCGAAGTCGAGCAGCTCGCCCGCCGACCGGCCGGTGGGATTGAAGGCGGAATCCGCGATTTCGGTGCCGACCGCGGCGAGGTGGCGCATGACGGAGCGCTCCCTCACGATCTCCCCGTAACGGCGGATGTTGGCGGCGCTCGGGGTGTTCAACGAAAGCGAGCCGAGGTAGGGCTGCCCGCCGACCTCGGCGAGCTTGCCGCTGCGCTCGAGGCTCTCGGCCACCGTCAGGGTGTCCGCGGGCTTGCCGTGCTCGATCAGCTCCCCGATGTGGTGGAAGATGAGCCGGTGATCGGCGCGGTAGAAGTCCTGCTCGGTGAGGAGGTCGGCAACCTTGTCCCACGCCGTGTTGTCGAGCAGGAGGCCGCCCAGCACCGATTGCTCGGCCTCGACCGACTGCGGGGGAACTCGCGCGGCCTCGACCTGTGCGTCCTTGACGATCGAGGTGACCTGGGCTTGGGCCATGATGCGCGCTTATGTTTTTCTAATAGAGGAAACCGATGGCGACGCATCGAGTGCTGCAATTTACCGAAAAAAAAGGGCTGTCACCAGCCCTTTTTTCACAAAAAAATAATTTCGTTACGAATGAACGCCTAAGCAATCCTCACGGCCCGTGGTTCACCGTTCACTGTTCCCCCAGCACGGAAACCGTGACGGTCACGACCACGTCGGCGTGCAGCGCGATCTTGATCGGATGGTCGCCGACCTGTTTCAACGGCCCCTGCGGCATGCGGATCGCTGCTCTGGGAACTTCCAGGTCGTGCTTCTTCAGCGCGTCCGAAATATCCACGTTGGTCACGGAACCGAAGAGCTTGCCGTCCACGCCGGCTTTCTGCGTGATCTGGACCATCAGGCCATCGAGCTTGGCGGCCCTCTCCTGCGCTTTCGTCAGCGCTTCGGTCTGCGCCTGCTCGAGGTCGGCGCGGCGCTGTTCGAACTCGGCCAGGTTCGCGGGCGTGGCGCGCTTCGCCTTCCCGTTAGGAATCAGATAGTTGCGTGCGAAGCCCTCCTTCACCTTGACGACATCGCCCAGGCTGCCCAGGTTCGCGATTTTCTCCAGCAGGATCACTTGCATGACGATGACCTCAGTGCAGATCGGTGTACGGCAGCAGCGCCAGGAAGCGCGCGCGCTTGATCGCGACCGACAGCTGCCGTTGATAGCGCGCCTTGGTGCCGGTGATGCGCGCCGGGATGATCTTGCCGTTCTCGTTGATGAATTCCTTGAGGACGCCGATATCCTTGTAGTCGATCTCCTTCACGCCCTCGGCGGTGAACCGGCAGAACTTCTTGCGCCGGAACAGCTGCCCGCGGCCGCGCTGATCTTTACCTTTGCCCTTTGCGAACTTGCCCTTGCCGAACTTGCCCTTGCCCCGGCCCCTGCCGCGGGACCCGCCGCCACCACCGTAGCCCTGTCTTTGCATCGCCATGATGCTATTCCTTTATCGCCAATGCTGCCGTTGCATGCAAAATCAATTGGGTGCTCAACCGGTTCTTGCGGTTGAGAAATCCGCTCAGCTTCACCGCCTGCCCCGGCTTGAGCCGGGCCATCGCCACCGCCACGTCCGCCATCGCCACTCCGCCCATCTCGCATTCCACCTGCCGCTTCAGCCCCGCCTCGGTCTGTCGCGACCGGTGCAGCAGCCTGAAGGCCAGCAACGGGATGCCGGCGGGCGTATAGCGCAGCGGCTCGATAGTGGCCAGCTCGCCGGTCAAAGCGACCTCGTTCGCTTCCACTTCAGGGCTCTACGCCGCCGCGGCTTCCGGCGCCGGGGCCGGCTTCGGCGCCTCTTCGGCAGCCGGCGCGGTCAGGGACTTCGATTTCTCTTCCTTCATCATGGGCGAAGGCGCCGTCATCGGCCCGCTCATGCTCATGATCAGGTGGCGCAGCACCGCGTCGTTGAACTTGAAGGCGTGGTCGAGCTCGCCCAGCGTCTCGTTGTCGCACTCGACGTTCATCAGGACGTAGTGCGCCTTGTGGACCTTCTGGATGGGATAGGTGAGCTGGCGCCGGCCCCAGTCTTCCAGCCGGTGGATCTTGCCGTTGCGCCCCGTCACCATCTGGCGGTAGCGCTCGACCATCCCCGGGACCTGCTCGCTCTGGTCCGGATGGACGATGAAAACGATCTCGTAATGCCGCATCTGACCTCTCCTTATGGGTTAAGGGCGCCTGAAATCAGGGGCCCCAAGCCTCCCGCATCGCTCCCGCGGTGAGGCAAGGATGGTGTATCCAGCTTCAAGCCGGATTCACGAAGGCCGGGATTATACCGAAGCCTGCTTGAAAATCAAAGGCTTTGACGAATCCGGCGGCACGGACTGCCCGCCTAATAGACCACTGCAAGCGAGCCGGTCAGGCGCAGGCTGTTGTTGTCGCGGTTGGCGGTCTCCTGAAGGGGATGCGCGAGATCGAGGCGCAGGCTCACCAGCTTGCCGTAGGTCAGGCGCAGGCCCATCCCGATGCTGGCAATGGAGTCCTGCTGGACCTCGCCCGGCAACGCGTTGTTGCGCTGGGCGACGCCCCAGTCGTAGAAGGCAAGCAACCGCCCCTTGTAGGTGTCGGGCAACCCGAGCCTGCCCGCGAGGTCCGGCGTGTAGAGCTCGAGCTGGCTCGAGTACCCGCGGTCGTTGCTGACCTCGCGCACCATGTAGCCTCGAACGGAGTCGGGGCCGCCGATCCCGTATTGCTCTCCCGAAACCAGCGAGTCGCTGGTGTACTGGCCGTTGAACCCGAGCCTCGTCTGCCATTCGTTCCGGAACTGGTGCGTGGTGTTGAATCCGTAGCGCGCAATCGTGTAGTTGGCATTGGCGCCGGCACGTGAACGCTCGAAATCATCCTGCTGGCCGTCGTTTCCACCGGGGATATTGGCCGCCAGGCCGGCAAACAGGGAGAGTTCCGCGGCCGCCATGCGCAGCACGCTGCTGTAAGTGACGCTCGCCGGGTGGACGGTGATATCCGGCACCTGCGGTTGCCCCTGGAACAGCACTTCGTTCTTGAAAGCGCGGTAGTCGAGCCCGAACGCGAGCTTCTGCTCGGCCTCGCCCCATTTCGGCAGGATCTGGTTCCAGCGCGCGGCGCCGATGGTGCCGCTGCCGCTCACGTTGAACAATCCCTGAACGACGCCCGAATTCACGTCCGAATAGCCTGCAATGAGTTCGAGCGAGCCGTTGTACCCGTAGAACGGTATGCGGTAGCCGCCGCCGAAAATCGTCACGTCGCTCGGCTGGGTCGGCGAGGTGACGTACTGCGCGGTCAACGTGTGATCGCGGTTGAAGAGATTGGTGTGCTGGAAGCCGAATCCCGTACGCAGGTAGCCGGTGTCGCCGGTGCCGGAATTGTCCAGCGAGAACATGAGCCGCCACGGCTTGTCGTCCACGATCTTGATCGCGACGTCTACCTCCCCCTCGGACGCGCCCGAGCGCAGCAGCACGTTGGTCTGCTTCACCGGCAGCTCGGCGGTGAGCTGAAGATTGAGCGCAATCTCCTTCGAGTTCGGGGTTTCGCCCTCCTTCACGGCGGGCAGGCTGCGGCGGATGTTCTGGGCATCGAAGTGCTTGTTGCCTTCGATCAGCACGCGCCCCACCCGCGCCTCCAGCACCCGGAACTGCACCGTGCCGCGCGTGATGTCCTGCTCCGGCAGCAGCACCTGGACGACGCCGTAGCCGCGTTCGCGGAAGGCCTGGTCCAGCGTTTCCAGCGCGCGCTGGATATCGGCAAAATCCTTGTTCTTGCCGGTGTAGGGTGCGACCAGGCGATCGATTTCGGGCGCCGGCAACAGGGTATTGCCGATCACCTCAAAACGGTTGATGTCGAAGCGCGGCGGCGGAATGACTTCCTGGGGTTCCTGGGCGTGGAGGTACGTTGGGGCAACGGGCATCGAGAACGCCGCCAACAAGAAGATGGCGCGAGCCCGCCTTAGCATTCCGGGTCCCCTTTTCATGCGCGCGCTGCGATTCCAAAAACAAACAGCCCGTGACACTGCGAAGAGTATCACGGGCCGGGTCAGAATTTCGAATCTCTTACCGCCGGTTGCTGTCCGGGTCAGGCTACTTGCAGATCGGCAACTCCTTCTTGTCCTTGTCGCCTTCCTTCTGCCCGGAATCGGAGGATGTGGTGGGCTCCTTTTTCTTCTCGTCCTCCTCGGTGGAAGTGGTCTGTACCAGCTCCGTCGCCGCCACCACCTGGTTGATCGCTTGCAGCACGGCAGGCTGCTGCTCGGCGGGCGGCAGCTCCGGTGACGGAGGCGGCGCCATGCCGTAGGTCAGATCAAACCCCGCGAACGGCAGGCTGGTCACCTGTGTGCCGGCCACGAAAAAGCCAGTATTCGAATCGAGCGGGTCCGAAACTCCTGCAACGCCGTTCACGAAGATGCCCCCGCTCGCGAGGGTCGGGAAGGTGATGGATAGGGTCTCCGGGATGCTGGACGAGATCTGCGCGAAGCCATTGTTGGCGATCAGATTGATGGCCGTGTCCACCGCGATGTCCACGTCCATGCCGCTGAGAACCGCGCCGGCGCCGGAGGTGGAGCCGGTCACGTTCAGAACGTCCGCGTCCGCCGTCATCAGGTTGCTTGCGTGCGCGGTGGTCGACGTCGTGGCGGCAGCATTGCCGATGTTTACAGTGGGGCCTACCAGGCCGACGTTGCTGCCGGCAACCGCCGCGCCGACGATATTCAGCGTTCCGCCTGCCTGCAGGAACAGGTCGCCGCTTGCGGATACGTTCCGGTCTATCGTCATGTTGCCGTTGGCGCCCAGGCCGAGGTTGCCCGTGGCGAAAATCGGACTGCTCAAGCCCAGATCCACCGTTGTGGTAACGGCGGCAATGGTTCCGTTGAAGAGCAAGCTGTCCAGCGTCAGCGAGCCGGCGTTGACGATGCCGATCTCGCCAGCGCCGCCGGTCGAACCCAGCGCCAGGTTCAGCACCGAGGTTTCCAGCGGATCGGCGAAGGAGCCGATGCTGCCGCTGTTCGCGGTGAGCACCGCCTTGTCGGCGACGATGTCGAGGCCCGAGGCGCTGTCCACCAGCGACCCGCCGGTGCTGGCCAAGGTCACGATGCCGCTGCCCGCGGTGATCCGGCCGACGTTGATATTTCCGCCCGCCGTGACGTTCACGTCGCCGTTGCTGGTGACAATTCCCGTCCCATTGTCGATAACGATCGCGCCGCCCGCGCTGGCGGCAAGGCTCCCCAAAGCGCTCGCGCTTATGAGTGTGAGCGCATTCGCATCCGTGATCTGAACCGCTCCTCCAGCAAGGCCCAGCGTACCGGTAAAGTCATTCGCGGCATTGGTCGCGATGATCGCCCCGCCCCCGGTGCTGGCGAGCGTCAGGGTGCCTGCTGTCACGGCGTCGTTATAGGTCTGCGCGCCGGTCGTGGTCACGCTGCCGCCGAGGCTGGTCGTGCCGCCGGCATCCGTGGTCAGTGCGCCCAGCGCTTGTGTGCCACCCACGATGCCGGAAAGCGTCGTCACGCCGCTGCTGTTGACCGTCAGCGTGTTGTTCTCGGCGGTCTCGCTGTTGACCGTGCCGCCCAGCGTCACGCTCCCGCTGCCAGTGTTGATCGTTGTGTTGTTACCCAGGATCGTCGTGCCGGTAACGGCGAAGTTGCCGCCATTCGTGGTGTAGGTGCTGTTGAACGTGACGTTGCCGTTGTACTGCTGCGCCCCGGTGTTGGTGACGTCACCCAGCACGATCGTCGGCGCGGTTACGGTGAACGCCCCCCCGAGCGTGAGTGGGGCAAAGGAAATCGTGTTGGCATCGGTGATCGCGACCGCGTTCGCTGCGCCGCTGTTCGACAGCGTCGTCAGCCCCTGGAAATCGTTCGCAGCCTGAGTAAGCGTAATCGGAGCCGCGCCCGCTGAAATTCCTGCCGTGCCCGTCACCGTCAACGCTCCGGTCTGTGTCACTGCGCCGCCGTTGCTCGTCGCCACCAGATTGCCGCCAACACTGCCCTGGCCCAGGCTCAATGCCCCCGTCGATGCCGCAGTGAGCGCGCCAGTTGCAAGCGTGCCGAGCGTCAACGCGTTCGCATCCGTGATCTGCGTCGCCCCACCCGCAAGCGAGGCTGCTCCCTGGAAGTCATTGGCTCCGTTGGTGAGCGTGATCGCGCTGTTCCCTGCGTTGATCGTGCTGATGCCGGAGACCGTCAGGGCCGCGCTCTGCGTGATGGGCCCGCCCGACGAGAGCGTCAGATCGGCCCCGTTCACCGCAAACGGCCCACCGAAGTCGATGCCGGCGCTTCCCGTGCCGGGATTGCGCAATACGATCGAATCGCTGAAAGTGTGCGCCCCGGCGGTGATGAGCCCGGTCCCGGAGGAGTGGCCGATCGTGATGAGCGAGAAGCCGTCCTGGACCGCCGCCAGGTCCGTCGTGCTCAGATTGAGATCGCCCGCGCCACCGGCAAGACCGATAGTGGTTGCCGTGTCAGTCGGCGAGATGGCCAGTTGGCCTGTCCCTTGCACCGCCGCCAGTGCCGAGAACTCGATCGCGTCCGCGCCGGCCGGCGCCTGCACGAACAGGGCGATGGGTCCCGAAGTCGTCGGACCGCCTATCGTGCCGGCGCTCCGGATGCCGTGCGCGAGCCCCGCCCCTGCACCGGTACCAAAAATCGAGATCCCTCCGCTCACGGATCTTATCGAAGTCGTGCTGTCGGCGATTTCCACGCCCTGACCATCATTGGTGCTCGAACCGGCCGTGCCGGTCAGCGTGATGGAACCCGCGCCGGTTGTAGTGACGTCGGCGCCGCCGCCGATGTGAATTCCGCGGTTGCTGTCCGAC
>Ga0156023_1072_pt4 | contig 40329 bp, 39 predicted proteins | sample RifCSPlowO2_02_FD_107677 | JGI IMG/M metagenome (GOLD analysis project Ga0156023, IMG submission 107677) | Betaproteobacteria bacterium RIFCSPLOWO2_02_FULL_67_26
TCTCCAGCGCGTGGCCGCGCGTGACCAGCATGCCGCCGGCGTACAGGCTGCCGGTGGCCGCGGTCAGCGCCGCCGGCGTCGCGAGGGATAGCGCGCACGGGCAGGTCACGACCAGCACGGCGATCACGATGAAAAGTGCGCGCGCGGGATCGACGACGGTCCAGGCAAGACCCGCCGCCAGCGCGACGACGAGCAGCGCCGCGACGAACCCTTGCGCGACCCGGTCGGCGAGCTGCGCGATGCGCGGCCGCCCGGTCTGCGCGCGCTCGAGCAGGCGCAGGATGCCGGCGAGCACCGTCGCCTCGCCGACGCGCTTCACTTCGATCACGAGCGGGCTCGTGACGTTCAACGACCCGCCGATCACGGCGTCGCCGGCGCGCCGGGGAACCGGCCGGGCCTCGCCGGTAAGCAGCGACTCGTCGAGCGCGCTCTCGCCGGCCGCGACGGCGCCGTCCGCCGGCACCACGCCGCCGGGACGCACCCGCACGCGATCCCCGGGGCGTAGCCGGGCGACCGCGACCATCTCCACGCCGCCGTCGGGACCGGCCAGCCGCTCCGCCACGGCCGGCACGCGCTTCACCAGACTCTGCTGGGCGCGGGCCGCGCGCGCGCGCGCCGTCATCTCCAGGTAACGCGATCCCAGCAGCAGGAACACGAACATCGTGATCGAATCGTAATAGACATCGCCCGCGCCCCGGAACGTCGCGGCGAGGCTGGCCGCAAACGCGACCCCGATGGCGAGGGCGACCGGCACGTCCATGCCGACGCGGCGCGCCGCGAGGTCGCGCCAGGCGCCGCTATAGAACGGGACCGCGGCCCACAGCACGACGGGCAGCGTCAGTACGAAGCTCGCCACGCGCATCAGGCCCTCGATGTCCGCGCTCATGTCGCCTTCGGCGAGATAGGCCGGCACCGCGTACATCATCACCTGCATCGCGCCGAAGCCGGCGACGAACAGCCGCCACAGCAGGCCGCGCCGCTCGCGGCGCTCGAGGTCCTCGCTGCGCGCGGCATCGAAGGGATGGGCCGAATAGCCGATTTCCGCGACGGCGCGGAGTATCCCCGAGAGCACGAGGCTGCGCGAGTCCCAGCTCACGCGCGCGCGGCGGGTGGCGTAGTTGACGGACACCCCGGTCACGCCCGGCACCCGGGCGAGCCTGCGCTCGATCAGCCCGGTGCAGGCCGCGCACGTGATCCCCTCGAGCAGCAGCGACACCGCTCTCGAATGATCCCCGGCGACGGACACCAGGTCCGCCTGCACCTCGGGCAGGTCGTACAGTGCAAGCGCCTCCGGCGACCCGCTTGCCGGGCATCCCGCCGGCAGCTCGCGCCGCTCGCGGTAGTAGTCGCCCAGCCCGTTGTCGACGATGGCCTGCGTCACCGCCGCGCACCCGGCGCAGCACATCGGGCGCGCGGCCCCGTCCACCACCGCGCTGAAATGCGCGTGCGGCGGCACCGGCTCGCCGCAATGAAAGCAGCGCGTGCCCCGGGGCCCGCCGGATCCCGCAAAGGGTGGTTCGGTGACCGTGGTCATACCTTCAACGACAACGAGAATCGATCACCGCATGCTAGGCGCCGGAGGGGATGCCGGATTTGATCCAAATCAATGTCGGAACGGCACTAGAATCCGCACATGGTTCCCTGGTTACAGCCCGGCGACCCGTTTCCCCCGGTCGAGTGCGCGCTCGAGGAGCCCAACGGCCTGCTCGCCGCGGGGGCCGATCTATCGGTGGCGCGGCTCCTCGAGGCCTACGGCAATGGGATCTTCCCGTGGTACAGCGAGGGCCAGCCGCCGCTGTGGTGGAGCCCCGACCCGCGCATGGTGCTCGTGCCGCGCGAGCTCAGGGTCCCGCGCTCGCTGAGAAAGCGCCTCGCGAGGCGTGACTACGAGGTCCGCGCCGACACCGCGTTCGAGGACGTGATCCGCGCCTGCGCCGTGCCGCGCCCCGGCCGGGAAGACACCTGGATCACGGACGAGATGGTCTTCGCCTACACGCGGCTGCACCGCGAAGGACACGCGCACTCGGTCGAAACCTGGATCGGCGGCGCGCTCGCGGGCGGGCTCTACGGCGTGGCGCTCGGGCGCGTGTTCTACGGCGAATCGATGTTCACGTTGAAGCCCGATGCCTCCAAGATCGCGCTCGCGCACCTCGCGCGCCAGCTCGAGCGCTGGGGCTGCGGCATGATCGACTGCCAGATGACGACGGCGCACCTCGCGCGCTTCGGCGCGCGCGAGATTCCCCGCTCCGAATTTATGCGAAAGCTCGTGAACTTGGTAAACTACCCGGGAACGGCGCGCAAGTGGCGACTGGACGATGACTTATTTGAATGAGTTTCCGCTGTCGGTGCTGCAGTTCTACGCGACAGCGCCCTACCCGTGCAGCTACCTGCCGGAACGCATGGCGCGCTCGCAGGTCGCGACCCCCAGCCACCTCATCGACGGCGCCGTCTACTCGGAGCTGGTGCGCGCGGGGTTCCGCCGCAGCGGCGCGTTCACCTACCGGCCGTACTGCGACCATTGCCGCGCCTGCGTGCCGGTCCGGGTCGACACCGAGGCGTTCCAGCCCTCGCGCGCGCAACGCCGTTCCACCCGCCGCCACGGCGCGCTGCGCGCCGAGATGCTGCCCCTCAAGTACAGCCCCGAGCACTACGCGCTGTACCTGCGCTACCAGTCCCGGCGCCATTCCGGCGGCGGCATGGACCAGGACAGCCGCGAGCAGTACCGCCACTTCCTGCTCCAGAGCAACGTGAGCTCGCGGCTGATCGAATTCCGCGAGGGCGCTGCGCTGCGCATGGTCTCCATCCTGGACGAGCTGCAGGACGGGCTGTCCTCGGTCTACACCTTCTTCGACCCGGACGTGCGCGGGGCGAGTTTCGGCACCTACAACATCCTGTGGCAGATCGGGCTCTGCCGCAGGCTCGACCTGCCCTTCCTCTACCTCGGCTACTGGATCGGGCAAAGCCGCAAGATGGCCTACAAGGTCCAGTTCCAGCCGATGCAGGGACTCGTCAACGGCCGCTGGCAGCCCGTCTCCCCACCCCGAAAAGCGTGACTCGTTTCTCGTTGCTCGATCCTCGTCGCTCGTGATTGAGGCTGTTCGCTCCTCTCGGCCACGTTCCGTTCACCGTTCACCGTTCACCGCATTTCATGCGCGTCCTGATCATCGAAGACGACCCGGCCATCGCCGCGAACCTCTACGATTTCCTCGAGGAGCGCGGGCATGTCGTGGACGCGGCCGCCGACGGCGTCACCGGCCTGCACCTCGCGGTCACCGGTGATTTCGATGCCATCGTGCTCGACCTGGGCCTGCCCGGCATGGACGGCGCGAGCCTGTGCCGCAAGCTGCGCGATGAGGCCCGCAACGACACGCCGGTGCTGATGCTCACCGCGCGCGACACGCTCGAGGACAAGCTGGAGGGCTTCGCCCGCGGCGCGGACGACTACGTCGTCAAGCCGTTCGCGTTGAAGGAGGTGGAGGCGCGCCTCGTCGCGCTCGGCAAGCGGCGCGCCGGAAAGGTCGCTCAGCGTGAGCTCGCCGCGGGCGATCTCACGCTCGATCCGCGCACGCTCGCCGTGCGGTTCCGCGGCAACGACGTCAGGCTCCCGCCCAAGTGCCTGCGGCTGCTCGAAACGCTGATGGCGGAGCCCGAGCGCGTATTCAGCCGCAAGGAACTCGAGACCGCCGTCTGGGGCGACACCCAGGGGACCAGCGACACGCTGCGCAGCCACATGTACGTGCTGCGGCGCGAGCTGGTGCAGGCGGGCGGCTACGACCCGATCGAAACCCTGCACGGCATCGGCTACCGGCTGGCGTCCCGTGGAGCAGCCTAGGCTACGCTGGGGACTGCGGCTGCGCGTCGCCCTGGCGCTGGCGCTTGCCTGCCTGCTGGTCGTCGGCGCGCTCGGCATCACGCTGTTCGCCGCCTCGGAGGAGATGGAAGAGGCGCTGATCACCCAGCTCGTCACCGAGGAGATGGACTACGTCCTCAAGCGCCACCGGCAGGACCCCGGCTACGCGCCCCAGCCCAGCTCCAACCTGCAGGCCTACGTCGTGCGCAACGCGCGGGAACAGGAGCTGCTCCCCGCGTTCCTGGTCGGGCTCGGGCCGGGCCAGCACGAGTTCTTCGTCGGCAACGAGGAATACCACGTGCTGGTGCGGGAAGCGAACGGCGTGCGCTACGTCGTGGCGTACGAAGTCGGGCTCCACGAGCAGCGCGAGCGGGAGTTCAAGCTGCTGATCGTGCTCGCGGTGCTGACGGCGGTCGCGGCCTCGCTCGTGCTGGGCTACTGGCTATCGGGCATCCTGGTCTCCCAGGTCACCGAGCTCGCCGCGCAGGTGGGCCGGTTGAGTCCCGGCCGGCGGCGGGTCGGCCTGTCCCGGCCCGAGCAGGATCCGGAGGTGGCGATGCTCGCGCGCGCGCTCGACGGCTACCAGGGGAACATCGAGCGCATGATCCGGCGCGAGCAGGAGTTCACCGCCAACGCGAGCCACGAGCTGCGCACGCCGCTGACGACGATCCGGACCAGTTGCGAGCTGCTGCTCGCCGACGCGGCGCTTGCCGAGAAGGCACGTGCCCGGGTCGCGATGATCAACGACGCCGCCGCGCGCATGACGGAGCAGATCCAGATGCTGCTGCTCCTCGCGCGCGGGCAGTCCCTGGGCGAGGCCGAGTCCGTTGACGTCGCGGACTGCGTGGCGGAGGCGGCCGAGCCGTACCGGGGCGAGATCGCGCGCAAGGGGCTGGCCTTCGAGTCGGCGGTCGCGCGCGACGCCGTGGTGGAGGCCAATTACCAGGCCTTGCGCCTGGTGCTGTCCAATCTCATACGCAATGCCGTGCAGTACACCGAGCGCGGCTCGGTGCGGATCGATTTCGACGCGCGCCGCCTGCGCGTCAGCGATACCGGGCGCGGAATCAGCAATGATCACCTGCCGCGCGTATTCGAGCGCCATTTCCGCGGCGACGCCATGAACGAGGGCGCGGGCATCGGGCTCGCCATCGTCGAGCGCATCTGCGAGCAGCACGGCTGGCGCATCGAGGTCGAAAGCGCGCCGCTGAAAGGCACCACGTTCAGCCTCGTTTTTCCCTGATCCTCCCGGCGTTTCTTCACACTTCCTTCACGCTACCGTGACGCGCTCTTGACGCGCGCCGGTCTAGTCTCCCGTGCAGGCGTCGCCTTGCGGCGGCGCCGGGAGATCGATTCATGTCGCTGCGCAACGTCCCGCTCAGCCGGCCGACGCTCACGTTGCTGGCCGCGTCGTGGCTGGTCGCACTCGGCAACTTTCCGTTCTGGCGCACGGTCTGGGAGGCGGCGGGCGGGCCGCGCGCGGATAATTTTCTCTTCCTGGTGTCCCTGCCGCTGCTCGTGGTCGCCTGGGTCTACCTGCTCCTGAGCCTGGTGACCTGGGGACGCGCCACCCAGCCCGTGCTCGGCGCCGTGCTGCTGGTCTCGGCGGCCGCAGGCTACTTCACGGACCACTACGGCATGCTGCTGGACCACAGCATGATCACCAATACCCTGCAGACCCACACGGCGGAGGCACTGGACCTGCTGAGCTGGCGCCTCGGGCTGTGGCTGCTGGTGTTCGGGCTGCTGCCGGCGCTGCTGATCGCCCGGGCACGCCTGGTCCGCAGGCCCTGGACACGCGAGCTGGGCGCCAAGGCGGTGGGCATGGCGGCCGCCATCGCCTGCGTGGCCGCCGTACTGCTCGTGAATTTCCAGCACTATGCGTCGCTGGCGCGCAACCACCGCGAGCTGCGCCTGATGCTCGTGCCCCACAACATTGCGGCCGCGGTGCACGGGTACTTGAGGCGGCACCTGGCCGCTCCCATCGCGCTCGAAACGGTCGGCGCAGACGCCACGCGCCCGGTCGCGGCGGCGTACGCGGGCAAGCCGACGCTCACGGTGCTCGTGATCGGGGAAACCGCGCGCGCGGCGAACTTCTCGCTCAACGGCTACCCGCGCCCGACCAATCCCCGGCTCGCACGCCAGCAAGTGCTCAGTTTCTCTGACGTCGGCGCGTGTGGAACATCCACGGCGGTGTCGCTGCCCTGCATGTTCCTGGATGTCGGTCACGACGGCTTCGATGACACGCTCGCGCTGCGCCGCGAAGGTTTGCTCGACGTGCTGCAACACGCCGGCATCAAGGTGCGTTGGCGGGACAACAACTCCGGGTGCAAGGGAGTGTGCGACCGCGTGCCGTACGAGGACCTCTCGGCCGTGGAGGTGCCCGGGCTGTGCCGCGGCGGCGAGTGCTACGACGAGATCCTGCTGCACGGGCTGCAGGCCCATATCGATCATCTGGACGGCGACGCCGTCATCGTGCTGCACATGAAAGGCAGCCATGGCCCCGCCTATTTCAAGCGCTACCCTCCGGCTTTCGAGGTCTTCACTCCGGCGTGCGACACCATCCAGCTCGACCGCTGCTCGCGCGAGAGCATCGTGAACGCCTATGACAATACTCTGCGCTACTCCGACCACGTTTTGAGCCAGACGATCGAGCTGCTGCGAAGCAATGCGCGGCACTTCGACACGGCGATGCTGTACGTGTCGGATCACGGCGAATCTCTGGGCGAGAACGGGCTCTACCTGCACGGCTTTCCCTACGCGCTGGCGCCGCGCGAGCAGATCCAGGTCCCGATGGTGCTATGGCTGTCCATGGGACTGCGCACGCGCCTCGGCATCGACACGGCCTGCCTCGGGACACGGCTTCAGGAGCCGCTGTCGCACGACAACCTGTTCCATTCGGTGCTCGGCCTGTCGGGCGTGCGGACGGCGGTGTATCGCCCGGAGCGCGACCTGTTTCGGCCGTGCCGGTCGGTGATGACCGCGGGCAATGGCGGCACGGGCTAGCTTCCTGCTGCGCCACCTCGGCCCGGCGCTGGCAGCCGTTGCGCTTCTGCTCGTTCTGGAATCGACCGGCATCGATACGGCGATCAGCAACGGGTTCTACGACCCCGCTGCCGGCGGCTTCCCGCTGCGCTACAACAGCTTTCTCGAGGTCTTCGGCCACCAATGGACGAAGCAGCTGGTCATCGTCGCGGCCTGCTGCGTGATCGCGATGTGCCTGTTGAGCTTCGCGCTGCCTCATCTCAGGCCGCAACGCCGCCTGCTGCTGTTCCTGTCGCTAGCCCTGACACTCGCGCCGCTCGCGGTGGTCCTGCTCAAGGCGGGGAGCGTGCGGCACTGCCCGTGGAGCCTGCAGGAATACGGCGGGTTCGCGCAACACCTCTCGTTGTTCGACGCCGCGCCGCCCGGCTTGCCGCCGGGCCACTGCTTCCCGAGCGGCCACGCGTCGACGGGTTTTTGCCTGCTGGCGTTCTATTTTGCCGGCCTTGCGCTCGGAAGCCGGCGCCTGGCGCTGGCGGGCCTGTGGGGCAGCCTTGCGGCCGGGATGCTGCTGGGCATGGCCCGCGTCGCGCAGGGCGCGCATTTTCTGTCGCACACCCTGTGGTCGGCGCTGGTGTGCTGGCTGGTGATCCTGGCGCTTTACGTTGCGATCATGGGTCCGCCGAAGGGCGCGCCGATGTCAAACGCGTAGCGGTGCCGGCACTCAACTCCCGGCGGCCGGCTCCGGGGCCCGCGCCGCGGTCCAGTTGCGCGCGAGGTTGAAGCCGACGGCGAGCAGCACCGGGCCGAGAAAGATTCCGACGAAACCGAACGCGAGCACGCCGCCGAGGACGCCGAGCAGCACCAGCACGAACGGCAGGCTCGCGCCGCGGCTGATCAGCAGCGGCTTCACGACGTTGTCGATTCCGCTGATCACGATGAAGCCCCACACCGCCATGAAAATGGCCCAGCCCGGCTTGTCCTCGTAGAACAGCCAGACCGCCGCGCTGATCCAGATCAGGGCGGGCCCGGCCGGTATGAGCGACAGGAAGAACGTGAGAAAGCCGAGCATCAGCGCCCCCGGCACGCCGGCGATCAGGTAGCCGATGACCGCGGCGACGGCCTGCGCGATGCCGGTACCGACGATGCCGTAGACGACGCCGTTGATGGTGCCGCCGACGATCTCGAGCAGCCGGCCGGTCATTGCGCCGGCCACGCGATTGAGCGCGTTGCGCAGCGCCTCGGCCAGCACCGCGCCGTCCCGGTAGAAGAAATAGGCCACGAAAGCGATGAGCGTGAACTGCAGCGCGCCCTCGCCGATCAGGATGCCGGCCTGCACCAGCACTTCACGCGCGGGCTGCAGGAGCCGCTTCAACGCCTCCGTGAGCTTGTCGCGGCTGCCGGCCAGCTCGCGCCAGCCGGCGTCGAGCGCTTCGCCCACCAGCGGGATCGAGGCGACCCAGGACGGCGGGCCGGGCAGCCCGTCGGCGAGCATTTCGCGCACGCGCTCGACGAGTTGCGGGATCTCGTCCGCGTACGTGAGCGCGACCACCACCAGCGGCACTACCAGCACCAGGATCAGGAGCAGAGTCATGACCAGTGCCGCCAGCCAGCGCCGCCCCTTGAGCGCGCGCTCGAACCATTCATAGACCGGCCAGGTCGAGAAGCAGAGGATCGCGGCCGACAGGATCGCCGCGAGGAAGGGCTTGAGCACCATCAGGCAGCCGATCACGAGCACCGTGATGGTGGCGGCCTGGACGATCTGCTCGATGCGCTTTTCCGGGATCATCGCTCAAGACCCTGCCCGCGGGTTCTAACATGCGGCACACGCGCGGTCAAACGATCCCCGACGGTAGAATAGCGCCATGTATTCGCTGGTGCGCCCGCTGCTGTTCGCGCTCGAACCCGAGACCGCGCACCACGTCACGCTCCAGGCGCTGAGAAGGCTCGACGGACTCGGGCTCGTTCCTGCGGCCGGCCCGTTTCCCGCGTCCTGCGCGCGCAGCGTCATGGGTATCGATTTTCCCAACCCGGTGGGGCTGGCGGCCGGGCTGGACAAGAATGGCGAATGCATCGACGCGCTCGCCGCGCTCGGCTTCGGTTTCATCGAGATCGGCACGGTGACGCCGCGCCCGCAGCCGGGCAACCCGCGCCCGCGGATGTTCCGGCTGCCCGCGGCGCGCGCGGTCATCAACCGGCTGGGCTTCAACAACGACGGCGTGGATCGCCTGGTGGAGAACGTCCGGCGCGCCCGCTACCGCGGCGTGCTCGGCATCAACATCGGCAAGAACGCCGATACGGCGCTCGACCGCGCCGCCGGGGACTACCTCGCCTGCCTGCGCAAGGTCTATCCCCTCGCGAGCTACGTGACGGTCAACATTTCCTCTCCCAACACGCGGGACCTGCGGCAGCTGCAGCAGAGCCCGGCGCTCGACGGCCTGCTCGGCGCCCTCAAGGCGGAACAGGCCCGGCTCGCCGACAGCCACGGCAAGCTCGTTCCGCTCGCGGTGAAGATTGCGCCCGACCTGGACAGCGCGCAAATCGTGGCGATCGCCGCGCTGCTCGAGCGGCACCGCGTCGAGGCCGTGATCGCCACCAACACCACCGTGACGCGCGACGGCGTGGCGGGCCTGGAACACGCCGAGGAGGCCGGCGGCCTGAGCGGCGCGCCGCTCACCGCGCGCTCGACGCGGGTGGTGCAGGAATTGTCGGGCGCGCTGCGCGGCGCGATCCCGGTGATCGCGGTGGGCGGCATCCTGGGGGGCGCCGATGCGCGCGGGAAGATCGCGGCGGGCGCGAGCCTGGTCCAGCTCTACACCGGGCTCGTCTACCGCGGCCCGGCGCTGGTGCGGGAGTGCGTCAATGCCCTGTGCGGGAGCGGAACGTGAATCGCGCGGGCGCGCCGAAATCCCGGCGCCGGGACGAACCTTCGACGCCGGAAGCCGGGGCGCGGTCTCAGGACTGCCTGCGGGCGAGCGCCTCGATGATCTTCAATTCCCCGGCCAGCACGTCGAGACCGACCGGCTTGGTGATGTAGTGGTCCGCCTCGAGGTCGAAGCTCCGCTCCTGGTCCTGGGGCGCGTGGGAGCTGGTCAGCACGACAATCGGGATCGTGGCGAGGTCGGGATCGAGCTTGATCGCGCCGAGGACGGCGTGCCCGCTCACCCGCGGCAGCTTGAGGTCGAGCACGATCACTTCGGGCCGCGGCGCGTTGCGGTAGATCAGCTGCCGGCGGAGGAACATCAGGGCGTCCTCGCCGTTGGTCACCACCGATAGCTGGTGCCGGATCCCGGCAAGGTAGAGCGCCTCGCGGAAAAAACGCACGTCGGCCGGGTTGTCTTCGACCAGCAGGATTTCGACCGGCTGGCGCAGGCCGCCGCCGCGCCGCGGTCCGTCCTCAGACGCGAGGAAGCGTGAAAAGAAACGCGGCCCCGCGTCCTTCCTCTGAATCAACCCAAATTCGTCCATGGTGGCTCTCCACGACCTTCTTGCAGATAGCAAGTCCTATGCCAGTCCCCGGGTAGTGCGCCTGGCTGTGCAGGCGCTCGAACATATCGAAGATCTGCTCGAAATACCGCGGGTCGATGCCGATGCCGTTGTCGCGGATCGAGAACACCCACTCGGCGTCGCGCGCCTCCACGCCGATGTGGACGCGCAGCGGGTCCGAGCCTCGGAACTTGATCGCGTTGGAGACCAGGTTGACGAACACCTGCGCGAGCTGCGCGGCGTCCGCCTGCACCACCGGAAGAGCGTCGTGCGTCACGACGGCCCCGCTCTCGGCGATCGATGTCCTGAAACCGGACAGCACCCGGGTGAGCAGCGCCTCGCAATCGGTCGGAGCGAGCCGGGGGGGCGCGCCGACCCGGGAATGAAACAGCAGATCGTCCACCAGCGCCCGCATCTGCTTCACGCCGGATACGATGTACTGCAGGAACTCCCTGCCGTCGGCGTCGAGCCGTTCCCGGTAGCGCTCCTCCAGCAGCAACGCGAAGTTGATCGCGTTGCGCAGCGGCTCCTGCAGGTCGTGCGAGGCGACGTAGGCGAAGCGCTGCAGCTCGGCATTGGTGCGGGACAGCTCGGCGGTGCGCTCGCCGACGCGACGCTCGAGGTCCTCGTGCGACCGCCGCAGCTTCTCCTGCGCCGCCAGCAGCTCGCCGATGAGCGCGGTGTTCTCGAACCGCAGCCGCAACATGTCGGCCATGCCGTGGTGCGAGCGCCGGGCGATGATGATCACCGCCACCAGGAACACGAGGGTCATCCAGCTCATCGCGTAATGGATGACCTCGTTTTCGAGCATGAAGCGGACGATGACGGGAAGCACCGTGAACACCGCGAACAGGACGAAGGCCGGAAAGAGCGGCGCCAGCGTCGTCACGCTTCCCGCGACCATGCCGCCCAGCACGAAGGTGACGAACACCTGGTGCGCGACGTTCATCGAGGGAAACAGCAGCACGCCTGCCGAGCCCCAGACCACGCCGCTCACCGCGGCGCCCAGGATGGCGTAAGAGCGCCAGCGGCCCATCTCCCCGGTGGTCGGCGCCGCGCGCCGGAACGCCATGCCGCCCAGGATGCGGATCAGCGCCAGCATGCACACCGCGTAGAGCCACGCGATCAGCACCGGAGGCCGGATCACCAGCGACTGGACCGCCACGAACACCACGGCGTTGATGGCCGCGACCAGCTGCGAGATCGGCAGGTAATGGTAATAGAGCCGCAATTGCTCGAGCCGCAGCAGGTCCGATACCTCGCCGGCACCGCCGCCCGTCGCGTCCGCGGGCAACGACAGGGTGGCCGGAGCGGCATCGGGTCCGGGCAGGGCGGAATGCATACCAGGTTTGACGCGCAAGATTCGGGCCAGCGTGACGGCTTAGAATATCCGGGTGGAGCCACCTGCTGCCGGGGCGCCGGCCGTCGCCGTGATCGATGAACAGGCGTGCATCGGTTGCACGCTGTGCATCCAGGCGTGTCCGGTGGACGCTATCGTCGGCGCATCGCAATTCATGCATACCGTCATCGCGGACGAATGCATAGGCTGCAAGCTGTGCCTGCCACCTTGCCCCGTGGATTGCATCGCAATGGTCGCGACCGGGAAGACGTTGACCCGTTCCGAGCGCAAGCGGCGTGCCGAGCGTACGCGTTCGCGCTATTCCGCCCGCCTTGCGCGCCTGGAGCGCGAGCGTTCGCAGCAGATGGCCGCGGCGCGCGCGAAGGACCGGCGGCGCAAGAAACAGGCGACGATCGAGCGGGTCATGCAGCGCGCCCGCCAGCGTTTGCGTTAGCGGCCGAAGATGCCGCGCAGCACGCCACCGGCGTCAAGCCCGAAGCCGCTTCCGCCGCCGGAAGGCACCGCGGGCGGCGCGCTCGCCTCTTCCTTCTGAAGCGCGCGGGTTCCTTCCGCGGGAACCGGCGTCGTGGCGGCCGGCGGCGGCATATCGGCGCTCACCTGCCGGATGCCGGGCTCTTTTCCGGAGGGCAAGGCCGCCGCGCGCGGCGCGAGCGCGCCGGCGAGCTCGGACAGGCGCTCGTTGGGATGGGGATGGGTCTTGAACAGCAGCGCGAGCGGGCCATCCTCCGATCCGCGCGCCGCCAACTTGTGCAGCACCTCGATCAGCCCGTACGGGCTGTAGCCCGCGCGCGCGGCGAGCACGATACCGATCTGGTCGGCCTCGAACTCGGCGCTCTTGTCGAGCCCGCGCGCGAATATTTCCGCGCCGGTGCCGATCAGGTTGCCGACGAGGAGCGAGCGGTCCCGCGCCTGCGCGAGCTGCGCGCCCGCCGAGATGACCGCGCTCTTCTGCATCACGGTGATGTGATGGCGCCGCACGATGTGCCCGATCTCGTGCCCGAGCACGCCGGCGAGCTGCGCCTCGCTGTCGAGGATCTCGTAGAGTCCCCGCGTCACCAGCACGGTGCCGCCCGGCGCCGCGAACGCGTTGATTGCCGGGCTGTCGATGACGCCGAAATGCCACGGCAGGTCCGGGCGCTCGGTCTGGGACGCCACCCAGCGGCCGACGCGGTTGACGTACGACTGCAGCGCGGCATCGGCCACCAGCGGCGCGGCACCCAGCGTGCGGCCGGCGACTTCGCGCCCGACCGCGATTTCATCATTCTCGTCCAGCCCGCTGGCGGCAGTCGCGAGGTCCTTGCCCGCGCCAAATACGCGGCCGAGATCGATCGATGCCGCGGCGGCGAGGCCCGAGACGGCCGCGAACCCGAGCGCGGCGATCCAGAATCTGACGGAACTCGTCATGGCTTCGCGTCCAGGTATTCCACCTTCGCCGGCGCGAGCCCGGCCGCGCGCGCATGCTCCTCGGCCGCCGGCTTGGTTGCGACGTAATCGTCGAGCAGCTTCAACTGCCCGGCATCGAGGCTCGCCCGCCTGAGATCTTCTTCCTCGAGCCCGCGGATGCCGATCTGGCTCGTGACGTTCACGGTACGCCGTGGGCCGAACACCTGCCCCAGCGCCGCCGAGCCCGGCTCGCCGCTGCCGGCTTTCTGAACCGGGAAGCGCACGTTGAATGAAAAGAGCCAGCCGGTCGCGCCCGGCGTCTTGAGATTGAGCCAGCCGCCCTGCTTGCCGACCACCTCGCCCGCAGCGCCCTGCTTGAGCTGCGCGGTCTGCGCCGCGTCGAGGCGCGGCTCGGCGTACAACGGGGAGTCGCGTTCGAGGGTGACCTGTTGCGCGGCGGCAGGGGCCGCGCTCAGCGCCGCGGCGAGCGCGGCGCGGGCCAACAGGGAAACAAGAAACCGGGCGTTCGCTGTCATGGGAGCGGTGGCGTCCGATTATAATCTCCTGCTCCCATGACCCCGCAACAGCGCGCCGAGATCTTCACCCGGCTGCGCGCGGCCAATCCCGCGCCGCGCAGCGAGCTCGTCTATGCCTCGCCCTTCGAGCTGCTGGTCTCCGTCGTGCTGTCGGCCCAGGCCACCGACAAGAGCGTGAATCTCGCCACCGCCGGTTTGTTCAAGACCGCCAACACGCCCGCAGCCATCGTCGGATTGGGCCGCAAGCGCCTCGAGCGCCACATCAAGCGCATCGGGCTCTACCGCACCAAGGCGAAGAACATTGTCGCCACCTGCAAGCTGCTCCTCGAAAAGCACGGCGGGGAGGTGCCCCGGACCCGGGAGGCGCTGCAATCCCTGCCGGGCGTCGGGCGCAAGACCGCCAACGTCATTCTCAATACCGCGTTCGGGCAGCCGACGATCGCTGTGGACACCCACATTTTCCGCGTGGCGAACCGCACCGGCATCGCGCCCGGCAAGGACGTGGTGGCGGTGGAGGAAAAGCTATTGAAGGTGGTGCCCGATGAATTCAGGCTCGACGCGCACCACTGGCTGATCCTGCACGGGCGCTACGTCTGCAAGGCGCGCAAGCCCGAGTGCCCGACGTGCCTCATACGCGATCTGTGCGGATACCAGCTGAAAACGGCGTGAATGGTGAATTCACGCCTCTAATACTTGAGGACGAGCCCCTTCTGGCTCGAGAAATACGCCGCGAGGTCCTCGATGTCGCGCTGCGTGAGGTTCGCGACGAGAGGCCCCATGATCGGGTTCTTGCGCGCGCCCGTCTTGTAGTCCTTCAACGCCTTCAGCAGGTAGTCGTAGTGCTGGCCCGCGATCTTCGGGAAATCGGGCGCCGGGCTGTTGCCGTCCGGGCCGTGGCACGCCGTGCAGGCCTGGGATTTCTTCTGCCCCGCCGCGGGATCGCCGGCGAAAACGGGCGCGCCCGCCGCCAGCAGCAGGCAGCACGCCAGGATGGTTCTTCTCATTCTTCGCTCCTCACTTGGCGGCCGACTGCATCGCGTCCGTGGCATAGTAGGCCGCGAGATCGGCCATGTCCTTGTCCGACAGGCCCGCCGCGATCGCGCGCATCGACGGATGGCTGCGGTTGCCGGCCTTGTATTCCTGCAATGCCTTGACGATGTAGGCCGCGTGCTGGCCGCCGAGCTTCGGCACGTGGTAGACCTCGGGAAACACCGTCTTGTAGCCGCCGATGCCGTGGCAGCCGATGCACATCGAGTTCTTGCCCTTTCCCGCCGCCGCATCGCCGGCTTCGGCGGCGCTCAAAGACAGCGCCGCGGCGGCCAGACCACAGGCGGCCGCAATCGAGATCGCCCTGGAGATTTTCATCGTCGCGCTTTCTTTCTTTTGTCGTGGACCTGCCGCCGGCGATTATACCGAAAATCACGGGGCGAGCGGCACCCCGCTCAATGCGAGCCAAACACGCCGGACGCGGCGAGCACGAGCACGCCGATCAACGCGAGCGCGATCCCGAAGTAGGCCCAGTCGCCGCGACCCGCATAGGCAAAGGCCAGCACGACCAGGCACGGCACCGACACGCCCGCCAGCAGCACGATGCCCGTGAGCGCCAGGACGTCCCCCCGGTCGAGCATGGCCAGCCAGCCCCAGCCCATGGGCATCCCGCTGTCACGCAAATAATCGCCGACGGGGAGCGCCCACAGGCGCGGCAATTCCTCGAACGGCAGCTGCACCGGCAGCGCGCCGCCCAGATAGGCGGCGAAACCGGCGATCAGCACCGCCAGCCCGGCCTTCATTCCGTAGTCGAGGATACGCGCGTAGAGCAACTGCTCGGGCGAGATCCCGCCGCGCGCCGGGGAATCCATCGGCTTCATGTCCACCACCCCATGCCTTTCATCAGCGCGCGCGCACCCGCGAGCAGCAGCATCGCAATCACGAGCCGGCGTATCGCCGACGCTCGCAGCACCCGCAACAACCGCGCGCCGATGAAAGCGCCCAGCATGATACCGATCACCGAGGGTACCGCGATGATCGCGAGCAATGCCCCCTTGTTGATGTAGACCCAGGCGGCGGCCGAGTCCACGATGGAAAGAATGAATCCGCTGGTCCCGGCCGACACCTTGAGCGGAACGCCCATCACGAGGTTCAGCACCGGGACGTTGGCCCACCCGGCGCCAAGCCCGAACACGCCGGCCAGCACGCCGACGCCGGCAAACAGCCCGATGCCGAGCGGCGTCCGGTGCACCCGCCAGTCGACATCGCGCCCTGACTGGGCGTCATGGAAAACACCGCATATCCGCAATGCCACACCCAGGGAATCGGGCCGTGTCACGTCCGGAAACTCGGAGCGCTTGGCGCTCCACATGAGCACCGCGATGCACAGGATCGTGATGCCGAGCGCGACTTCCACCACGGCCGTCGGCAAGGCAAGGCCGACCAGGGCGCCGATGATGGCGCCCACGGACGCGAGCAGGGTGAGCGGCAGCGCGAGGCGGAGATCCGCAAGCCCGCCGCGCAGCAGCCCCGGTCCCGCCGCGAGCGCGCTGGCGAGCGCCACCAGCAACCCGGCGCCGCGCACGAAGTCGAGGTGGAACGGGAAAAACCCGCTGACGATCGGCACGAACAGCACGCCGCCGCCGATGCCCGCCGGCACCGCGATCATGCCGAGCACAAAGCAGACGCCAAACAGCGCGAGCGGCCAGAGCCACCACGGAACCGCCGCTTCCGGCGCGCCGGCCGCGCAAGCGAGCGCCGGTGAGGTCAGAGCGAACAATGCGGCCCACCCCCGCAGGCGGTGATGGGCGGTATGCCTGTTGTTATTCATAGGTCGCCGCGGCAGCCGCCATTGTAACGGGCCGCCGGGCGCACCGTTATAATTGCGCATCCCCATGGCCAACCGCCTCACCAAAATCTATACCCGCACCGGCGACGCCGGCACGACCGGGCTCGCCGACGGCTCGCGCGTGGCGAAGGACGCGCCGCGCATCGAGGCGATCGGCGCGGTAGACGAGCTGAACAGCGTTTTGGGCGTGCTGTTGGGAGAATCGATGCCGGAAGCCGCGCGCGCCTGCCTCGAGAACGTGCAAAACGATCTGTTCGACCTGGGCGGAGAGCTGAGCGTGCCCGGTCATTCGATCATGACCAAGACGCATGTGGAGCGGCTCGAGCGCGAGCTCGACCGCTTCAACGCCGGCCTGCCGCCACTCAGGGATTTCGTCCTGCCCGCGGGCTTGCGGTCGGCCGCCCTTGCCCACGTCGCGCGCACCGTGTGCCGGCGCGCGGAGCGGCGGCTCGTCACGCTCTCCCGCAAGCAGAAAGTCCCGCCCGCGATGCGGGCGTACCTCAACCGGCTCTCCGACCTGCTGTTCGTCATCGCGCGTGCGCTCAATCGGGCAGGGGCAAAGCCTGACGTGCTGTGGCAGCAAGGCAAGAACCGATGACCCGAGAATCCGCGAGGTCGGGAGAGCGGGAGAGCGGGAGAGCGGCTCCGGACGCGCTGGCCAGCCGGCTGGCCGGGCTCCTGACCCAGTGCGCGCTCAAAAACCAGCGTGCATTCGCGGACTTATATCAACTTACCGCGGCGAAACTATATGGGGTCGCGCTCCGTATATTGAGAAGACAGGACTGGGCCGAAGAGGTGCTGCAGGAATGCTACGTCAGTATCTGGAATCACGCCGGGGACTACGCGGCCGCGAAGAGCGCGCCGCTCACCTGGATGACGAGCATCGTGCGCAACCGCTGCCTCGACTGGCTGCGCCGGCCGCAGACGGAGGCGACGGGCGAGGAATACGATATCGCGGTCGAGGCGTGGCGGGACGAAACGCCGGGGCCGATGGAGCAGCTGGTCGCGGCCACCGAGTCGGCCGCGCTCGCGCGGTGCCTGCAGCAGCTCGAGGCCAGGCAGCGCCAGAGCATCATGCTCGCGTTCTTTCACGGAATGAGCCATTCGGAGCTCGCGGGCCACATGAGGCAGCCGCTCGGCACGGTGAAGACCTGGGTCCGGCGCGGCCTGGAACGGCTGAAAGGCTGCCTTTCATCCGCGGCCGGGTGAACGAGTCCTAGAAATGGCTACTTACAAGAGCCCGGAACTGCGCGACAGGCTCGCCGCGGAATACGTGGTGGGGACGCTGCGCGGGCGGGCGCGGGCGCGGTTCCAGTCGCTGCTGCGTTACGACCCGGACCTGCGGCGCGTGGTCGGCGAGTGGGAAGCACGCATCACGCCGCTCGCTCTCGCCGCGGGCGAGATCGCGCCGCCGGCGCGGCTCTGGCCGGCACTGGCACTGCGCATCGGCGGCGCCGCGCGCGGCGCCGGCTGGACGTCGAGCCTGGCCTTCTGGCGCGGCCTTGCGGTCACCAGCACCGCGTTCGTCCTGTTCCTGGCCACTTTCATCGGCATGGCGCCGCGGCCGGAACCGCCGATGGCGATGGTCGCCGTCATGGAAGACGACAAGGGCGCGCCGGCGATGGTGGTGTCCTGGCCGCCGATGAAAGCCACGCGCGATCCGCACATCCGGATCAAGGTCGTCCAGGCGCACCCGACCATGGCGCCGGGCACCTCGTGGGAACTCTGGATGCTGCCGCCCGGCAAAGCCGCCCCGGTTTCACTCGGCCTGATCACGACCGACGTGGACCAGACCATGAAGCTCAAGCCTGCCCTGGCCGGCAGGATGGAAGGCGCCTGGGGCGTGGCGATGAGCATCGAGCCGAAGGACGGTTCGCCCACGGGCGCGCCGACGGGGCCGGTGATTTTCAAGGGACAGTGCGTCAAGATACTCTGACGGCGGGACGGGTGATGGGTGATGAGTGAGGGGAGCTTGAAGAAGACCGCCATCACTTTCGTGGTCGGGGCGGCGCTGGGCGCGGCGGCAGGATTTGCGCTCGGCATTTTCGTCTACCCCTACATCTTCCTCGCCGACATCGTCGCGGCGGACCGGGTGGACGACAAGGCGTCGCGCAAGGTCGTGGCGAACGGCGTGTTCGTGCACGCCAACCCCAAGGATCCGATCCATTACGGCAAGGGCAAGGTGACCGTGTACCAGGACCTCGTGCATCTGGATCCGGACTTCGAGGTGGGCCCCGGTCCCAAGTACCACGTCTACCTGGTGCCGGAGAAGAACGTCATTCCCTCGACCAACGTCGCCCGGACCATGTTCGTGGACCTCGGGCGGCTCAAGGCCTTCAAGGGCAGCCAGAACTATCCCGTGCCGGCCGGCGTGGACCTCGCCCGGTACGAAAGCGTGGTGATCTGGTGCGAGCAGTTCGGGGTGCTGATCTCGCCCGCGGCGCTCAAATTCCAGTAATCCGAACCGCCGAGGCGCCGGGCGGGGCGGCTATGAAAAGCGCTGATGAAGTAACGCCGTGACGAGGTAATGATGCATCAAGGCAATCTGCGATTGCTTCTGACCTTCTCCAGCGCCGCGCACACCGCCCTCGCCCCCTCCACGATGCGCGGCGTCTGCCGCTGGATGTGGTCCGGGTTGATGTAGTACGCCGGCAGCCTGCGCAACGGCTCGATCGCCGTAACGCGCCACTGGGCGGCGAACTCCTTCTTGCCGCCCGCCGAGCCTCCGCCCAGGATCACCTCGGGTTTCGCCGTGATGACGGCTTCGATCGACACGTTGGGCGTCAGTTGAGCGACGTCCGCGAACACGTTGTGCCCGCCGCACAGCCAGATCACGTCGCTGATGATGTGCGCGCCGTTCACCGTCAGGAGCGGCCGGTGCCAGATCTGGTAGAACACGCGCACCCCGGCCGCCTTCGCGTGCCGGGCGCGCAGCGCCGCGATTTCCCGCTCGAATCCCGCCGCCGCCTTCCCGGCTTCCGGGGCCGTGCCCGACAATGCGCCGACCGCGCGCAGCACACGCGGGACGTCGGCCAGCCGCGCCGGCTCGCTCACGAACGCCGGGTAGCCGAGCCGCTCGAGCCGCTCGACGTCGGACGGGGAATTGCCGCTCCTCCAGGCGAGGATCAGATCGGGCTTGAGCGCGGCGACGCGCTCGAAGTCCACGCGCGCGGCGTCACCAACCTGGGGAATCTTGCGCGCTTCCGGCGGGTAGTCACTGTAGCGCGCGACGCCGACGAGCCGTCCGCCCGCGCCGGCGGCGAAAGCCAGCTCCGAGAGGCTCGGCGCGAGCGCGACGATGCGCTGCGCCGGTCGCGCCAGCGTGACGGTCTTGCCGCGATCGTCGGTGACGGCAACCGGCTGCGCGAGAGCAACAGAAGCTACGGCAAAGCAACCGCAGACAAACGCAGATTTCAAGCCACGCCGCGCTCCATGTACTGCAGCAGCCGCGCGCTGGTCTGGCGCAGGCGCTGCGACAGCATGGATACGAGCTTGACCAGGATCTTGGACCCGAGGCTGGGATGATCGAGGATGATCTTCGCCATGTCGTCGCGGTGGAGCACGGCGAACGTGGTGCGCTCGGTCGCGATGCAGGTGGCGAACCGCGGCTCGCCGTCGATCATGGACATCTCGCCCAGCGTCATGCCCGGCCCGACGTTGGTCATGTGCTGCTGGTCGCCGGCCATGCCCTTCTTGAAGATATCCACGGCGCCTTCGATGATCAGCAGCATGAAGTCGCCGCCGTCGTTCTCGCGGATGATGGTCTCCCCCGCCTGCGCCCGGTGGACGTCCATGTAGCCCGCCAGGACCGAAATATCCTCGCGCGAGAACTCGGCGAAGAACGGCGACCGGCCGACCAGCCCGAATATCTCATCGGCGATCGCCGTGCCCTTGCCCACCGGCTCGAGGTGCTGCAGGGGGCTCTGCCCGCCTTCGTTTTCGACGCTCAACGCCATGTTGCCGCCCTGCCCCTCTCAGAACCGGCCTCGACCACGCACTATATACCGGTCATCAGTCACCGGTCACTCGGTCTGCTCGGCCCGCAATCGCCGCTTGCGCACGGCGTCCGCCAGCACGCCGAGCAGCTTCCTGCTGTCGTCCCAGCCGATGCAGCCGTCGGTGATGCTCATGCCGTAGACCAGCTCCTTGCCCGGGACCAGGTCCTGGCGTCCGGCCTTGAGGTGGCTTTCGACCATCACGCCGAAGATGCGCGCCTCGCCCCCCGCGATCTGGCCCGCGACGTCGCGCGCCACGTCGATCTGCTTCTCGGGCTTCTTGCTCGAATTGCCGTGGCTGAAATCGATCATGAGCCGGGCCGGGACGCCGGCCTCGGCAAGATTGCGGGCGGCGGCGTCCACGCTCGCCGCATCGTAATTCGGCTTGTTGCCGCCGCGCAGGATCACGTGGCAGTCCTCGTTGCCGGCGGTATGGACGATCGCGCTGTGCCCGGCCTTGGTGACCGACAGGAAATGGTGCGGCGCATGCGCCGCCCGGATGGCGTCCACCGCGATCCTGACGTTGCCGTCGGTGCCGTTCTTGAAGCCGACCGGGCAGGACAGGCCGGAGGCGAGCTCGCGGTGGATCTGCGACTCGGTCGTGCGCGCCCCGATCGCGCCCCACGCAACCAGGTCGGCGATGTACTGCGGCGTGATCATGTCGAGAAATTCGCAGCCGACCGGCACGCCCGCCTCGTTGAGGTCGAGCAGCAGGCGCCGCGCGACGCGCAGCCCCTCGTTGATGCGGAAGCTGCCGTCGAGGTTCGGGTCGTTGATGAGGCCCTTCCAGCCCACGGTGGTGCGCGGCTTCTCGAAATAGACGCGCATCACCAGCAGCAGGTCGCCGGCCAGCCGCTCCCGTTCGCGCTTGAGCCTGCCGGCGTATTCGCGCGCCGCCTTCACGTCGTGGATCGAGCACGGCCCCATGATCACCAGCAGCCGGTCGTCCGCCCCGTGCAGGATGCGATGGATCGCCTGCCGCGTTTCGTACGTCGCGCGGCCCGCCTTGTCGGAAACCGGGAATTCGCGCAGCACGTGGGACGGCGGCACGAGCTCCTTGATCTCCTTGATCCGGATGTCGTCGGTGCGGTAGGGCATCTTGCCTTCTGCCATAGAAATCAAGGCATTATAGCAGGATGCCGTTTTTTCAGGAGGCGGTGCCGCCGACCGTCAGGCCGTCGATGCGCAGCGTCGGCTGTCCGACTCCGACCGGCACGCTCTGGCCTTCCTTGCCGCAGGTGCCGACCCCGGGATCGAGCGCCATGTCGTTGCCGATCAGCGCGACCCGCGTCAACGCGTCCGGGCCGTTGCCGATGAGCGTCGCGCCCTTCACCGGATAGGTGACCTTTCCGTTCTCGATGACATAGGCCTCGGACGCGGAGAACACGAACTTGCCGCTGGTGATGTCCACCTGCCCGCCGCCGAAGTTGACGGCATAGATGCCGCTCTTCACCGAGGCGATGATCTCCTCGCGCGGCTTGTCGCCGTTCAGCATGTAGGTGTTGGTCATGCGCGGCATCGGGATGTGCGCGTACGACTCGCGGCGGCCGTTCCCGGTCGGCGGGACCTTCATCAGCCGCGCGTTGAGGCTGTCCTGCATGTAGCTTTTCAGCACGCCGTTCTCGATCAGCACGTTGCGCTGCGTGGGCTGGCCTTCGTCGTCGATATTGAGCGAGCCGCGCCGGCGCGCGATCGTGCCGTCGTCCACCACGGTGACGCCCGGCGCGGCGACCCGCTCGCCGATGCGGCCGCTGAAGGCGGAAGTGCCCTTGCGGTTGAAATCGCCTTCGAGCCCGTGACCGATCGCCTCGTGCAGCAGCACGCCCGGCCATCCCGGGCCGAGCACCACCGTCATGGAGCCCGCCGGCGCCGGCCGCGCCCCGAGGTTGACGATTGCCTGGTCCACCGCCTTGCCGGCGTAGTCCCCCAGCATGTCGTCGGTGAAATAGGCATAGTCGAAGCGCCCGCCGCCGCCGGCGCTGCCCTGCTCGCGCCGCCCGTCCTGCTCGACGATGACCTGGAGCGAGAGCCGCACCAGCGGGCGCACATCGGCGGCCAGCACGCCGTCCGAGCGTGCGACCAGCATCACTTCGTACTCTCCGGCGAGCCAGGCCATCACCTGCGTCACGCGGGGATCGAGCGCGCGCGCGCGGCGCTCGATGCGCTCGAGCAACTCGACCTTCGCGCGGTCCTGCAGGCTCGCGATCGGATCGTGCGGCGCGTAGAGATTGTGCCCCGGCGAGCGCGTCGCCACCTGGGCGCGGCCCGATTTCCCCTGGCGCGCGATCGCACGGGTCGCCTGCGCGGCGGCCTGGAGCGCGGTCAGGCTGATATCGTCGGAATAGGCGAACGCGGTCTTCTCCCCGCTCACCGCGCGCACGCCGACGCCCTGGTCGATGTTGAAGCTGCCGGATTTGACGATGCCCTCCTCCAGGCTCCAGGACTCGCTGCGCGTGTACTGGAAGTAGAGGTCGGCATGGTCCACCCGGTGCGCCAGGATCTGGCCGAACACGGTATCGAGCCGGTTCGCGTCGAGAGAATACGGCGCAAGCAGGATGTCGTTCGCCGTGGCGAACGACGTCTCGCGCTCGAGGCTGCGGGTTTCCTGCCGGTCTTCGGGTTTCATCGGATTCAGTATAGATGGTGGCTGAAGGCGTGGAAACAAGCCGGACCGTTCACCATTCACGGTTCACGATCATCAGCAACGGTGCAGCGTCCGGTGCGTGAGGGCCGGCAGGCTCTGCCTCAGGTTCTGCAAGTGCTGCAGGTTGACGCCCGCCACCACCACGCCCGAGCCGCGCGGCAACCGGTCGAGCACCACGCCCCAGGGGTCCACGATCATGCTGTCGCCGTGGGTCTCGCGCCCGTTCAGGTGATAACCGCCCTGCGCCGGCGCCAGCACGTAGGCGAGGTTCTCGATCGCGCGCGCACGGACCAGCGTTTCCCAGTGCGCCTTGCCCGTGGTCTCGGTGAAGGCCGAGGGCACCAGGATGATGTCCACCGGCTTCATCGCGCGGTAGAGCTCCGGGAACCGCAGGTCGTAGCAGATGGAAAGGCCCAGCCGCCCGAACGGCGCGTCCACCGTCACCACGTCCTTGCCGGGCTCGATGGTGCGTTCCTCCGCGTAGTGCTCCTTCCCCATCTCGAAGCCGAACAGGTGGATCTTGTCGTAGCGCGCGGCGAGCCGGCCCCTGTCGTCGTACACCAGGCAGCTGTTGCGCACCTTGTCCGGGCTCGCGCATTCGAGCGGCACCGAGCCGCCGACGAGCCAGATGCCGTGCTTGCGCGCCGTCGTCGAGAGGAACTCCTGGATCGGGCCCTCTCCCGGCTTTTCGCGCGCCCTGACCTTGTCATTGTCGCGCATGCCCATGATCGCGAAGTATTCGGGCAGCGCCGCCAGCACCGCGCCCTGCGCCACCGCCATCTCGATCAACCGGCCGGCCTCGTTGAGATTGCCCTTGACGTTGGGACCGGAGGCGAGCTGCACGGCGGCGATGCGCGTCACCGTGCCCTGCCCGTCGGATTTTGCGACGTGCGGCTTGGCCTTGCCGAAAGATGAGCGCGCCGCGCTCATAAGGGATGAGGGATGAGGGATGAGGGATGAGGAAAAAGCCTAGACATGTTTCACACGACACTCGTCACTTGTTGGTCTCATCTCGAATCACCTCGAGCCGCAGCGGCTCGGAAGGTTTCAAGTCGTTGCGCAGCGCGATGCGGCCGGGCTCGATCGCCAGCGCCGCAAGCCACGAGCGCAGTTCCTCGGCGGCGAGAACCGCTTCCTGCCCCGGCCCGTGGCGGACGACCAGACGCGCGCCCGGCAGTGCGCGCCAGGCGTTGACGGCCTGTCGGATCGCGGGCTGCTCGAGCACGGCACGGCCGCTGCGCGGCCGGTCCCACAACTCCGGAGGCACCACGAAGGTCTCCGCTGCGGCAGCGAGAGCCGCGGCGGAGCATCCCGCACCCGCCAGGAATCTTATCATTGCCGCGCGCGTCATTGCTGCACGCGCTCCGCCTCGGGCACCGGCTTGTCGAACCGCGCCACGTTCGGATCGGCCCACGTGCCCGTCACGCTGTACTCGTACGAGACCAGCTGATCGAGCGGGTCCTTCAGCACCTTCTGGGCCAGGAATGCGGCGACCCCGGCGATCGGGCCGCCGACGAGGGCGCCCGCGATGGACACGGTATCGCTCACGTGCGGCGTGATCCGCACCTTGAGCTGCTGCGTCTCGCGCGCGAGGTCCACCTCGCCTCTCATCGTGATGCGGGCGGGCGGCCCCTGGATGCGGAAGTTCTCGGTGCTCGCGATGCCGCGGCTGATCTTCACCGCGCCGACGATCTCGTCGAACAAGAAGCCCTCGCTGAAGACGTCACGGAAATCGAGCGAGATGCGACGCGGCAGCGCCTGCAGGCTGAGGATGCCGAGCAGCTTGCCGATGCCCGGCTCGAGCTTGACGAACTGGCCCTTGGTGGCTTCCAGCACCAGGTTGCCGGTGAGCGTCGGGTAATCGAAGTCGTACGGCGCACCGCTCCAGGCCAGCGCGCCCTCCAGCTTGGAGGCGCCCCGCCGCACGCCCTCGGGATAGCCGAGCCGCGTGAGGAGCTTGCCGACGTCGGAAGCTTCCAGCCTCAGGTTGACCTGGGTGCGCGGCTGGGCAAGCTCGAGATGCCACGTCCCGTCCAGCGTGAACGTGCTCTCGGGATTGGCGATGCGCAGCTTCTCGATGCGCCAGTTGCGGCCCTCCGGCATGGCGCTCAGCTCGAGACGGCCGAGCTGCTTGCCCTTGTTGATGAATTGCTCGGCGACGACATCGAGGGCCGGCAGCTCCAGCGCCTTCGGCGAGCGCGCAGCGCCGTCGTCCGCCGCCTGCACGACGGCGGGAGCGGCGGCGGGGATGGTGAACGTCTTCATCCGTGCCACGAGCGTGCCGCGTCCCTGCGGCTGCCACGTCACGTTCCCGTCCAGTTCCTTGCCCGAAAGCGTGCCGCGCCACTGCCCGCCCTGGGCGGTCGCGTTCACCGCCAGATCGCTGAAGCGCCGGCGGAACACGTCCACCGTTCCGAGCTTGAGATCCACGCCCCCCCACTCGATGCGGGTATCGCCGGCAGACTGCCCGAGCACGGCCAGCCAGCGGTCAGCATCGAGCGCGGGCACCGTGCCGCTCGCCCATACGCCGGCGCGATCCGGATCCACCGCCGGGCCGCCGAATCGCACGGCGCCGCGCGTGATGACGGAGTGCTTGCCCTCGATGCGCCGCGTCAGGTTCATGCTGAGAATATCGCCGAAGGAAAAGCTCAACTGGTCCTGGCCGGGCGCCAGCAGCCGGCGCTCGAGCCGCAGCGGCATCGGTTCGGCGGCTGACTTTGCGAGCGGCGCGGGAAAATCGACCGCCAGCCCCTGAAGGTTCGATTCGACGACTACGTCCGCATCGCCCTTGCGCGCGTTGAGCACCGCGCTCCAATCGGTGGCGCCGCGCAGATGCTGCACCCACTGGGGGCCGGTGCGGCGCACGCTGTCCGTGTTCACGCGCCCCTGGATGTTGACGCGCACCGTTGAATCCCGCGTGGTCGCCGCCGCGATACTCACGGGCCCCCCGAGGAGGACGCCAGTGACGTTCTGCGCGCGAACCGAGTTGTCCGTGAACTCCACCCGCCCGCTCGCCTGCTCCACGGGAGGCACGTCGGGCGCGACGACGAACGTGTTGTTGGCAAACTGGTAGGCACCCGAGACCCGCGCCGTGCCGGCCGCGCCCAGCGGCAGCGACAGATTGAGCGTGAGCCTGCCCGCGCCCTGCGACTGCCAGCCCTCGGTGAAATGGTCGATCATGCCCAATACGGGGCTTTTTTCCATGAAGATGAAAAACTCGCTGGTCGGGCCGTCCGCCTCGCCGCTGACGTTCAATACCCTGTCTTCGCGCAACAGGTCCGGGATCTCGACGTGCACCTTGGACAGGCGCGCGCCGAGGATCGTGCCTTCGCGCGCGTTCACGTCCAGGCGCTTGCCGCGGAACAGGACATCGCCGGCGAGGGTCTGGATGTCCGGCCACCCCTTTGCGTAATGCAGCGCTCCCCCCGTGACCTTGGCCGCCACCTGGAACACCCCGCCTTTGCCGTCGGGGAATGGAAACTCGTCGAGGTTGCCCTTCAGGCGCAGCGACGCGTCGCTCGCCTGGCCGGCAAGGAAGGCGTTGTCCAGCCATTCGCGCGCGGTCCTGCCCAGCACGATCGGGACATAGCGGCTGATGTGGCGCGCGTCCGCCCGCGTCAGATTGGCGGTGAGATCGATGCTGCCGCGCTCGGAGCCGGCCGTGCGATAGTTGCCGAACACCGTTCCCGCGACGTGCGGATTGGAAAACGAGATCTGGTTGAGCCGCAGCTCGGTATCGCCGCCGTTGCGTGTCCAGGTGACTTGCGCCGTGAGCGCCTCGAACTCGAGGGGATCGCGGAACACCAGCGGCATCTCCACCAGCGCCTTGAGCGAGTTGAGCGACAGCGTCCCGCCGCGTTCGCTGCCCTCCGCCGTGCCGCTCACGCCGGTGAATCCCGGTATCCTGCCGGCGCCGACGAGCGAAAGGTTCTGGAAGCGGCCGCGCACGCTGTATTTCCGCGGCTCCCGCCACTCCCCGTCCCAGCGCACCACCAGGTCGTAGACGCTGCCCTTGGGCGAGAATGCCGCCAGCCGCTTGCGGGCCCCCTGCGCCAGCGGCAGGTGCTCGGCAAGCGCGGCGAGCGGCGCCAGCTCGAGCGCGTTGGCGCGCATCTCCCCGCGCGCCGGCATGCGCGCGTCGCCGGCCGCCAGCCGCAGCAGGAAATCCGCCGGCGGCAGCGTCAGGCCGCCAGTGGTGGTCAGTCCCAGCCGCGAGGTGGTCACCTCGAATCCCGTATCCGACTGCTTCCAGCCGATGCGTCCCGACAGCTCCGTGAGATCGAGCTGGGGCAGGTCCTGCGCGAGCCGCGTGAGCACGTTGGCAAGCCGCACGTCGGCGATGAAATCGACCAGCCGGTCCTGGCTGAAGGTGAGCCAGGCGCGCAACGCCCCGGCGCCGCGGGGAAATTCGACCGGGAACGGAACCCAGGTGCGCCAGGCGGCAATGTCCGCGAAGTCGAGCTGCAGGTAGAGCCTGCCGTTCCAGGTTTCGAGCGCCGTGGTGGTCGTGCCCCGGAATTCCCCGCGCAAGTCCAGCGGCGCGGCGAGCGGGCGCGGCGGCACGGCCCGCAGCCCGAATCGATGCCGGTCACCGCGGGCATAGAGCTGAAGGAACACGCTCTTCAACTCGAGCGGCGGCGCGGCGCGGCGCTCGTCGTTCCACACGACGGTGGCATCGTGCACTTCGATGTCACGCTGCCGAAGCAGCCAGTCGGCGAAGCCGCCACCGTCCACCGTGCCGGTCAGCGCGATGCCGGCGACCGAGACCACCCCCCTGGCGTCGCGCCGGATGTTGAGCGTGGGGCTGTAAATGTCGAGCGCATGGAAGCGCAGCTCGAGCGTCGCCAGCGACAGCCACGACAGCGTGTTGTCCACGCGCGAGAGCTCGAGCGCCGGCCGGCCCGCTCCGTCGAACACCGTGACCTGCTCGAGCTTCAGCTGCGGGCGCAGCCCGTCCCAGTTGGCGTGTATCGTCCCGATCGCGACCTTTTGCCCCGACTTCTCGCTCACCAGGCGGGCAATGTCCTCGCGGTAGCGCTCGATGTTGGGCAAGACCCAGTAGCGCAGGGCGATGACGGTCGCGGCAAACGCAAATCCCGCCGCCAGCACGCTCCAGGTGAGGATGCGGTAGGCCCAGAGCGAGCTGATTCCCACCCACCTGAGCTGGTTCCGAAGCGCCACGTTTTGCCTGGGTCCCGAAAAAATGCGATATTGAGTCAAAGGCTTACGTATTTTACCTGCAATTGGCCACGGATACGCATAACGCAAGCGCCGGGCGCTCCGCCAACGCGCTCATCACGCGCGCCGCGCGCTTGAGCCACTACGCGCGGCGGCTCATCGACGCCGCGGCGCCCAATGAATTGGATGTCGAGGTCGGAATTCCGTTCAGCGCCGATGAAATGCGCGCGGCGCTGGCCGCCGGGCCCGAAGGTGACGTCGATCTTGCGCGCGCGCTGCGCGCGCTGCGCCAGCGGGTGATGCTGCGCGTAATCGCCCGCGACCTGGGGGGACTCGCGACGCTGGACGAGGTCGTGGCGAGCACCACTGCGCTCGCAGAGATCGCCGTGGCCCATGCCGTTGCGCGGCTCGACGAACGGCTCGCCGCGCGCCACGGCCGGCCGGTGGGTGTAGCGAGCGGAAGCGAGCAGCAATTGCACGTCATCGGCATGGGCAAGCTGGGCGGCGCGGAACTCAACGTCTCATCCGATATCGACCTCGTGTTCGCGTATCCGGAGGAAGGCGAAACGAGGGGCCCGCGCGCCATCAGCAATCACGAGTACTTCACCCTGCTCGGGCGGCAGCTCATCGCCGCGCTGTCCGAAATCACCGCGGACGGTCACGTGTTCCGCGTGGACATGCGCCTGCGGCCGTACGGCGACGGCGGCCCGCTCGTCGCCAGCTTCGAGGCGCTGGAAAACTACTTCATCACCCAGGGCCGTGAATGGGAGCGCTACGCCTGGATCAAGGCCAGGGCGGTCAGCGGCGACCGCGGCGCCGAGCTGATGGAGATCGTGCGCCCGTTCGTCTACCGCCGTCACCTCGACTACAACGCGATCGCGGAGCTGCGCGACCTCCACCGCCAGATCCGGCGCGAGGTGGAGAGCCGCGACCTGCGCGAGAACATCAAGCTCGGACCTGGCGGCATACGCGAGATCGAGTTCATCGCGCAATGCTTCCAGCTGATCCGGGGCGGCCGCGATCCGGAGCTGAGGCGGCAGCCGACGCTCGGCGTGCTGCCGCTGCTCGAGAGCCGCAACCTGCTGCCCGCGGCTGCGGTGGACGAGCTCACGGCCGCCTACCGCTTCCTGCGCAACCTCGAGCACCGCCTGCAGTACCTCGACGACCAGCAGACGCACGTGCCGCCTCAGTCCGACGCCGACCGCGCGCTCATCGCTGAAACCATGGGCTTCGGCGACTACGCCGCGCTGTGCACCGCGCTCGAGCGCCACCGTGCCCGCGTCGCGCGGCATTTCGGGGATATTTTCGCCGCCTCACGCGAGGGCGAGCACGCGCTCGCGCACCTGTGGCAGGACGCCCCGGACCCCGAAAAGTCGATCGGTGCCCTCGCGGCGCTCGGATTTCGCGATCCGCGGGGAATCGAGCAGCGGCTGAAGGGCCTGCGCTCCGGCAGCCGCTACCGCGAGATGCCCGCGGCGAGCCAGGCGCGTTTCGACCGGCTGGTGCCGCTGGCCGTCGAGGCCGCTGCGGCGGGCAGCGGCCCGGACGCGACGCTCGAACGGCTGCTGGCGCTGCTTGAGAGCATCGCCCGCCGCGGGTCCTATCTCGCGCTGCTCACGGAATACCCGCAGGCGCTCTCCCGGCTGGCCGCGATGATGGGCGCGAGCCCGTGGGTCGCCCAGTACCTGACCGGCCGCCCCATCCTGCTCGACGAGCTGCTCGATACCCGCGCGCTTTACGCGGCGCCGCATTGGCCCGCCGCCGCGCGGCAGTTGCGCGACCAGATGAACGACGCCGCCGGCGATACCGAAAGGCAGATGGACATCCTGCGGCATTTCAAGCATGCGCACACGATCCGCCTCATCGCGCAGGACCTCTCGGGCGAGCTACCGCTCGAGACGCTGAGCGATCATCTGAGCGACCTGGCGTGCGTCGTGCTGGAAGAGGTGCTGCGGGCCACCTGGAAGCACCGGCACGCGCACCGCGAGGCGCCCCGCTTCGCCGTGATCGGCTACGGCAAGCTGGGCGGCAAGGAGCTCGGCTATGCCTCCGATCTCGACATCGTCTTTCTCTACGACGACCCCGCGCCGGAAGCCGCGGAGGCTTACGCGCGCTACGCGCAGCGCATCAACAACTGGCTGACCAGCATCACGCCGGCGGGCGTGCTCTACGAGTCCGACCTGCGACTGCGTCCCGACGGCGCGGGCGGGCTGCTGGTGAGCCCCCTCGCGAGCTTCCGCGAATACCAGGCACGGCACGCCTGGGGTTGGGAGCACCAGGCCCTGACCCGGGCGCGCTTCGTCGCGGGAGACCGGGACATCGGCGCCGAGTTCGAGGCGCTGCGCGTCGCGACCCTGCGGCAACAGCGCGACCTCGACCGGCTCCGCCAGGATGTCGCGGCGATGCGCCGCAAGCTCCTGGAGGCGCACCCCAACCGCACGCCGCTGTTCGACCTCAAGCACGATCGCGGCGGGCTGATAGACGTCGAATTCGTGGTGCAGTACCTGGTGCTCGGGCACTCACACCAGCACGCCGCCCTGACCGGAAACATCGGCAATCTCGCCCTGCTCAAGCTGGCCGCGCGCCTCGGGCTCGTCGCCGGGGCTCGAGCGCGGGCGGCGCACGACGCCTACCGGCGCTTCCGCCAGTTGCAGCACAGCCTGCGGTTGCAGGGGGAACAATACGCCCGCATCGACCCCGGCATCGTCGCCGAATCGCGGCAGGCGGTGGTCGAGCTATGGAAAGCGGTGATGGGTGAAGGGTGAACCACTCATCACGCATTTCCGACGGCAGCGCTCTGGGCAATGCGCCCGATCAGGCGATAGGCCGCGATCTCGCCCTTGCCCTTGACGTTGAGCGTCTGCGGGCCTTCGAATTGGAAATCGTCGCGCACGCGCCGGTAGGTCGTGGCATCCACCAGTATCGTGCCCGCGCCGGCCTCCGATGTCACCCGGCTCGCGATGTTCACGGTGTCGCCCCACAGGTCATAGATGAACTTCTTCATCCCGATGACCCCCGCCACCACCGGCCCGGTGCCGATGCCGACGTGGATCTGCAGGCGGGATTTCCTGGCGCCCGACAACGTGCTCATGTAATCGCGCATGTCGAGCGCGAGTTCGCAGATCGCCATGCTGTAGTCAGGGGCCGCCGCGCGATGCGCCTCGCGCAGATGGTGCACGTCCAGCCCGCCCGCGACCATGTAGGCATCGCCGATGGTCTTGATTTTCTCCAGCCCGTGCTTCTCCGCGAGCTGGTCGAAATGCGAGAACACCTCGTTCAGCAGCGTCACCATGAATTTCGGCGGCATCTCCTCCGACAGCCGCGTGAAATTGATGATGTCGGCGAACATCACCGTGACGTCGGCGAAACCGTCGGCGATGGTCGACTGGTCGATCTTGAGGCGCTCGGCGATCGGGCCCGGCAGGATGTTGAGCAGCAGCCGCTCCGACTTCTCCTGCTCCGCCATGAGCAGCTTGTGCTGCTTGTCGAGGTTTGCCTGCAGCTTGTCGCGCTGCCGGACAAAATAGCTGATCAGCAGATAGACGATGGTGGACATCGCGGCAAAGTTGAGCGCGAAGAACACCGCGATCGTCTGCATGTTGACGCCCTGCGACATGCCTTCCCCGAGGTAATAGTCGAAGAAGCCGGAGACCGCGGTCATGACGATGTACGCGAAAAACCACGGCATGGATTCGCGCGGGCCCTGGAAGATCATCACGCCCACCGGGGCGAGCAGCGCCCACAGCATCACGCCGGAGGAGCTGACGTAGCTGCCGATGCTCCACTGCATGATGAACGGGACGAACAGGAACAGGCTGGTCTGGATGAAGCGGAACAGCACGAAGTTGCGGTTCCACAGATAGTACACCAGGGAGCCCGCCGAGACCGCCAGGTAGGTGAGCGGCACCGTGGCGGAGAACTTGATGCCCATGGCCCAGTAGATCGCGAGCCACAGCATCGCGGCGAAGCCCATCAGCCCGCAGGCGAATATCGCCAGCGTCTTGTTGAGCCGCTCCTGCTCGCTGTCTTCGCTGGTGATGACGCGCTGGCCCAGTTGCTGCAGCCAGGTCCCCAGATCACGCGCCATGAATTCCCCCTGGAATACCGCAGCCGCGCGGCTGCGGAATCTATGATCGGCAAACGGTGCAATTCTACTGGTCTGGCGGCCGGACGACCAGAGAGGATTTCGGCCGACGCGCCCCCGGCAGCCGCCTGATTGGCACAAAGAGTTGGAACGGCACTAGAATAGCGGCTTTCGACGGAGCAACCGCATGGCGTCAATGGCTGATCGCGACGGGCACATCTGGTACGACGGCAAGCTCGTGCCCTGGCGCAGCGCGACCACCCACGTGCTCACCCACACCCTGCACTACGGCATGGGGGTGTTCGAGGGCGTCCGCGCCTACAAGACGGCGAACGGCACGGCGATCTTCCGGCTGCGCGAGCACACCGAGCGCCTGTTCCGCTCCGCGCACATCAACGGCATGAAAATACCCTACGACAAGCCGACGCTCATCGAAGCCCAGAAGGAAGTGGTCCGCGCGAACAAGCTCGACGCGTGCTACATCCGCCCGATCGCGTTCTACGGCTCGGAGGCGATGGGCATTTCCGCCAAGGGCGTGACCGTGCACGTGGCGATCGCAGCGTGGCCGTGGGGGGCCTATCTCGGGGCGGAGGCGCTCGAACGCGGCATCCGCGTCAAGACGTCCTCTTTCGCGCGGCATCACGTCAACATCACCATGTGCCGCGCGAAGTCCGTCGGCACCTACATGAATTCCATCCTCGCGCACCAGGAGGCGGCGGAGAACGGTTACGACGAGGCGCTGCTGCTCGACGTGGACGGGTTCGTGGCCGAAGGCTCCGGCGAGAACATCTTCATCGTGCGCAACGGCACGCTCTACGAGCCGGAACTCACCACCTCGCTGGAGGGCATCACGCGCGACGCGATCATCCGGATCGCGCAGGATTCCGGCCTGCCCTTCGTCGCGAAGCGCATCACCCGCGACGAGGTCTATTGCGCGGACGAGGCGTTTTTCACGGGTACCGCGGCCGAAGTGACGCCGATCCGCGAGCTCGACAACCGGGTGATCGGCAGCGGCAAGCGCGGGCCGGTCACGGAGCGGCTGCAGAAGACGTTCTTCGACTGCGTCACGGGCAAGTCGGACCAGTACCGCGACTGGCTGACGCCGGTGGCGGGGTAATATGCCTGAGCGGACGGAAAACAAGGCGCGCCACATCGAAGTCACGGCGGCGGACCTGCCCCTGCACTGCCCCATGCCGTCCATGATGCTGTGGAACGCCCACCCGCGCGTGTTCCTGCCGATCGAGCAGACCGGCGAATCGCTTTGCCCGTATTGCGGCACGAAGTACACGCTCAAAGGCGGCGCCAGGGCGGGACACTAGTCCCGCGAAGGCAAAAGGCAAAAGGATGAAGGCAAAAGGTAACAGTATTCTTGTTACCTTGGGCCTGGCCATCCGGCCTGACGGACTCCTGCAAACACGTCGTTTGCAGCACAACGCGGCGCTCGTTTCAGTCCATTTGCCTTTTGCCTTTTGCCTTCTGCCTTCATGAAGATCCTGATAGTCGGTCCGTCCTGGATCGGCGACACGGTGCTCGCGCAGCCGCTGTTCAAGCTGCTCCACGCGCGCCACCCCGGCCTCGCGCTCGACGTCCTCGCGCCGCGCTGGACGCTACCGCTGCTCGAGCGCATGCCCGAGGTGCGGCGGGTGATTACCAGTCCCTTCCTGCACGGGGACCTCAAGCTCGGGGAACGCCGCAGCCTGGGCCGCGCGCTCGGGCGCGAGGGTTACGACCAGGCGATCGTGCTGCCCAATACCTTCAAGTCGGCGCTGGTTCCCCTGTTCGCCGGCATCCGGCTCCGCACCGGCTACTTGGGCGAGTTGCGCCACTGGGTGCTCAACGACGCGCGCCGGCTGGATGCGGAGCGCCTGCCGCAGCTCGCACAACGCTACGCGGCGCTGGCAATGCCGCGCGGGGAAACCCTGCGGCTGCCGTTGCCCCCGCCCGCGCTGCGGGTGGACGAAGCCGCGCGGCGCGCGCTGCTCGCGCGGCTTGGCCTCGACCGCGGGCGGCCGGCGGCGGTGCTGTGCCCGGGAGCGGAGTATGGGCCGGCGAAGCGCTGGCCGGCGCACCATTTCGCGGAGCTGGCGCAGGGCTTCGCCGCGCGCGGCTGCGCGGTCTGGCTGATCGGAACGCAGAACGACCGGGAGGCCGGCGCCGAAATCGAGCGGGCCGCCGGTGGCGTGTGCCGCAACCTGTGCGGCGACACCACCCTCACCGAGGCGATCGACCTGGTCGCCTCGAGCGCGGTGGTCGTGAGCAACGATTCCGGGATGATGCATGTCGCGGCCGCGCTCGGCCGGCCGCTGGTCGCGCTCTACGGGTCCAGCAGCCCGGCGTTCACCCCGCCGCAGTCGTCGAATGCCCGCATCCTCAAGCTCGACCTCCCGTGCAGCCCGTGCTTCGAGCGCGTGTGCCCCCTCGGGCACTTCAACTGCATGATGCAGCTCACGCCGGACCGCGTTTTGGCGGCCGTTGATTTTGATAGAATTTCGTGATGGAGAAAGCGTTGTTCGCCAGCCCCCAGGACGCCGAGTCCGCGTTCTACGAGGCCATCACCAAGTCCGACCTGGAGGGGATGATGGCGGTATGGGCCGACGACGACGACATCTATTGCGTTCACCCCAACGGCGCGCGCATCGCCGGCGTCGAGCGGGTGCGCGAGTCGTGGCGCCAGATCTTCTCGAGCGGGCAGACGCTGCGCTTCCAGCTGCGCGAGCAGCAGACCGTGCAGGGCATGATGCTGTCCGTGCACAGCGTCTACGAAGTCATCACGGTTGCCGGGGAGGCGCGCCCGCGCGGCCCGGTGATCGCGACCAACGTGTACTTGAGGACCGAGCGCGGCTGGCGCATGGTCGCGCACCATGCCTCGCCGGTTCCGGCGTCGGCGTCGGTCGCTGCGGAGCCCGAGCCGCGCCGCGCGGCGTCGCCGAAGACGCTGCACTGAACCGAGAGACTCCCGGAAAGGAAGGCAATGAGCAAAACCGACTTCGGAAAACCTGACGTCATCGTGATCGGCGCCGGCAACGCCGCCTGCTGCGCGGCGCTGGCCGCGCGCGAGGGCGGCGCGAGCGTCATCTTGCTCGAAGCCGCGCCGCTCGAGGATTGCGGCGGCAACAGCCGCTACACCGCGGGCCTCATGCGCGTGGTGTACAACGGCGTCGACGACCTCGCGCAGCTCATTCCCGACCTCACGGAGGAGGAGAAGAAAACCCACGACTTCGGCTCCTATACCGCCGAGCACTACTACGACGACATGGGCCGGATCACGCAGTACCGCACCGATCCCGACCTGTGCGAGACCCTCATCTCGCGCAGCTTCGAGACGCTGGTGTGGCTGCGCAAGAAAGGGGTCCGGTTCCAGGCGAGCTACGGTCGCCAGTCGTACAAGGTCGATGGCGGCAAGCGCTTCAAGTTCTGGGGCGGGCTCGCGGCCGAGACCTGGGGCGGCGGGCCGGGGCTGATCGAGAACGAGCACAAGGCGTGCGAGCGCGAGGGCATCAGGATATTCTACGAGACGCCGGCGACCGGCCTCATCACCGATGACGACGGCGTCGTGCTCGGCGTGCGCGCGAAGCGCGGCGGCAGGAACGTGGAGATCCGCTCGAAGGCGGTGGTGCTCGCCTGCGGCGGGTTCGAGTCGAGCTCGGAGATGCGCGCGCGCTACCTCGGCCCGGGCTGGGACCTCGCCAAGGTGCGCGGCACCCGTTACAACACGGGGCGCGGCATCCAGATGGCCATCGAGGCCGGCGCGATGCCCTACGGCCACTGGTCGGGCTGTCACGCGGTGGGCTGGGACATGAACGCCCCGCCCTTCGGCGACCTTGCGGTCGGCGACCAGTTCCAGAAGCACAGCTACCCGTGGGGCATCATGGTGAACGCGCGCGGCGAGCGCTTCGTGGACGAAGGCGCCGATTTCCGCAACTACACCTACGCCAAGTACGGCCGGGTGGTCCTCGAGCAGCCCGGCTTGTTCGCATGGCAGATATTCGACGCGAAGATCATCCCCATGTTGCGCGACGAGTACCGCATCAAGCAGGTTACCAAGGTCCGCGCTGACACGCTGGAGGCGTTCGTGAGGAAGCTCGAGGGCGTGGACGCGGCGAACTGCCTTCGGGAGATCCGCGAGTACAACAAGGCGGTGCGCACCGACGTGCCGTTCAATATGGCGGTCAAGGACGGCCGCTGCACCACGGGCCTCAAGATCAACAAGTCCAACTGGGCGAACACGATCGAGGATCCGCCGTTCGAAGCCTACGGCGTGACCTGCGGCGTCACCTTCAGCTTCGGCGGCGTGAAGATCGGCAAGCAGGGCGATGTCGAGGATACCGCCGGCAAGCCCATCCCCGGGCTCTACGCCGCGGGCGAGCTGGTGGGCGGAATCTTCTACCACAACTACCCGGGCGGGACCGGCCTCACCTCGGGCGCCGTGTTCGGACGGCTGTCCGGCACCGGCGCCGCTGCTTACGTCAGGAAAAAATAGTTACCGGGCGCCGCGCTGGCTGCCGGGCGGCCACGCGCAGACCATCTATGCGGCCGCGCTGCTGCCGCGGGCACGTGTCGCGTACCGGCGCGAGCGCTGGGACACACCCGACGGCGACTTCATCGATCTCGACTGGCTCGATGAGCCGCCCGCCGTCAGTCATCAGCCGTCAGTCGTCGCCAGCCGGTCATTGGTGGTGCTGTTCCACGGGCTCGAGGGCAGCTCGCGCAGCCATTACTCGGTTGCCCTGATGGCCGCGCTGCGCGGCCGCGGGATGCGCGGCGTGGCGGTCCACTTCCGGGGATGCAGCGGGGAGCCCAACCGCCTTCCCCGCGCCTACCATTCGGGTGATGCGCGGGAAATCGACTGGATCCTGCGCCGGCTCCGGGCGCAGAACGCCGGCGCACCCCTGTTCGCGGTCGGCGTATCGCTGGGCGGCAACGCGCTGCTGAAGTGGCTCGGCGAAAGCGGGGTCGCCGCGGCCCCCATTGTCGACGCCGCGGCCGCGGTATCCGCCCCGCTCGACCTGATGGCCGCGGGCGATGCGCTCGGGCAAGGCGTCAACCTCCTCTACGCGCGCAATTTCCTGGCCACGCTGCGGGTGAAAAGCCTCGCCAAGCTGGAGCGTCATCCCGGGTTGTACGATGCGCGCGCCGTGCGCGCATCGCGCACGCTGCGGGAATTCGACGACCTGGTGACGGCGCCCCTGCACGGGTTCCGGAACACCGACGACTACTGGACGCGCGCGAGCAGCAAGCCCGGATTGGGAAACGTCCGTGTGCCGACGCTGGTGATCAACGCGAAGAACGACCCGTTCCTTCCGGCCCCGGCGCTGCCCGGCGCGCGCGAGGTATCGAGCGCGGTGACGCTCGAGCAACCGGGGCAAGGCGGGCACGTCGGATTCGTCGGCGGCGCGTTTCCCGGCAACTTCGACTGGCTGCCGCAGCGCGTGCTCGATTTTTTCGAGGACCGGGACTGAATAGACAGGATTAACAGGATTTACAAGATTTCTAAGACGATTTGTTCCTGTTAATCTTGTTAATCCTGTCCATTGCTTTCAAAGAGCATGAAGCTGCCACCGGAAATCTTCAAGGCCTACGACATCCGCGGCATCGTCGGCGGGACGCTGACGCCCGCGATCGTCGAGGCCATCGGCCGGGCCATCGGGTCGGAAGCGCGCGACCGCGGCCGGTCCACCGTCGTGATTGGGCGCGACGGGCGCCATTCCGGGCCGGAGCTCTCCGCGGCGCTCGCCAGAGGGCTGCAGGAGAGCGGCATCGACGTGATCGACGTCGGGCAGGTCGCCACGCCCATGCTCTACTTTGCGGCCCACCAGCTCGAAACGCTCTCGGGCGTCATGGTGACCGGCTCGCACAATCCGCCGGAATACAACGGTCTCAAGGTGATGCTCGCGGGCGAGACGCTCGCCGGCGACGCGATCCAGCAATTGCGCGCCCGCATCGAGCAGGGCCGGCTCGCGCGCGGCGGTGGCGGCTATCGCGCGCATTCGATTCGCGAGCCCTACCTGGAACGCGTCCTGTCCGACGTCAAGCTCGCGCGCCCGATGAGGCTGGTGGTGGATTGCGGCAATGGCGTGGCCGGGGCCACCGCGCCCGAGCTCTACCGCCGGCTCGGCTGCGAGGTGAGCGAGCTCTACTGCGAGGTCGACGGAAGCTTTCCCAATCACCATCCCGATCCGTCGCACCCGGAAAACCTCCGCGACGTGATCGCCGCGCTGGCCGCCGGCAAGGGCGAAATCGGCTTCGCGTTCGACGGCGATGGCGACCGGCTCGGCGTGGTGACGCGCAGCGGCAAGATCATCTACCCCGACCGGCAGCTTATGCTGTTCGCCGCGGACGTGCTCGCGCGCAACCCCGGCGCCGAGGTGATCTTCGACGTGAAATCCACGCGCCACCTCTTTTCCTGGATACGCCGGCACGGCGGCAGGCCCGTGCTGTGGAAGACCGGCCACTCGTTCATCAAGCAGAAGCTTGCCGAGACCGGCGCGCCGCTGGCCGGCGAGATGAGCGGCCACGTGTTCTTCAAGGAGCGCTGGTACGGCTTCGACGACGCGCTCTACGCGGGCGCGCGGATGCTCGAGATCCTCTCGCGCGAGCACGACCCGGGCGCGGTGCTGGAAGGCTTGCCGGACGCGTTCAGCACGCCGGAGCTGCACCTGAAGCTCGCGGAAGGCGAGAACTTCGCATTGATGGAAAAGCTGAAATCCAGCGCCCGCTTCGAGGGCGCGCGCGAGGTCATCACGATAGACGGCCTGCGCGTCGAATACGCCGATGGCTTCGGCCTGGCGCGCCCGTCCAACACCACCCCGGTGATCGTGCTGCGCTTCGAGGCCGACAGCGAGGCCGCCCTCAAGCGCATCCAGGAAGACTTCCGCCGCGCGCTGCTCGCCGTCAAGCCGGGCGCCGCCCTGCCTTTCTAATCGACGGTGATCTCAATTTCCTCAGTATGCCCGGGGCATAATGGCCTTTCATGGCGGGAACTCCTTTGCGGGCGGCGCGTCAAATTCCTGGGCAGCCAATGCAAACACGATGAAATGACTGCTTTTTTTGGCGTTTTACGCGATTCGCCACGGTTTCCGGCAGGGAACGGCTTCACGCTGGTCGAGTTGCTTTGCGTAATCGTGATCCTCGGGAGCCTCGCCGCCAGCGCGCTGCCCCGCTACGTGACCCTGACGGACGAGGCTCACCACAGCGTGGTGGGCATGACCGCGTCCAGCTTCCAGGGCGCCGTCTTCCTGGCCAATGCCGCCTGCATCGTCCGCGATTTCGACGGGCTCGACAACCTGCCGAACTTCGGCAGCGGCAACGTGGACTTCAACGCGAACTGCCTGCCCGCCTCGACCAACGGCATCAACAACCTGAACGTCAACGCCAACCGGTGCCTGCAGATCTGGAACGGCGTGCTGTCGCCGGCGCCCTCGATCAGCACGCCCGCGTCGGATTCCACCGATTACCGCGCCCAGGGCGGCGGCACGAACTGCACCTTCACCTACCGCGAGGACGCCGACACGACGCGCGGCTTCACCTATAACGCGGCCACCGGGACGATCAGCGTCATCAATCCCTAGAGCTTCCGCTCGACCCAGCCGCGCACGGAGTCCAGCGCGCCGGGCAACTTCGCGGGCTCCGTGCCGCCGGCCTGCGCCATGTCCGGCCTGCCCCCGCCCTTGCCGCCGATCTGCTGAGCGACGAAGTTGACCAGCTCGCCGGCCTTGATCTTCGAGGTCAGGTCGGCGGTCACGCCCGCGATCAGCGCGACCTTGCCGCCGTCGGTCGCGGCCAGCACGATGGCGGCGGACTTGAGCCTGTCTTTCAGCTTGTCCAGGGTCTCGCGCAGCGCCTTCGCATCGGCGCCGTCGAGCGTCGCCGCGAGCACTTTCACGCCCTTGATTTCGGCCGCCTGGTCCGCCAGCTCGTCGCCCTGCGAGGAGGCGAGCTTCGACTTGAGCCGCGCCAGCTCTTTTTCGAGCGCCTTTCTTTCCTCGAGCAGGGTTTGCA
>Ga0156023_1071_pt2 | contig 38793 bp, 37 predicted proteins | sample RifCSPlowO2_02_FD_107677 | JGI IMG/M metagenome (GOLD analysis project Ga0156023, IMG submission 107677) | Betaproteobacteria bacterium RIFCSPLOWO2_02_FULL_67_26
CGGATCGTGGCGCGGGGCGCGGTGGCGACCGAGGCGCTTGCCCGCGCGTTCGACTTTGGCGCCGCGATTGCGGGCGCCGAGCTCGCGGGCGTGATGGAGCGCGCGCTCGAGATGAGCCTCGAATATCTCAAGACGCGCGTGCAATTCGGAAAACCGATCGGGGCGTTCCAGGCCCTGCAGCATCGCGCCGTGGACCTGTACATACACAAGGAGCTGGCGAGCGCGGTGCTGGAGGAAGCACTGGGCCTCCTCGACCGCGGCCCCGATGCGCGGACGCGCGCGGCGCTCGCCAGCCGCGTGAAGGCGCGCTGCGCGGACGCCGCGCTGCGGGTCACGCGGGAGACGATCCAGCTCCACGGCGCGATCGGCTTCACCGATGACTACGACGCGGGGCTGTACTTGAAGCGCGCGCTCACGCTCGCGGCGTGGCTGGGACACCCGACCTGGCACCGCCGCCGCTATGCGCGGCACACCGTGGAGGTCAACGCATGATTCCCGGGGACACGGCGCCGGACTACAACGCGATGGACGACGGCGACTTCCGCCGGGAGGTCCGCGCGTTCGTCGAGCGCGAGTATCCGCCGCCGCTGCGCTACATCCTGCACCGCTCGCGCTGGCACGAGATGCAGGGCTGGTGGAAGAAGCTCTGCGAAAAGGGCTGGATCGCGCCCAACTGGCCGCGCGAGTGGGGCGGCATGGCGCTCGATGCCGGCAAGATGGTGATCTACCTCGAGGAGCTGGAGCGCCACGGGGTCGCGCGCCCGCCGGACCAGGGCATCACGCAGGTGGGCCCGCTCATCATGCGCTTCGGAACGCAGGCGCAGAAGGATCACTATCTGCCGCGCACGCGCTCCGGCGAGTACATCTGGTGCCAGGGCTATTCCGAGCCCAATGCGGGCTCCGATCTCGCGAGCCTGCAAACCGCGGCGGTCATCGACGGCGACCATTTCGTCGTCAACGGCCAGAAGATCTGGACTTCGCTCGCCGACGATGCGACGCACATCTATCTCCTCGCGCGCACCGACAAGGCGGCGAAGCAGCAGAGCGGCATCAGCTTCCTCCTGGTGGACCTGAAAACCCCCGGCATCACGCTGCGCCCGATCCGCAACCTCGCGGGCCACGAGGAGTTCTGCCAGGTGTTCTTCGACAACGTGCGGGTGCCGCGCGATGCGCTGGTCGGGGCGCTCAACGACGGCTGGACGGTGGCGAAGGCGCTGCTCGGCTTCGAGCGGCTCGGCATCGGCAGCCCGCGCCGCCCGCAGTACGCGTTGAACCGCCTGGAAGCGGTCGCGCGCGCGAAAGGACTCCTCGAGGACCCGGGATTCATGGACCGCTTCATCGCCCTCAAGCTCGACATCGAGGACGGGGCGGCGCTCTACGGCCGCTTCGTCGACCAGGTCAAGCGCGGCGAGCCGCTGGGGCAGGACGTCTCCATGCTGAAGATATGGACCATGGAGACCTGGCAGCGCCTGACGGAGCTGCTGGTCGAGGCCGGCGCCGAGCAGGGCGTCATCGCCGGCGTGAACGACGTCGCCGGCGTCGGGACCGACTTCCTGAATCCCTACTACTACTCGCGCCCCGCGACCATCTACGGCGGTTCGAGCGAGATCCAGCGCAACATCCTCGCCAAGTACGTGCTGAAGCTCCCATCCTGACGGAGGGCGACATGGCCAGACAGATCGTTCACACCGACGCCGCACCGAAGGCGATCGGCACCTATTCGCAGGCGGTGCGCTGCGGCGCCACCGTTTACCTGGCGGGCCAGATCGGCCTCGATCCCCAGACGATGGAGATGGTCGCCGGCGTCGGCCCCCAGATCCACCGCGTGTTTCAGAACCTGCAGGCGGTGGCGCGGGCGGCGGGCGGCGACCTCAAGGACGTCGTCAAGCTCACGGTCTACCTCACCGATCTCGGCAACTTCGCGCTGGTAAACGAGACCATGGCGACCTATTTTTCCGCGCCCTACCCCGCGCGTGCCGCGGTCGGCGTCGCATCACTGCCGCGCGGGGCGCAGGTGGAGATCGACGCCATCATGCATTTGGAGTGATGAGTGATGGGTGATGAGCTGCCAGGGTTGAGCAAGTCAACCCTGACACGGCTCGCCAGGCTCGGGATCGCGGCCCGGTTCGATCTGGTCCTGCATCTTCCACTGCGCTACGACGACGAGACGCGGCTCTATTCCCTGAACGAAGCGCCGGCGGGCCAGCCGGTGCAGGTCGAGGGCAAGAGCATTGAGTGCGACATCCAGTACCGCCCCCGGCGCCAGCTCGTTTGCCACATTCAGGACGGCAGCGGCGTGCTGACGCTGCGTTTCTTCAATTTCTACCCAAGCCAGCTGAAGCAGCTCGCCGCGGGCGCCCGGGTGCGCGCCTTTGGCGAGATCCGCCACGGGTTCTACGGTCCGGAGATGGTGCATCCGAAATACCGCGTGGTGCAGGAGGGCGCGCCCGTCCCGCGCGCGCTGACGCCGGTCTACCCGACGACCTCCGGGCTCGCGCAGGACGAGCTCCGGCGCCTGATTGCCCGCGCGCTCGTGGACTCCGACCTGGCGGACACGCTGCCCGGGGGGCTGATCGAGCGCCTGCGGTTGCCGGCGTTTCGCGATGCGGTGCTGCGGCTCCACAACCCGCCGCCGCAGACCCCGCGGGCGGCGCTCGCGGGCCGGACCCACCCCGCCTGGCGTCGCGTCAAGTTCGATGAGTTGCTCGCACAACAGCTCTCGATGCAGGCGCATTACCGCCGGCGCAAAGCAGCGGGCGCGCCGGCGCTCCGGCCGCGCGGCAAGCTGGCGCAGGCGCTCTTGTCGCGCCTGCCCTTCAAGCTCACCACGGCGCAGAACAAGGCGCTCGCGCAGATACGCCACGATCTCGCGCAGCCGCACCCCATGCAGCGCCTGTTGCAGGGTGATGTCGGCAGCGGCAAGACGGTGGTCGCCGCACTGGCAGCGTTGCAGAGCGTGGAAAACGGCCGCCAGGTCGCGGTCATGGCGCCCACCGAGATCCTGGCCGAGCAGCATTACCGGAAATTCGCCGCGTGGCTCGAGCCGCTGGGAATCCGGGTCGCGTGGCTCTCGGGCGGGCTTGGGCGCAAGGAGAAGCGCGCGGCGCTCGCCGCTGTCGCGAAGGGAGAGGCGATGATCGCGGTGGGCACCCACGCGCTGATCGAGGAGGAAGTCGAATTCGCCGGTCTCGCGCTCGCCATCGTGGACGAGCAGCACCGCTTCGGCGTGCACCAGCGCCTCGCCCTGCGCATGAAGGGCGCCCGCCCCAACCCGGGCGCGCAGCCGCACCAGCTGATGATGAGCGCCACGCCCATCCCGCGCACGCTCGCGATGAGCTATTACGCCGATCTCGACGTGTCCGTGATCGACGAGGCTCCGCCGGGGCGGACACCGGTCACCACCAAGCTCGTGTCGGCGGCGCGGCGTGGCGAGGTGATCCGGCGCGTGCGCGACGCCTGCATGGCGGGCAGCCAGGCGTACTGGGTGTGCCCGCTGATAGAGGAATCCGAGGCGCTGCAGCTGAAAACCGCGCTCGCAACGCACGCCACGCTCGTCGCGACCTTTCCCGAGCTCAGGCTCGGGCTCGTCCACGGCCGCCTCCAGACCGGGGAAAAAGCGCGCGTCATGGATGCTTTCCGCGGCGGCGCGATCCAGCTCCTCGTCGCCACTACCGTGATCGAGGTCGGGGTGGACGTGCCCAACGCGACGCTGATGGTGATCGAGCACGCCGAGCGCATGGGGCTTGCGCAACTGCACCAGCTGCGGGGGCGCGTCGGGCGCGGCGCGGACGCCGCCGCCTGCATCCTGCTCTATGCCAATCCGCTCACGCCCGCGGCGCGCGAGCGGCTGAAAATCGTCTACCAGCACCAGGACGGCTTCGAGATCGCGCGTCACGATCTCCGGCTGCGCGGGCCGGGCGAGCTCCTCGGCGCGCGCCAGAGCGGCATCCCGATGCTGCGTTTCGCCGACCTCGACGCCGACCTCGATCTGCTCGATCAGGCGCGCGCGGCGGCCGCGACGCTGCTGCGCGAGCAGCCGGACGCCGCGCGCGCTCACCTCGCGCGGTGGTTCGGCGGCCGGCACGAGTTCCTCAAGGTCTAGCCGCCGAAAGCCGGATGCTAGACTTAGCGCCTGCCCGTTTTCCCACGGGGATTGCCCGAGCCATGACTCTCCAGCAGCGCCTCGACGCGTACGAGCGGCTGATGCGCCTCGACAAGCCGATCGGCGCGCTGCTGCTGCTGTGGCCCACGCTATGGGCTCTGTGGCTTGCCGTCCGCGGCGTCCCGCGCTGGGAGATCCTGCTCATCTTCATCACCGGCACGGTGCTGATGCGCTGCGCGGGATGCGTCATCAACGATCTCGCCGATCGCGATTTCGATCCCCACGTCGAGCGCACCCGGGACCGCCCGCTGGCCGCGGGCGTGGTGAGCCCCCTGGAAGCCCTGACGCTCGCGACCGTCCTGCTGCTGATCGCGTTCGGGCTCGTCCTGCAGTTGAACGAGCTCGCCCTCATCCTGTCGCTGTTCGGGCTGGCGATCACGGTGCTCTACCCCTTTCTCAAGCGCTTTTTCGTGTTTCCGCAGGCGGGGCTCGGCATTGCGTTCAGTTTCGGGATTCCCATGGCCTATGCCGCGCAACTGGGCGCGCTGCCGGCGCCGGGGTGGGCGCTGATGGCGGCCACGTTTTTCTGGATCATCGCCTACGACACCGAGTACGCGATGGTGGACCGCGAGGACGACGCGAAGCTGGGGCTCAAGTCGTCCGCGATCGTGCTCGCTCGCCATGATGTCGCCGGCGTCATGGCCGCGCACGGACTGTTTCTGGCGATCATGGCGGCGATCGGTTACTGGCAGTACCACGGCATTCTCTATTTTCTTGGCCTCGCGGCCGCGGCCGGTCTGGCCCTCCACCAGTACCGGCTGATCAGGGGCCGCGGGCGCGACCGCTGCTTCGAGGCATTCCGCAACAACAACTGGGTCGGGCTCGCCGTTTTCGCCGGAATCGCGCTCGACCTCCACTTCCGCATCCTGATAGTCCGGTGAGCGCGCCATGAAGTACCACGATCTGCGCGATTTCATGGCCGGGCTCGAGGCGCGCGGCGAGCTGAAGCGCGTTTCTGCGACGGTCGATCCGCGCCTCGAGATGACCGAGATCTGCGACCGCGTGCTGAAGGCGGGCGGGCCGGCGCTGCTGTTCGAGAAGCCGGCGGGGCACGCGATGCCCGTGCTCGGCAACCTGTTCGGCACCGTGCGGCGCGTCGCGCTCGGCATGGGCGTGGACGCCGACGATCCCACCGCCGCCCTGCGCGAGCTGGGCCAGCTGCTTGCCCGTCTCAAGGAGCCCGAGCCGCCCACGGGCTGGAAAGACGCGTGGGACAAGCTGCCGCTCCTGAAGACCGTGCTGGCGATGGAGCCACGCGCGGTGTCGCAAGCCCCCTGCCAGGAGACCGTGCTCGAAGGCCCGGACGTGGACCTCGGGCGGCTGCCGGTCCAGACCTGCTGGCCGGGGGACGCGGCGCCGCTCATCACGTGGGGCCTCACCATAACGCGCGGACCGGCCCAGCGTCGCCAGAACCTCGGCATCTATCGCCAGCAGGTGATTGGCCGCAACCAGGTCATCATGCGCTGGCTCGCGCAGCGCGGCGGCGCGCTCGACTACCGGGATCACTGCCTGGCGCACCCGCAGGAGCCATTCCCCATCGCGGTGGCGCTGGGGGCCGATCCCGCCACCATGATCTCGGCGGTGACGCCGGTGCCGGATGCGTTGTCCGAGTACCAGTTCGCGGGGCTGTTGCGCGGATCGAAGACCGAGGTGGTGAAGTGCCTCGGCCACGGGCTGCAGGTGCCGGCGTCCGCGGAAATCGTGCTCGAGGGCCGGATCCATCCCGGCGAAACCGCGCTCGAAGGCCCGTTCGGCGACCATACGGGCTATTACAACGAAACGGAGCGCTTTCCGGTTTTCACCATCGACCGGATCACGTCGCGGCGCGACCCGATCTACCACTCGACCTATACCGGAAGACCGCCCGACGAGCCCGCAGTGCTCGGACTGGCGCTGAACGAGGTATTCGTGCCGCTGCTGACGCGCCAGTTCCCGGAGATCGTCGACTTTCACCTGCCGCCGGAGGGCTGCTCCTACCGCGTCGCGTGCGTCGCCATCCGCAAGCAGTACGCGGGGCACGCCCGGCGCGTGATGTTCGGTGTCTGGTCTTTCCTCAGGCAGTTCATGTACACCAAGTTCATCATCGTCACGGATGCGGACGTCAATGTCCGCGACTGGAAGGAGGTGATCTGGGCGCTCGCGACACGGGTGGATCCGCGCCGGGACACCGTCATCACGGAACACACGCCGGTCGACTATCTCGACTTTGCAAGCCCCGTTCCGGGGCTCGGCTCCAAGATGGGGATAGACGCGACCAACAAATGGCCGGGCGAGACCGACCGCCGCTGGGGCGAGCCGATTGCGATGAGCGAGGACGTGAAGCGCCGCGTGGATGCGTTGTGGCGCGAGCTGGGGCTCTAAGCGATTCCAGCGCAGGCGCAGCGGCGCCGGGCCCGGAAGCTACTCGAAGTTGTAGTGGATGCCGACGTTGAACTTGCCCAATCCCGGCATGCGCGGCTGGCCCGGCAGCCTGCCGCCGAAGCGCACCTTGCTTTCCCTCTCGCTGTCGAGCGGGCTCAGGAAGCGAATCGGCCCGAAGCGCCCGGATATTTCCCACCCGGTCTTGGGCGCGTACGCGGATGGGGTCAGCTTCAGTCCGGTTCCCCCCGCGGCACGGCTCGGGAATCCATACTGCGTGTCCTCGGCCCGCGAATAAGCGATGGCTCCGCTCGCCGCCGGGCCGGGTCGGACAGCGTCGGCACGGGGGGATGGGGTGGCCACCGGGGCGATGGGGATCGAGCGCAATTCGTCGGAGCGGGAAACCGCAGTCGCTGCGCCGACGTTCAATTTCAGCCCGTGTGAGTGGCTCTCAACGGGAATTCCGGCGGGCCGGTCAATCCGGGCGGATGCTGACTGAGGCGGCTGCGGATTTTCCGCCGTTTCGGGCTGCGGGCGAGGCGTGAGATCGGCGGCGTACGCTGCAATAACCGGCAACATCGCCGTCGCAATCACCGAAACCAGAGCCGTGCGAATACGTTGCATCGACATCCCCCGCACCCGCTTATTTTACGCCGGCCGTTGCGCGAATCAACGACCCAGGTCAAATGATTCGACCCCTGATGGGCGACGAAGTTTTCAATCGAGCGACGGACCCGGGGCCCCCGATCAGCGGCGCCGGCAGCAGGGCCCGGCATCGCGATCGTGGACCCATCTCAGCAGTGCGTCCTGCACGGGCCGCGCGTTGCCGGCATTGGCGTGGTTGACGATGAAGACCACGACCACGCGCCGTCCCTGGCTATCCAGCACGTAGCCGGCGATCGAGCGCACGCCCGCGAGCGAGCCGGTCTTGATGTGGGCCTGGCCCGCCACCCCCGCACCCGACAGGCGCTTTTTCATCGTGCCGTCCACGGCGGCGACCGGCAGCGAAGCGAGCAGCTCGGGCATGACCGCGCTCCTGAACGCCGTCAGCAGGAGCTGTCCCAGGCTGCCGGCGCTGATGCGCTCGACGCGCGACAGCCCGGAGCCGTTCTCCAGCACCAGCTCCGGGAACGACAAGCCCTTGCCCGCCAGCCACTGGCGGATGACGCGGCCCGTCTTGTGGGCGGCGGCCGGCGCGCCCGCCCCCACCGCGCCCAGGGTCAGGTAGAGCTGGCGCGCCATCACGTTGTTGGAGTACTTGTTGATGTCGCGCACGACTTCCGCGAGCGCGGGCGACTGCACGGCGGCGATGAGCCGGGCTTCCGCGCCCGCGTCGCCGTCGCGCACGCCCCCGCCGAGCGTTCCGCCGAGCTCGCGCCACAGCTCACGGAACAGGCCGAGGGTGTACTGGGCGTGGCCGAGCACGCTGAAATTGCGCGCGCGCTCGCCGCAACTCGCGGGATAGGCGCCGTTGAAGGCGAGGCGCGCCGTCGTCGAGTTGCCTTGGGCATCGAGCCTGAGCTTCCCGACCCAGTCGCCGCAGGCGCCTTTCGCGTCGAGCGCGAGGTTGTTGACGATCTGCACCTGGGGCAGCACCGGCTGCGCGACGATGCGTATCGAGCGGGCGTCGGTGTCCGGTATGAACTGCAGCCGCACCGCCTTGAAGTTGACGAGCAGGGCATCGGGCCCGGTGTTGTAGGGCCGCGTCGGCTGGTCGTCGAAGCGCGAGGGATCGTACTCCTCGACGGCGAAATATTTCCGGTCGAGAACGAGGTCGCCCCGGATCTCGCGCAATCCCCGCGCGCGCAGCTCCCGCAGCAACAGCCAGAAGTTCTCCAGCGTGAGCTTGGGGTCGCCCCGGCCCCGGATCACGAGATCCCCGGCGAGCACCTCGTCCTTGAGCACCCCGGCCGCGTAGGCCTCGGTGACCCAGGTGTAGGCCGGGCCCAGCAGCTCGAGGCCGGCATAGGTGGTTAGGAGCTTGATGCTGGAGGCGGGATTCATCGCGCGCTCGGCCCCCGCCGCGAGCAGCGGGCGCTCGGCGCCGATCTCGTGCACGTAGAACGCCGCCGCGCTCTCGGGTATTCCGGCCTGCGCGAGGGCGCGCGCGAGCGGCTCCGGCAGTTGCGCGCGCGCGGCTTGCGGCAGGCCGGCGGTGGCGAGCGCCAACGCCGCCAGCAGCCATCTCGCGGGCCGCCCCGCTCTTCCGGCCGCCCCGCCCGATTGGATCGATCTCGTCATGCCCGTTGGCGGCATTATGCCGCAGCTTGCGCTCAATCCGCAGGCAGCGCGTCGAGGAGCTCCACCGTGCGCCCGGCGAGCAGTTCGATCTCGTCGTCGCCGATCACGTAGGGTGGCATGAAATAGACCGTGTTCCCGAGCGGCCGCAGCAGCAGCTCGCGCTCCAGCGCGTGGGCGAAGAAGCGGCGGGTGAACAAAGGGTCCGCGGTCTGGACATCAAAAGCCCAGATCATGCCGGTGTTGCGGAAGTGTGCCACCCGGGGATGCCGCGCAATCGCCTGCGCGGCCGTGGTGATGCGCGCGCTCCGCGCCCGGTTCGCCTCGATCACCTGCTCGCCGTCGAAGATATCGAGGGTCGCCAGCGCGGCGCGGCAGGCGAGCGTGTTGCCGGTGTAGGAATGCGAGTGCAGGAAGCCGCGCGTCACGTCGTCGTCGTAAAACGCTTGGTAGATCGCGCCGCGCGTCATCACGACGGAGAGCGGCAGATAGCCGCCGGTGATGCCCTTGGACAGCAGAAGAAAATCCGGCGTGATGGCGGCTTGCTGGTGCGCGAAGAAACTGCCGGTGCGCCCGAACCCGGTCATGATCTCGTCGGCGATGAAGTGCACCTCGTAGCGGTTGCAGATCGCCCGTGCCCGGCGCAGGTATTCCGCGTCGTGCATCGCCATCCCGCTCGCGCCCTGCACCAGCGGCTCCACGATCAGCGCCGCGGTTTCGGCGTGGTGTTGTTGAAGATGCTGCTCCAGGGCGGCAGCGCAGCGCGCCGCGTAATCGCGCGCCGACTCCCCCTTCTCCGCGAGACGCCAGTCGGGGCTCGCGACCTGGCTCGACGCCATGACGAGCGGCGCATAGGTGTCCTTGAACAGGCGCACGTCGCTCACCGCCAGCGCGCCGAGGGTCTCGCCGTGATAGCTGCCCGCGAGGCTGACGAAGCGGGTCTTGGCCGGTCGGCCGCGGTTGCGCCAGTAGTGATAGCTCATCTTGAGCGCGATCTCGACCGCGGAAGCGCCGTCGCTCGCGTAGAAGCAATGCCCGAGCGCGCCGCCGGTCGCCCGCGCGAGGCGCTCGGAGGGCGCCACCACCGGCTCGTGGCTGAAGCCGGCGAGCAGCACGTGCTCGAGCTGTCCGAGCTGGTCGGCGAGCGCGGCGCCGATGCGAGGATTGCAGTGGCCGAACAGGTTGACCCACCACGAGCTGATGGCGTCCAGGTAGCGCCGGCCATCAAAATCGTAGAGCCAGCAACCGGCGCCCCGCGCGACCGGAACCAGCGGCAGCCACTCGTGTTGCTTCATCTGGGTGCAGGGATGCCACACCGCGGCAAGACTGCGCTTTAGCAGCAGTTCGTTGCGAGTGCTAGTTTGCATTTTTTTCGAGGAAGCCTTAGAAAATGAAAAAAGTGTAGCACCCGGAAAGGAGCTGACCCGTCATGCGGTTGCTTGAGCGCATCGAGGACCAGATGGCCGCGACCGGCCTGCCGCTGGTGGGCATCACGCTCGCGGCGGTGCCCTGCCCCGACACGCCGGTGATTCTCACGCTGCACTGGCACGGCTTCATCAAGGAGCGGCTGGGCGAAGTTGAGCAGGCCGAGGCGGTGTCCTACACCCCGCTGCCGAGCTCCGCGCTGCAACTGAACGACCGGTGGCGCGATCTGGTTGCCGTGGATCGTGCCGCAATGGAGGCGGCGTGGGAACTGGGCGCATGGGACGTCGCGCGCGCCGAGCGCAAGGGCTGCATGCGGCCCGGCGCGCCGTCCACCGAATCACTCGAATGTCTTCAGGCGTTCGGCGCGTTCCCGTTCGGCATCAACGGCAACCAGGTGGTGGTGGTGGATGCGCCTGATGCCGATGAACTGCTGCAGCTTGCGGCGAGCCGCGGTTACCTCATGTGGCTGTTCCGGCCGGTCAGTGGCGGCATCTGGGCCGAAGTTGCCGATGACGCGACGCTGACCTCCAGGGGCCGGCGGCCTCCACCCTGTCCGCATCGTCCGATCCCGCCCCGCTGCGACGGCAACCGCAAGACGGTTTATCGCTTCGGGGTCTCCACCAGTACCCCGCCGGGCCTGGACTAACCAGCTAGTTTTTCAGTGTTTTCCTGCGGCTTACGGATACGCGCCGCCCGGGGTCGTGTGTGCCAACAGCAGTGTATTGACTGTTGGCTTGTACGGCTAACCTATTGACATTATGTGATCTTATCCGTATTATTAGCACTCGATAGAGACGAGTGCCAAGCACTCCTTCTCAGTCATTCAGGTTAATTCATAGGAGGCTCAACCATGAAGATACGTCCGCTACACGACCGCGTGATGGTCAAGCGATTGGAAGAAGAACGGAAGACCGCTTCCGGGATCGTCATTCCCGACACCGCCGCCGAGAAGCCCGATCAAGGCGAAGTCATCGCGGTGGGCAAGGGCAAGATTCTGGAGGATGGAAAGGTGCGCCCCCTCGACATCAAGGTGGGCGACAAGATCCTGTTCGGGAAGTACTCCGGGCAGACCGTGAGGGTCAAAGGCGACGAGCTGCTCGTGATGCGCGAAGAAGACATCATGGGCGTGATCGAAGGCCGGTAAGTCAAGTTTCGAAACTGGAGAATTCAACATGTCAGCAAAAGACGTCAAATTTCACGAGCACGCCCGCAGCAAGATTGTCGCCGGCGTCAATATTCTGGCCGATGCGGTGAAGGTCACGCTCGGGCCCAAGGGCCGCAACGTGGTGCTCGAGCGCTCGTTCGGCGCGCCCACCGTCACCAAGGACGGGGTTTCGGTCGCGAAGGAGATCGAGTTGAAGGACCGGTTCGAGAACATGGGGGCGCAGATGCTGAAGGAAGTCGCCTCCAAGACCTCGGACGTGGCGGGGGACGGCACGACCACGGCGACCGTGCTCGCGCAATCCATCGTGCAGGAAGGCATGAAGTATGTGGCCGCCGGCATGAACCCGATGGACCTGAAGCGCGGCATCGACAAGGCGGTGGAAGGGATCGTCGAGCAACTGAAGAAGATCTCCAAGCCGTGCACGACGAGCAAGGAGATCGCCCAGGTCGGCTCGATTTCGGCCAACGCCGACACCGAGATCGGCAAGAACATCGCCGACGCGATGGACAAGGTCGGCAAGGAAGGCGTGATCACGGTCGAGGACGGGAAGAGCCTGCAGAACGAGCTCGAAGTCGTCGAAGGGATGCAGTTCGACCGCGGCTACCTCTCGCCCTATTTCATCAACAGCGCCGAGAAGCAGATGTCGGTGCTCGACAACCCCTACATCCTGCTCTACGACAAGAAGATCTCCGGCATCCGCGAATTGCTGCCGGTGCTGGAGCTGGTGGCGAAGGCGGGGCGGCCGCTGCTGATCGTGGCGGAGGAAGTCGAGGGCGAGGCGCTCGCCACCCTGGTGGTGAACAACCTCCGCGGGATCCTCAAGACCTGCGCGGTGAAGGCTCCGGGCTTCGGCGACCGCCGCAAGGCGATGCTGGAAGACATCGCGGTCCTCACCGGCGGCATCGTGATCTCGGAAGAGACCGGCATGCAGCTCGAGAAGGCCACGTTGAAGGACCTCGGCCAGGCGAAGCGCATCGAGATCGGCAAGGAAGACACCACCATCATCGACGGCAACGGCGACAACAAGGCGATTGAAGGCCGCGTCAAGAGCATCCGCACCCAGATCGAGGAAGCGACCAGCGATTACGACAAGGAAAAGCTGCAGGAGCGGGTTGCGAAGCTCGCCGGCGGCGTGGCGCTGATCAAGGTGGGCGCCGCGACCGAAGTCGAGATGAAGGAAAAGAAGGCGCGCGTCGAAGATGCGCTGCACGCAACCCGGGCCGCAGTGGAAGAGGGCATCGTTCCGGGCGGCGGAGTGGCCTATCTGCGGGCGCGCGCCAACCTCAAGGTCAAGGGCGACAACCACGACCAGGATGCGGGCATCAAGATCGTGATGCGGGCGCTGGAAGAGCCGATGCGCTGGATCGCGGCCAACGCGGGCGACGAGCCGTCGGTGGTCATCAATAAGGTGACCGAGGGCAAGGGCAACTACGGCTTCAACGCCCAGAACGGCGAATACGGGGATATGGTCCAGATGGGCGTGCTCGACCCGACCAAGGTCGCGCGCTGCGCGCTGCAGAACGCCGCTTCGGTGGCGGGGCTGATCCTCACGACCGATGCGATGGTCGCCGAGATGCCGAAGGAAGAGTCCCACGCCGGCCACGGCCACGGCGGCGGCATGGGTGGCATGGGCGGCATGGACATGTAACTCACGAAGCCGCGAGCAGCAGTCGCAAAAAACCCCGCAGTCGCGGGGTTTTTTGTTGCCCTCAATTTGCCTTGACGCTAGCGGTGATTAACGCTTTAATACCGCGCTTTCTCGGAGGCCGGGTAGCTCAGTTGGTAGAGCAGAGGACTGAAAATCCTTGTGTCGGCGGTTCAACTCCGTCCCCGGCCACCACTCCCTTCCCCTATTTCTGCCGCACGAGTCCGCCCGCTTCCCGCACCGCATCATTCCAGCGCTGCATGGCGTTGGCGGCCTTGTCGACCAGCACCGGGTTGCTCCCACGCTCAACCAGCTCCGCCAGCCGGGCGATGATGTCGACGGCTTCATAGTGCAGCGCGATCAGGGCGGCCGTGGATTTCGACGGGCCCTCGCCGACTAGCACGACTTTTTCCCGGAAGGTCTTGCCGGGCTTGACCTGCTCGGCGAGCCTCACCCATTCGGGGAGCGGAATCCTGCTCATGGATGTTCTCCTGACATGTAATCGAGGGATTGATTCTGCGCTCGCCGCGCGTTGAACGGTAATTTATTGGTCCGTTCGAACGCGCGGAATTAAACCCGCGCGCAGCGTCGGGATTTAATCGGACTTGAGGATTTCCATGCCCGCCTGCAGGCAGCGCTCGATGCGCGCCTTTTCCTTCGCGATCGACTCATCGGTCCATTCCCAGAAGCCGCGCTTCGACTTCATGCCGAGGTGGCCCTTGTCGACCAACGCCTTCACCATGGGCGCGGGCGTCTTGTTGTTGTAGAGGTGGGGGTAGAGCGCTGCGGCGACGATAGTATTGGTGTCCCAGCCCGACATCTCCTTCTGCAGGATCGGGCCGCAGGCGATGAAGCGGAAACCGAAGCCGTAGCGCACCGCGGTGTCGATGCCCTCCGGCGACACGACGCCGTCGGCGATGAGGTAGAGCGCCTCGCGCATCATGGCGTGCTGCAGGCGGTTGCCGACGAAGCCCGGTATGTCCTTCTTGACCCAGACCGGCGCCTTGCCGAGCGTTTTCATCAGGCCGACCAGGCCCTCGGCGACCCTGGGGTCGGTGAATTCCGCGCTCACCACCTCGACCAGCGGCACCAGGTGCGCCGGCATGAAGAAATGCAGCCCCGCGACGCGCGCGCGGTGCTTCAGCGCCCGCCCGATCTCGCCGATGGGAAAGTTCGAGGTGTTGCTCGCGAGCGGGATTTCGGGGCGCGCGAGCGCCTCGATCTCGCTGAACAGCTTCTGCTTGAGCGGCAGGTCCTCGAGCGCGGCCTCGACCACCAGGCCGATCTCCGTCCAGGGCAGCGCCTCGAGCTTCGCGTAGGGTTTGACGCCTCCCGCGTTGGCCGATGGCGCGCCGAGCTTTTCCAGTCCAGTGGAGATGCGCGCCGGCAGGGCGTCGCGCGTCCTTTGCGACGGGCTCATCACGTGCACGTTCCAGCCGCCAGCCGCAAAGACGATGGCGATGTCGCCGCCCATGATGCCGCCGCCGACGACGGCGACGCCGGGTTTAGACTGCGCCATGGGTTGCTCCAGGAGGGATGCGTCCGGGCAGCGCCAGACGGGCCCGCGTCAGTGGTTGCTGACGCGGGTCGCCGTCCACTTCACTTCGTTGCCGGTGTCGGGCTGCTTGAATACGCCCTGGATGGTGTTGCCGGAAACGCGCCCCGTGAAATCGCGGCGGATGGAGCCGCTGATGCCGGTGGTTTCGTGGATCGAGAAGCTGATCTGGTCACCGTGGAGCTTGACGTTGCGCAGCTGCCCCATCCTGCCGTTGTCGAGCTTGGCAAGCCCCTCGACCTGCTGGAACTGCTGGCGCAGCATGAGCTCGTATTCCTTCTGGCCGCCGCCGGCGGCGGCGCTCCAGCGCCAGGTACCCTCGACCTGCGCCGGCACGATCCACAGGTAGGCGGTGCGGCCCTCGACGTTGTCGGTCTGGTCGGGCTGCCAGTCGTCCATGCTGAAGGCGTGCGACACGACGCGGGTGCCGGGTTTCATCTTCAGGATCGTCGGGCGCAGTTTCAAGTTCAGGCTCGGCAGGAGATAGAGCGTGACGACGGTGGCGTGGCTGAAGTCGGTCTCGAAGATGTCGCCGCGAATGAATTTCGCCCGGGCGGAAACGCCTTCCTTGACGGCGGCGCGCTCGGAGAGCACGACCATGTCGGGATTGTATTCGACGCCCGTCGCCTGGACGCCGCGCTTGGCCGCGGTGATGACGGTGCGCCCGTCGCCGCTGCCGAGATCGTAATGGATGTCTTGGGTCGTCAACTTCGCCATGTCGAGCATGCGCTCGACCAGCGCCTGCGGCGTCGGCACCCAGATGACGTCCTTGCCTTCCTGGCCGACGGTCGGGGTGTACTCCCTGTCCTTGGCGGCGTTCTGCGCCGAAGCGGGCAGGGCGAGCGCGGCGGCAAGCAAGGCGGCGAAAAAACCGGGTGCAGTCAGCGTCGAGCGATGCATGTTGATCTCCGATTCAGGGGCGCATAGTTTACAGCAGGCGGCCGTCCGTCGTGGCTCCGCTCGCGATCATCGCGTCAATCGCCGCATCGTCATAGCCCGCTTCGCGCAGGATCTCGACGCTGTGCTGGCCGAGCTTGGGCGCCGGGTTCCATTCGCGGCGCACCCCGGACGACCATTTATTCGGAAGCCGCATGCTGCGCGTCTTGCCCTCCGTGGGGTGGTCCTTGAGCTCGAAGAAGCCGACGTCCTTCAAGTGCGCGTCCTCGAGCAGGCTGTCGAGCGTGTTGTAGGACATCGCCGGCACGTCGAGGCGGTCGAAGGCCTCGAGCCACTCGCCGGTCGTCCTCGACTTCAGCGCGTCGATGCGGACCTGGAAGTACTCCTTCACGTGGGCGAAGCGGGCCGGCACGCTGGAGAAGCGCGGGTCGGTCTTCAGCTCGGGGCGCCCGATCGCGTCGAAGAAGGCGAACGCCTGCTCATCGGTATTGGCCGAGATGCAGATGTAGCCGTCCCGGGTGGGAATCGGGCGGTTGCTGGCGTCGAGTATGCGCGGGTCCCCGGCCGGCCCCAGGGGCGGCTCGAAGGTCCTCAGGTACATGTGCTCCTCGAGCACGAACTTGACCAGGTTCTCGAACATCGGGATCTGGATGGAGCATCCCGCGCCGCTCCGGGTCCGCCCGTAGAGCGCCATGGCGATCATCTGCACCGCGATCAGTCCCACCACCTTGTCCGCCACCACCATCGGCACGAAACGCGGCTCGCCGGTCACGAGGTGGTGCAGCGCGGCCATGCCGCCCGCGCCCTGGATGATCGTGTCGTAGGCGGGCCGGTCGCGGTAGCGCCCCTCCTGGCCGAAGCCGAACAGGCCGCAGTAGATGAGCTTGGGGTTGACGGCGCGCACGTCGTCGTAGGCGAGCTTCAGGCGCGCCATCGACCGCGGGCGGTTGTTCCAGATCATCACGTCGGCGCGCCCGACCAGTTTCATCAATGCCGAGTGCCCGGCCGGGTTCTTGAGATCGAGCACGATGCTGCGCTTGTTGCGGTTGAGATGCAGGAACTTGGCGCCCATGCCCGGCGTCACCGATTTTCCGTTCATCACCCGGACCAGGTCGCCCGCCTTCGATTCCACCTTGATCACGTCCGCGCCGTGATCGGCGAGGATCTGGGTAGCGAGCGGCCCGACCACGACCGAGGTCAGGTCGAGGATGCGCACGCCCTCCAGCGGACCGCCCGCCATCAGCGTGCGCTCCAAGGCAGAAGGCAAAAGGCAGAAGGATGAAGGAAGACCTGCGAACTCATCGGAATTCGGCTTCGGCGGTGAGGGCGAGGGCGCCGTCGGGGTTGAGCGCCCACAGCTTCGCCGTCCGGTTGTCGGCCGACGGCTCGCCCCCGAACGTGATCGGCTGGTTCACGAACAGCGCGCGCACGTTGCGCGAGGCGATGTGGCGCATCGGCGTGGAGGCGTGGGTGCGCGCCAGCTCGAACACGAGCAGCGTGGTGAGGCCGCCGTTCATGATCAGGTCCGGATAGCCCTCGACCCGGGTCACGTACGGTTTGTCGTAGTGGATGCGATGCCCGTTGAAGGTGAGGGCGGAATAGCGAAAGAGCATCACCGGGTCGGGCGTGACCGTGCGGCTCCACACCGTCCGCCCGGGCGCGGGTTGGGGCGGCTGCGGCGGCGTGCCCCCGGGCGCGGCCTCGCGGTAGACGAAATCCTGCTCTTCGGTGATGGCGAGGCCGCGCGGGCTCGCGATGTCGGTCTTGACGGTCACGAACACCATCTGGCCGGTGCGCCCCCGCTTGCTCGTCACGTCCTGGATGACCGAGTCGCGCCGCACGGCGTCGCCCACTTGCAGATCCGCGTGAAAGGTGGTGCGCTTGCCGGCGAACATGCGCCGCGGCAGCGGCACCGGCGGCAGGAAGTCGCCGCGCTCCGGGTGCCCGTCCGCGCCGATCTGCGAATGGCGCACCACGCGCGGGAACAGGATCTGGTGCCAGCCGATCGGCAGGGGATCGCCCATTTTCGGGAACGGGTCGTCGCGGTCGAGCGTCGCGGCGAGCCGGTGCACCGCCGGGACGGTGACGTAGTCCACGGCCGATTCCTTCTGGCCGATCCACTCCTTGAGCTTTTCCAGTTCTTGCATCATGGCCGGTTTTCCTAACGTGAGTTTCTAATCATCCATCACCCATCACGCCTCATCTGGCGGCGGCCAGGGTCCTGGCCTCCCGCGCCTTGATCGCCTCGTGGCGCCGGATCAGCCGTTCGGCGCGCACCACCACCGGGATGTCGATCATCTTGCCGTCGATCTGGAACGAGCCGCGCCCGGCCGCCGCCGCTTCCTGGTCGAGCTGGATCACCTTGCGCGCGTAGGCGACTTCCTCCGCGCCCGGCGAGTACTCCTCGTTCACGATCGTGACCTGCCCGGGGTGGATGCAACCGGCGCCGTCGAAGCCGAAGCGCCGCGAGCGCCGCACCATGAGGCGGAATTTTTCCCAGTCGCTGAAGTCGGCGACCGTGCCGATGAATCCCAGGGGCATCACGCCCGCGGCGCGGGCGGCGATGATCATGCGCTGCTTGGGGGCGAGCAGCACGTCCTCGTCGGGCTCGGCGTTGAGATCGAGCGCGAAATCCTCGCCGCCGATGTTCATCGCCGCCACGCGCGGGCTCGCGCGCGGGATCTCGTCGATGCGCGTGAAAGCGTCCGCGGTCTCGATCATCGTGATGAATTTCGTGCGCCCCGCCTTCATGCCGCGCTTGGCCTCGAGCCCGGTGACGAGCTCATCGAGCAGCTTTACGTGCGAGGCGCTGTCCGCCTTGGTGATGGCGATGCCGTCCACGTCGGCGCAAATGCTGTGCTCGAGGTCGCGCACCGCGAGCGCGAGCGGCTGGTTGATGCGCACCACGACGTCGGCGCCGCCGCGCCGGACCCGCGCCGCGTTCCTCTCGACCAGCGTGCGCGCCTTCTCCTTCTCCGCGGGCGGCACCGCGTCCTCGAGGTCGAGCTGGATCACGTCGGCTCCGCGCGTGTGCGCCTTGTCGATGAACTTCTCGACGTTGACCGGCACGTACAGGAGCGAGCGCCAGACCGGCAGATCGGGTTTCATTCCGCTTCCTCCCTGTTTGCTGAAGCCCCTTCGCACGCGACGCCCGACGCCAGCAGTTTCGCATACGCCGCGTCATCCACGCCGACCTCGGCGAGGAGCGCCCGGTTGTGCTCGCCGAGCCGCGGGGCGGGCGTGCGGATCGACCCCGGCGTGCCCGACAGCCGCGGCACCACGTGATGCATCGGAAACGCGCCCATGTCGGGGTCGGGGTAGTCCGCGACCAGCTCGCGCGCGAGCACGTGCGGGTCCTCGAGTATCTGCCGGATGTCGTAGATTGGCCCGATCGTCACCTCGGCCTGCTCGAAGAACGCGACGTTTTCCGCCTGCGTGCGCTGCGCGACGAATTCGCCGATGATCGCATCGAGCGCCTCGGCGTGCTGCACGCGCCCGGCGTTGGTGCTGTAGCGCGGATCGGCTGTCAACTCCGGCCGGCCGATCGAGCGGAACAGGCGCTCGGCCATCTTCTGCGTCGACGACGACAGGCAGACGTAGAGGCCGTCCCTGCAGCGGTAGGCGTTGCGCGGGCCGGCGTTGGTCGAGCGGCTGCCGCTGCGCGGCTTCACCTTCCCGGTCAGGCGGTAGTTGGCGGCCTGCGGCCCGAGCACGGCGAACAGGGGGTCGAGCAGCGGCAGGTCGATCACCTGGCCATGCCCGCCGTTTCTCTCCACCTCGCGCAGCGCGATCATCGCGGCTGCCGCGCCGTACAGCCCCGCGACGGTATCGGCGAGGTACATCGGCGGCAGCACCGGCTCGCGGTCGGCGAAGCCGTTGAACGAGGCGAAACCGGACAGGCCTTCGACCAGCGTGCCGAACCCGGGCCGCCTGCGGTAGGGACCGTCCTGGCCCCAGCCGGAGATGCGCACGATGACGAGCTTCGGATTGCGCTCGTGGAGCGACCGCGGCGCGAGCCCCATTTTCTCCAGCGTGCCGGGGCGGAAGCTCTCGATTACCATCGCGGCCGAGGGCGCGAGGTCGAGCAGCAGCCGGCGCGCCTCGGGCCGGCGCAGCTCGAGGCACAGGCTTTTCTTGTTGCGCGCGTAGAGCTTCCAGTTCGTCGGCACGGCGTTCACCTGCCAGGCGCGCAGCGTGTCGCCCGCCGGCGGCTCGACCTTGATCACCTCGGCGCCGAAATCGCCGAGGACCTGCGTGAGGGTGTTGCCGGCGACCAGGCGCGAGAGATCGAGCACGCGCACCCCGTCGAGCGGCCCCGTCGCGGCGGCATCATAGGCCTGGCGGGGCAGCGCCGCGATCATTCGGGCTGGAGGTTCGCATCGCGCGCGGCGCCGATGGCCATGCCGCCCGCCCGCATCACGCGCATTGCTGCTGGGACGGCACTAGCGGTGCTCGCTGCCGCTCGCGAGCTGGCGCTCGATCTGACGCGACTCGCTCTTCAGGAGCTGGGCCACCTCGGTCGCGCGCTTCTCGCTCATGCGGCTGGTAATGGTGGACACGGACAGCGCGGCGAATGCGATGCCGCTCTGATTGCGCAATGCCTGGCCCACCGAGCGCACGCCGGCGATCCCCGGCACCTCGCGCATGGCGTAGCCCAGCTTCTGAGAGCGCTTGACCTGGGCGAGCAGGTTGCCCGGATTGAGCCCGTACTCGGGCAGGCGCCCGGCGTTGGCCGCGACCGCCTTCTGGATTTCCTCCTCGGGCAGCGCGGACAGGATGGCAAGCGAGCCGGTGCCGACGCCGAGCGGCCGGCGCATCCCGATCTCGAGCGTGAAGGTCTTGATCGGGAACGTGCCTTCGCGCCGGTCGAGGCACACCGAGTCGAGGCCGCTGCGCTGCGTGAGGAACACCGTGTCGCCGGTCGCCTCCGCGATGCGGGTCAGCGCCGGGAGGCAGACTTCGCGCAGGTTGAAGCGCGGGGTAGCGGTCAGCCCCAGCTCGAACACCATCGGCCCGAGAAAATAACGATGCGTGTCCGGGTCCTGCTGCACCATGTCCTCCGTCGCGAGGCACTTCAGCATCCGGTGCACGGTCGGGCGCTGCAGCCCGGTGCGGGTTGCGAGGTCGAGCAGGCGCGAGCCGCCGCGGTTGTGCGCCGCGATCTCGCGCAGCAGCGTCAGCGCGCGCTCGATGCTCTGGGTGCCGGTCAGGCGGGCGCCGGCGTCGGATTCACTCTTGCGTGGCATGAAAGAAAAAGTCCGTATCGTGAGCGAAGCGGGATTATGCCACCAGGCCGGCGCGGCATGAAACATCGAGTCCGAATCGTGAACGAAGCGAGATTATGCCACGATAGGGCTTATGGCAAGCCAGGGCGTTCTATGTTAACTTTGCCCCATATTCTGGACGCCTCGCAGCCTGTCAAATTATGGACTTCCGGGCCGGCACCTGATCCTGCCCGCCCTGCCGAGTGCCCGCCATGGCCGAACGCACCCCTGCTGCGCCCCGCGCCGCCTCCGCCGGCGCCCGTTTTCGCGCCGCGCTCGCGGAGGAGCGCCCGCTGCAGATCGTCGGCACCATCAACGCCAATCACGCCCGCATGGCCGAGCGCGTCGGCTACCGCGCGATCTATCTTTCGGGCGGCGGCGTCGCGGCGGGCTCGTTGGGCGTCCCCGACCTTGGCATCAGCGGACTCGATGACGTATTGACCGACGTGCGCCGGATCACCGACGTGTGCGCCCTCCCGCTGCTGGTGGACGCGGACACCGGGTTCGGGGCGAGCGCCTTCAACATCGCGCGCACCGTGAAGTCGCTCATCAAGTTCGGCGCGGCGGGCATGCACATCGAGGACCAGGTGGGTGCGAAGCGCTGCGGCCACCGCCCCAACAAGGAACTCGTCACGCAGCAGGAGATGGTGGATCGCATCAAGGCCGCGGCGGACGCCAGGACCGATCCCGCGTTCGTGGTGATGGCGCGCACGGACGCGCTGGCGGTGGAGGGGCTGCAGGCGGCGGTCGACCGCGCCTGTGCCTGCCTCGAAGCCGGCGCCGACATGATTTTCCCGGAGGCGATCACCGAGCTCACGATGTACCGGAAATTCGCCGACGCGGTGAAAGTGCCGATACTCGCCAACCTCACCGAGTTCGGCCAGACGCCGCTGTTCACGGTGAAGGAGCTGGGGTCCGCGGGCGTCGCCATGGTGCTCTATCCCCTGTCGGCGTTCCGCGCCATGAACGCGGCGGCGCTGCGGGTCTACGAGGCGGTCCGCAAGGACGGCACGCAAAAAGGGGTGCTGGAGCTGATGCAGACGCGCGAGGAACTCTACGAGGACATCGGCTACCACGCCTACGAGCGCAAGCTCGACGAGCTTTTCAAGCGAGAGAAGCAGCCCAAGAAGTAAGCGCCCGAAGGCGCGGCATCGCGCATTGTCGCGGCGACCGCTGCCCTATAATATCTAGCCCCTTTTGCCGGGCCGCGCCGGACCATGCAGCTTTTTGCCTTGGGCATCAATCACCAGACCGCCCCGCTCTCGGTGCGCGAGCAGGTGGTGTTTCACGCCGAGAGCCTGATCGGGGCGCTGCGCGAGCTGGTTGACCGCCGCCCGGTGCAGGAGGCGGCGATCATTTCCACCTGCAACCGCACCGAGATCTACTGCTCGACCTCCGACCCGCACGCGGCGGTGGACTGGATGGCCGGCTACCACAGCCTGACGCCGCAGCAGATCGAGCCCTACCTCTACCAGCTGCCGCAGGAGAAGGCGGTAAAGCACGCTTTCCGCGTGGCAAGCGGGCTTGATTCGATGGTGCTGGGCGAGCCGCAGATCCTCGGCCAGTTCAAGCAGGCGGTGCGCACCGCGCAGGCGGCGGGCACGCTGGGCCTGCTTTTGAACAAGCTTTTCCAGCGCACGTTCGCGGTGGCCAAGTCGGTGCGCTCCGAGACCGAGATCGGCGCCGCCACGGTCTCGATGGCCGCCGCCGCCGTGGGGCTCGCGCAACGCATCTATTCCTCCATCGAGGAGCAGAGCGTGCTGTTCATCGGCGCCGGCGAGATGATCGAGTTGACCGCCACGCATTTCGCCGCCCACCATCCGCGGCGCCTGACCTTCGCCAACCGCACGCTCGAGCGCGCACGGGCCCTCGCCGACCGCTTCCTCGGCCGCGCGATCACGCTGAACGACCTGCCTTCGCAGCTCGCCACGCACGACATCGTGGTGAGCTCGACGGCGAGCACGCTGCCGATCATCGGCAAGGGGCTCACGGAGAGCGCGCTGCGGGCGCGCAAGCACCGGCCGATGCTGATGTTCGACCTTGCCGTGCCGCGCGACATCGAGGGCGAGGTGGGCGGGCTCGACGACGTCTTCCTCTACACCGTGGACGACCTCGGCAAGATCGCGCGCGAGGGCATGGACGTGCGCAGCAACGCGGTGGCGCAGGCGGAGGTGATCATCGAGAACCAGGTCACCGATTTCATGCACTGGCTCGGCAACCGGGAGCTGGTGCCGACGATACGCGCGCTGCGGGATGCCGCGGAGCGGGCGCGGCGCCACGAGATGGAGCGCGCGCTGCGGCGGCTGGCGAAGGGCGAGGACCCGAAGGCGGTGCTGGACCAGTTGTCGCACGCGCTCGCCGCGAAGCTGCTGCACGCGCCGACCCACGCGCTCTCGCACGCGCGCGAGGACGAGCGCGAGGCCTTGGAGCAGCTGCTGACCCGCCTCTACCAGATCCCGCGGCCGGAATGAAACCGAGCATAGCGGCCAAGCTCGCCCAGCTCTCGGGCCGGTTGGAGGAGTTGAACCGGCTGCTCGCCCTGGAGAGCGCGACCGCCGACCTCGACCAGTACCGGAAGCTCACGCGCGAGCACGCCGAGATCGCGCCGGTGGTCGAGCTCTATCAGCGCTACGTCAGCGGCGAGGCCGACATCCAGGCGGCGCAGGAGATGGTGGAGGACGCCGCGATGCGCGAGTTCGCCGAGTCCGAGATCAAGCAGACCCGCGAGCGGCTCGCGGGCATCGAGCAGGAATTGCAGCAGAAGCTGCTGCCGAGGGACCCCAACGACGACCGCAATATCTTTCTCGAGGTCCGCGCCGGCACCGGCGGCGACGAGTCGGCCCTCTTCGCGGGCGAGCTGTTCCGCATGTACAGCCGCTACGCCGAGCGCAACCGGTGGCAGGTCGAGGTGATCTCGCAAAGCCCCTCGGACCTCGGCGGCTACAAGGAAATCATCGCCAAGATCACGGCGCAGGGCGCGTACTCCCGGCTCAAATTCGAGTCCGGCGGTCACCGCGTGCAGCGCGTGCCGGTGACGGAGACCCAGGGCCGCATCCATACCTCCGCGTGCACGGTGGCGGTGATGCCGGAGGCGGACGAGGTCGCCGACGTGGTGCTGAACCCCGCGGACCTGCGCGTGGACACCTATCGCGCCTCGGGCGCGGGCGGGCAGCACGTCAACAAGACGGAATCCGCGGTGCGCGTCACGCACCTGCCCACCGGCATCGTGGCGGAATGCCAGGACGACCGCTCCCAGCACAAGAACCGGGCGCGGGCGCTCGCGATCCTCGCCGCCCGCATCAAGGACACGCAGACCCGTGAGCAGCAGGCGAAGACGGCTGCGGCGCGCAAGTCCCTCATCGGCAGCGGCGACCGTTCCGAGCGCATCCGCACCTACAACTTTCCACAGGGGCGGGTGACCGACCACCGGATCAATCTCACCCTCTACAAGATCGACCGGATCATGGACGGCGATCTCGACGAGCTGTTCTCGGCGCTCGCCGCCGAGCACCAGGCCGAGCAGCTCGCCCAGCTCGCCGAAGAAACGCAGCCGGCGTAAGCCGGGCCCGGTCCCGGGCGCGGCATTTCCCGCGGGAATTCCGTTGCAGGCCATCCTCTACGCCGCGCTCGCAGCCGCCCTCTTCGGCGCGGCGTTAGTGACCACTCACTCTGGCCTGAAACACCTCGATGCCGCGACCGGCGCCAGGGTGAGTATCCCCACCGCGACGCTGCTGTTCTGGTTGCTGGCGCCGTTCGTGGACCTGGCAGGATGGCAGGCCGCAGCGATCGGAATCTTCGCCCTCGTGGGATTGTTCTTCCCGGCCGCCGTGACCCTGCTCACGTTCGTCGCCAACCGTCGACTTGGCCCGACCGTGACCGGGACCGTCGGCAGCACGGCGCCGCTGTTCGCGGTGGCGGGGGCGGCGCTGTTTCTGGACGAGGCGCTGGGTCTGCGCGAACTTCTCGCCACGTGCCTGATCGTGCTGGGGTCGGTGGCGCTGTCGAAACCGCACGGCGCGGGTACACCGGAGCGGCAACGGGGCGCAATGTGGTTGCCGTGGTCGGCGGCGGCGCTGCGCGCACTGGCCCAGGTCTTGACCAAGGCCGGGCTCGCATTCTGGCCCAACCCGTTTGCGGCTGCGCTGGTGGGCTACACCGTTTCGTCCGCGGTGGTGTGGGCCGCGACGCTCGGGCGACAATCGCGCCCGAAATTCGACCGGCACGGAACGGCCTGGTTTGCCGTCACCGGTATCCTCAATGGCGTCGCGGTGCTGTGCCTGTACCGCGCGCTCAGCACCGGCGCCGTGGTCGTCGTTTCCCCGATCGTTGCCACCTATCCGCTGTTCACCCTGATACTGGGCGCGCTCGTGTTGCGCGAGGAGCGCATGAGCGGAATGCTGATCGCAGGCGTCGCGCTCACCGTGGCGGGCGTCATCGTGCTGGTGGCGCAATGGTAGAACCTCGCGATCGGCCGGGAGCGAGCATTGCCGAGATGCTGCGTATCGCGAACATCGACCCGATTGACGCGCGCGCCCTGTTGCGCGCGGCATTGGGCGTCAGCGACACGCAACTGGTCGCGCACCCGGAGCAGCCGCTGACCGATCAACAGCGGGCGCGCTATCTGGCATGGCTTGAACGCAGGCGCGCCGGCGAGCCGGTTGCTTACGTGACCGGCGCGCGCGAGTTCTACAGCCTTGATTTCGAGGTGACGCCGGCGGTCCTGATACCGCGGCCGGAAACCGAGCTGCTCGTGGAGCTCGCGCTCGAACGCATCGCGGAGGACGCGCCGCGCCGCGTGCTCGATCTCGCGACCGGCAGCGGCTGCGTGTCGATCGCGATCGCCCGGCAGCGGCCGCGCGCGCGGGTGGTTGCCACCGAGATCAACCGCGCGGCGCTCGACGTCGCGCGCACGAACGCGCGCCGGCACGCAGCGGGCAACGTCGAGTTCGTCGAGAGCGACTGGTTTGGCGCGCTCGGCGCCGCGCGCTTCGATGTCATCGTCGCGAACCCGCCGTACATCGCGGAAGGCGACCCGCATCTGGGCGAGGGTGATCTCCGGTTCGAGCCCAGGCAGGCGCTGGTGGCGGGGCCGAGCGGACTCGAGTGCATCGGCCCGATCGTCGCGCGGGCACACGCGCACCTCGTTGGCGGCGGCTGGCTCCTGTTTGAGCACGGCCACCAGCAGGCGGCCCGCTGCCGGGGACTGCTGGAGCGGATCGGTTTCCAGGAGGTGGCTTCATGGCGCGACCTCGCCGGCATCGAGCGGGTCAGTGGCGGGCGGGTTTGACGAAACCGGCGGGAAGGGGTTAAACTAATGCTTGAGTATTTTAATCGGGTATAGGGTAAACCATGAATATTCAAGAGGTTATAAAGAACCAGGTGGTTGGAAACCGGGTTGTCCTGTACATGAAAGGCACCCCCGACTTCCCGCAGTGCGGCTTCTCGGCCAATGCCATCGGCATCCTGCGCGCCTGTGGTGTCAACGAGATCTACACCGTCAACGTGCTGGAGAACCCGGACATCCGCCAGGGCATCAAGGAGTACGCCAGCTGGCCGACCATCCCGCAGCTCTACGTGAACGGTGAGTTCGTCGGCGGCTCCGACATCCTGACCGAGATGTACCAGAGCGGCGAGTTGAAGAAACTGCTCGAGAAAACACCCGCCTGAACGGCATTGGTTTCACGAAAACGGCCGGCTGATTGCCGGCCGTTTTCTCCTTCAGGCGAGGCGGGAGTAGGCGTACTGCGCGATCAGCACCAGCGCGATCAGCAGCAACGCGCGCTTGACCCAGAGCCGGAACGTGACGGCGTCGATGCGGTTGCGGATGCGCACTCCGATCAACGAGCCCGCCACGCCGAGGACCGCCAGCGGCAGCGTCGTGAGCCACTGATCGCCCGTCACGCCGCCGTGCGCGGTGAGCACGCTGAACTGGGTCGCCTTTCCCACCAGGAAGCAGATGTTGAGCGCTTGCACCAGCGCGACCGGGCTCAGGCCCAGCGCGAGGTAAAAAATGATGAGGGGCGGGGCGGCGATGTTCGCGGAGCCCTCGAAGACACCGGCGGCCAGGCCGGATAGCGGCGCAAACGCGCGCTCGTGCCGCCGTACCACCGGCAGGTCCGACAGACCCAGCCGGTCGAAATTGAGATAGGCCAGCGTCATGAACGCGAGCACCAGGGTATACGGGAAATCGGGCGCGGAAACGAACAGCGTTGTGCCCGCCGCCGACCCCGCGATCACGTAAAGCGGCATCATCCAGAAGCGCGCGAGCGTCGCGCGGAGGGGCCCGCTGGCCAGCAGCGCGACAATGATCGTCGCGAGCGTCGGCAGCAGCACCGCGATGATGGCGGTGCGCATGTCGCTCACCATGGCGATCAGCGGCGTCGCCACGAACGGAAAGCCGAAGCCGAGCGTGCCCTGGATCAGGCCGGCGATCAGCATCACGCACGCGAGCCATGCCAGCAACGCCGGCGAGAGCGATTCAAAAGGCATGCAAAGCCCGCAGTTTAGCAAAGGCCCCCGGCCGCTCCGTCGCCGCGCGCAGGAACGGCGCCCGGCCATTTGTCATGACGCCGGGATTGCACTACGATGAAACGCGTCGGCCCGCCACCCTACAGGAGGACAGCCATGAGCCAGACCAACCCGTTCCTGTCTCCCGGTTCCGGCGATCCCGCGGGCGGCAGTCCCCTCGAAGGCGGGCGCACCGTCGATGCCGGCCGGGGCTGGGCGTGGATCACCGAGGGTTTCGCGCTCTTCAAGAAGCAGCCTGGAATGTGGATCGGCATTGTCCTGGTGCTGTTCGTCATCATGGTGGTGCTGTCCATCATCCCGGTGCTGGGCGCGATTGCCACGTTCCTGCTGATGCCGGTTTTCGGCGGCGGCATGATGCTGGGCTGCCAGAGCGTCGAGCGCGACGGCACGCTGGAGATGGGCCACCTGTTCGCCGGATTCAAGATGCAAACGGGGAACCTGGTGGCGCTGGGCGGGTTGGCAGTCGTGGGCTGGATCATCGTGGTGCTTCCGGTCATCGCGATCGTGGGCACCGGCGCGTTCTTCGGCGCGGCACGTGGCGACGCGGCCGGAATCGGGGCGATCGGCGGGAGCTTCCTGTTGGCGGTGCTCGTGGCGCTGGCGCTCAGCATCCTGGTATACATGGCGCTGTGGTTTGCTCCGGCGCTGGTGACCCTGCGCGGGGTCGCGCCGGTCGCTGCGCTCAAGCAAAGTTTCAAGGGCTGCCTGAGCAATATCGTCCCGTTCCTGGTCTACGGGCTGGTCGTTTTCGTTCTGAGCATCCTGGCCACCATCCCGCTGGCGCTGGGGTGGCTCGTGCTCGGTCCAGTGCTCGTCGCCTCGGTCTACGTCGCCTACCGGGACATCTACGGCGACGCCTGAGCGCAACGACGCCATGGATTGCAGGGGTGTAGCAGCCCGGCCGCGGATCCGTGTTTGCGCACAGTGTATTTTATATAATATTCGCGTAAACAATATGTTATCGACTATAATGAAAGCGCTTGCATTTTCAGTTGCAGTGGTATAATTCTCGTTTGGCCGGCCGAGCGGGGCCGCGCCACCTTCCTAGAGGAGAGATCGCCATGAACGTGATGACGGAAACCAAGAACCTCGCCACCTCGGGCAAGTCCGCGGGCGGCAAGGTGCACATGTCCTCCTCCGAGGCGTTCATCGAAACGCTCGTCGCGCACAAGGTGAAGGACGTGTTCGGCATCGTCGGCTCGGCCTACATGGACGCGCTCGACCTCTTCCCCGGCGCCGGCATCCGCCTGGTGAGCGTGGCGCACGAGCAGAACGCCGCTCACATGGCCGACGGCTACGGGCGCGTCACCAACCGCCCGACGGTGTGCGTTGCGCAGAACGGCCCCGGCATCACGAATTTCGTCACGGCGGTGGCCGCGGCCTACTGGGCGCATACGCCGATGGTGGTGGTGACACCCGAATCGGGGAGCCTCACGGCGGGCCATGGCGGCTTCCAGGAGACCGAGCAGATGCCGATCTTCTCGAAGATCACCAAGTGGCAGGTGCACGTGAATTCGCCGCTGCGCATGGCGGAGCTCATGCACCGCGCGTTCACCATAGCGCTGCACGAGCGCGGACCGGTGCAGGTCAACATCCCGCGCGACTACTTCTACGGCGAGGGCGACTACGAGATCCTGCCGCCGCTCGTGATCGAGCGCGCCGCGGGCGGCTCGAACGCCCTCGACAAGGCGGCGAAGATGCTGGCCGAGGCCCGCTTTCCGGTCATCATGTCGGGCGGCGGCATCGTGATGACGGACGGCGTCGACGAGGTGAAGGCGCTCGCCGAGCACCTCTCGGCGCCGGTGGTCAACACCTATCTCCACAACGATTCGTTCCCGGCGAGCCACCCGCTCGCCTGCGGCCCGCTCGGTTACCAGGGCTCGAAAGCGGCGATGCGGACCCTCGCGCGCGCCGACGTGGTGCTCGCGCTCGGCACCCGCCTCGGTCCGTTCGGCACGCTGCCGCAGCACGGCATCGACTACTGGCCGAAAGACGCGAAGATCATCCAGATCGACGCCGACCATCGCATGCTGGGCCTGGTGAAGAAAGTGTCGCTCGCGATCCAGGGCGACGCCAGGCTCGCGGCGCAGGAGCTGCTGAAGCGCCTCAAGGCGCGTGGCACGAGAAAGCCCGACAAGGCGCGTCTCGTGGAAGTGCAGCGGGAGAAAGATGCCTGGAGCGCCGAACTGGCGAACTGGCACTCGCCCAATCGCAAGGGGCAGATCGGCCCGCGCCGCGCGCTCGCGCAGCTGGCGAAAGCATTGCCGCGCAACGCCATGGTTTCGACCGATATCGGCAACGTGTGCTCGGTCGCGAACAGCTACCTGCGGTTCGAGCAGCCGCTGTCGTTCCTCGCGGCTATGAGCTGGGGCAACTGCGGCTACGCGTATCCCACGGCGCTCGGCGCGAAGGTTGCCCGGCCCGACCGGCCGGCGATCGCTTACGTCGGCGATGGCGCCTGGGGCATGAGCCTCGCCGAGGTGATGACCGCCGTCAAGGAGAAGATCCCGGCGGTGGCCGTGGTGTTCAACAATGGCCAATGGGGCGCGGAGAAGAAGAACCAGATCGACTATTTCGACAACCGCTTTGTCGGCACCAACCTCGCCAACCCGGATTTCTCGGAAGTCGCGCGGGTGATGGGGGCCGAGGGCTACCGCGTGGAGCACGAGGACGAGGTCTCCGACGCGCTCAAGGCGGCGCTGAAGTGCGCCAAGCCCGCGGTAGTCGAAATCATGCTGACCCAGGAACTGGGCGAACCGTTCCGGCGCGACGCCTTCCGCAAGCCGCGGCGGCTGCTGCCCAAGTACCGCCGCTACAGCGCCAAGGAGTACCGTTGATAGATGCTTGATCGGGTAGAGAAAAAAAGCCGGCCTCGTGCCGGCTTTTTTGGTGAGTGGGTGCTCACTGGGGGGGCTGTTCGAGCATGAATGCCGGCTCCACCCGCAGGGCGGCGAAGCTCGCCGACGTGGCGCGGCTCGCGCGGGTTTCCACCGCCACCGTGTCGCGCGCGCTGACGGTGCCCGACAAGGTCAAGCCGGCGACCGTCACGCGCATCCGGCAGGCGGTGGAGGCGCTGGGCTACGTCGCGCACGGCGCGGCACGCGCGCTGGCTTCGCGCCGCACGCATACCATCGGGCTCGTGATCCCGACGCTCGACAACGCGATCTTCGCCAACACCACCCACGCCCTGCAGCGCACGCTCGACGAGGCCGGCTACACGCTGCTGCTGGCGTGCCACGAGTTCGATGCCGGGGTGGAAGCGCGCGTGACGGGCGCCCTGATCGAGCGCGGCGTGGACGGGCTGGTGCTGCTCGGCACGACCCACCCGCCGAGCGTCCTGCGCATGATCGACACCCACCAGATCCCGTACGTGCTGACCTGGGCGCTCGATGCCAGCGGCCGCTATCCCTGCATCGGTTTCGACAACCGCGCCGCGGCAGTGCGCATCGCCGATCATCTGCTCGCGCTGGGCCACCGCGAGTTTGCGGTGATCTCCGGCGTGACTGCCGGCAACGAGCGCGCAGCCGATCGGCTCGAGGGTGTACGGCAGGCGCTGGGCGCGCGGAGTATCGCGCTCGCCCCGGAACGCGTGGTGGAAAAGCCCTATACGCTGTCCTCGGGACGCGAGGGACTGCGCGAAGTCCTGCGCGGCACGCCGCGGCCCACGGCGGTGATTTGCGGCAACGACGTGCTGGCCATCGGCGCGCTCGCGGAGTGCCGTGCGCAGGCGCTCGCCGTGCCGCGCGAACTCTCGGTGACGGGGTTCGACGACCTGGAAATGGCCGCGGTGGTCACGCCGGGACTGACGACCGTGCACTTCCCGACCACGGAGCTGGGCGCGTACGCCGCCCAGCATCTGCTCGCGCGGCTCGCGGGAAGACCGTTCGAGACGCGCACCGAGTTGCCGGTGGAATTGGTGGTACGGGGGAGCACCGGGCCGCCCTCACGGTAATACCAACCATCACCCATCACTCAAGCGTGAGCGAGCAACTGCTCGATCATGCGCTCCGCCTGCGCGCCGTAGCCACCGCCGAAGAGGTTGAGGTGGTTCAAGACGTGATACAGGTTATAGAGATGCTTGCGCATGGCGTAGCCTGCGTCGAGGGGATATTCCGACCGGTAGGCGTCGTAGAACGACCGCGAGTAGCCGCCGAAGAGCTCCGTCATGGCGAGGTCCGCTTCGCGGTCACCATAATAGACCGCGGGATCGTAAATCACCGGCTCGCCGCCCGCCTCCATCGCGGCGTTTCCCGACCACAAATCACCGTGCAGCAGCGACGGGGGAGGGTTATAGCCCGCGAACAACGCGGGCAGCTTCTCGAGCAGGCGCTCGCCATTCGCGATCAGGCGGCCGCCATGGCCAAGCGACGCCGCCAGCCGGAGCTGGTGGCCGAGTCGCCGCTCGCGCCAGAACGCGACCCAGTCGTCCGCCTGGGTGTTGATCTGCGGGGTCGAGCCGATCGTGTTGTCGCGATTCCATCCGTAGCGATCGCGCGTGACGCAGTGCAGGCATGCGAGGTTGCGGCCCAGCGCGCGCATGGCCTTGTCGTCGGCTGGTCTCAGCTCCAGGTATTCCAGCACGATCCAGCTGGCCTCCGGGTTGGCGCCGTGGCAAACCGGCTTGGGCACGCGCACGGTTCCCGTGCGCGCGATTTCGTCGAGCCCGGCGGCCTCCGCGGCGAACATTCCCGCGTTGTCGGCGCGGTTCATCTTGACGAAACAGGAGAGACCCTTGCCCCGGACGCGGTAAGCGGCATTGATGCAGCCACCGCCCACTTCGGTGCGAGACTCGATCGCGAACGGCGCCTCGAGCGCCTCGCGGATCGCGAGCTCGATGTCCTCCCAGGATTCCATGCGTTGCTGCGACCGTCGCCGGCCGGACTCAGGCGATCAATTTGCGCGCCTTGGCGATCGCCGCCTTCACGCGCACCGGCGCCGTGCCGCCGATGTGGGTGCGGCTCTTGAGCGAGCCCTCGAGCGTCAGCACGGCCAGCGCGTCCTTGCCGATCGCCGGAGAGAAGCGCTGCAGCTCGGACACCTTGAGGTCGGCCAGCCCGCAGCCGCGGGATTCGGCATAGCGCACCGCCTGCGCGACGGCCTCGTGCGCTTCCCGGAATGCCACGCCCTTCCGCACCAGGTACTCGGCGAGGTCGGTGGCGGTGGGATGCCCCTGTCGCGCGGCGGACGCCATCGCGTTGCGGTCGACCTCGATGCCCGGGAGCATCTCGCCGAACACCGCGAGGCTCATCGTCAGCGTGTCCACCGTGTCGAACAGCGGCTCCTTGTCCTCCTGGTTGTCGCGGTTGTAGGCCAGCGGTTGCGCCTTCATGACCGTCAGCAGCGCCACCAGGTGCCCGTTCACGCGCCCGGTCTTGCCGCGGATCAGCTCGGCCACGTCGGGGTTCTTCTTCTGCGGCATGATGGAGGAGCCGGTGCAGAAGCGGTCGGCGAGCGTCACGAACCCGAAGCGCGGATTCATCCACAGGATCAGCTCTTCGCAGAAGCGGGACAGGTGCATCATCGCCAGCGCGGCGCAGCCGCAGAACTCGATCGCGAAGTCGCGGTCGGACACGGCGTCGATCGAGTTCTCGCACACGCCCTCGAAGCCGAGCTCCTTCGCCACCATCAGCCGGTCGATCGGGAACGACGTGCCGGCCAGCGCCGCGGCGCCCAGCGGCAGGCGGTTCACGCGCTTGCGGCAATCGGCGAGCCGCTGCGCGTCGCGCGCGAGCATCTCGAAGTAGGCGAGCAGGTGGTGGCCGAACGTGACCGGCTGCGCCACCTGCAAGTGCGTGTAACCCGGCATGACCGTCTCCGCATGCTCCTCCGCCAGGTCGAGCAGGGCGCGCTGCAGGGCCTTGATGTGCCCGAGCGCCTGGTCGATCGCGGCGCGCAGGTAGAGGCGCACGTCGGTCGCCACCTGGTCGTTGCGCGAGCGCGCGGTGTGCAGCCGCTTGCCGGGCTCGCCGGCGATCTCGGTCAGGCGCCGCTCGATGTTGAAGTGCACGTCCTCGTGCGCAGCCGACCATTCGAAACGGCCGTCGCGGATCTCGCCGCGGACCTGCCCGAGGCCCTTCTCGATCGCCGCGAGATCGCTCTTGCCGATGATCCCCGTCGCGTGCAGCATCCGCGCGTGGGCAGCCGACGCCTCGACGTCGAATTCGGCGAGGCGCCGGTCGAAGGCGACCGATGCCGTGAAGCGCTGCGTGAGTTCGGTCGCGGGCTCGCTGAACCGTCCCGACCACGGCTGATTCTTGATCCTGTCGTTCGCGGACATGCGGCCTGCTAGAATTTGGCTAAATGAAACATCGTGTTAGGAGCGCGAAACGCGCATGGCGAGAAGTATAAATCAAAACGCTTACACCGGCGCCCTGCCGAACTTCCGCAATCTCGGCATCCTGCTGCGCATCCTGGTGATCGTCAACGTGGTCGCGTTCGCCGCGGCGGTCGTGAAGAGCGTGGACGCGCGCACGCTGTGGCAGCAGTTCATCGAGATCGCCGCCCTGGTCGAGCCGTTGCTGATCCTCTCCCTGCTCGTGCTGGCGGCGTTGAGCAACCTGCTCAGGCGCGCCCCGTACTGGCTGGGGGCGATCGCGGTGCTGGTGCTGGAACTTGCGCTCACGGCGGCGCTTTACGTCGCGGGGCAAACCCTGCTCGGCCCGGAACACGCGCCGCTCGAGCGCTACGCGATGCTGATCGTGCTGACGACCGCGGGCCTGCTCGTCTATTTCGAACTGCGGGGGCGGGCGTTGTCGCCGGCGCTCTCGGAGGCGCGGCTGCAGGCGCTGCAGGCGCGTATACGCCCTCACTTCCTGTACAACAGCATCAACGCGGTGCTGTCGCTCATCCGCCAGGAACCCAAGCGCGCCGAGGCCGCGCTCGAGGATCTCGCCGAGCTGTTTCGCGTCCTGATGGCCGACAACCGCGAGCTCACGCCCCTCGCGCGCGAGCTGGCGCTGTGCCGGCAGTACCTCGCCATCGAGCAAATCCGGCTCGGCGAGCGCCTGATCGTCGAGTGGGACACGGAGCGGATGCCGCCCGACGCGCTGGTGCCGCCGCTGGTGCTGCAGCCGCTGCTGGAGAACGCGGTGTACCATGGCATCGAGCCGCGCCTCGAGCCGGGCGTGATCAGCATCAGCATCCAGGCCGTGCGCGACGAGCTGCACGCGGTGCTGCGCAACCCGTACCGCGAGACGGGCGACCGTCACAGCGGCAACCGCATGGCGCTCGCCAACATCCGCGAGCGGCTGGCGCTGCATTTCGACGCCGAGGCCTCGCTCGTGACGAAGTCGGCCGAGGGCAGCTACGAGGTGCGCATCGTGATGCCCTACATCAAGGACCGTGAATCGTGAGTGACACCAGTCCGCTGCGGGTACTGATCGTGGACGATGAGGCGCCGGCGCGCTCCCGCATGCGCGACCTCCTCGGCGAATGCGCGGACGACGCCCCCCTCGTCGTCGTGGGCGAGGCGGCGAGCGGGCGGGCGGCGCTCGAAGCGCTCGCGCGTGAGCCCGCGGACGTGGTGCTGCTCGATATGCGCATGCCGGAGATGGACGGCATCGAGGTGGCCCAGCACCTGCAGCAGCTCGAGCGGCCGCCCGCGGTCGTGTTCGCCACCGCATTCGACGACAGCGCGATCCGCGCGTTCGAGGTGCATGCGGTGGACTACCTGTTGAAGCCGATCCGGCTCGAACGCCTCAAGGAAGCGCTTGCGCGCGCGCGCGCGGCGCCGGCGCGTCCCGCGGCGCTGAACGAGCTCGCGCAGGCGCCGCGCAAGCACTTGTGCGCGCAGGAGCGGGGCAGGATCCACCTGATCCCGATCGCGGACGTCGTCTACCTCAAGGCCGAGCTCAAGTACGTGTCGGTGCGCACGGCGGCCCGCGAGCACCTGATCGAGGAATCGCTCACCCGCCTCGAGCAGGAGTTCGGGGAGCGCTTCGTGCGCGTGCACCGCAATTGCCTGGTCGCGCGCGCCGCGGTGCGCGGCTTCGAGCGCGCCGAGGCGGGCGGCGAGGCGCGCTGGGAAATCCTGCTCATCGGGGTGGACGAGCGCATCGCCGTCAGCCGCCGCCAGCAGCACGTGGTGCGGGAATTCTCCCGCTGACCGAGGGATGAGGGCGGAGGGATGAGGGATGAGGGTCTGATTCGCCGGTCTTGGCGGCTTGGCGCCTTGGCGGCGCAGTTGTTGATTTGCATGGGAGTCGGGGCGGAGCCGTACCGGTTCGAGGACATCCGCCTCGGCGCGACGTTTCAGCGGCTCGCGCACGAACTCGACTTCCGCGACATTCACGCGGCGGTCGCCGAGCAGAAGGAGCGGCAGACCGCCAAGCCGGACCTGGGGCGGCGCGGCTACGGCTGCGCGCGGCGCGACGATCCGTACGCCGACATCGCCTGCGTGTCGCACGACGAGCGGGTCGGGGGCGCGGCAACGCGCGAGGTCCGGTTGCATTTCCTCGACGGGCTCCTGCAGCAGTTTTCCATCACCGCGGAGATCCGGCACTACGACGCGGTCATGCAGGCCCTGCGCGAGCGCCACGGCGCGCCGCTAGCCACCGAGCCGGCGCCCGCCGGCGGCTATTCATCCTCCAGCTGGCGCAACGCCGAATCGCGAATAGTCAGTTATGGCGGCAAGGACCTGGTATTCGTTTCGTTCGAGCTGGCCGGCTACCAGGACGCGGTCAAACGCAAGAGCAGCGGAGCGCGCGCCAACGAGTGCCGCTGAGCGCAGAATGGCGCGACGAGCGACGGGGAAGACGACGCCTCCGCCAATTACGGTATCCTCCAATGCCATGTCTGCAGCAGGCTCTCCGAGGCCAGTGCCTGAACGCATCGTGATCGCATCGCGCGAGAGCGCGCTCGCGCTGTGGCAGGCGCGTCACATTCAGGCGCAGCTCGCGGGGTTGTATCCCCGGATACGCATCGAAATTCTCGGCGTGACCACCGAGGGCGATCGCCGTCTCGACGCCTCGCTCGCGAAAATCGGCGGCAAGGGACTGTTCGTCAAGGAGCTCGAGGAAGCGCTGGCGAGCGGTCGCGCCGACATCGCGGTGCACTCGGTGAAGGACGTGCCGATGGTGCTCGCGCCGGGCCTCACCCTCGCCGCGATCGGCGCGCGCGAGGATCCGCGTGACGCGTTTGTGTCCAACCGTCACCCCGACCTCGCCGCGCTGCCGGCCGGGGCCCGGGTCGGCACGTCGAGCCTGCGCCGGGAATGCCAGTTGCGCGCCCGCCATCCGCGCCTGAGGGTCGAGCCATTGCGCGGCAACGTCCCCACGCGGCTGAAGAAGCTGGACGAAGGCCGCTTCGACGCGGTGCTGCTCGCCGCCGCGGGCCTGAAGCGCCTCGGGCTCGACGACCGCATCACCCGGCTGCTCACACCTTCGGAGAGCCTGCCGGCGCCCGGGCAGGGCGCTCTCGGCATCGAATGCCTGGAAGGCCGTGCCGATCTCGTCGAGCTGCTGGCGCCGCTCAACCATGACGCCACGGCGCGTTGCGTCGGCGCCGAGCGCGCCTTTTCGCGCGCGCTGTCGGGCAGCTGCAACGTGCCGCTTGGCGCGTACGCGGAACCGGAAGGCAGCCGCGTGCGGCTGCGCGGCTTCGTCGGCGCGCCCGACGGCTCGCGGCTGGTGAGCGGGGAGCTGGAGGGGCCGGGGGACGGTGCGGAGGCGCTCGGCACGGCGCTCGCGGATCAACTGAAGGCGCAGGGCGCCGCGGACATCCTGGCGCAGCTACAAACCTCCTCATGAGCGAAATGGCGACGAGCCGGCCGCTCGCCGGACGCAGGATCGTGGTGACGCGCCCGGTGCACCAGGCGCAGGCGCTGGCCCGGCTGATCGAGGCCGCGGGCGGGCGGCCGCTCCTGTTCCCGGCCATCGAGATCCGCGAGGTGGACGACCCGCGGCCGTTCCTCGATCTGGTCGACCGGCTCGACGCGTTCGACCTTGCCGTATTCATCAGTCCCAACGCCGTCAACCGCGCCATCCAGCCGATACTCGAGCGCCGCGCCCTGCCGCCGCGGCTGAAAGTGGCCGCAATCGGCGGCGCCAGCGTGAAAGCCCTCGCGGGTTATGGCGTAAGCGGCGTGATCGCGCCGCGGGAGCGCTACGACAGCGAGGCGCTGCTCGAGCTTCCCGAGCTGGCGCAGCCGGCCGGCATGCGGGTCGCCATTTTTCGCGGGCAGGGCGGGCGCGAGCTGCTGGGCGAGACCTTGAGCGCGCGTGGCGCGCAGGTGGAGTACGGCGAGTGCTATCGCCGCGGCAGGCCCGAACTCGATCCCGCGCCGTTGCTCGCGGCCTGGTCGAACGACGAACTCCATGCGGTCACCGTCACGAGCAGCGACGGCCTGCGCAACCTGTTCGAGATGGTTGGAGGGTCCGGCCGCGGGCATCTTCTGCGCACGCCGCTGTTCGCGCCGCACCCGCGAATCGCGGAGACCGCGCGCGGCCTGGCCTTCGAGAAGGTGATCGTGACCGGCCCCGGGGATGAAGGCCTGCTCGCCGGCTTGATCGCTTTTTTCAGCGCGCGCGCCGAGAAGCGCGGATGACTCGTGACGGGTGACTCGATTCCGGTAGTGCCGCATTGCTAGGGCACGTTCGCCCCCGCATACTATCGCCTCCGCACGGCATTGCATTTGCATGAGCGATTTTCCTCAGCCAGGGCCCCCGCCGGTGGTACCCGGTGACACCGCGTCCGGCGGCGGCTCGGGGCGCGAGTCGGCGTGGCGCAGGATCGGTCCCGCGGCGTGGATCGCCGCGTTCGCCGCGGCGCTCTTCGCGTGGCAGTGGTACGACACGCGCGGCGAGGTCAACGCGCTGCGGCAGGAGCTGGCCCGGAAGCTTGCGGACGCCGACACCCAGGGCAAGGAGAGCCGCATCGTCGCCGAGCAGGCGCGCGAGGCGGTCGCCGACGCCCAGGTCAAGCTCGGGGTGCTCGAGAGCCGGCTCGCCGAATCGCAGAACCAGCAGATCGCGCTCGAGGCGCTGTACCAGGAGCTCTCGCGCAATCGCGACGAATGGGCGTACGCGGAAGTCGAGCAGTCGCTGTTCATCGCCAGCCAGCAGCTCTCCCTCGCCGGCAACGTCAAGGGCGCGCTGATCGCGCTACAGGCCGCGGACGCGCGGCTGCAGCGCATGAACCGGCCGCAGCTGACGGCGCTGCGCAAGGCGATCAACCGCGATATCGAGCGGCTCAAGGCGGCGCCGCACGTGGACGCGGTGGCGATCAGCGCGCGGCTCGACAACCTGGCCGCGCAGGTGGACAAGCTGCCGCTCGCGATGGAGGTGCGGCCGCAGGCGGAAGCGCCCGCCCCCGCGCCGGGCGCGGAACAAGCCAGTGCCTGGGCGCGGTTCTGGCGCGACGCCTGGGCGGAGTTCAAGCAGCTGGTGCGCGTGCAGTCGATGGATAAGCCCGAGGTGCCGCTGCTCGCGCCGGAGCAGGCCTATTTCCTGCGCGAGAACCTGAAGCTGCGGCTGATCGGCGCGCGGCTCGCGCTGCTCTCGCGCGACACCTCGAGCTACAAGGCCGACCTGAGAGCCGCGCGCGACTGGCTCGCCCGCT
>Ga0156023_1038_pt1 | contig 37155 bp, 39 predicted proteins | sample RifCSPlowO2_02_FD_107677 | JGI IMG/M metagenome (GOLD analysis project Ga0156023, IMG submission 107677) | Betaproteobacteria bacterium RIFCSPLOWO2_02_FULL_67_26
AGAAAGAGCCGACCTTCGCGATCGGCATGGTCACCCGCGATGCAGGCGGGCAAATCCGCCTCGGCGACGAGGTTACTCCGGCTAGCCGCCGCCGACGACGTAGCCGGACGGCGCGCCAAGGACCGTAGTGCGCTCCATGTGCCGCAACTGGGTCTCGTCGAAATCGCCGAGCGCCTGGTGCATGACGCAGCGGTTGTCCCAGGCCAGGATATCGTTCTTCTTCCACTGGTGGCGGTAGACGAACTCCGGGCGCGTGGCGTGCCGCACCAGGGTGTCGATGAGCGGCCGGCTCTCGTCCTCCGTCATGCCGTCGAAGCGCTTGACCTTCTCGCCGATGTAGAGCGCCTTCCGGCCGGTCTCGGGGTGCACCCGCGCCACGGGCTGCGCGACCGGCGGATTGATGCGCTTCTGCTCGGCCATGCGCTCGATGCCCGTATTGTCGTTCGCAAGCTTGCGCGTGCCGGAGAGGTGGATGCCGTGGAGATTGGCGATCAGCTTCTTCATGCCCTCCGACAGCGCGTCGTGCGCCAGGGTCATGTTGGCGAACAGGGTGTCGCCGCCGACTTCGGGCACCGCGTAGCTCTTGAGCAGCGATCCGAGCGACGGCGCGGTGGTGAACGACATGTCGGAATGCCACTGGCGGCCGGTGTACTGGGTGTCGGAAGGGCTGCCGTCGGACTTGGGCTCGTTGGTGACCATCAGCAGCTCGGGATACTGCGGGTGCCGGTCGCGCGGCAAGGCCTCGTGCCGGTCGAGCTCGCCGAAGCGCCGGCTGAACTCGATGTGCTGCTCGCGCGTCACGTCCTGGTTGCGGAACAGCAGGATGCCGTGATCGAGAAACGCCTTGTAGATCTCGCCGAACTGCCGCTCGCCCATCGGCCAGGCGACGTCAATGTCGCAAACCTCCGCGCCGAGCGCGTAGGAGAGCTTGCGCAATCTCAGTGCCATCGGATCCCCCTTCGGTTGCGGCGGTAATCATAGCTCCACCGCGGCGGCGGCGATAGGACGGGGCGTTTGACCCGTCCCGCCGGGTGAGCTAACTTCACGAAGAGCGGTTTCCGGTCCCGGACCCATAATCAGGAGGCAACATGCTACGCACATGGCTGCAGGTCGCGGCGCTGGTCGCGGCCGCGGGAATTCCCGCATTCGCGCCGGCGCAGAACTATCCCACCAAGCCGATCCGCTTCCTGGTGCCGTTCGGCCCCGGGGGCGTGGGAGATATCACGGCGCGCGTGGCCGCCCAGAAGATGAGCGCTTCGCTCGGGCAGCAGGTGATCATCGACAACCGTCCGGGCGCCGGCGGGATCGTCGCCTCCCAGCTGGCGGCAAAGGCCGAGCCGGACGGCTACACCATGCTGCTGCTCAACAACGCGCACGCGATCAGCATGGCGCTGTTCAAGTCGCTCCCCTACAACACGCTCGGGGACTTCGCGCCCGTGTCGTCCCTGGGCACTTTCAGCCTCGTGCTGATGGTGAACCCGGATTCGCCGATCAAGTCGGTGAAGGACCTGATCGCCTCCGCGAAGGCAAACCCGGGCAAGCTCAACGTCGGCACCATCCAGATCGGGGCGACCCAGCACCTCTCCACGGAACTGTTCAAGTCCATGGCGGGCGTGAACTGGGTGCACGTTCCCTACACCAACACCGGACTGGTGCTGGGCGGGCTGCGCGGCAGCAGCATCCAGGTGGCGTTCGAGTTCATCGCGCCCGTCTTGGGCATGATCAAGGCCGGACAGTTCAGGGCGCTCGCGGTCACCACGCGCACCCGCTTCTCCGGCCTGCCGGATGTCCCGACGGTGCAGGAGGCCGGCGTGCCCGGGTTCGAAGTCACGTCCTGGAACGGCATCGGAGTACCGGCGAAGACGCCAAAGGCGATCATCAACCGGCTCAACCGGGCGGTGGCCGAGGCGCAGGCGGATCCGGACCTCAAGCAACGCTTCCAGCAGATGGCCGTGGACACCTTCCCCAACACGCCCGAGGGCTACCGCAAGCACATCGCCGCGGAAATCGCCAAGTGGACGAAAGTGATCGAGACGGCCAAGATCCCCAAGCAGTAAGCGGCGGTCATCCTTTGAGCTTGTCTCCCGCCTCAGCGATGCCGTTCAGGTAGTGTTCCCACACGCGGAGGTTTTTCTCGCACGCGGCGACCACCGCGTCCTCCATGTGAAGCTTCTTCGCGAAGAGCTCCACCGCCTGCCAGCCGGCGTTGCTGTGCTCGATGTCGGCCTGCTCGTGCAGCTCGAAGAAATCGAGGTCCGCGTCCGGCAGCTTGAAAAGCTTCCCCCAGCGATGGCGCTCGAGTCCGAACCAGCCGGCCTTCCGGAACAGGCCCGTGCCGTATCCGGGAATGTTGGCGCGCTCGGCGCAGGTGTTGGCGACGATGCCTTCCAGCCAGTGCTTGCTCGCCATCAAGCCGTCCCACGCCGCCCAGCAAAGCTGCGTCGAAGGCAGCGGCTGTGCCTGCTGGATCGCCGCGCGCTTCATCCCGATGCGCACGCCGAGATCTTCCAGGATCTGCCAGTGCGGGCGGCCGCCGCCGTGGGCGTGGTCCGCGATGACTTCCTCGCTGCACGCCTGAATGATGCGGATGCGCGTGTCCCAGTCGGTGCAGTTGGCCGCGACCTTGAGCTTCAGCACCGAGTTGCGCTGCCGCGTGTTCAGGCGGTGCTGCATCACGAACATCCTCGCCCGCCCGCGGGTCATCGGCTCGTGAAAGTACCGGCAGCGCGCGACGAAGTCGTTCACCACCCGGTCCATGCGCCTGACGACGCTGCTCTTCTTCGCTGCCATATGCTTATCCGTTTCTCGTTATTCGCCTCCCGCCTCACGCTGCCTTGGCCGCGCTGTCGAGCCGCCGCGCAAAGGCGAGGATCTGCTCGAGCGTGTTGCGCCCGTTCTGGTGCGGCGGCAGCACGTCCCACAGCTCGGCCTGCGGCATCAGCTCCTTCAGCGCCCACGACGCTGAATGGGCGTGCGACGCGTCATTGCCCGACTGGATGAATGCCGGGATCTGGATTTTCTGGAGCTCCGCGCCGCTCGCGCCCGAGGGCATCGTATCGTTCCAGAGCGTGTCGCGGCTGCGCGCGCAGACATCGAGGTACCGGTCCACGTCCTGCTCGACGAACTGCGCGGCGAATTCGGGGTAGAGCGCGCACGGCGAGCCCCACGGCCCGATCTCGGGGTCCATCCAGAAGTTCTCGCCCTGCGGCGCGCGCCTCACCACCGCGGCGAGGCCGTGCTCGCGCACGAAATCCGCGTGGCGCTTGAAGAAGGTGTGGCCCTTCATCATCCAGCGGTAGCCGCCCACCGGCCAGTGCAGGTACAGCCCCCTGCAAGCCGAGGGGTGCCGCACCGCGAACGCCAGCGCGAGCGCGGCGCCCATGCAGCTGCCGAGCACGATCGCCTGCTTCGCGCCGGCGAGATCGAGCAGCGCCTTCGCCTCGAGCACGTAGAGGTCCCACGTCAGGTGCTCGACGCGCCCGCCCGACCGCCCCGCCTCGCGGCGGTCGTAGGCGATGGTCGTGAAATGGCGCGAGAGCGTCGCGAGCGCGTCCATCTCCTTCCACTCGCGGTTGCCGTCGGCAGCGGTCCAGCGCGACATGACCGAGCGGAAGCCGCCCGGCGCGAACATGAGGAGCGGCGGCCCCGAGCCCTGTATCCGGTAGTTGACCTGGATGCCGTTGAGGGTCGCGAATGGCATGTCCCGCCCTTTCCAAAAGCCTGGAACGCAACCGGAGAATAGACAGGATTGACGGGATAGACAAGATTCCCGTCTCTCGTATTGATGCCGTGCCGCGCCGGGACTAAGATGAGCCACTGATTTCCGCTTCCATCATTCAGGCGAGGCCGCCGGGAGGTTGCCCATGGCAGTGAGGAAGAAGGCGAAGGTCAAGCGCAAGAAGACGCCGGCCAGGCGGCCGGGGGGGCGCAAGACGGTCAAGGCCGGGAAAAAGCCCGCCAGGAAGGCGCCGGTCCGGCGCGCATCACCGAAAGCGGTGAAGCCGGCAACGAAGCCGGAAGGGCCGCTTGCGAAGCCCGCTCCGCCGGGCGAGCGCGTGGGCATCGTGACCCATTACTTCAGCCATCTCTTGGTCGCGGTGATCAAGCTGGACCCGGGCGCGCTGTTGCGCGTCGGCGACACGATCCACATCCAGGGGCATACGTCCGACTTCAAGCAGCGGGTCGAGTCCCTGCAAGTCGATCACGCGCCCGTCACCGAGGTCGGGCCGCGGGATGACTTCGGCATCAAGGTGCGCGAGCACGCGCGGGAGAACGACGTCGTCTACCTTGTCCGATGAGGCGGGACGCGATCCCATCAACTCACCGTTCACGGCTCACCATTCACGCCATTCAAAGGTTGAGCGCATCCTTGAGCCACGCCGCCACGATCCCGGCAACGTGATCTTCCCGGCCGTTGTAGAAGTGGTCGCAGCCGGGAACGATCTCGACCCGGCACGGCCCGCCCGCCGCGCGCTGGAATTCCTCGGCGGGATAGCGATCCGCGTCTTCCTGGTCGCCGCGGATGCAGAGCACCGGGCACGTGATCTTCGGCGCAAGCGCGATCGTATCCGGCACGGTGCCGACGCGGTCGAGAAAGCTCTCGGCGCTGATCACCCACCACCAGCCCGGCATGAACAGGAGTTCCCGGCCGCGGCCGGCATCGACCAGCTTGCGCGCCTGGGCGGTGAGCTCCGCCTCCCGCTCGCCGGCGAACAGGCGTTCCCGGCCGCCCGACACCGTCCGCGCGCCGCCGCGGCCGGCGGACAGGAGCACCAGCGCCGGGGTTTGCGGGTGCTCGACAACGTGTTGCGTGCCGAGCATGCCGCCGTTGCTGTGCCCGATCACGACCGGGGCGGGATAGCCGCGCGCCGCGAGCCATGCCGCCGCCGCGCGGTTGTCGGCGACCGCGTCGCGCGTGAACTGGAACGCGCCCCCCTCCGCCTGCCGGCTGTTGCGAGTGCTGAGGATATCGTGGCCGCGGCGATTGAAGGCGAGGCACGCGAGGCCGAGGCGGGTCAGCACCGGCGGCAGGAAGCGCGGCGCCCCGACGTAGAAGTTCATCGTGTTGCCGTGGAACAGCAGCACCGCGCCCGCGGCCTTCCCGCCGTCGGGCTCGTGAAACGCGCCCTCGAGGGAGATCGTGTCGGTGGAGATCGAGACGAGCTGCGTGCGCATATTAGAGATTTTTCCGTATGATATACGCTACAAATAACAGGAGGAGGAGCCCATGAAGACCAAGAGCACCACGCAATTGCTGTGCGCCGCGCTGGTTATGGCTGCAGCCGGAACCGCTTTGTCGCAGGGCTATCCCAGCAGGCCGGTGCGCGTGATCGTGCCTTCCGCGCCGGGCGGCGGAACGGACATTTTGACGCGGCGCATCACGCCCGCCTTCTCCAGGCAGCTCGGTCAACAAGTGATCGTGGACAATCGGGGAGGAGCAGCCACGATCATCGGCAGTGACATCGCCGCCCACGCCGCGCCCGACGGGTACACCCTGCTGATGGGGCTATCGACGCTCACCATTCTGCCGTCAATCCGCAAGGCGCTGCCGTACGACGCCCTGAAGGACCTCGCGCCCATCACCCAGGCCGTCGCGGCGCCCAACATTCTCGTCGTGCACCCGTCATTGCCGGTAAAGACGGTGAAGGAGCTGATCGCGATTGCGCGCAAGCGCCCGGGGGAGCTCAATTACGCCTCGGCCGGCATCGGCAGCAATCCTCATCTTTCGACGGCGCTGTTCCTCAATATGACGGGCCTCAAGATGGTTCACATCACTTACAAGGGGCTGGGGCCGGCGCTGGTCGATGTCATCTCCGGGCAGGTCGTCGTGATGTTCGGGACCATGCTCTCCTCGCTGCCTCACGTGAAGAGCGGGCGTCTGCGCGGGCTCGCGACCACCGGGCTCAAGCGCTCGAGCGCGCTGCCCGATCTCCCGACGCTCGATCAAGCTGGAGTCAAGGGCTACGAAGTCACGCAGTGGTACGGACTGCTCGCCCCCGCCGGGGTGCCGGCGTCGGCCATCGCTGTTCTGAACAAGGCGATGGTTGCCGCACTGCTTTCAGAGAAGCAAAAGTTCGCGGTCGACGGCGTCGAGACGGTCGGGAACACGCCCGAGGAGTTCCGGGGCGTACTGCAGGCGGAAATGGTCAAGTGGGCCAAGGTCGCGCAGGCCGCGGGCATCAAGCCGCAATGAGTCGTGAATCGGCGAAATCCGGGGCAACACCAGGAGGAAGACTTCCATGAAACTCAGCAGAACTGCTGGCCTGATCTGCGCCGCGCTCGCGGCGGCGGCCGGGGCCGTCCCGTCGACAAGCTCAGGACAGGCTTATCCCGTGAAGCCGGTGCGGGTGGTGGTGCCGTCGTCGGCCGGCGGCGGGACCGACATCGTCGCGCGCATCATCATGCCCGAGCTCGCGAAGCGCCTGGGCCAGCAGGTGGTCATCGACAACCGCCCCGGCGCCGGCACCATGATCGGCATCGAGGCCGCCGCGAAATCGCCCGCCGACGGCTACACGCTCCTGATGGGGCTGTCGACGCTGGCGATCAACTCGGCGCTCAAGAACAACGTGCCGTACGACCCGGTGCGCGACTTCGCGCCGATCACGGTGGCGGTCACGTCGGCCAGCATCCTGGTCGTGCATCCCTCGGTCCCGGTGAAGACGCTCAAGGAGCTGATCGCCTTCGCGCGCGCCCGGCCCGGGCAGTTGAACTACGCGTCGGCCGGCGCCGGCACCTATCCGCACATGACCTACGAGCTGTTTCTCTCCATGGCCGGGCTCAAGATGGTGCACATCCCGTACAAGGGGACGGCGCCGGCGATGATCGACATGATCGCCGGGCAGGTCGCCACCATGGCGGCCACCGTATTGACCGGACTTCCCCACATCCGGACCGGCCGCCTGCGCCCGCTCGGCATCACCAGCGCGAAGCGCAACGCCATCGTCCCCGATATCCCGACCGTCGCGGAGGGCGGGCTACCCGGCTACGAATCGGTGCAGTGGTACGCCGTGCTGGCGCCCGCGAAGACGCCCAGGGACATCATCGCCAGGCTGCACGCGGATTTGGTCCAGATCCTGCACTCGCCGGGAATCAAGAAGCGCTTCGCCGCCGACGCCGCCGAGACGGTCGGCAACACGCCGGAGGCGTTCGCGCGCCACCTCCGCAGCGAGCTCGACAAGTGGGCAAAAGTGGCGCGGGATGCCGGTATCGAGAAGCAATGAAGTTCAGCGGGCGCGCTTCGCCATTTCCTTCAAGACCCGGTCGGTGATGTCGACGCTGGGCCGGACGAACGCGGCTTCCTGCAGGATGAGGTCGAACTTGCCCGCCTCGGCCACGGCCTTGATCGCGGCCTGGGCCTCCCCGATGAACCGGACGGCCAGTTCCCTTCTTCGCAACTCGTACTCGTCCTTGAGGGCGCCGAGCATCTGGTCCGACTTCCGCATCATGCCGGAAATCTCCCGCCCCAGCGCCTGCTGCTCGGATTGCGGCATCTTTTGCCCCTCTCTCTCGAGCCGGGCCCGGGCCGCGGAGATCTTCTTCTGGAACTCCTCGATCTGCCGGTTGCGCGGCTCGAATTCCGCCGTCAGCGCCTCGGACGCGCGCTTGGCGGTCGCGGACTGGCTTTCGAGACGGGCCAGGTTTACGACCCCGACTTTCACGCTCTGCGCGGCGGCGCCCGCCGTTAACAGCGTCAGTGCAGCCGTCAGCACCACGAAAAAAGCTTTCATCGGTAGCACCTTCCCTTCAGGCCCGGTCAACCATCACAGCACGTCAGTGCAAATCTAGCGCGTGGCGCTTCAACGCGGACAGCGGCGCGAACTTGAGGACTCGCTCGTGCGTCGCTTCGAGCACGACGCTGGGCGCCTTGCCGGCCTCCCACGCCTCGATCCAGCGCAGCACGTGCAGGCACCAGCGGTTGCCGGGCTGGAGCCCGCGGAAGCGCATCTCGGGACGCGGCGTGCCGAGATCGTTGCCGCGCTCGCGCGAGAACGCGAGAAAGTCCGCCGTGACCCTCACGCACACCAGGTGCGCCACGCCCTCCTCGCCGCGCGTCGCGCAGCATCCGTCCCGGAAATAGCCGGTAACCGGATCGAAACTGCAGGCCCGCAGCGGACCGCCGAGGACATTCTTCTCCTTGGAGGCTTCTTCGCTCATATGCGGAAGCCTCGACTCATCCTTCAAGCAGGCCCTGGGCTTGCGCTTTGAGCAGGTAGAAGGTCCAGATCTTGGCGACGACCTTGGGATTCCACACCTGCCGCCGCGCCTCCTCCAGCTCGCCTCGTTCCATCGCCCGCGGCGTTCCGATCATGGCGGCGCGGTACTGGCGCACCGCGTTGTCCTCCAGCAGCACGGAGGCGACGAAGGCTTCCTCCACGCTGCCCCCGACGATCACCGCGCCGTGTCCCTGAAGGATGACGGCGAGGCTGTTTCCCAGCGCGCGGGCCACGCCATCACCCTGTTCCGGGCGCTGTATCAGCGTCCCGTCGGCGCAAACCGGCACCGACTCCCCGAAGGGGGACCCCATCACGCCAATGGGCAATATCGGCTTGCCCACGACGCTGAACAGCGTCGCGGTGGGAAGATGGAGGTGGAACACCGCCATGGCGTCGGGTCGGGCGCGGAATACGCCGGTGAAGATCGGCGTTTCGCTGGGCGGGTTGTTCTCCCCCTCCACCTTGCGGCCTTCCGGGTCCACTACAACGAGATCGTCGGCCGCCATGATGCCCGGATGGCGCCCCGGCGTGCCGCGCATCTCGCGCGGGTTGAGCAGCAGGTTTCCGGTCTCGGGAATGCGCGCGCCGGCCAGCCCCGCGTGATCCATCAGCCCTTCCATGTACAGCAGCCGGCACGCGGTGGCGAGTTTTTCGCGAAGCTCCTTCGATCCCTGCATCCCGCCTCGCACCCCAGTCCAGGCCGTGAATTGCCGAATGTTAACCGATACGCGGCGACGGCGCAGAACGGAATCGGATATGCTTCGAGACTCGCCAGCCATTCACAGGGAGAATCCGCAACATGACGACCAACGAACTCGCGGGCAAGGTGGCGCTCGTCACCGGCGCTTCGCGCAACATCGGGCGTTCCATCGCGCTTGCCCTCGCGGCGGCCGGCGCCGCAGTGGCGGTCAACGCCCGCACATCGAAGGAGGACGCCGGGAAGGTCGCGCAGGAAATCCGCGCAGCGGGCGGCCAGGCTGAGGCGTACCTGGCCGACATCGTCGATCCCAAGGCGGTCAACGCGATGGTCGACGGCGTGGTGAAGCGCTTTGGCCGCCTGGACGCCCTGGTGCTCAACGCCTCGGTGCGCAAGGAAACGCCGTTCGCCGACATGAGCTTCGACGAGTGGAAGAGCCTCACGTCGGTGACGCTCGACGGCTCGTTCCATTGCGTCAAGGCGTGCCTGCCGCATCTCATCAAGGCCGGCGGCGGCGCGATCGTCACCCTCGGCGGCATGACGGCGCTCTCCGGCGCGAAGCGGCGGGTGCATGGGTCGGTCGGGAAGTTCGGGCTCTACGGGATGACGCGCGCGCTCGCGAAGGAGCTGGGAGAGCACCAGATACGCGTGAACTGCGTCTCCCCCGGCCAGATGAACACGGCGCGCGCGTCCGACCGCTCGGCGCGTCCGGACGTGTCCAACGTGCCGCTCGGGCGCCGCGTCGAGCCCGGGGAAATCGCCGACGCGGTTCGGTTCCTGTGCGGCCCCGGCTCCAGGATGATCAGCGGCCAGCTGATATACGTGGACGGCGGCCAGCAGCAGTTCTAGAGGCAGGGAAGCCTATAATTTCCGGAACCTGGCCGGCGCCAGCGCTTTCAAGGAGGGCAAATGAAAATATCGCGTGTCGAGTCGCTGGTCTACGGCGTCAAGGACGTGGACGCCGGCATCCGCTATTTCGAGGACTGGGGGCTCCCCTGCATCGAGCGCGGGGCGCGCGGCGCCGAGTTCAGGATGCCGTCGGGACAGTCCATCCTCGTGCGTTCGGCGGCGGACCCCGCGTTGCCCGCGAGCGCCGAGAGCGGCTCGACGCTGCGCGAGGCGATCTGGGGCGTGGACGATGCGGCGTCGCTCGAGGCGATCGGAGCGGAGCTCGGCCGGGATCGCGAGGTCGGGCGCGACGCCCAGGGCGGGCTGCATGCGCGCGACGAGACCGGCTTTGCCATCGGTTTCCGGATGGCCGCGCCGGCGGCCCCGCGGGCTCCCGCGGCATCCTCGCGCATGAACCGCCCGTTCGACCCGGAACGCAGGGCGCGGCCGCGCAAGGTCGGGCATATCGTCTTCTCCATCGCCCGCGGCGACCTCGAGAAAGCCACCGCGTTCTACTTGCAGCGGCTGAAGTTCCGCCTCAGCGACGGCACGCCCGGCGGCAATTTCCTGCGCTGCGCGGGGACCCACGACCACCACAGCCTGTTCCTGCTCTCCCGGCCGGACCGCCGCGCGTTCGATCACGTCGCGTTCGAGGTCCGCGACATCGACGAGATCATCCTCGGCGGCAAGTTCATGATGGGCCGCGGCTGGAAACCCAACACGTCGGTCGGGCGGCACATCCTGGGATCGAACCTGTTCTGGTACTTCGACAATCCCTGCGGCGGCCGGACCGAGTACTACGCCGACATGGACCAGATGGACGACGACTGGAAACCGCGCATCTGGGAGAAGCACCCCGGCTACGCGATGTGGATCATGGACAAGGACGAGCTGCCGGGGCTCACCCACATCTGAGGGCCAGGAGCGTGAGTCGTGGGTAGCGAACGGGCCTCGCCCGTTCATTCAGCTCTGGCGCCGGCGTCGCGGATCACCTTCGCCCACTTTACGGTGTCCGCCTTTATCCTCGCCGCCATCTGCGCGGGCGTGGTCGGGATCACCTCGTAGCCCTGCGCCGCCAGCCGCTCGCGGTTCCCGGCCTGTCCCAGCACGCCGGCCAGTCCCTCGTGGAGCCGCGCGATGACCGGTCGCGGGGTGCGCGCGGGAACGACGATGCCGAACCAGCTCTCGTAGCCGAACCCGGGCACGCCCGCTTCGGCGATCGTGGGGAGCTCCGGCGCGAGCGCGGAGCGTTTCGGATTAGCCACCGCGAGCACCCGCGCCCTGCCCGATTTCGCGAGCGGCAGGCCCGTTGTCATGCCGATCAGCATCAGCTGCACATCTCCCGCGAGCATGGCATTCACCGACAGCGCGCTGCCCTTGAACGGCACGTGGACGATATTCACCGCTGAAATGGTCTTCAGGAGTTCCATGCCGAGATGGAAGGCGCTGCCGCCTCCCGAGGAGGCGTAGTTGAGCCGTCCCGGCTGCGCCCGGGCGAGCGCGATCAGCTCCCGCACCGATTTCGCCGGGAGCGCCGGATGGACCAGCAGGATGTGCGGGGTCATGACGGTCACCGACACCGGCGCGAAATCGCGCAGCGTCTCGTACGGCGCCCTGGGAAAAAGCGTCGGGTTCACCGCGAACGTGGAGTTGGTGCCGGCGAGCAGCGTGTGGCCGTCGGCGGGCGCCTTGGCCACGATCTCCGCGGCGATCATGCCGGAGGCGCCGGGACGGTTGTCGATCACCACCGCCTGGCCAAACCGCTCCGAGAGCTTCTGGCCGATGATGCGCGACTGAATGTCGTTGGCGCCGCCGGGCGGCGAGGTGACGACGAGGCGCAGCGGCCGCTCGGGATACGGCTGCGCCAGGACGGTTGCGCCCGCAACCGCGAGGCAGAAGGCGGAAGCCGGCAGGCAGAAGGAAAAGTCTTTCGCCACTCGTCACCCCTGTCTCGTCACTGTCATTTGATGGCCATGGGATTGATCGGCGACCCCACCGCGCCGGTGATCGGCAGCGGCGGGCCGCAGAACAGGAAATCATAAACCTTGTCGGCGGCGCAGTCGTCCGCGAGGTCCTTGAGGTAGAAGATCTCGCCCATGGTGATCCCGACCATCGGGATGATGATCCAGTGCCACGGCTGGAACGCTTCCGTGCTTTCGTTCGGCCGCACCTCGCAGCCCCAGGTGTCGAAGCAGATCGCGGCGATCTCCTTCCCGTGGATCCACTCGCAGGTCTCGAAGCGCAGGCCCGGCGCATCCCCCGCCGCGTAGGCGCCCCAGTCGCCCTGCGCAAGGCAGTGCTCCATCTGGCCGGTGCGCACGATCACGAAATCGCCGCGCCGCACCTCCACGCCCTGGGCCCTGGCGCAGGCGTCGAGCTCGGCGTTGCCGATCCCGAAGCCGTCCTCGAGGTAGTCGCCGCCGAGATGGCGCGGGATATCGAGCAGCACGCCGCGCCCGACCATGCGGTCGCGCGTCTTGTGGATGCCGTTCTTCTTCGCGCCCGTGGAATCCACCAGCCGCGCGTCGTAGCCGTTCCACATCCTGTCCTGGTAGAAGATGTGGCCCAGCGCGTCCCACTGCGTGCCGCATTGCAGCGGCATCGACACCATGTCGTCCGCGTAGCGGATCTTGCCTGCGTCCTGCGTCCCGGCCACCGCGTCGGTCCCGGTCGCGAGCATGGTGTGGATGGGATTGAAGCGCCCGCCCCAGCCCGTCCTCTGCGGGCCGCTGGAATTGAAGTCGAGCCCGAGCGCGTACGACTTGCCCTTCTTCACCAGGGCCGCCGCCTTCCTGATGTCCTCCGGCGTCACGAAATTGAGCGTGCCCAGCTGGTCGTCGGGCCCCCACCGGCCCCAGTTCTTGACGCGCGCGGCCATCTGCTCGAGCGTCTGCAGCGTGACGTCCTGCTTGAGCGGCCGCTTCGGCACCCCCTTCATCGGCAGCGTCGGCTTGCCCATGCTTTGCCCTCCTCCCTTCGTAAGCGTATTACAACACGGATCACCGGTCACGCCTTCCGGCGCTCAGCGTACGTTCTGGAGCAGCAACAGCAGGCCGCCGAGCAGGGCCACCCCGTTGAGCAGCAACAGGCGCAGGGTATTGCGCCGCGCCGGGTCGGTCGCGTTCCAGAAGCGGTGAAAGAGGCCGTTGGCGACGACCGTGAATACGATCAGGACCAGGACGCCGATGTCGGCGTGCCAGCCCGTCAGCAGCAGCGCGCAGCCGGTGAATTGCAGCGTCATCCCGAACCAGAACGCGGCGGCGGGCAGCGGCACGCCGAACCCCGCCAGGGCCTCGATGTGGTCCCGGATCCGCTGCTGCGTCAGGTTGCAAAGCCCCGCAACCACGAAAAACCCGCCGATCAACAGCCGGCCGGCGGTGTCGAGCCAGAATGCGTCAGCGTAGTTCATCCGTAGTTCATCTTAGGGTCCGGGGAATCGTGACTGATATGCTACGCTGGCGCAACAAAGACGATAAGGAGGATGTCATGCCGTTCGCGCGTTGCCTTGCCCTGCTGCTTTGCCTCGTGTGCTGCGCCGCGGTGGCCCAGCCCTACCCGTCGCGCCCGATCCGGATGATCGTGCCGCAGGCGCCCGGCAGCGCGTCCGACACGATCGCGCGCATCGTCGCCGCCGAGCTCTCCGGGGAACTCGGCCAGCAGGTCGTGGTGGACAACCGCCCGGGCGGCGCGTTGACCATCGGCATGGAGCTGATCTCGAAAGCCACGCCCGACGGCTATACCATCGGCTACGCGCCAGTCGGCGCGCTCGCGATCAGCCCCAACCTGGTCAAGCATCTCTCGTACAACGTGCTGAAGGATTTCCAGCCGCTCGCGCAGATCGCGTCCAACCAGATGCTGCTCGCGGCATCGCCTTCCCTGCCGCAGAAGTCGGTGCGGGAGGTGGTGGATTACGCGAAGCAGAACCCCGGCAGGCTGCTCAATGCTTCCTCGGGCAACGGCACGCCGGGGCAGGTGGGCATGGAGCTGTTCAAGCTGTTGACCGGCACGAAGATCGTCCACGTGCCGTACAAGGGCGGCGCGGCGGCCATCGCCGACCTGATCTCGGGACAGGTGCACCTGATGATGGAGAGCCTGAACTCCGCGACGCCGCACGCCCGCGCGGGCCGGATCCGGGCGCTCGGCGTGAGCGGGCCGAAGCGCTCGCCCGCGCTGCCCGAGGTGCCGACGATCGCCGAGGCGGGCGTGCCGGGCTACGAGGCGACCACCTGGAACGGCATGGTCGCGCCGCCCCGCGTGCCGAAAGCCCTCGTCGCGAGATTGAACGCGGAGATCAACGACGCCCTCCGGTCGCCGACGCTCAGGAAACGCTTCGCCGCGCTCGGCGCCGAACCGGTGGGCGGCACGCCGGAGGCGTTCGGCACGCTCATCCGCAACGAGCACGCGAAATGGGGCGACGTGATCCGGCGCTCCGGCGCGAGAATCGACTAGGCAACGCTCACGACGACTTTGCCGAGCTGCGCGTTGCTCTCGACGTAGGCCTTGGCGGCCGCCAGCTCGGCGAACGGGAACACCCTGTCGATCACGGGCGTGATCCTGCCTTCCGCGAAGCCCGGCAGCAGGTCGCGGGCGAATCCGCGCATCGCCTCGGCCCGCTGCGGCGCGGTCATCAGCGCGTTCGATACGCCGAAAATCTGCAGGCGCTTGCCGTGCACCGTCTCGAGGTCGATCTCGGCGTGGTGCCGGTCGTCCACGTAACCGATGATCGCGATCCGGCCCTGGTTGGCGGCCGAGCGCACCAGGTCGGGAAACGCGCTGCCGCCGATGAGATTCAACGCGACGTCGGCGCCCTTGCCGCCGGTCGCCGCGAGCACCTGGTCGGCGAAGCCGCCGCCGGACGCGACGATGCCGACATCGAGGCCGCTCGCCTTCAGTTTCTCCAGCTTCGCCGCCGAGCGCGAGATCCCGATGACCTTCGCGCCGAGGTATTTGCCGGCCTGCACGGCGATGACGCCCACTCCCGACGCCGCGCCCGCGACGAGCAGTGTCTCGCCCGCCTTGAGCTTCCCGTACTGGCAGATGGCCTCGTAGGCCGTCACCGACACGATCGGCACCGCCGCCGCCTGCTCCCAGCTGAGCCGTTCCGGCTTCGCCGCCGCCTGCGCGGCGCCCATCACGACGTACTCGGCGAAGGAGCCGCGAGCGCGCCCCAGGATCGCGTCGCCGGGCTTGAACGCGGTGACGCCTTCCCCCACGGCTTCCACCTCGCCCGCGCAGTCCCCGCCCGCGGGATGCGGCTCGTGCACCTGGTGCAGGCTGATGCTGGCGAGAATCTCCCCGCGGTTGAGCGACGCGGCGCGCACGCGCACGAGCATCTCGCCCGCCCTGGGTTGCGGCTTGGCCACTTCGCGCGGCTCGAACGCGGTCTTGCCGTTGACGGAGGTGATGTAGTAGCTCTTCATATATTCCGTCCTCGTTGGTCGTCAGTTGTTGCTACTTGATGCGAAAGTCCGCGACGGAACGGGCGTAGCGCCCGTCGCGCAGCTTGAGCGCCCGCGTCACCGCCCTGGTGGCGCCGAAGGTCCAGATGACCGCCGAGTGCTTGCCCGCGCCGCCGATCACGGCGATCAGGATGTCTTCGGGCCTCTGCACCATGTACACCGGCGCGTCCATGCCGGCGGCGGCGTACTTCTCCTTCCACGTAACGCGCACGCGGCGCTCGATATTCTCATTCGAGAAGCGCCCGAGCGGCAGGTGCGCGTGCTCCTGCAGGAAGCGCTTCGCGGCGGCCTTGCTGTAGCCGCCTCCCGCCACCGTTTTCGCGTGCTCGGGCCCCATCACGACCAGCGGCTGTGACTCGTAATACACGTCGTTCGCGCCGGTGGACAGCATGGTGCCGGCGATGGTGGTGAGGATGCCCTCGGCGGTGATGCTTTCGTGATCGTTCACGTTGTGCGGGCATTCCGCGCCGATCACGGTCACGGCGCTCGCCTCTTTCGGCAGTCCGCGCTCGACGTGCAGCGGCTCCCACGGGCTCGCCGCCTCGTTCTCGGCGGCGAGGTAGGAATACTTCGACGGCGCGCCGAAGGTGGACATGTCTCCGAGGGTGGGGATCGCGCCGCCGATATTGACCAGCGCCAGCCGGATCGCGCGCCCGATCGTGGCGTTAGCCTGCCAGCCGGGGCCGAACGCATTGTGGCCGGAGTTGATGGCGAGCTCCTGCGCCACCGGGCCGTTGACGATCACGAGCGGCGCGCACAGGTGCGTCGTCGCCTGCACGCCGTAGAGATTGAACGGCTCCTCGCACATCGCCTCGATCGCAGCCACGAGCACGGGAAAGTACTCGGGCCGGCAGCCCGCCATCACGGCGTTGGCGGCGAGCCGCAGCGGCGTCGCCTCGCCCCAGCGCGGCGCCACCTTCGCCACCGGCTCGTTCCACGGCCGGTCGCACCAGGCGAGCATGTTCTCGACGCGCCGCGCGGTCGGCGGCACGATCGGCAGCCCGTCGCTCCAGCCGCGGTCGCGCATCAAAGCGTTCACTGCGTCGAAATCGTCGTCGCACTCGAGGCTCGCGCCCGGCGCCTCAAGCAGATCGGCGAGGTTCGTCATTTTGAAAGCCCCCTGATGAGCTCGAGCACCTGCGGGATCGCGTGCGCGGCCCGCCCCTCGACCTGCTCCAGGGACAGCCCGCCGAGCGGGTGCGGGATCAGCAGCAGCGGCAGGTCCGGCACGCCGAGCACGCGCGCCTGCGTCTTCCCCAGCTTGAGGAAAGGCTCGGAGACGATCACGGCGGTGACGAGGCCGCGCTTCCGGAGCTCACACATGTCGTGGACACTCCACGACGTGCACGACCCTCAATCGGCCATCGCGCTGATGACGAAGTCCGCTTCCCCGGTGAGCTGATCGAGCACCGCGGCCGGCGCCGGCAGGCTGACGCTGCCCTTGCGCGTCATCACGACCGACGCGACCGGCCACGCGGCCGTCACGCCCTCGACGATGAACCGGAGCAGGTGATCGGCGTTGCCCTTGCTGTTGTCGAGTATGCCGAAACGCAGGCCGGCCTTTCCGGCCTCGCGCCTCCCCGGGGTGACCGCCGCCCCGGGCACCGGCGCCTCCGGCACGACCAGTAGTACCTTGCTCATTGCTTCTCCTTCAGCGATGCGTGCACGACGGATCGAATCCTAACATCCTAGAACGCGGACTTGGCCGGGATCACGATCTGCGTCTGGGTCACGATGGCCGCCACGCTGCGGTCCGGGTTGCGGATCGTCGTCTGCCACACCATGGTGGTGCGGCCGATATGCAGTGGGACGGACACCGCCCTCAGCACCGGGCCCTTGCCGGCCCGGAAAAAATTGGTCTTGGATTCGAGGGTGCCGGTGCGGTGCCCGGGCGGCAGGTTCGCGACGGTGCCGGCCGCGCCCACCACGTCCGCGAACGCCATGAGCGCGCCGCCGTTCACGCGCCCGGCGCGGTTGATGTGCATCGGCTTCACCCGCATCTCGGCCACGACCTTCTTCTTCGTCAGCGAAACGAGCCGCACGCCGAGCGCGCGCGGCATGCCGCTCTTCAGCACCCGCTGCGCCGCCACCGGCCCCACGCCCAGAGGCTGGTGCGCCCGCGCCTGCTTCTTAACGGATCCCATCACTCATCACCCATCACTCATCACGCGTCATTCAGAACGGCGGATTATCCATCCGCCCTTCGCGGCTGGCAACGCGACCGTTACGGCGGCCCGGTTGACCTGCTCCCGCTCCTGCGTTAACTTCGTGCCGGACACCGCGCAGGCCCGCTCGGGCCAGGAGGCCCCACGACATGGTCGAGAAAACAGTCAGGATCATCCCGGCACCCGATCCGAACCCGGTAAAGCCCCAGTACACGCCGCCACCCGGGGCGTGCGACGGGCACTGCCACGTCTTCGGCCCGGTCAAGAAGTTCCCGTTCGCGAAAGACCGCCGCTACGAGCCGCCGGATGCGCCCAAGGAAAAGCTCGCCGCCCTGCACGCGCACCTCGGCCTGTCGCGCGCGGTGCTGGTGCAGGCGAGCGTCCACGGCACCGACAACAGCGCGATGCTCGACGCGATCAAGTCCTCGAAGGGCGCCTGGCGCGGCGTGGCGATGGTCGCGAAGAACGTGACGCAGACGGAGCTCCAGCGCCTGCATGCCGGGGGCGTGCGCGGCGTGCGCTACAACTTCGTGAAGCACCTCGGCGGCAATCCCGAGCTCGACGCGGTGGAGAACATGGTCGCGCGCATAACGCCCATGGGCTGGCACCTGCAGCTTCATCTCGACGCCGAAAACATCTCGGAGCAGCGCGAATTCCTGAGGAAGCTGAAGATCCCGTTCATCGTCGACCACATGGGCCGGGTCTCGGCGCGCAACGGCGTCGGGCAGCCGGCGTACCGCCAGCTGCTGGAGCTGTTGAAGGACAATCCGAACGCATGGGTGAAGATCAGCGGGCCGGAGCGCGTTTCCGTGAGCGGCAAGCCGTTCCACGACGCGATCCCGTTCGCGCAGGGCCTGGTCCAGGCGGCGCCCGACCGCGTGCTGTGGGGCACCGACTTCCCGCATCCCAACGTCAAGTGGATGCCGAACGACGGCGAGCTGGTGGACCTCTTCGCGATGATGGTCACGGACGACGCGACGCGGAAGAAGATCCTCGTCGACAATCCGACGAAGCTCTACTGGGCCGAGACGATCAAGAAGAAGTAGTGGCTTCTTATCCCGAACTCTCCGGCCGCGTCGTCGCCGTTACCGGCGCCGCGCAAGGCATCGGCGCGGCCACCGCGCGGGCGTTCGCGGCGCAGGGCGCGGCCGTCGCGCTGCTCGACATCGATGAAGCGGGCATGAAGGGGGTGGCCGACGCGATCGCCGGCAAGGGCAAGAAGCCGCTCACGATCAAGTGCGACGTCACGGACGAGCGCTCGGTCGCGCAGGCGATCGAGCGCGTGGCGGCGGGGCTGAAGGGGCTCGACGTGCTGATCAACTGCGCCGGCGGCTATGGCCGTCTCTCGAGCGTCGCGGACATGCCGCCCGACGAATGGGACCGCACCATCGCGCTCAACCTGCGCAGCGTGTTCCTGGTCTCGCGCGCGGCGATCCCGCATCTCAAGCGCTCGAAGGCCGGGCGCGTGATCAACGTCTCCTCCATCTCGGGCCGCGCCGTGACGGTGGCCTCCTCCCCCGCCTACGTCGCCTCCAAGGCCGGCGTGATCCAGTTGACGCGCTACCTCGCCCAGGAACTGGGCCCTCACGGTGTCACCGCGAACGCCATCGCGCCGATCACGACGCTCACCCCGCGCGTCGCCGCCCTGCGCACCGAGGCCGAGGTCGAGCGCATCGCTGCGCTCGTGCCGTTGAAGCGCCTCGCCGAACCCGAGGACCACGCCCAGGCCATGCTGTTCCTCGCCTCCGACGCGGCGTCCTACTTGAACGGCGTCACGCTTGACGTGAACGGCGGACGGGTCATGATGTAAGACCAAAGTCGAAAGGCTAAAGTAAACATGACGGTCCGTTCCCTGCAGCACATCGCCCTGGCGGTGCCGGACCCCGCCGTCGGCAGGCGGTTCTACACCGATTTCGGGCTGGAAGCGCGCGACGACGGCAGGCGCGTCGTCCTGCGCTGCCACGGGCGCGAGCAGGACCAGGTGATCCTCGTCGAGGGCAAGCAGAGGCGCTTGCACCACGTCGGCTTCGGCGCGCGCGCGGAAGCGATCGACGGCCTCAAGAAACGGCTGGAGCAGAACGGCAGCAAGCTCCTCGACGCGCCGCGCGAATTGCCGGGAGACGGCATCTGGTTCCGCGACCCGGATGGCGTGCTCATTAACGTCCAGGCCGCAGCCCCCGCGCAGTGGCTCCCCGCGCCGGATTGGAAGATCAACAACCCCGGTCACCTCAACCGGGTCGGCGTCCCGGGACATCCGCCGCGTGACATGGCGGTCCGCCCGCGGCGCCTCGGCCACACCCTGCGCTTCACACCCAACCTGGACCAGCAGATCGACTTCTACACCCGGGTCGTGGGCATGCGGCTGTCGGACCGCGCGCAGGACATCGTGGCATTCCTGCGCAGCGGCGAAGGCGGCAGCGACCACCACCTGCTCGCCTTCCTGAAGAGCGACCGTCCCGGCTACCACCACGCGAGCTTCGAGGTCGCGAACGTGGACGAGATCGGCGTCGGCGCCTGCCGCCTGCTCGACAAGGGCTACCGCAACGGCTGGGGCTTCGGCCGCCACGTCATCGGCTCGAATTTCTTTCATTACATCCGCGACCCGTGGGGCAGCCTGGCGGAGTATTTCTGCGACATCGACTACATACCGGGCGACGCGGACTGGAAGCCGAAGGACTATCCGCCCCAGGACTCCCTCTACGCCTGGGGTCCCAGCGTGCCGGAGGATTTCGGGATGAATTTCGAGCCGGGCAAGTGATGGGGCCTTTCCACGAGATACGGATGACGGGTCACTTGCCGATGGCGAGCCCGACCTCCGGCAGCCAGGTCGCGGCTTTCGGAAACGCGGCGATCACGACGACCGCGGCGAGCAGCGCGAACCAGTACGGCACCGCGCCGCGGAAAATCTCGCCCACCGACGCCTCCTGCGGCAGCGCCGCCTTCACCGTGAACACGAGCAGCCCGAACGGGGGCGTCAACAGTCCGCATTCGATCGCCAGGATGCCGAGCACCGCGAACGCGAGCGGATCGAACCCGAGCGCCGCGGCGACCGGGCCGAAAACCGGGACGGTCAGCAGGATGATGGAAATCGAATCGATCAGGCAGCCGAGGACGAGCCAGATCGCGACCATGATCGCCAGCACGCCGATGATGCCGAAACCCGAGGCGATGAACAGCTCCTTGGCCGCCGCGGTAACGCCGGTCATGGACAGCACGCGCGAGTAGAGCTGGGCGCAAAACAGCAGCAGCAGCAGCGGCGCCGAGGTGCGTCCGACCGAGAGGATCACTTCGAACAGCTCCCTGGCCCTCAGCCCTTTCCAGAGCGCGAGCAGCAGAGCGAGCGCGGCGCCCACGCCCGCGCCTTCGGTGGGCGTGAAGAACCCGAGCCAGATGCCGCCGAGGGTCGCCGCGATGAGCGCGATCACGAGCAGCGTGGAGACGAGGATCTCGCGGAATTCGGCGTCGCCCAGTTCGGCGTCCACCTGCTCGCCGCCCGACGTCAGCTGCACGCCGATGCCCACCCGCTCCGGCTGCAGCCAGGCCACGCTCAGGATGTATGCGCAATAGAAGGCTGCCAGGATGAAGCCGGGAATGATCCCGGCGATGAAGATCTTGCCGATCGCCTGCTCGGTCAGCACGCCCCACACGATCATCAGCACCGAGGGCGGGATCAGCATGCCGAGGCAGGCGCTGCCCGCGATGCAGCCGAGCGCGAATTTGGGCTCGTAACCGTGGCGCTTCATCTCGGGGTAGGCGATCCGCGAGAATGCCGCGGCGGCGGCGATCGAGACCCCGCTCACGAACGCGAACACCGCGTTCGCGAACACGGTCGCGATCGCAAGGCGCCCCGGCACCCGGCGAGCGAGGCGGTTGATGAGCGCGAACAGGTCGCGCGCCGCGCCGCACTTGGCGAGGAAATCGCCCATCAGCATGAACAGCGGGATGACGGCGAAGACGTAGTCGCGCAGCGCCTCGTACGCGGTGCCGGCAATGAAGGCTCGCACCACCGTGATGTCGCCGTGCATGAAGTAGATGCCGGCCACCGCGCCGATGCCGAGCGCCACCGCCACGTGCACGCCCGCGAACACCATCAGCAGCATGATGCCGAGCAACGCGAACATTTCCCCGGTGCCGAACATGAGAATGGCTAGACGATCCGCTCTTCGGGCCTGATGCCGGAGGGCGGCGGCGGGGGCGGGCTGCCGGAAAAGAGCGCGCGGGTGCGCTCGATTGCGATCAGCAGGTAGTTGAAGGCGGCGAGAAAACTTCCGAGCACGACCAGGAACCGCGCCGGCCACACCGGTATGCGCAGCGCGCCCTCGCCCTCGAACTCGTTCGAGCGCCACGCGTAGAGCGCCGGATCAATGCTGCCCCAGCACACCAGGCCGAAGAACGCGATCCCGAGCAGCGCGCCCAATACGTCGCACACGCGCTGCGCGCGGTTCGGAAGGTGCGTGTGCACGGCGTCCACCCAGATCATGCCGCCGCTGCGGATCGCGTAGGCGGCCTGCAGCCACAGGATCATCACGATCGAGATCTCGACTATCTCCTTCGTGCCCTGCAGCGGCCGGCCGAAGACGTCGCGGCCGAGCACATCGGCGCAGACGACGAAGGAGAGCAGGAACGCGAGCACCGCCGCGATCGTCAGCAGCGCGCGCGCGATCCAGTCGTTGATGCGGATCAGCACGCTATCAGCCAGCGAATGGCGGGCAGGATACGGGAGGATCGCCGTGAGAGCGGGAGAGCGTGAGGGCGGGAGAGCGAAATTTCCATCTCCCGATTTCCCGATCTCCCGACCTCCCGGATTTTGCCGACTAACGACTCACCACTCACGACTCACGTTTCACTTCACCTGATAGCGCACCGGCCACTTGTGGCCGAGCTTCTCCGCCTGCTCGAGGGCGAGCTTGAGCACCTGGCTCGCGGGCAGCCCCTGCTTGTCGAGCTCGGCCGCCTTCTCCTGCGGCCAGCCCTTGAGCGAATTCGCCCACTCGACGCGCACCGAGTCGGGCACCGACTTCACCACCGCGCCGAGCGACTTCATCTGCGCCATCTGCTTCGGGTAGGCCTCCTTGTTGAACGTGCCCGTGCGCGCTTCGTACTCGCGCGCGACTTCGCGGATGATGCCCTGCACGTCCTTCGGCAGCTTGGCCCAGCGCGCCTTGTTGACGGTCAGCCCGTGCCAGGTGATCGCGCCGAAGCCGACCTCGGTGTAGTACTTGCCCTGCTCGTAGAGCTTGAAGTTGACCCACCCGGACGGGAACATGATCCAGCCGAGGTAGACGCCGGTCTGCATGCCGGTGTAGGCCTCGGGCAGCGACCCCTGCACCGGCACCGCGCCGGCGTACTCCAGCCACTTGAGGTTGAGGCCGGCCCCGGCGAGCTTCTTGCCCTTCAAGTCGGCGACCTTGCTCCATTCGAAGTTGGTGCCGAGGTTGTAGCCGTTGTCCGCGATCAGCGCGATCAGGTGCTGGTTGAACTTGTCCTCGAACACCTTGCCCATGTACGGCACCTTGTCGTACACGGCGCGCGCGAGCTTCACGCTCACCACCGGGTCCATCGTGCCGAACGGCAGCATGACCTGGAACGCGTGCAGCGGCAGGTTCGACGGCTCGAAGCAGAAGCAGTAGCCGCCGATGTCGATGATGCCGCTCTGCACGCCTTCCAGCGTGTCGGCGACCTTGACCATCGCGCCGCCGTAGCCCTCGATGAACTCGACCTTGTGCTTGGTGCGGGCGGCGACGCGCTTGGTCACCTCCGGCACGAAGAAATTCTGCATCAGGTTGACGTAGGTGTTCGCCGGCGGATGGCCGGAGGCGATGCGCAGCTTGATGTTCTCCGCGCGCGCAACGTTCCCGGTGGAAAACGCCAATACCAGCGCGGCCGCGCCGGACGCAAGCATGAGCCGTTTCATGATCCCCTCCCGAAGTGAAATGAACGGAAAAATCCCCCGTGGATGTTCCTCATTCTCCTCGCTGGTGTCAATAGCACCGCACCCCGCGCGTTGCGCGGTGCTGGAATCACCGGGCGTTCGACAGCGTCGAATGTCGAGGTGTTCGAGCATTCCAGCGAGGAACTCGCCGGACGCGCGACTATGCCTGACAGCCCCACTTGCGCCCGCCGCCGCCCTGCGCCAAACTGGATGCACAAGAAACTCAGCGCACCGACGGCCAGGGTGCTCCGCGACTGGCCTCGACAAGCGGAGGAGAACCATGAACAAGATAGCTGTCGCCGGCCTCGCGCTGGCATTTGCACTCGTGCCCGGGGCCGTCCAGGGGCAGGCCTATCCCACCAAACCGATTCGCGTGGTCGTGCCGTTCCCGCCGGGCGGCACCTCCGACATCATCGGGCGCACGCTGGGGCTGAAGCTGTCCCCGGCGCTGGGCCAGCCGGTGGTCATGGACAACCGCGCGGGCGTCGCGGGCAGCGTCGGCGCGGCGGTCACGGTGAAATCGCCGCCCGATGGCTACACGCTGCTGGTGGGCAACGTCGGCCCGATCGCGGTCAACAACCAGATCTACAAGGCGGTCACCTACGATTCGCTCAAGGACTTCACGCCGATCACGCTCGCCGTGACGGCGCCGCAGCTCGTCGTGGTCCACCCTTCGGTGCCGGCGAAGACGTTCAAGGAATTCAACGCGCTGGTCAAGAAGCACAAGGGCAAGATCAACTACGGGTCCAGCGGGCCGGGCAGCATTTCGCACCTCTCCGCGGAGCTCTACAAGCGCATGACCAAGAGCGACATGCTGCACGTGCCGTTCAAGGGCTCGGCGCTCATCACCACCTCCGCGATATCGGGCGAAGTGGACGTGGTGTTCTCCGACATGGCGGTGATCCTTCCTCACGTCCAGTCCGGCCGGCTGCGGGCGCTCGCGGTCACGGGCCCCAAGCCGACCCCGCTCGTTCCCGGCGTGCCGACCGTCGCGGACTCGGGGGTGCCGGGCTTCAGCATGACGAGCTGGTGGGGCATATTCGGACCCGCCGGCATACCCCAACCGATCGTGACGCGGCTCAATACGGAGTTGACCCGCATATTGAAGCTGCCCGACGTCCGGAAAACCTTCGCCATGCTCGGCGTGGATGCCGCGACCAGCACGCCCGAGGAGCTGGCGGCGCTGATCCGGGTCGAGGTCCCCAAGTACGCCAAGCTGATTCAGGAGATCGGCATTCCCAAGCAGTGACGTCACGCGTTCGCCTCAGCCTTCGTAGTTCCATTCCCGCCAGCCGTTGAGCAGCGGGAAATAGAGCCCGAGCCGGATGGGCCGGCTGTCCAGCCCGCGCATGAGGGCGGCGTAGCGCTCTAGCTGCGGCCGGTAGCGCTCGCGTTCCCGGTCGAGAAAGGCGTCGAGGTCGCCGCCCGCGTGCGTGCCGGTCTTGTAGTCCACGATCCAGCGCGTGCCGCGCTCGTCCACGAAGGTGCGGTCCATCACGATGTTCACGATGCCGTCGTGGGTCGCGCCGGTCAGCCGCAACTCCGACTGCGCGGCTTCGCGCCGGCCGAGCAGCCAGCGCCCGCGCTCGTCCGCCAGGGTCTGTTCCAGGATCGCCGCCACGCGCGCGGCCGCCTCTTCCAGGGCGCCGGCCGGCAAACCGCGGGCGACCAGCCCATCCTCCATCGTTTTCCGCAGCGCGCGCACCCGCTTGGCATCCCAGCCCTCGAGGTCGTCCTCGGCGATGCACTGCAGCCAGCGGTGCACGACGCTGCCGACGTGCCGCGCCGTCTCGCCCGCCCACGAGAACTCGATCGCATCCCGCGCGCGTGCCGGCTCCCCGGGCGGCGTCCATTCGACGCGGGGCGGAGGCAGCGGCGGCCGCCACCCGGAAACGATACGGCGCAGAGACTGATCGATCTTGTCCGCTGCCGCTCCCCCTCTTGCCGGGGGGAGGGAAGATTCAAACAGGCGCTTCGCCGCCTCGGCATAGACGGGCTCGACCAGGGTCCAGAGTTCCCCGAGCAGCGTTCTTGCGCCCGGCGCCTTCGGCACGGGCGCACCGTCCCCATCGGCCTTCAAGCTCGCATCGCCGAGCAGGTGCAACCGCTGCCGGGCGCGCGTGGCGGCCACGTACAGCAGGCGGCCGGCCTCGAGGCGCCCCTTCCCGGCCTCGAGCTTTTGCAGCCACCGGTAGATCGGATCATCCTCCGCGCCGGTCTCGTGGATCGGCGCGAGCAGCAGGTCGGCGGCGCCGTCCCCGCTCTTGCGCGGCTGCTCCATCCACAGGAACAGCCTGGCGTCGTCGCCGCGCGGCGCGCGGCCCAGGCCGGGCACGATCACCGTGTCGAACTCGAGGCCCTTCGCCTTGTGGATGGTCATGATCTGCAGCTGCTCGTCGGCCTGCAGGTCGGGCAGCGCGTAGAGATCGGCGAGCCCCTTCTCGAACGCGGCCGGATCGGCGATCTCGCCCGCTTCCTCGTGCGATTCGAGATAGTCGAAGTAGATCTCGGCGTCCTCGAGGTCGGTCGCGTCCTCGACGCAGGCCGGGCCGGAGAGCGCGAACCACGCCCCGGCCGTGCGGCCGCGCAGCGAGCCGCGGCAGCGGTCATCGAGGCACGGCTGCAATACGGCGCGCACTCTCTGCAGCCGCTCGCGGCCGTCGCCGGACACAAGCGCGAGGCGAGCGTCGTCGCCCAGCAACTCCCACACCGCGCGCTTCGCATCGCCGCCGGCCAGCGCCTGGAGATCGGCGAGCTTCAGGCCGCACCACGGCGCGCGCAGCGTCGCGAGCCACGCGAGCCGGTCCGCGAGGTGCGACAGCGCGCGCGTCAGCGCCAGCAGGTCCTGCACCACCGGGCGGTGGCCGAGCGGCTCGATCTCGATCGCGCGGAAGCGCAGCCCCGCATCCTTCAGCCGCGGAACGATCTCGCGCAGGTGGCCTCGATTGCGCACCAGGATGGCGACTTTCCCGCCCGGGTCTTCGCGCCGCGCCTGCGCGACGAGATCGACCACTCGCGCAGCCTCGCCCGCACGGTCGTCGTTGAAGAACGGGTGCACGCTGACCGCCGCGCCGGGCAGCGCCGCGCGCGTCGCGACCGACGGCGTGTACGGCACCGAGCCGGTGGCGACGTCCTCCCGCTCCGGCATCACCCGCGCGAACGTGGCGTTGACCCACTCCACGATGCCGGCCTGCGAGCGGAAATTGGCGGACAGGCCGATCGGCCCCAGTTCGATGCCCGCCATGCCCGTGGCGCGCGCGCGCAGGAACAGCCCGACCTCGGCCTCGCGGAAGCGGTAGATCGACTGCATCGGGTCGCCGACCGCGAACACGGTGCGCCCGTCGCCGGGCTCCCAGCCGGCAGTCAGCCTTGCGATCAGCTCGTACTGGCTGATCGAGGTGTCCTGGAATTCGTCCACCAGCAGGTGGCGGATCCGGTAATCGAGCGCGAGCGCGAGGTCGCTCGGCGCGTCCGCCCCGCCGAGCGCCAGCAGCGCGCCCTGCGCGACCTCGGTGAAATCGACCTGCCCGCGCGCCTGGAACGCGAGCTTCAGCTGCCCGGTCGAGCGCGGCAGCAGCCGCATGATGGCGCCCAGCACTTCCCACTGTTCATCGCTGTACCGTTCCGGGGGGAGGCGCTTCAAGTCGGCCAGCGCGGCGCGGAAGGCGTCATGCGGCCGGAGCGCCGCGATGAGCGCCAGCGCGCGGTCCTTCCAGGCCTGCGCCGGCTTGCCCGCGGCAAACCCCTCGTTCTTCGTGAGCCGGTGGCGCCACTCGTCATCGCCGGTCACGTAGGCGCGCGCCAGCACGGCCCAGTCCTCGATGCCGTCGGTGAATTTCCCGCGGCCGAGGTTGTCCAGGACGTAATCGGCCAGCGGCTTCCACTGCGCCCGCGCGTCCCCGGGAAGCAGTCCGCGCGCGCGTTCGAGCGCATTGCGCCTCGCGCCCTGCAGCGCCGCCTCCAGCTCCACGCGCTCCTTGCCGTGCACGTGGCGCAGCCAGTGATCGCGGCGCCTGAGCATCCCGGCAAGCAGTTCCTCGATGCGCCCGACGTCGTTGTCGAGGTGCGTGAGCAGCCGTTCGATGTCCCGCGCCACCGCGCCGTCGCTCTCGACCAGCTCGACGGTCGCGCGCGCGGCTTCCAGATAGAGCTCGGCCGCGTCCTCGATGCTCTCCGGCTGCGAGCCGAAGCGGGACAGCATCGGCATCTGGCGCGTCAGCGCCGCGCACAGCGAGTCGATGGTCTGGATGCGCAGCCGCGCCGGGTTTTCGGTGATGCCCCACCCTGCCGCAACGTCGCGCGCGAGCGCCGCGGCGGCGAGCTCGAGCGTCGATTTCTCGTGCCCGCTCGCGGGCGCCTTGCCGGCGCGCGCGTCCACGAGCGCGCCCAGCACGCGCTCGCGCATCTCGCCGGCCGCCTTGCGGGTGAAGGTGATTGCGACGATCTCCTCGGGATGGTCCACGGATGCCAGCAACCGCAGGTAACGCTGGATCAGGAGCTCGGTCTTGCCCGAGCCCGCCGGGGCCTGCACGATGAACGAGCGCGCGGGGTCGAGCGCGCTGCGGCGCGCGGCGAGATCGGGCATGCCCGCGCCGGTCATTCCGCATCCCTCATTCTGCGTCCTCCTCAAGCGCGTTCTCGAGCCGCTCGTAGATGCGGCAGAACGGCTTCACGTCGCAGTACAGGCAGGTATCCGGATAGCGCTTGGGATCGACCTCGGCATTGCCCCCCGCAAAGCCGGCGGCAATGCGCGCGAGATCGGCACGCCAGGCGTCAATTTGCCGCGCCCAGGACGGCTCCGCCTGCTTGAGCTTGCCGTCCGGCAGCGTGCGCACGTCCGGCAAGACATCGGCATCGCGGGCCAGCCCCGCGAACTTCATGTCGCCCGCCCTCACCTGCGCGAACGCGGCCGCCACCGCATCCGGCTCGGTGCTGACCAGGTAGAGCGGCAGCTGCGGCTCATCGGGCCGCGCGCCGATCATCGCGCCGGGCGACGCCTTGCCGGTCTTGTAGTCGATCACGACGCGCCGCCCGTCTTCGGCCTGGTCGACGCGGTCCAGGCGGGCGTTCAGCGTCAGCCCGCCGATCTCGATGCGGCGCTTGTCCTCCGTCGCGAGCACCGTGAAGCCGCCGCGCCGCTTCTCCACGTCGAGCCATGCACGCGCGAGCCGCACGAGTCGCCGTTTCTCGATTTCCGCGAAGCGGCCCGACAGCACCGTCGGCCGCTCGCGCCGGATGCGCGCAACCGCGTCCTCCGCCGCCTGCCGGAGCAGCCCATCGAGGCCGGCACCGGTGATCGCCTCAAGCGCGCTTCTCGTCTTCAACTGCGCCCACGCCAGCGCCAGCACGCGGTGCACCAGCGTGCCGCGCTCCATCGCGTCGAGACCGGCGTGCGGTGCCGCCAGGCCCTCGGCGCCCAGCCGGTGGCGCGCGAGCGCGCGAAACGGGCACGCCGCGTGATCCCGGATGACCGCCGTGCCTCCGCGCTCCACGGTCGCCGCGCCCAGCGGCGGCGCCTTGGCATCTTCGCTGCGCTCGAGCTTGCGCAGGTCGTGCACCGCGCCGCGATAGCTCGCGTAGCCGGGCAGCGGCAGCGGCTGCTCGGGAACCGCGAAAATGAGCGGGCTCGGCTTGAACTCGCGGTCGTCCTCGCGCCGCGGGTGGCTCAGCACCACTTCGCCCGCGCACGACAGCCACTCGCCGGTCAGCCTTCGCGCCTGCCCGAGCATGCCTGCGGCCGAACCCTGCGGCACCCCGGCTGCGCGCAGCAACTCGACCGGAAGAAACGGGTTCGGGCGCGGTCCGCGCGGCCAGGCATCGTCGGACAGGCCCATGACCCACAGGTGGTCGAATGCCATGCCGGTGGCTTCGATCTCGCCGAGGACCTGGATCGGCACGTCCGGCGTCTCCGGCTGGAACAGCGCATCCGCCGCCATCCGCCGCAGCCGCGACACGGCGTCGGTGTAGCCGGTGCGCGGCAGGACGCGGTCGAGGCCGGCGAAACCGGCGACGATTTCGTGCCACCTCGCCAGCGTCTGGAATTCGGCCGAATCAAGACCGCGCTCCCCGGGAAAACCGATGAGCGCCAGCGCTTCCGAGATCGCCCGCGCCCACGCGGAGGGCGGCTGCCCGCCGAACAGGCGCGCCTTGCGGAACTCGGCGAGCGCCACCAGGCGCTGCGCGAGCACCGGGCAGGCCGCGTCTTCGCTCGTGATCAACGCGAGCAGGCGGTCCAGCGTGACGACCGGTTCGGCGCGCTTTCTCAGCCCCGCGTCCAGCCGCGCGCGCCGCGTGAGCTCGGCGTCCGCGCCGGCAAGAAACGGGGATCGGATCAGCCGGCTCGCGCGCTCGAAGTCGATCTCGCGTCCCGCCAGCTCGAGCGCGAGAAACGCGGCGTTGACCAGCGGGTACGTGGTCAGCGCCTCACCGAGGGAAATATTGAACGGGAAGGCCGGGTGGCGGTTGCCCGGGAGCGCGTAGCCCGGTTCCATGACGGCGCTGAGGATCCGCTGGATCGCCTTGCGCTGCCTGGCCAGCTCGGGCACGACGATACCGATGCGCGCCGCGCCGTTCGCCTCGAGGCGCGCCCGCGCCCACGCCGCCGCGCGGCGGATCTCCTCGGTGCTGTCCGCGCAAGCCACGCGCAGGCGCCCGCCCCCGCGCGGCTCCGGACCGGCGCCGGTGACCTCGCACCCGGCAGCCGACAGCGCCTGAAAAAACGCCGCCTGCTGCGGCATGACGAGGTCAAAGCCATAGTGGACCAGGGATCCCGGCTTCCTGATCTCCGGCCCCGTTACGCGCGCTCCAGCCACGTCGGCGAGGCGCGCGCCATCGGTGTGCCGCTCGCGCCGCGTGACGGCCTCGTAGCGCCGCGCCCATTGCTGGAACGCCTTCGCGTCATCGTTGAGAGGATATTTTCCCAGCCGCGGCACGAGACCCCAGGCATGCGCGAGCCGCCACGCTTCGCGAGCGAGCGCGGCCGCCTCCGGGATGGCGAGCAGGGAATTGCCCGTTTCCGATTCGCGGATGATGTTTTCCCACAGCGCCAGCTCCTGGGCGGGCGCGAGCGGGACCGGAAGCCCGGCGGCCCGGCCGGAATGGAGCGCGTCCCCGTAAACGCGCTCGACGAGCGCCGAGAACGGCAGGATATCGGCGGTGGGCCAGGCTGATTTGCCGGCCGCGATCTGCCGCGCGTCGTACTCGTGCTTGAGGTTTGCCGCGAGCCTGCGGTTCGGGGTGACGACCGCGCACCCGGCTTCGATCTGCTGCGCGAGGTCCGGCCTCATGGCCGCAAGAAAATAGATCCGTGGAAAACCGGCGTCCCGCTCCGCGAGGCTACTTCTCGAGAAGGTGCGCTTTCTCTTTGATCTTGGCCCACTCGTCAGCGTCCGGGGGCGCCGGTTTTTTCTCGATGATCGGCTTCCACGCCTTGGCGAGCTCGGCGTTGGCCTGGGTCCAGTGCTTCTGCTTGTCGGGCACGTCGTCCTCGGCGAAGATCGCCTCCACCGGGCACTCCGCGACGCACAGGGTGCAGTCGATGCACTCGTCGGGATCGATCACCAGCATGTTGGGGCCTTCGCGAAAGCAGTCCACGGGGCAGACGTCGACGCAATCGGTGTACTTGCACTTGATGCACGTCTCGATGACGACGTAAGTCATAGTAATCGTTCGGGATTTCGGCCCGGCTTGAAGTTGCGGGAAGGGTCCATATGTTAACAGAGGCAGCCGGTCGTGCCGATTTGCCGGGTTGCCTCTGGCCCTATGCAAAGCAGGGAAATTTCGCTAGCATTATGGGGCAAGTCTCATGGCCACACTTCTCGTGGCGCTTTCCGATTGATTCCCGAGGGTATTTGCTTTCATGAGCGAACACATCCATTACGTGACCGACCAGACCTTCGACCCCGAAGTGCTGCAGTCCCAGACGCCGGTGCTGGTGGATTACTGGGCCGAATGGTGCGGCCCGTGCAAGATGATCGCGCCCATCCTCGACGAGGTGGCGAAGGAGTACGCCGGCCGCCTCAAGGTCGCCAAGCTGAACATCGACGAGAACCAGTCCACGCCGCCCAAGTACGGCATTCGCGGCATTCCCACCCTGATGCTCTTCAAGAACGGATCCGTGGAAGCCACCAAGGTCGGCGCATTGTCCAAATCACAATTGACCGCTTTTATTGACAGCCACATCTAAATCCCCAGACTTTTCCCTCAAGCGTCCGGGCGAGAACCGCCCGGCCCCGCAGCCAGAAACGGCCGCCCCGGGCGCTGACGCCGTTTCTTCCCCTTCTTTCTCCGGTACCACCCACAAAGGGTCGCAGTTTATGCATTTATCCGATCTCAAGAACCTCCACGTCGGCGAGCTGCTGGAAATGGCGGCCAAGAACGAGGTGGACGGCGCCAACCGCATGCGCAAGCAGGAGCTGATCTTCGCGCTCCTCAAGAACCAGGCCAAGAGGGGGGAAAGCATCTACGGCGGCGGCACGCTCGAAGTGCTGCCCGACGGCTTCGGCTTCCTGCGCTCGCCCGACACCTCGTACCTCGCCGGCACGGACGACATCTACGTCTCGCCGTCCCAGATCCGCCGCTTCAACCTGCACACCGGCGACACCATCGAGGGCGAGATCCGCACGCCCAAGGACGGCGAGCGCTACTTCGCGCTGGTCAAGGTGGACAAGGTCAACGAGGAGCCGCCCGAGAACTCGAAACACAAGATCATGTTCGAGAATCTCACGCCCTACCATCCGACCGAGCTGCTCAAGCTCGAGCGCGACATCAAGGCCGAGGAGAACATCACCGGGCGCATCATCGACATCATCGCACCCATCGGCAAGGGCCAGCGCGGGCTGATCGTCTCGCCGCCGAAAGCCGGCAAGACGGTGCTGATGCAGCACATCGCGCACGCCATCACCGCCAACCATCCGGCCGTGGTGCTGATCGTGCTGCTCATCGACGAGCGTCCCGAGGAAGTGACCGAGATGATCCGCTCGGTGAAGGGCGAGGTCGTGTCCTCGACCTTCGACGAGCCGGCCTCGCGCCACGTGCAGGTCGCGGAAATGGTGATCGAGAAGGCCAAGCGCCTGGTCGAGCACAAGAAGGACGTGGTCATCCTGCTCGACTCGATCACGCGGCTCGCGCGCGCCTACAACACCGTCGTGCCCGCCTCGGGCAAGGTGCTCACGGGCGGCGTGGACGCGAACGCGCTGCAGCGCCCGAAGCGCTTCTTCGGCGCGGCGCGCAACATGGAGGAAGGCGGATCCCTCACCATCCTCGCGACCGCCCTGATCGACACCGGCAGCCGGATGGATGACGTGATCTACGAGGAATTCAAGGGCACCGGCAACATGGAAATCCACCTCGACCGCCGGATGTACGAAAAGCGCATCTTCCCGGCGATCAACGTCAACCGCTCCGGCACGCGGCGCGAGGAGCTGCTCATCAAGCAGGACGTGCTGCAGAAGATCTGGGTGCTGCGCAAGCTCCTGTACCCGATGGACGAGCTGGAAGCGACCGAGTTCCTGCTCGACAAGATCCGGGCGACGAAGGGCAACGCGGACTTCTTCGACAGCATGAGGCGAGGTTAGACGCCGCGAGGGCGGGAGCGCGCGAGAGCGGGAGGGCGATATGATGTCTTTTTCGATCTCGCGAGCTCCCGAGCTCACGATCTCCCGTCTGCTGTTCCTGACGGTCCTGCTGGCGGGCTGCGTGCAGCTGCCGCCGAGCCCGCAGGACCTCCAGGCAAAGAAATTCGAGGCCGTGCCGGACAAGGCGGTGATCTACCTCGTGCGCGACTACCCGGATCACAGCGAACGGGCCGCGACGATCTGGCTCGGGGACGCCACGATGATCACGACCTATGCCGGCACCTACTACCGCTGGGAAGTGGCGCCGGGCGCCCATCGCATCACCGGTTACGGCGCCGACACCGGCTCGATCACGCTCCGGGCCGAGCCCGGCAGGCTCTATTTCGTGCAGCAGCGCATCGCGCCGCTCGGCCGGTTCGCGCAATCGTACTTCCAGGTCGTCAGCGAGCCCCAGGGGCGCACCGCGGTCATGCGCGCGGTGCTGCTGGGCGGGTCGTGATTCGCGCCGGGCGCGGCGCGGCGGGCCGCTCCTGGCTCGTCGCGGCCGCCGCAGCCGTCGCGCTCGCCGGCTGCACGTCGGTGCCTCACGCCGCGCCGGAGCGCGACGCGGAGGTGAAGCAATTCCTCGATCATCCCAATGCCGCCACGCTCTACGTCTATCGTCCCGACTTCGCGGCCCGGCGGGCCGACGAGTCCGTGTTGTACGTGGACGGCCGGCTCATCGGGGCAACGCTGCCCGGAACGTTCTTTCGCATCGATCTGCGGGCGGGCCCGCACCTGCTGCACGGCTACGGCTACGACCAGGGCAGGCTGAAGGTGGAGACCCGCAACGGCGAGATCGTTTTCGTCTCGCTCAATGTGATGGGCGGCACCTCGCTCTTCGAGCGGGTCGCTCCCGGGGACGGCAGGCGCGCCGTTGTCGATTGCTGCGTGCTGCTGGAAAACTGGACGCCCGGCCAGCGGCCGCTGCTGCGCTGAGAAACGACCTCCCGATCTCACGATCTCCCGGCCGCTTGCAGAACGCGGCCAAATTGTGGATAATCCGCCCCCTTATGAAGCCCAAAATCCACCCCCACTACAGCACCATCACCGTCACCTGCAGCTGCGGCCACACGTGGGACACGCGCTCGACCATGGGCCGCGACCTGCACGTGGAAGTGTGCTCGGTGTGCCACCCGTTCTACACCGGCAAGCAGAAGCTCGTGGACACCGCGGGCCGCGTCGAGAAATTCCGCCAGAAGTACGCGCGCAAGCCCGACGCTGCGAAGACCGCGGCGTAACGCCGGCTTGAAATCGTTTCGAATCGCCGTCATTCCCGGAGACGGCATTGGCAAGGAAGTCATGCCCGAGGGCCTGCGCGCGCTGGAAGCCGCCGGGCGCAAGTTCGGCATCCAGTGGAAATTCGACGAGTTCGACTGGAGCTGCGATTACTACGCGAAGCACGGCCGCATGATGCCGGAGGACGCGCTCGACCGGCTGCGGAAGCACGACGCGGTGTTCTTCGGCGCGGCGGGCTGGCCCGCGGCCGTTCCCGATCACATCTCCCTGTGGGGCCTGCTGATCCCGTTCCGCCGCGGCTACGACCAGTACGTGAACCTGCGCCCGGTGCGGCTGATGCCCGGCATGAAGTGCCCGCTCGCCGGCCGCAAGGTCGGCGACATCGATTTCTGGGTGGTGCGCGAGAACAGCGAGGGCGAATACTCCTCCGTCGGCGGGCGCATGTACGCCGGTACCGAGCGCGAGGTCGTGACGCAGCAGTCGGTGTTCTCGCGCCAGGGCGTGGACCGCATCCTGAAATACGCGTTCGAGCTGGCATCGAGGCGGCCGAAGAAACACCTCACGTCCGCCACCAAGTCGAACGGCATCACGATCACGATGCCGTACTGGGACGAGCGCGTGAAGGCGATGTCGGCGCAGTACCCGGGCGTCCGCGTCGACCAGTACCACATCGACATCCTGTGCGCGCATTTCATCATGAATCCCGACCGCTTCGACGTCGTGGTCGGCTCCAATCTCTTCGGCGACATCCTGTCGGACCTGGGGCCGGCGGCGACCGGCACCATCGGCATCGCGCCCTCGGCCAACATGAACCCGGAGCAGAAGTTCCCGTCGCTGTTCGAGCCGGTGCACGGCTCGGCGCCCGACATCTACGGGAAGAAGATCGCCAACCCCATCGGCCAGGTCTGGGCCGGCGCGATGATGCTCGACCACCTCGGCTGCCCCGACGCCGGCGCCGCCATCGTCACGGCGATCGAAAAAGTTCTGCAGGAAGGGCCGAAGACGCCCGACCTCGGGGGGAAGGCAGGCACTTCCGATCTCGGAAAAGCTGTCGCAGAAGCAATCTGATCACTCTTGTCATCCTTTGCTAGCGGCCGGGTCGCCGCTAGTAGGCGGCTACCGCGCCATCGCTCCGCGGGTCCGCGCCACCCTCCAGCACACCATTCGCATGACGCACGATCGCCCCGGCGTGGCCCATGGCCGCGTCGTACTCGCCAAGCACTTCCATCACGTGACCGCGCCGGGCGAGGTCGGCGACGACGCCGGTGGAAAAGCGCGACTCGAGCTTGAGGCTGTCGCTCGTCTCGCCCCAGGTGCGCCCGAGCAGCCAGCGCGGGGCGTTGACCGCCTGCTGCGGGTCCATGCCGAACACCGCGATGCGCGTGAACACCGCGCTCTGCGTCTGCGGTTGGCCGTCTCCGCCCATCGTGCCGTAGACGAGCGTGCGCCCGTCGCGCAGCACGGCCAGCGCCGGGTTGAGGGTGTGGAACGGCTTGCGCCCGGGCTTGAGGCTGTTCAGCGCCCCGGGATCGAGCGAGAAGCTGCAGCCCCGGTTCTGCCAGGTAATGCCCGTTTCCTCCAGCACCACGCCGCTTCCGTACTCGTGGTAGAGGCTCTGGATCATGCTGACGGCGCGCCCGGCTCCGTCCACGACGCCCATCCATACCGTGTCCGCGGGCGGTTGTCCTGCGCTCCAAGGCAGCGCGCGCCCGCGCTCGACGCCGGCGGCGAGCTCCCGTATCCGCTCGGGAGCGAGCAAGTCCTGCGCTTTCACGGTCATGTAGGCCGGGTCGGTCACGCAGCGGTCGCGCACGCCGAAAGCGCGCTTCGCCGCTTCCACCGCGAGATGCACGTAATCCGCGCTCGTGGGCCCCGTGCTCCCCGCTCCGAGCGCGTCGAGGATGCCGAGGATGAGGAGCGAGACCACGCCCTGCGTCGGCGGCGGCAGGTTGTAGACCGTGCCGAGCGAGTGCCCGAGCGCGAGCGGGGCGACGAGCCTGGCGCGATGGCGCTCGAAGTCGCCGGGCGCGAGCGGGCTTCCCGTTGCGGCGAGATCGCGCGCGATCGCCCCGGCCAGCCGGCCGCGATAGAAGTCATCCAGCCCCGCGCGGGCAAGGCGGGCGAGCGTCGCGGCGAGCCGCGGCTGCCTGAAAACCGACCCCGCCGACGGCACGGCGTCCCCCGGGAGAAACGCTTCCCGGAAACCGGGCTGGGCCTCGAGCTCGCCACGCTTGGCGGCGGTCGTGGCGGACTGGCTCGCGCTGACGGGAATCCCGTGCTCCGCGTAATGAATCGCGTCGGCCAGCAGGCGCTTCACCGGCAGCCGCCCGCCCCACTTGCGCGAGAGCGTGAACGCGGCGCCCCAGCCCGACACGGCGCCCGCGACGGTGTTCGCGGCCATGGCGCCGCGATGGGGAATGGTGCTCGTGACGCCGCGCGCGGCATACCACGCGATCGAGGCCGCGCGCGCCGCCGCGCCGCAGGCGTCTATGCCTTGCGGCGCCCGGCGCGGCGTGTGGATGAGCCAGAACGAATCGCCGCCGATCGAATTCATGTGCGGGTAGGCGACGGTGATCGTGGCTCCTGCCGCGATCATCGCTTCGAGCGCGTTGCCGCCCTCGCGCAGCACGTCGAGAGCCGACTGCGCGGCGAGCGCGTGCGGCGCGACCGCCATGCCGCGCGTGCCACGGGTCGAGTGGATCATGCCGGGATTCTACCGGACGCCCCGCCCTCTTCCGGATTCTAGAAATGAAAAGCGCGGGATGAACGGCAACCGCGTTGTCCGTTCGATCCCGCGCAGCTAAACCGGCGCCTTTGGCGTCCGGCTTTAGCAAGATTTAGTAGGTCTTGTACTGGAGATACTTCCCGCTCATGGTGATCTTCACCCGGTCGCCCTTCGGGTCGGGCTCGCGCGTCAAGTCCATCCTGAAGTCGATCGCGCTCATGAT
>Ga0156023_1124_pt1 | contig 36518 bp, 32 predicted proteins | sample RifCSPlowO2_02_FD_107677 | JGI IMG/M metagenome (GOLD analysis project Ga0156023, IMG submission 107677) | Betaproteobacteria bacterium RIFCSPLOWO2_02_FULL_67_26
ACCGGCCGCGCGTTCCGGCCGATCGGCGACAACTACCGCGTCGGCTTCATCACCATCAATCCCGGCAACCCGGTACGGGACCCGGTCAACTACCCGACCGACACCCGCTACCTGTCACTCCAGACCTTCAACGCGACCCAGAAGGGCGACTTCTACACCGTGCTCTACGCGCAGGGCAACCACGGCGCGACGCCGCTGCGCCAGGCGCTGTCGCGCATCGGGCGGCATTACGCCGGCAAGACGGACGACATCAACGTCGGCATGGCCGACCCGGTCACGCATTCGTGCCAGCAGAATTTCGCGCTGCTGACCAGCGACGGCTACTACAACGACGTCAGCAACGGCGGCATCGCGACGCCTGCCAAGACGCCCGGCGGCAGCGCCGTCGGCAACGTGGACGGCACGCCGAACACGTCCCAGCCGTTGTACGTGACGCGGGCCGGCGGCCAGCTCGACGGTTCGGGAACCACGGTGAACACGGGCGATGTGACCCTCGAAACGGGCCAGGCGCTCTGCACCGGCAACAATAACGTCAGCTTCCCCAACGGCAGCAGCGGCACGACCGACAGCACCAACTGCGGCTGCTCGGGCAACGAGCGGCGCGTCTGGCAGCGCGACCGCACGTTGTCGTACAACACGGCCGTGGTGGACGGCATCACGCAGGCGGGCGCCAGCACGGCCGTGGTCAGCGCCACCTTCTCGGTCATCCTCGACTGCCAGTCGCACCTGGAAACCAAGGTGCAGCGCATCACCGAGCAGATCGACCTGAGGTGCAGCAGCAATTCGCAGACCACTTTCAGCGCGACCCTCACCAGCGGCCCGCCGCACGGCCAGCAGACCAACTGCGGCTGCACCGACAGCAGCAAGAAGAAAAGGCTCATCCGCCGCACGCGGCCGCTTGACGTGCAGGTGGATTACTACGACGGCGGAGCGGGCGTGGTCACCTCGGTCACCACCGTCACCGGTATTGCCACCACGTTTTCGGCGCTGACGAACTGCACCTCCGGCTCGGTGAGCTCCGGCCCGACCGTGGTCCTGACCACCGCCTCGTCGACCACCCTGTCGTCGAACAGCCAGCTCACGCTGACCTCGGCAAGCTTCACCCTCGCGCCGAACCCGCAGTCCACGGCAACCGGCCAGTCGGTCACCACCACCACCTTCGGCGGCGCCAGCAACTCGCTGGCCGACATCGCGATGTACTACTACAAGAACGATTTGCGCTGCAGCAGCGCCGGAGGCACAAACTGCGCGGACACCGCCATGTGGGCCGCCAGCATCGCCGACAACAACGTCCCGACGACCTCCAAGGACATCGCCAACCACCAGCACATGGTCACGTTCACGCTCGGCATGGGCCTGGTGGGCCGGATGGATTACCGGTCGGACTACGAGTCGGCCACGAGCGGCGACTTCGCCAAGATCAGGAACGCGGACACGACGTGCTCGTGGAGCTCCGCGGCCGGCCAGACCTGCAACTGGCCGCTGCCCGTGGAGGGCGACCCGAGCACGCTCGACGACATGTGGCACGCCGCGGTCAACGGGCGCGGGATCTTCTACAGCGCCGCCAACCCGACGACCCTGGCGGACGGGCTGTCGGGCGCGCTGTCCGCTCTGAAGGTCCAGACCGCGGCCGCTTCGGCCTCCGCCACCAGCAGCCCGAACATCACCGAGACCGACAACTTCATCTACAGCTCGACCTTCCGCACCGTGCGGTGGGACGGCCAGATCTCCGCCCAGCGCATCGACACCAACACCGGCAACGTGCTGCCGGCGATCGTGTGGGAGGCGCAGGCGCAGCTCGACACCAAGGCGGAGCTGGCCGACGGCAACGTCAACGAGCGCAAGGTCTTCATGTTCGATTCCTCGAACTCGAGCACCGTCAACACCAGCCTCAAGCGGTTCCTGTGGGGCAACCTGTCGAGCACTTCGAGCGTCTGCAGCGCGACGGGCGAGCAGGCCTGCTTCGCGAACAAGGGCACCGCGTTCTCGCAGTACGCGTCGCTCAACGGCGGCCAGAAGATCCAGGCCGACAACGGGGAGAACCTGGTGGACTTCCTGCGGGGCAAGTCGGCGCTCGAGAACCCGGTCTTCCGCGACCGCGAGCACGTGCTGGGCGACGCGGTCAACGCCACGCCGGCCTACGTCCGGGCGCCGGTGTTCGAATTCCTGGACGCCGTCTCGCCGACCTACAGCGCGTTCCGGACGGCCAACGCCGGCCGCCAGGGCGTGCTCTACATCGCCGCCAACGACGGCATGCTGCACGCGTTCAACGGCGATACCGGGGCCGAGATGTTCGCCTACGTCCCGCGCATGCCGCTCCCCAATCTGCACAATATCGCCACCGCCAACTGGGAGACCAGGCACATCTACTCCGTCGACGGCTCGCCGCAGGTGATGGACGCGTTCCAGGTCACCGACTCGTCGGCCAGCCCGATGACCGGCGTCTGGAAGACGGTCCTGGTCGGCGGCCTCAACAAGGGCGGGCGCGGCTTCTACGCGCTCGACGTCACCGATCCCGCCGACCCGAAGGGCCTGTGGGAGTTCTGCTCGGACAGCACGCTGTGCGCGCACAGCGACATCGACCTCGGCTTGACTTACGGCAACGCCGTGGTCACCAAGCTGCCCTCGATCTCGGGCAGCGCCAACAGCGGCAAGTGGGTCGCGATCATGACTTCCGGGCTGAACAACGTCACGCCCGGCGACGGCGAGGGTCATCTCTGGGTGCGGGACCTGTTCACCGGCGCGCTCGTGTACAAGGCCGACACCGGCGCCGGCAGCACTACGACGCCGTCCGGCCTCTCCAAGATCAGCGCCTTCGCCGACGACTTCAACAAGAACAATACGGCGCTCGCCATCTACGGTGGCGACCTGCTCGGCAACGTGTGGAAATTCGACCTGACCACGGATCCCGCGACCGTGACCAAGCTGGTCGAGCTGAAGGACGGCGGCGGCAAGCCGCAGGGGATCACGTCGCGCCCGGAACTGGGCGTGATCGACAGCCAGCGGGTGCTCTTCATCGGCACCGGCCGCTACCTCGGCGAGGACGACCTGGTGGACCCGGCGACGGTGCCGGACCCGGACAACCTGGGCTTCTTCCTGCCCTGGGCCTACCAGCAGTCGTTCTACGCGTTCAAGGACAAGGCCTACGGCGCCACGAGCCTGCGCGGCACGACCCCCGGGCTCGTGCAGCAGGTCATCGACGACGACGGGACAACCGTGCGCACCACGACCAACAACACCGTCAACTGGACCGCCAAGGACGGCTGGTTCGTGGATTTCAACCCCGAGAATTCGTCCCCCGGCGAGCGCGTCAACCTCGACCCGCAGCTGGTGCTCGGCACGCTGGTGGTCGTCTCCAACGTCCCCAACAACAACGCCTGCACGGTCGGCGGCGACAGCTTCATCTACCAGTTCAATTACGCGACCGGCAGCTACATCGCCTCCGCCCCGGGACAGCAGGTGGCCACGAAATTCATCGGCCAGATCACGGTGGGTCTCGTCGTCATCCGGCTGCCGAGCGGCGTGTTCAAGGGCGTCGCGACCGGCGCCACCGGGACCAAGACCCCGGTCGGCGTCAACGTCGGCGGAGCCGGCAGCTCCGGGCGCCGGGTGTCGTGGCGCGAGCTGATCAAGTAGCGGGGCGCGTAGTCAACGGGCGGTGAATGACCGATGGTGATTGAGCGTCGTGGAACCCGCCTGTTACTGCTCGCCGCGGGGTGGTGCGCCGCGGCCCACTGGGGGCTCGCCATGGCCCAGCCCGGGACCCAGGCGCCGGCGGCGAAGAAGGCGGCGCGCGTCTATTACGACCAGTACGAGCCGATGAAAGCGCTGCGATTGTCCCGGCAGGACTGCCTGCGCACCGAGGAATCCATCGGCGCCTTTTGCGTCAACCGGTGCCAGCGAGGCTACGTGATGGTTCCCGGCAGCAATCCGCCGCGGTGCCGCAGCGTGGACCCGCTGCCGCCGGGCCAGCTGCCCGGCCCGATACGCAAGGAAGTCGGCGCGCCGCAGCCGAAGCCGCCCCAGCCGTCGAAGCCGCGGCCGCCCGTGAAGGGCGAGTAAGCCGCCTATCCGCCCGCCGGCACCGGCAGCCCCGCGGGCTGCAGCGCGAAGTCCTTCAGGAGGGCGCCGACGCGCCCGATCACCTCGTTCCACTCGCCGATGCGGTCCTGGCGGTAGAGCTTCACCGAGGGATACCACGGCATGCTGTCGCCCGCGAGCATGTAGCGCCACTCCGGCACCGCCGGCACCAGCACCCACGCCGGGCGGCCGAGCGCGCCCGTGAGGTGCACCAGCGACGTGCACACGCTCACCACCAGGTCGAGCGCGCACACCAGTGCCGCCGTCTCGTCGTAGTCGTCGATCACATCCTGCCAGTGGTGCGGCGCGATGCCGTGGTGCTCGCGCAGGGCCGCCAGCTCCTCCGCGCAATCGGTGTACTGCAGGCTGATGAACTCGACTCCCGGCGTCCTGAGGATCGGCAGCCACTCCGCGATCCCGATCGAGCGCAGGTGGCGCCGCGTGCCGACGAATCCGCCGCGCCAGGAGATGGCGACCTTTTTCCCGGGACCGAGCGCGGCGAGCCGCGCCTTCCACGCCGCCACCTTCGCCGGGTCGGCGCGGAGGTAGCCGGAATGGCGCGGAAATTCCGCGTAGCTCCTGCGAAAGTACTGCCCCAGGCTCGCGATCGGCACCTGGTAGTCGTACGGCTCCCGGCACGCCGCTTCGTGCTCGCGGCTTCTCCGCGCGATCGTGTGCACCGCGGGAAAGGACCGCGCGAACAGGGGCATGAGCTTCTGCTCGCAGACCACGGTGCAGGACGCCGGAAACTTCAGCAGCTCCGGGAACATGCTCGCGAACATCATCTGGTCGCCGATCCCCTGCTCGCCCCACACCAGCAGCCGCTTGCCGGCGAGCGACCCGCCGGTCCACAGCGGCTGCGCGTACGTCGCGCGGTCGGGCCAGCGGTTCGCCTCCCAGCGCGCCTCGTACAGCTTCCAGCCGCGCACGAAGTGCCCGCGCGCGAGCAGCGCGTGCGAGTAGTCGTTGCGCGCCTCCGCATAGTCGGGCTTCAGCGCCAGGACCTGCTCGAAAATCTCGGCGGAGCGGGCGAAGTTCCCGACGTCCCGGTAGGCATTGGCCATGTTGCCGAGGATGTCGGTTGCCGTCGGCTTCAGCGCGTGCGCGCGATCGTAATAGCCGATCGCCTTGTCGAACTGGCCCTGCTCGTGGCAGCTGATGCCGTAGAACAGCAGGGCCCCGGCGTGCGACGGATTGGCCGCGATCACGTGCTCCAGCTCGCGCTGCGCCGCGGGATAGTTGCCGATGCCGAGCAGCGAGCGCCCGAAGTTGACGCGGGCGGGCAGGTAATCGGGATTCAGGCGGACCGCCTCCTGCAGGCTCTCGGTGGCCGCCTGAAACTGCCTTTTCCAGTGCAACGCCGTGCCGAGATTGAAATGGGCCTCGGCGAGCTCGGGCGCCACCGCCAGCGCCTCGCGGCAGCAGCGAATCGCGTCGTCCAGTTCCCAGTTCTTGGTCAGCGCGGCGGCCAGATCGACCAGCGCCTCCGGGCTGGGGCGCGCCGCGACGGCGCGCTCGAGCCAGCCGCGCGCGTCCCGGTGGTCACCCCGCGCCAGCTTGACGAGCCCCATGAGATGCAGCGCCTGCGACTGCCCGGGCTCGAGCTGCAGGATGCGGGTGCACGCCCGCTCCGCCTGCCTCAATTCGCGGCGGTTGTAGTAGCCGGCCGCGGCGTCGAGCAGCGCGGGCACGCTGTCGGGGGCATGCGGCCGTGCCAGGCTGGGCCTCCTACGCTTCGTCGGCCGCGCGCGCCGTCACGAGCGCGCGCGGCAGCGAAAACGTGACCTTTTCCTCGATGCCCTGCAACGGCGTGACGCGCTCCGCGCCCAGCCTGCGCAGGCGCTCCACCACCTGCTGGACCAGCACCTCCGGCGCGGAGGCGCCGGCCGTCACGCCCACGACACGCCTGTCGGCCACCCATTCCGGCTTCAGCTCGGAGGCATTGTCCACCCGGTACGCCGCGACGCCCTGGTGCTCGGCCACTTCGCGCAGCCGGTTCGAGTTCGAGCTGTTGGGCGAGCCCACCACGATCACCACGTCGCACCGGTGCGCCAGCGCCTTCACCGCGTCCTGGCGGTTCTGCGTCGCGTAGCAGATGTCGTCCTTTTTCGGACCGACGATGGCGGGAAAGCGCGCCTTCAGCGCGTTTATGGTCTGCTGCGCGTCGTCCACCGACAGCGTGGTCTGCGTGACGAAGGCGAGGTTGTCCGCGTCGCGCACCCGCAGGCGGGCGACGTCCTCCGGCTTCTCGACCAGGTACATGCCGCCCGCGCTCTGGCCCATGGTGCCCTCCACCTCGGGATGGTCGCGGTGGCCGATCATGACGATCTCGCGCCCCTGCTCGCGCATCCGGGCCACCTCGACGTGCACCTTGGTCACCAGGGGGCAGGTGGCGTCGAACACCTTCAGCCGGCGCGCGTCCGCCTCGCGCCGCACGGCTTGCGACACGCCGTGCGCGCTGAAGATCACCGTGGCGCCCTCGGGCACCTCCGCGAGCGCCTCGACGAATATCGCGCCCCTGGCCCCCAGGTCGGCTACCACGAACTTGTTGTGCACCACCTCGTGGCGCACGTAAATCGGCGAGCCGTGCAGCTGCAGGGCGCGCTCGACGATCTCGATCGCCCGGTCGACGCCGGCGCAAAAACCGCGCGGATTGGCGAGCAGGACTTCCATGCGGAAATTATACCTTCAACCGCGCAGGAGCCCGGCGATGTGCCCGACCACTCCGTCCCATTCGCCGATGCGCTCCTGCCGGTGGAGCCGCACCGAGGGATACCACGGCATGCTCTCGCCCTCGCGCAGGTAGCGCCATTCCGGCACCGCCGGCACCAGCACCCACGCCGGGCGGCCGAGCGCGCCCGTGAGGTGCACCAGCGACGTGCACACGCTCACCACCCGGTCGAGCGCGCACACCAGGGCCGCCGTCTCGTCGTAGTCGGCGATGGCTTCCGGCCAGTGATGCACCACCACGCCATGCGCCTCGCGCAATGCCGCCAGCTCCGCCGCGCAATCGGTGTACTGCAGGCTGATGAACTCGATCCCCGGCGTGCCGAGGATCGGCAGCCACTTTGCAAGCTCGATCGAGCGCAGGTGGCGGCGCGTGCCGACGGTCCCGCCTCTCCAGGAGATGCCGATTTTCGGGCTCCCGCCGAGCGCCGCGAGCCGCCCCTTCCAGGCCTCGACCTTTCCCGGGTCGGCGCGGAGGTAACCCGTGTGCCGGGGAAAGTCCGTGCCCGCCACGCGGAAGTGCCGTGCGAGACTCGCGAGCGGCGCCTGGAAATCGAACGGCTGGTTGATGAGCTCGGCATGGCGCGCGCTGTTCGCCGGCACGACCTGCAATCCCGGAAACGACCGGGCAAACAGATCGACCAGCTTGGGATGGCACGCCAGGCTGCACGAGGCGGCCGCCGCCTGGACTTCGGCGATGATGCCGGCGAACATCACCTGGTCGCCGATGCCCTGCTCGCCCCACAGCAGCAACCGCTTGCCCGCCAGCGGCTCGCCGTTCCAGGCCGGCTGCGGGTATGCGGCGCTGCGCGGGTGATCGTACGCTTCCCAGCGCGCCTCGTACAGCTCCCACCCGCGCGCGAACTGCCCCTGAGCGAGCAGGGCATGGGCGTAATCGTTGCGCGCGTCGTGGTTTTCGGGCGCCAGCACCATCACCCGCTCGTAGACCTCGGACGCCCGCTGGAAATCCCCCGAGTCCCGGTAGACGTTGGCCAGGTTGACGAGGGTCGGCGTGGGATCCTGCTCGTGCTCCAGCGCCTGGCGCAGGACCTTCTCGGCTGTCGCGAAATCGCCCAGCTCGCTGCAGGCGAGGCCGTAAAACACGAATGCGTTCGTCAGTGGAGGATCGAGGCGAAGCATGTGTTCCAGCTCCTGCCGCGCGGCAGCATGGTCGCCGGCGGCGAGCAGCACCCGACCCAGGTCGACGCGCGCCGCGTATAAATCGGGTTTCAGCCGGAGCGCCTCCCGCAGGCTGGCGGCAGCGGCGCGGGGATCCCTGAGCCAGTGCAGCGCCAGGCCGAGCTTGTAGTGGGCGTTGGCGTCGAGCGGCGAGGAGGCGACCACGTCCCGGCAGTACTTTTCAGCCTCGCGAAATTCGCCGTTGTCCATGAGCACGTCGGCCAGATTCAGGAACACCACCGGGTTGGGCTTCAACGCCGCGGCGCGCCGGAGCAGGGTCATGGCGGCGGCCGCATTGCCGTTCAAGCGGTGCATCAGTCCCATGAGGTGCAGCACATCCGGCTGGTCGGGGTCCGAGCGCAGGATGCGATTGCAGATACGCTCCGCCGCCTCGACCTCGCCGCGATTGAACTGGAGCGAAGCGGTGGCCAGCAGCGCCGCCAGGCTATTGGGATCGTGCGGCTGCGCCATCGCGTCAGCGCCCCCCGTCCGCGCTGGCCGCCGGCCCGGGCGCCCGGCCACGGCCCGGACGCAGCGCGTCCCACACCAGCAGGACCGCGCCGCAGGTAATGGCCGAATCGGCGACATTGAACGCGGGCCAGTGCCAGCCGAATGCATGAAAGTCCAGGAAATCGACGACCGCCCCCACCAGGACGCGATCGATGACGTTGCCGACGGCGCCGGCGAGCACCAGGGCGAGCGCCAGCGCGAACAGCCGCTGGTGCGGGTAGCGGCGCAGGAGGTACACGATCCACGCCGAGGCGACGAGCGCGATGCCGATGAAGAGCCAGCGCTGCCACCCCGCGGCATCGGACAGAAAGCTGAAAGCGGCCCCGGCGTTGTAGACCAGCACCAGGTTGAGGAAAGGCGCAACCGCGACCGCCGGGTTCACGGCGAAATACTGGATGACGGCGTACTTGGCGAGCTGATCCACGACCACGATCAGCGCGGCCAGCGCGAGCCATTTACGCATGGGTGCGCGGCTCGCCGGGGCCTGAAAGGTTGGAGACGCAGCGCCCACAGATCTCCGGATGCGCGGCGTCTGCGCCCACATCGGCACGGTAGTGCCAGCAGCGCTCGCACTTCTTATTAGCGCTTGGAGTCACATCCACTCCCAATCCGGCACCCTCGCGGTGATGCACCGCGGCACGAGAAGTGATGAAGACAAACCTCAGGTCGTCCCCAAGGCGTTTCATGGACTCGAGTGCCGGCCCTGAAGTGTAGATATCGAGCTCAGCTTGCAAGGAGGAACCAACCAGCCCTGCCGCGCGTTTTTCCTCGATCTTCTTGTTCGCGATCTCTCTCGTATTGCGAACATCCCGCCAGCCATCGATCACCGACTGGTCCAGACGCGACATTGGAAGCGCATACCACTCCTCCTCGAAAATGCAGCGCTCCGAATTCTTGTTGAAAACCTCCCAGGCCTCTTCGGCGGTAAAGCTGAGAACCGGGGACATCAATCGAAGCAGGCTGTTGGTGATGTGCCACAGCGCGTTCTGCGCGGACCGGCGCGATTTCGAATCCTCGGGCGTCGTATACAGCCGGTCTTTCAGGATGTCGAGATAAAACCCGCCAAGATCCTCCGAGCAGAATTTGACGAATTTTTGAATCGCCAGGTGAAACTCATAGCCTTCGTAATGATCCGTCAGCTCTTCCTGCAAGCTCCGCGCGAGCTCCAGGGCAAAGCGGTCGATCTCAACCCACTCCTCCGTGGGCAACCGGTTGCGCGCCAGGTTGAAGTCGTCGAGGTTGGCAAGCAGGAAGCGCAGCGTGTTGCGGATGCGGCGGTAGGACTCGACCACGCGCTTCAGGATCTCGCTCGATATGGTGAGCTCGCCCGAATAATCACTGCTGGCGACCCACAGCCTCAGGATATCCGCGCCGAGCGTGTCCATGATGGTCTGCGGCGCCATCGCGTTGCCCTTGGACTTCGACATCTTGCGGCCCTCGAGGTCGATGACGAACCCGTGCGTGAGCAGCCCGCGATAGGGTGGGACGCCGTCGATCATCGAGGCCACCAGCAGCGAGGAGTGGAACCAGCCGCGGTGCTGGTCGGAGCCCTCGAGGTAGAGATCCGCGGGAAACCCGGTTTCCGCCTGGTGCGAGCCGCGCAATACCGTCCGGTGCGTCGCTCCCGAATCGAACCAGACGTCGAGCGTGTCCTTGACCTTCTCGTACTGCGCCGCATCCGCGCCGAGCAGCGCCGCCACTTCAAGAGTTTGCCAGGCCTCGATGCCGCCGCGCTCCACGCGCTGCGCGACCTGCTCGAGCAGCTCGAGCGTGCGGGAGTGCAGCTGCCCGGTTTCCTTGTGGATGAAGAACGGCATCGGCACGCCCCACTGGCGCTGGCGCGACAGCGTCCAGTCGGGGCGGTTCGCGATCATCCCGTGGAGCCGCGCCTGGCCCCAGGCGGGATAAAACCGCGTCGCCTCGACCCCGCGCAGCGCGGTCGCGCGCAGCGGCTCGGCCGGCTTCACGCCATTGAAGCCCGGCACCTCGTCCATTCCGGCGAACCACTGCACCGTCGCGCGCAGGATCACCGGCGTCTTGTGCCGCCAGCAGTGCATGTAGCTGTGCGCGTGATTCGCGTCCTGGGCGAACAGCACGCCGTGCGTTTCCAGCTCCTTGACTATCGCCGGGTTGGCTTTCCAGATCATCATTCCGCCAAAGAGCGGAAGGCCGGACGCGAACTTGCCGTCGCCCATCACCGGCGTGAGGATCTCGTCGTCCTTCATGCCGTAGCGCCGGCAGGATTCGAAGTCCTCCACCCCGTAGGCCGGCGCGGAATGCACGATGCCCGTGCCGGTATCGAGCGTGACGTAGTCGCCGAGATTAACCGGCGCGGTCCGCTCGTAGAACGGGTGCTTGAAGCGGATGCCTTCGAGCGCCCTGCCCTTGCACTCTCCCATCACCTCGCGCCGTTCCAGCTTGAAGCGCGTGAGGCACGCTTCGCGCAGATCGGCGGCCAGGATCAGCAGCCCGCGCTCGGTTCGCACCAGGTTGTAGGTGAACTCGGGATGAACGTTGAGCGCCTGGTTGCCGGGCAGCGTCCACGGGGTAGTCGTCCAGATCACCGCGTATCCCGGCTCTGCCCGGAGGTTCGCCACGCCGAATGCTCTTGCCACCTTGTCCGGCTCGGCGAACGGGAAACCGACGTCGATCGCGATATCCTTGCGGTCCTCGTACTCGACCTCGGCTTCGGCGAGCGCCGAGCCGCAGTCGAAACACCAGTTGACGGGCTTGAGGCCGCGGTACACGTAGCCCTTCCGGAGCAGGTCGCCCAGGGCGCGGATCTCGTCGGCCTCGTTCCGGTACGCCATGGTGAGGTAGGGACGGTCCCAGTCGCCCAGCACGCCCAGCCGGATGAAGTCCTTCTTCTGCCGCTCGATCTGCTCGGCGGCGTATTCGCGGCACAGGCGCTGGGTTTCCGCCGTCGGCAGGTTCTTGCCGTGGGCTTTCTCGATCTGGACCTCGATCGGCATGCCGTGGCAATCCCAGCCCGGCACGTACGGGGCGTCGAACCCGGACAGCGTCTTCACCTTGACGATGATGTCCTTGAGGATCTTGTTGACCGCGTGGCCGATGTGGATGTCGCCGTTGGCATAGGGCGGCCCGTCGTGCAGGACGAAGCGGGTCTTGCCGCGGCGCGCGGCGCGGATGCGCTCGTAGAACTTGCGCTCCTGCCAGATCTTCAGCATCAGCGGCTCGCGCTTTGCGAGGTCGCCGCGCATCGGAAACTTCGTATCCGGCAGGTTGAGGGTCTTCTTGTAATCGGCCATGATGCGGCGAGCAGTAGGCGGCAATCCGTCGATCGGGACCGGCTGTCAGCCGGCCTTTCTGGGCGCGCGGGCGGTTTCGAAGTACTGGCGGGTGCTCTCGACGTCGAGCGCGATGTGACGCGTGAGCGTCGCGAGATCGGAATACTTCTCCTCGTCGCGGAACTTGTGCAGGAATTCCACGCGGATGTGCCGCCGGTACAGGTCGCCGTCGAAATCGAGCGCGTGCACTTCGAGCACGGGCGCCCCGCCCTGCTTCACCGTGGGGCGCACGCCCAGGCTGGCAACGCCCGGCAGCGGGCCGCGCGCCGCGCCATGCAGGCGCACCGCGAAGATGCCGCTGAGCGGCGGACGGTTGTGCTTCATCAGCACGTTGGCGGTCGGGAAACCGAGCTTGCGCCCGAGTCCGTCGCCGCGCACCACGCGCCCGCTGATCGAATACGCGCGGCCCAGCAGGCGCCCGGCCCGCGCGAGCTCGCCCGCGGCGAGCGCGTTGCGCACGGCGGTGCTCGATACCCGTTCCCCGTCCAGCATCACGCTCGCCAGCGCCGCGACTTCGAAGCCGAGGCGCCCCGCAGCCTGCTTCAGCATGACGGGATCTCCCGCGCGCCGCGCGCCGAAGCGGAAATCGTCCCCGACCAGCACCCAGCGCGCGCCCAGGCCGCGCGCAAGTACGCGCTCGATGAAATCCTCGGCCGCGATCTGGGCGAAGCGGTAGTTGAAGCGGCAGACATGGACGCGGTCCATGCCGTTCCCGGCGAGCAGCTCCAGCTTCTCCCGCAGCGACGTGAGCCGCACCGGCGCCTGGTCGGGTGCAAAGAATTCGCGCGGATGCGGCTCGAAGGTCAGCACGCACGCCGGCACGCCGAGGCGTCCGGCCGCGCGCTTCAACTCAGCCAGCATCGCCAGATGGCCGAGGTGAACGCCGTCGAAATTGCCGATGGTGATTGCGGCCGGGCCGGCCGCGGCGGCGGGAATGCCGCGGGTCACGCGCATACAACCAAGCCTAAAAGCTTGAATTGTAGCGTGTTTTGCGAGAAACCGTCCAGCCGTTGGGGGCGGTTACCTCACGCTTGCGCGAATTTCTCCAGGCGCCGGCGAAAAAGGGGCAAGCGGCGCTCGACCGAGCTCTGGTAGGCATCGCTGAAATCGCCGAACGCAGCCAGCGCTTCCCGCGGGTCCTCGCCGTCGCGCAGAGCGAACGAATTGAAGCCGCAGCTCGCAAGAAAGAAGAGCTGGTCGCGGAACACGTCGCCGATCGCGCGCAGCTCGCCCTTCCAGCCGTAACGCTCGCGGAGCAGCCGCGCGATGGAATAACCGCGGCCATCGCCGAACTTGGGAAAATTCACCGCCACGACGCCAAACAGCCGCAGGTCCTCGGCGATCACCGCCGGGTCCTCGTGGCTGTCGAGCCACACGCCGATCCGCCCGGCACGAAACGACACGGCTTCGCGCTCGGCGCGCCACAGGGTGAGCGGCACGATGATATCGCCGGCGAGCGGGATCGCCGGCTGCCTGCCGTGGTCCCCGGGCCTAAGCAGTTGCCAGGGATCGTCGACGACGCTTCTGTTCCTGATGATCGCTGTCATACACGCGTTCCTTGAAAGGCTCGATACCGGTGCGCCACACCACGTCGATAAAGCGCTCGTCCTCGCTCTCGCGCCGGTCGAGATACACGCCGATCAGCTTCTCGATCACGCCGGGGATCTCCTCGCGCGCAAACGACGGCCCGATGATTTTCCCGACCGCCGCCGGTGCGCCGGGGCGGGCCAGTCCCTGGTTGCCGCCGATGGAGATCTGGTACCACTCCTCGCCGTTCTTATCCACGCCGAGGATGCCGATGTGGCCGACGTGGTGGTGGCCGCAGGAGTTCATGCAGCCGGAAATGTTGAGGTCCAGCTCGCCGATGTCGTACACGTAATCCAGGCGGTCGAACCGCTCCTGGATCGCCTGCGCGACCGGGATCGACTTGGCGTTGGCGAGCGAGCAGAAATCGCCGCCCGGGCAGGCGATGATGTTGGTGAGCAGCCCGATATTCGGCGTCGCGAGCCCCAGCGCCTTCGCCTCCTGCCACAACGCGTGCAGGTCCGATTGGCGCGCGTCGGCCAGTATCAGGTTTTGCTCGTGGGACACCCGCAGCTCGCCCTGGCTGTAGCGGTCCGCGAGGCCCGCCACGGCATCCATCTGCCCGGCCGTGGCATCCCCCGGCGGCACCCCGGTTTTCTTGAGGGACAGCGTCACCGCCGCATAGCCCGCCATCTTGTGCGGCTGGACGTTGCGCTTGACCCATGCGGCGAAGGCCGGCTCGGCGGCGAGACGCGCGAGATACCCGGCGTCATCACCCGCGAGCCGTTCGTAGTGCGGCCGCGTAAAGCGCTCCTCCACGCGCCGCACTTCCTCCCCGGTCAGCGTGGACGGCCCGTCCTTCAGGTACGCCCATTCGGCTTCCGCGTCCGCACGGAACCGTTCCGGCGTCAGCGCCTTCACCAGGATCTTGATGCGCGCCTTGTGGATGTTGTCGCGCCGGCCGTAGCGGTTGTAGACGCGCAGGACGGCTTCCAGGTAGGTGAGCAGGTGCCGCCAGGGCAGGAATTCCTGCATGACATGGCCGATGACCGGCGTGCGCCCCATCCCGCCGCCGACGATGACCCGGAATCCGACCTCCCCGTCCGCGTTGCGCACCGCGTGCAGGCCGACGTCGTGCAGGTAGGTCGCCGCGCGGTCGGCCTCCGCGCCGTTCACCGCGATCTTGAACTTGCGCGGCAGGTAGGAAAATTCGGGATGGAACGTGGACCACTGGCGCAGCAGCTCGCACCAGACGAACGAGTCCACGAGCTCGTCGCGTGCAACGCCCGCGAAATGGTCGGTGGTGATGTTGCGCACGGAATTGCCGCTGGTCTGGATCGCGTGCATCTGCACCGTGGCGAGCTCGGCCAGGATATCGGGCACGTCCTCGAGCTTCGGCCAGTTGTATTGCAGGTTCTGGCGCGTGCTGAAGTGGCCGTAGCCGCGGTCCCACTTCCGGGCGATGTGCGCGAGCGTGCGCAACTGGCGCGATGAGAGCAAGCCGTAAGGAATCGCAACGCGGAGCATGGGCGCGTAACGCTGGATATAGAGACCGTTGCGCAGCCGCAGGGGACGGAAGTCGTCCTCCGACAGCTGGCCCGCCAGGAAACGCAGCGTCTGGCCGCGGAACTGCGCGACCCGTTCCTCCACCAGCCGCTGGTCGATTTCGTCGTAGCGATACACCGCTCTATTTCCTCTGGAATTGTGTAGGCTTGCATGGTAGCAACGGTGAGTTATACTTCAAAAGAATATCATGTTAGAATGTAATCGCCAGACATTATTAAGAGTAAGCGTATGAAATTACAGCAATTACGCTACCTCCGCGAAGTGGCGCGGTCCGGGCTCAACCTTTCCGAAGCAGCGGAATCGCTCCATACCTCCCAGCCGGGCATCAGCAAGCAGATCCGCCAGCTCGAGGACGAACTGGGCGTGCAAATCCTGGTACGGAACGGCAAGCGGGTCGTGGACGTGACCGAGCCCGGGCGCGTCATCCTCGGCATCGCCGAGCGCATCCTGCAGGATGCCGAGAACCTGAAGCAGGTCGCGCGCGAATTCACGTCCGACGGAGCGGGCTCGTTCACGATCGCGACCACTCACACGCAGGCGCGCTACGCGCTGCCCTCGATCATCGCCCGCTTCAGCCAGCGCTACCCCGGCGTGCGGCTGTCGCTGCGGCAGGGCAGCCCGCAGTACATCGCGGAACTGGTGCGCTCCGGCGAGGCGGATATCGCGATCGCCACCGAGGCCGCCGAGTTCTACGACGGCCTCGTGCTGCTGCCGTGCTTCCAGTGGAACCGCTGCGTGATCACGCCCCTCAAGCATCCCCTGCTCCGGGAGAAGCAGCTCACGCTCGAGGCGATCGCGCGCTACCCGGTGGTCACCTACGATTTCGCGTTCACCGGCGATTCCCCGATCAAGCGCGCGTTCGACAGCAGGAAGATCACGCCGAACGTGGCGCTGACGGCCATCGACGCCGACGTGATCAAGGCCTACGTCGAAATGGGGCTCGGCGTCGGCATCCTCGCCAAGATGGCGTTCGATCCCGCGCGCGATCTGGGGCTGAGGCTGATCGACGCCAGCCACCTGTTCGAGCCCAGCATGACGCGCATCGTCATGCGGCCCAACGCCTACCTGCGCGGCTATGTGTACGACTTCATCGAGCTGTTCGCCCCGCACCTGAAGCGCGCGGTGGTGGACGCAACGCTGAAGGGCGAGGGCTCGAGCTACGAGCTTTGAAAAAAGCGAGTCGTGGTACGTGAGTCGTGATTCGACCCCGGGTCGTCCAAGTTGACCGCAAGCACGACGCTAGAACAGGTTCATTCCGCAGCGCGCTTCGAAAAGTCAGCAATCCGGAAACCGAGGAGCCACAGCGCAGCGAAGTAGGTCGCCGCCCCCAGAACCACCACCCAGACGAGATTCCAGGCGCGCGCGGCGGCGCCCATGAGCAGCCAGGAGACATCGGCGCCTGCCGCAAGCCACAGCACCGCCGACATCGCGTACACCGCGATCCCGAGCTTGAGCAGAAATGCCGGCCAGCCCGGCCGCGGCGCGTAGATATCGCGACGGCGCAAGCCCCGCAGGAGCAGCGCCGCGTTGAAACAGGCGCCCAGGCCGATGGCGAGAGCGAGCCCCGCGTGCCGGAGCGACCAGACGAAGAGGAGGTTCATGAGCTGGGTGAGCACGAGCGTCGCGAGCGCAATCTTGACCGGCGTCCGGATGTCCTGGCGCGCGTAGAAGCCGGGCGCGAGCACTTTCACCATGACGAGCCCGATCAAGCCGACGCTGTAGGCAATCACCGCGCGCCGCGTCGCCAGCACGTCCTCGGCGCCGAATGCCCCGTAGTGGAACAGCGTCGCCACCAGCGGCACCGCGAGCAGCGCCAGCGCGACCGCCGCCGGCGCCGCCAGCAGCAGCGTCAGACGCAGCCCCCAGTCGAGCAGGTCGGAATACTCCCGCGGCGAGCGCTCGGCGTAGTGCCGCGAGAGGCTGGGCAGCAATATCGTGCCGAGCGCCACGCCCAGCAGCCCGACCGGAAACTCCATCAGACGGTCGGCGTAGTAGAGCCAGGACACGCTGCCGCTCACCAGGAACGAGGCGAATATCACGTTGATCACCAGGCTCACCTGGCTGATCGATACCCCGAACACGGCCGGCCCCATCTGCCGCAGGACCCGCCACAGCCCCTCGTCCCTGAAATCGAGCCGGAAGCGCGGGAGCAGCCCGATCCGCGCGAGGAACGGCACCTGCAGGGCGAGCTGCGCGATGCCGCCCGCGAGCACCGCCCACGCCAGCGCCGTGACCGGCGGGTCGAAGTGCGGCGCGCCCCACAGCGCAAACCCGATGAACGACAGGTTGAGCAGCGTCGGCGTCACCGCCGGCACCGAAAAGCGGCTGTAGGTATTGAGGATGCCGCCGGCCAGCGCGGTGAGCGAGATGAAAAAGATGTACGGGAAGATGATGCGCAGGAGATCGGCGGTAAGATCGAACTTGCCCGGCGTCGCGGCGAATCCCGGCGCGGTGACATAAATGATGATCGGCGCGGCTATCACCCCGATCACGGTCACCACGAACAGCACCAGGACCAGGAACGCGGCGACGTGATCCACCAGCAGCCGGGTGTCCGCCTCGCCGCGCCGGTTCTTGTACTCGGCGAGGATCGGAACGAAGGCCTGGGAAAATGCCCCCTCGGCGAACAGACGCCGCAGGAGATTGGGCAGCTTGAAGGCGACGAAGAACGCGTCGGTAGCGAGTCCCGCCCCGAACACGCGGGCAATGACGAGATCGCGGATGAAGCCGAGGATGCGCGAGATGAGCGTCATGCTGCTCACCGTCGCCAGGGACCTCAGTAGACTCATATCAGGCTCATGGCGCCGTGCACCCGCCGGCGTTACAAACGTTGCAAAAACCCCCGAACATCAGTAAGATGGCGCCCTTTTTCCGACTCATTTTCGATTCAGCACCGGAGTTTACCGCACATGGCCAACATCGCATCAGCCCGCAAACGCGCGCGACAGGCGGAGAAGCACCGCCGGCACAACGCGGCCCTGCGCTCGGAGTTGCGCAGCGCGATCCGGGACGTGAGGAAGGCGATCGCGGCAGGCGACAAGAAGGCGGCGCGGACCGTGCTGCAGCGCGCGTCCGGCGTGATCGACTCCATCGCCGACAAGAAGATCATCCACAAGAATGCCGCGGCGCGGCACAAGAGCCGCCTCGCGATCCGCATCAAGGCGATGGCGTAGCCGCCTAGCCGGCGGCGGGCGCCCCGCTCGGCGCCGCGGCGCCGCCGGCTGCTTCCTCCGGACGTTTATCCTTGCGCCCCGGGCGCAGCTTCAGCTCGTTGTCGCGGGCGAATCCGAGCAGGAAGCGAAACGCGTCCGGGTCGATCCCCTCCAGCCGCAAGTCCACGACCACGCAGCGGATGCCGCCCGCCATGATCGGCTTGAGGTACGGGGAATAGGAGAGATGCCGGTCCTGGCCGAACACCGACATCATCCCGCACAGCCGCTCCGCCCAGTCGCTGGGGCGGAACGGGTGGCCGGTTTCGGTGACGCCCTGGATGACGACTTCGGGAGAGCCTTCGAACATGATGGAAAGGGCCGGATGCGAGCGCAATATTACTATAGGCGCCGGCCGGAACTGGATGACGCCCGCATGACAGCGCGACGCGCGCGACGGCCGGAAACCCGCTTGCGCGCCGGGGGTTGATGGGGTCACAATATTTTTTTGGGGTGGACCGATGAGTCACGTGATGAACACCTATGCACGGCTGCCCGTCGCCTTCGAGCGCGGCGAAGGCTGCTGGCTGTGGGACACGAGCGGCAAGCGCTACCTCGACGCGATGGCCGGAGTCGCGGTGTGCGGGCTCGGCCACAGCCATCCGAAATTCGTGGCCGTCCTGCGCGCGCAGGTGGGGCGGCTCGTACACACTTCCAACCTGTACCAGATCCCGCTGCAGGAGAAGCTCGCCGACCGGCTCGCCGCGATCTCGGGCATGGAGAATGTCTTTTTCTGCAACTCCGGTTGCGAGGCGAACGAGGCGGCGATCAAGCTCGCCCGGCTCTACGGCCACAAGAAGAACGTCGAGGCGCCGGCGATCGTCGTGATGGAAAAGGCCTTCCACGGCCGCACCATCGCCACGTTGTCCGCCACCGGCAGCCGCAAGGTGCAGGCGGGATTCGAGCCGCTGGTCGCCGGCTTCGTGCGCGTGCCGTTCGACGATCTCGAAGCGGTGCGGCGCGTCGCCGAGGCCAACCGCAGCGTGGTGGCGGTCCTGGTCGAGCTGCTGCAGGGCGAAGGCGGGGTCAACGTCTGCCACGACGATTACCTCAAGGGCCTGCGCGAGATCTGCGAGGCGCACGAGTGGCTGCTCATGCTGGACGAGGTGCAGAGCGGCATGGGGCGCACCGGGAAGTGGTTCGCGTTCCAGCATACGGGCGTCGCGCCGGACGTGATGCCGCTCGCCAAGGGCCTCGGCAACGGCCTGCCGATCGGCGCCTGCCTCGCCGCCGGCGCCGCCGCGCAGTTGTTCAAGCCGGGCAACCACGGCTCGACGTTCGGCGGCAACCCGCTCGCGTGCGCCGCCGCGCTGGCAACCCTCGACATCATCGAGGAGGAACGGCTGATGGACAACGCCGTCAAGGTCGGCGATTTCATCCGGGCCGAGCTCGCGCGGCAGATCGGCGGGATAAAAGGCGTCAGGGAGATCCGCGGCAAGGGGCTGATGATCGGCATCGAGCTCGAAGCCGCCTGCGGCGAGCTGGTGCAGCAGGCGCTCGATCGCGGCGTGCTCATCAACGTCACGGTGGACAACGTGGTGCGGCTGCTGCCGCCGCTCACCTTCGGGACCGAGGAAGCCGGGCTGCTGCTGGCGACGCTGGTACCGCTCATCACCCGGTTTCTCGACCGTCAGAGCGCGCCGCAGGCCGCCGCCCAGACGGCTTGAGCGCGTCGTTTCCGACCGGAGCAACGCCCGTGGCCGTACGGCACTACCTTCAGTTCAGGGACTTCGCGCGCGAGGAATACGAGTACGTATTCGAGCGCACGCGCTGGATCAAGGACATGTTCAAGCGTTACGTGCCCTACCAGCCCCTGCGCGACCGCACGCTCGCCATGGTGTTCGAGAAGCACTCCACCCGCACGCGGGTCTCGTTCGAGGCCGGCATGCACCAGCTGGGGGGCACGGTGATCACGCTCATGACGCGCGACACCCAGATGGGGCGCGGCGAGCCGATCGAGGACGTGGCGCGCGTCATCACGCGCATGGTGGACATCGTCATGATCCGCACGTTCGAGCAGGCCATCATCGAGCGTTTTTCCGAGCACTCGCGCGTGCCCGTGGTGAACGGGCTCACCAACGAGTACCACCCGTGCCAGATCCTCGGCGACCTCTACACGTTCATCGAGAACCGCGGCTCGATCCGCGGCAAGACCGTGGCCTGGATCGGCGACTCCAACAACGTCTGCAACACCTGGCTGCAGGCGGCGGAAGTGTTCGACTTCAACGTGCACGTCTCCACGCCGCCCGGCTACGAGGTCGAGCCCGAGCGCGCCGGGCTCTACGGCACCGATCACTACGAGGTGTTCGACGACCCGATGAAGGCGGCGAAGGGCGCGGACCTCATCACCACCGACGTCTGGACCAGCATGGGCGACGAGGCCCAGTCGGCCAAGCGCAAGCGCGACTTCGAGGCGTGGCGGGTGGACCGGGAAATGATGAAGGCGGCGCGGAAGGACGCGCTGTTCATGCACTGCCTGCCGGCGCACCGCGGCGAGGAAGTCGCCGCCACCGTCATCGACGGCCCGCAGAGCGTGGTCTGGGACGAAGCGGAGAACCGGCTGCACACGCAAAAGGCGCTGATGGAGTACTTGCTGCTCGGGCGCATCAAGACCCAGGGCGACCTGTGGTCCACCTGAAAACCGGTCACTGTTCACTGTTCACGAATTGAAAATGGCTAAGATCAAGAAAGTGGTGCTCGCCTACTCCGGCGGGCTCGACACCTCGGTGATCCTCAAGTGGTTGCAGGACACCTACGATTGCGAGGTCGTGACGTTCACCGCCGATATCGGCCAGGGCGGGGAGCTCGCGCCCGCGCGGCGCAAGGCGAAGCGGCTCGGCGTCAGGCAGATCTTCGTCGAGGACCTGCGCGAGGAATTCGTGCGCGACTTCGTGTTCCCGATGTTCCGCGCCAACGCGGTCTACGAAGGCGAGTACCTGCTCGGCACTTCGATCGCGCGGCCGCTGATCGCCAAGCACCTGGTGCAAATCGCGAAAAGGACCGGGGCGGACGCCATCTCCCACGGGGCAACCGGCAAGGGCAACGACCAGGTGCGCTTCGAGCTCGGCGCGTACGCGCTGATGCCGGACGTGAGAATCATCGCGCCGTGGCGGGAATGGGACCTCACGTCGCGCGAGACGCTGCTCGCCTACGCCGAAGAGCACGGTATCCCGGTCGAGGGGAAGAAGAAAAAGGGCGGCGGCGCGCCCTATTCCATGGACGCCAACCTGCTCCATATTTCCTACGAGGGCGGCATCCTCGAGGACCCGGATTACGAGCCCGAGGAGCGCATGTGGCGCATCACGGTTTCACCCGAGAAGGCGCCGGGGCGGCCACAGTACGTGGCGCTCACCTACCGCAAGGGCGACATCGTCGCCGTCAACGGGCGGAAGCTGGCGCCGGGGAAAGTGCTTGCGCTGCTCAACCAGCTGGGCGGAAAGCACGGCGTCGGCCGGCTCGACGTCGTGGAAAACCGCTACGTCGGCATGAAATCGCGCGGCTGCTACGAGACGCCCGGCGGCACGATCATGCTGAAGGCCCACCGCGCCATCGAATCCATCACGCTCGACCGCGAGGTGCTGGCGCTGAAGGACGACCTCATGCCGCGCTACGCGCGGCTCGTCTACAACGGCTACTGGTTCAGCCCGGAGCGGCGCGCGCTGCAGGCGCTGATCGACCACACCCAGGGCCCTGTCAACGGCACGGTTCGGGTCAAGCTCTGCAGGGGCACCGTAATGGTGACCGGGCGCGCCTCGAAATCGGATTCGCTGTTCGATCCGGCGATCTCGACTTTTGAAGACGACCGTGGCGCGTACAACCAGGCGGACGCCGAGGGCTTCATACGCCTGAACGCGCTGCGGCTGCGCATCGCGGCGAAGCTCAAACGCAAGAGCTGAAGCGATGGAAATGTCTTGCTTTGTTCCGGCGGCTGGAATAAATTTGCCCCTGGTTGGCCAGCAATTCCACTCGAGACCCGCGCGGTTGGCGGCAATCTCCGAGGGAGGGGAAACAAGAATGAACGCGCGGCCCGCTATGCGGAGTCTGGGACTTCCTGCACGCCAGATTGCGCATCCACGAAGGGCAGGCTGGCTGGCAATGCAGTACCCGCGCTGACGCGCGCGTACCGGAGCCAGAATCTCGGAGGAGGATCGAACCCATGAAACGTATCGCCCAAGTCATCGTCCTGCTGGCGGGCCTCTCCCTGTGGCTTCCCGGGCAACTCCGGGCCGCGGACAAGCCCGTCTTCCGCATCGGCACTCACGTGAGCACGTTCGGCTCCATGGACGAGGTCGCCGCCAAGAAGGGTTATTTTGACGAAGCCTTCGGCAAGGGGGGCTACAGCCTGAAGGTGTTCGCCCAGGGCAAGCTCATGCTCGAGGCCCTGCTCGCGAACTCCCTCGATACGGGCTTCACGGCCGCCCGCCCGTACGTGGCCATCGTCGCCAAGAAAGGCCGGGTCACCGGGATCGGGGTGAACGCCCTCATCTGCAAGACCCAATCGATCGTGGTGGCCGCCGATTCGCCGATTCGCTCCCTGAAGGACCTGCGCGGGAAGAAAATTGGCACCAAGATCGGCTCCAGCGAGAACTTCCTCCTCAGCAGCATCATCATGCCGAGCGTCGGCATCAAGGAGGGCGAATGGACGCCGGTGAACCTGGACAATACCGACCGGGTTCCCTCGGTGCGCGCCAAGGCCGTGGACGCGGCCCAGGTCGAGGATCCCACCCTCAGCTTGTCCGAAGTGAACGGCTGGGTGCGGCGCCTCGTCCCCGACTTCTGTCCCTACGACAACACCCCCATGATCCAGATCGCCAACCCGCAGACCCTGGCGCAGCACTCGGACCTCTACACGAAGTATTACAAGGCGCTGCTGAAGGCCCACCAGTTCCTGCGGGATAACCCCGATGAGTACGCCAGGATCTACACGGACGCGCTCAACGCGAGGGGAGCGAAGTTCGAGTACAAGGTGGTGCGCAAGCTCCTCGACGGCGTCACACTCCACCCGCGGATCGACGCCCCCATCGTCAAGTATCTGAGCGACATGGCCAAGAGTATTCACGCCACCGGCGAGATCAAGCGCCTGCCTGACTTCGCCAAGGGGGAGAGCTTCAACACGAAGCTGCTCGACCAGGTCCTGAAATAGGCGGATCTGAACCAGACGTTGGCAGGGGCGCAACCGCCGAGCGGTCGCGCCCCGTCCTTTTCCACAGCGGCCCCGGCGCCGCCAAGGAGCGAACCATGCAAGCCGAGCAGGAAATTCAACTTCCGCGTGCGAGTTCGATGTGGGAGAAGACGTGGCAATGGTGCGCCGCGAACCTCCCCTCGTTCATCGTCATTTTCGCGCTCTGGGAAATCGTCTCCCGCATCTGGGGCGATCCGGTCCTGTTCCCCACCCTGGAGGTCATCGCCAGCCGCGGCTGGGAGCTCACGAAATCCGGCATCCTCCTCAAGCACACCTTCGCCACCGCCTACCGGATCCTGGGAAGCATGGTGCTCGCCATCAGCCTCGGGGTCTTGATCGGCTTCGCGATGGGCCGCTACCGGATCTGGGAGCGGTTCTGGCTGCCGATCGTGGCGGTGCTGCTGCCCATCCCCGCGCTCGCCTGGACGCCGGTGGTGGTGCTCTGGTTCGGGCTGGGCGATGTGACCATGATCTTCATCACCACGTTCGGCGCGGTGCTTCCCATCATCAGCAACACCTGGACCGGGGCGAAGTCGGTGAACCCGGCGTGGATCCGCGCCGCGAATTCCATGAACTGCGGCGGTCACCGGCTCTTCTTCAGGATCATCTTCCCGGGCTCTCTCCCGTTCATCCTCTCGGGCGTCCGGGTCGGCCTCGCCCGCGCCTGGCGGGCCGGGGTAGCGGCGGAGATGGTGGCGGCGAGCGACTGGGGTCTGGGCTACGCGATCTTCGCCTCGCGGGAATTCCTCGACATCTCCTTCATGCTCTGCGGCATCGCGATGATCGGGCTGGTGGGGTTCGTGATGGAAAAATTCATCTTCCAGAACATCGAAACCATGACCGTCATCAAGTGGGGAATGATGGAAGACGTCCAGGTGGGGGGAGGATAGATGCGTTCGAAGGTGAGCATCCAGAAGCTGACGATGAGCTACTACCTCAAGGACCGGGTGGTCACCGCACTCAACGGCATCGACCTGGAGATCGCCGACGGGGAGTTCCTCGTGGTGGTGGGGCTCTCCGGCTGCGGCAAGACCACGCTGCTGAACATCCTGGCGGGATTCATCAAACCCACGGGCGGGGAGATCCTGCTGGACGGAAAGCCCATCGCGCAAGCGGGCCTGATGAACCGGGGGGTCGTGTTCCAGGAATACGCCCTCTTCCCCTGGCGCACGGCGCTCCAGAACGTCGAGTTCGGCCTCGAGATGAAGGGCGTCGACCGGAAAAATCGGCGCGAGATCGCCCTGAAGTACCTCGATCTCGTCCACCTCACGAATTTCACCAACATCTACCCGCACCACCTCTCGGGGGGCATGAAACAGCGGGTGGCGGTGGCCCGGGCGTACGCCTACGAGCCCGAGTTCATGCTGATGGACGAGCCGTTCGGCGCCCTCGACGCCCAGACCCGCGAGAGCCTCCAGGCGCTCACGGTGGAAGTCTGGCAAAAGACCCGGAAGACGATCTTCTACGTGACCCACAATATCGGCGAGGCCGTGTACCTGGCCGACCGGATCATCGTTCTTGCCGGCCAGCCGGGCCGCATCTACAAGGAGATCCGCGTCGATCTGCCGCGTCCCCGCGATTCCTTTGACCCCCGGTACGTCGAGCTCGAGCGCGAAACGACCCGCGCCGTGCGGCAAGGCTGAGTTAGCGGCGCCCCCGCCTGCGTTCGTACCACCGCGACATCAGCTCCATCGCCAGGAACGACGCGGCCGAGATCGCGACCAGCACGACCTGGCCGGTGTGCCAGCCCCAGCGGTCGATGATCATCGCGAACACCGTGGGCGAGACGGCGTTGACCACGAGGATCGGCGTGGCGAGGAGGCCGAGCACGGCGCCGTAGCCGGTGGCGCCGAACAGGGCAAGCGGCACCGCGCCGCGCACGATGGTGATGACGCCCTGCGAGGCGCCCATCAGCAGGGTGAAGGCGAGGATGGCCTGCAAGCTGCCCGCGGCAAACAGCAGCAGCACGAAGGACAGGGGCAGAACGCCGATGGCGATGCGCGCGACGGTGATGGCGCGCAGGTTCTTGCCGAAGAAGATCTCGACCACGCGCCCGCCGAACTGCGCGAAGCCCTTCATCGAGGCGACCCAGACCGCCGCCGCGGTCGCCAGGCCCGCCGCCTCGAGCAGCGGCACCAGTTGCACGGTCACCACCGCGAAGACGAAGCCGTTGAGCGACATCACCAGCGCGAACAGCGCCATCGCGACGATGCGCATGCGCCCTTCCAGCGGCGGCCCGTCGCGCGAGGGCGCGGCCGCCTCGGCCGCGCCGGCGGCGCGCGGCGCTTCCCGCCGCGCCAGTCCGAACCCGATGAGCGGCAGGCAGACCAGCAGGTTGATGGCGGCAAACGCCGTCAGCGTCTGGCGCCAGCCGGCGGCTTCGTTGAGGTAATGCCCGACCACCCAGAATACGGTCGAGGCGAACGCGCCGTAGAGCGTGAGATAGGAGATGGCGAGCCGCCCGCGCGAGGGCATCACCTGCACCAGCGCGGCGAAGGCCGCGTCGTAGAGGCACAGGCGCATGCCGAGGCCGAGGAACACCCACACCCCCAGGTACGCCGCCTCGCTGCGCACGAGCGACAGCGCGTACAGACCCGCCGACACCAGCACCGTGCCGATCGCCATGAGGGGGCGCGCGCCGTAGCGGTCGATGGCGCGGCCGGCCAGGGCCGACACCGCGCCCATCGCCAGCAGCGCCACCGTGAAACCGAAGTAAACCAGGCTGCGGCTCCAGCCGGTGTCGGCCACGATCGGGCCGGCCAGCACGCCGAGGCAGTAGTAGCTCGTGCCCCAGGCAGTGATCTGCGCGATGCCGAGCGCGCCGACGGCGAGATGCATCGGATCGGGGACTCCTTCGCGGCGCCGCGTCATTCCGCTAGCTTGCCATAGTTGCGCGGGTCCGACCCGGCCCCGGGAGCGGTTCGGGGATGCGGTAAAATTGCGGCGGCGCGGAAGGGAGGGATGCATGCCGTCGTTCGATATCGTTTCCGAAGTGAATCACGTCGAGATCCGCAACGCGGTGGACCAGTGCAACAAGGAGGTCGCGAACCGTTTCGATTTCAAGGGCTCCGACGCGCGCGTCGAGCTCAACGAGAAGGACAAGGCGCTCATCGTCTTCGCGGACGACGAATTCAAGCTGCGGCAGGTGCGCGACGTGCTGACCGCCAGGCTCGCCAAGCGGGGCGTGGATATCCGCGCGCTCGAGCCCGGGAAGATGGAGCCGGTCAGCGGCAACAAGGTCAAGGAGACGATCACGGTGCGCGAGGGCATCGAGCAGGAACGCGCCAAAGGCGTGATCAAGCTCATCAAGGACAGCAAGCTGAAGGTCCAGGGCAGCATCCAGGGCGGCCTGGTGCGCGTCTCGGGCGCCAAGAAGGACCTGCTCCAGGAGGCGATCGCGCTCGTCCGGAAATCCGTAACCGACATCCCGCTGCAGTTCAAGAATTTCCGCGATTGAGGTTGATCGAGTCAACGAGTGATTTCACCGTTCATCGTTCACCGTCGTTAAATGCTTGACTGGCTCAAGAACCGGCTCGGTTCCGGTTTCCGGTCGGACGCGGCCACAACGGAGGCTTACGCCGCTCACCAGTCCGGTAACTGGAAGCGGGCAGCCGAACTCCTGCAGCCGATCGCATCACGACACCCCGATGACGCGGAGGCGCAGTACCGCCTCGGGGACGCGCTGTACCAGCTCAATCGCGCGCAGGACGCGCTGCCGCCGCTCGAGCGGGCCGTGAAAATCAGGAGTGACGACGCCGAGTATCTGTACAAGCTCGGCAACGCGCTGAAAGACCTCGAGCGCGCCGATGAGGCCCTGGACCACTACCGCCGCGCCCTGCGCCTGGATCCCCTACATTCCCGGGCGCTCAACAATACGGGCACGATCCTGGAGGAACGCGACGAGCTGGACCAGGCGCTGGACTGCTACCGCCGGGCGATCCTGGCCGACGGCAAGCTGCTGCCGGCGCACACCAATCTGGCGGTGCTGCTCCACAAGCTCGGGCGCTACGCCGAGGCGACCGAGGTTTACGAGGCGCTGCTGCGACTGCAACCCGATTCGGTCAGGGATTGGTGCGACCTGGGGAATTCCTACCAGGGCATGGGCCGTTACGACGAGGCGGTCCGCTGCTACGAGCGCGCGCTCGCGCTCGACCCGTCCTCGGCGGATGCCCTGTACCGCTCCAGCATCGCGCTGCTGAATCTGGAGAAGCTTCCGGAAGCGGAAGCCGCGGCGCGGCGCGCCGCGGAAATCGCGCCGGTCCACCCGGCCGGCTGGCGCAACCTGGGCGACACCTTGCAGGCGCAGCATCGATTCGACGACGCGGTGAGCGCGTACCAGCGCGGGCTCGACGCACATCCCGATACGCCCGAGCTGCTCAACAATATCGGGGCGGCCTACTGGAGCAATGGCTCGCTGGACCAGGCATTGAGCTGCTTCGAGCGGGCGGTCAAGGCTGCCCCGCAATTCAGCGATGCCCGCAAGAACCTGTCCACGGCCCAGAGCGCCGTCGGCCTGATCGACGACGCGATCGCCGGCTACCGCGACATCCTGAAAAGGGAGCCGGCAAACGAGCATGCCTCGCGATTGCTGTTGTCGGCATTGCTGTACGCGCCCGGCAGCGCCGCGAGCCTTTTCGAGGAGCATCTCGACTTCGCTCGCCGGCTGGGTTCCGGCAAGCACCCCGTTCCAGACTGGAAGGCCGGCGCCAGGCCCGGCCGGAAGCTCCGCATCGGCTACGTGTCTTCGGACCTGAGGAGGCATCCGGTGGGATTCAATCTCGTGCCCCTGGTCGAGCATCATGACCGCGCCGCATTCGAGATTTATCTTTATTCCTCCAGCAGGCAACGCGACTCCATGACCGACTGGTTCAAGGAGCGCACCGATGCGTGGCGCCCGATCGCCAATCTCTCCGATGCCGCGGCTGCGCAGGTGATCGTGCAGGATGAAGTGGACATTCTGGTCCTGCTGGCCGGCCGGTTCGATGAAAACCGCCCCCTGCTGGCGACTTATCGCCCCGCGCCGATTCAGGTCAGCATGCACGATCCGGCGACGAGCGGGCTGACGGAAATGGATTACCTGATCGCGGACCGCGGCCTCGTGCCCCGGCGCGCGCGGGAACAATTCACCGAGCGCGTCGCCTGCCTGCCCACTTTCTACGTGCACCCCCCGGTCCGGGAAGCCCCGTTGCATGCCGGGCCGCCTTGCGCCCGGGACGGCCGGGTGACCTTCGGCAGCTTCAACAACCCGGCCAAGATCAACGAAGGCGTGGTGGCGCTATGGGCGCAGGTGCTGAACGCCGTTTCCGGTTCCAGGCTGCTGCTCAAGTACTTCAACACCTTCGTGGCCCCGGGCGTCCGGTCGCGCTATTCCGGGTTGTTCCGAAAACATGGCATCGACGACGACCGGCTGATACTCGTGGACAAGCCGAGGGACGCCCGCAAGCACCACCTCGACCGCTACAGCCAGATCGACATCGCGCTGGATACTTTCCCGTTCACGGGATCGACTACGACGTTCGAGGCCCTGAGCATGGGAATACCGGTCGTGACGCTGGAAGGCGACCGGATGGTCGGGCGCTGGAGCGCGGCCATGCTCCGAAAAGTCGGCCTGTCCCGGTTGATCGCCCGCAGCGAGGTCGAGTACGTGGAAATCGCGCGGCAGCTTGCCTCGAATCCGGACGCACTCGCCCGCTTGCGCGGCGAGCTGCCGGAGCGCCTCGCGCGCTCGCCGCTGTGCGCGGAACAGGCGCGGGCCCGGCAGCTGGAACGCCTCTACCGCTGCATGTGGGCGAGGTGGCTCGCCCAGCAGTCATAAACGCGGTCGGCGATCGCATTGAGCGTTCGTGTTTTCTCCTCGACCGCCGCCATCATCTCGGCGGGCGTCTGTACCGACGGCATGCGCCGCGCGAGCTTCTCGACCTCCTGCTTCCAATCCCGGCACCAGGCCCCGATCAACTCGGGCGTCATTTCGACGTGGCATTGCATGCCGAGGTGCGGGCCGAGCACGAACGCCTGGTTCTCGCAGTGCGGGCTGGAGGCGATGCGCGTCGCGCCGGCCGGGATGGAGAACGTCTCCCCGTGCCAATGGAAGGATTCGAAGGACGCGAGCTCCGCGCCAAACCATTTCGCGGCCGCCCCGTTGCTCAGGATGTCCACCCTTCCCCAGCCGATTTCCTTTACGGGGTTGCGCGTCACCACGCCGCCGATGGCCTTGGCCATCAGCTGCCCGCCGAGGCAATGGCCGAGCACCGGGACGCCGGCCTCCACCGCCGAGCGGATCAGGCTGAGCGCCGGCTCGATCCAGGGCAGCCGGTCGTTGACGCTCATCGGTCCCCCCATGAAAACGAGGCCGCTGAATTCGCGTGGATTTCCCGGAATCGCCTCGCCCTCATCGATCTTGACGACCCGCCACGGCACGCCGTGGCGGTCGAGGTATGTGGCAAAATAACCCGGACCTTCCGACGCTGCGTGCCGGAATATGGCGACGGGTTTCATTGTTGAGCAGGCATGGAGGCCAAGGTGCGCCATCTTAGTGCAATAGTCCTGCTTTTCCTATTTGTCGACGGCGCTTGCAGCGCCGCCGACATCCACGTCGTGGCGCTGATGGCCGGCAAGGCGGTCGTATCCATCAACGGCGGCAAGACGCAGACGCTGTCGGTCGGGCAGGTGTCGCCCGAGGGCGTCAAGCTCGTGGCAGCCTCCAGCGAATCCGCCACTTTCGAGTCCGGGGGCAAGCGTCAGACGCTCGCGGCCGGACAGGGCCGGGCCGTCGCGTCGGTCGCCCCGGCCAAGGGCGGCAACCGCGTGACGCTGACGGCGGACTCGCGCGGACACTTCGTCACCACGGGCGTCGTCAACGGCGTGAGCCTGCGCTTTCTCGTGGATACCGGCGCCACGAGCGTTGCATTGTCCAGCGCGGACGCGCGGCGCGTGGGCATCAACTACCTGGTCGGCGTGCGTTCCCAGTCTCAAACCGCCAACGGCCTGGTTCCGGTCTACGCGGTCAAGCTCGACACGCTCAGGATCGGCGAGATCACGGTGAACAACGTCGACGCCGTCGTGATCGAGGGCGACCGCCTGGCCGTCGCGCTGCTCGGGATGAGCTTCCTCAACCGCATGGAAATGAGGCGCGACGGGCAAACCATGACGCTGACCCGCCGCTACTGAACCGCTACTTGCGCTTCTTTTCCGGCTTCTGGCTGGCGGCGACAAGCGACAGCATGTGGCCGAACTTGGTGCGCTTGGTGCGCAGGTAGTCGCGGTTGGATTTGCGCGGGGCGACCTCGATCGGCACGCGCTCGGTGACGGTCACGCCGTATTCCTCCAGCTGCCGCACCTTGTCGGGATTGTTGGTCATCAGGCGGACCTTGCGCACGCCGAGGTCGAACAGGATGTGCGCCCCGGTCTTGTAGTCGCGCATGTCGGCCGCGAAACCGAGCGCGTGGTTGGCCTCGACCGTGTCCCGGCCCTGGTCCTGCAGCGCGTAGGCGCGGATCTTGTTGGTGAGCCCGATGCCGCGGCCCTCGTCGAACATGTAGACCAGCACGCCGGCGCCCGCCCGCTCGATCAGGGCAAGCGCGGCGTCGAGCTGCTCTCCGCAGTCGCAGCGCTCGGAGCCGAAAACGTCGCCCGTCAGGCACTGCGAGTGCAGCCGCACCAGCGCCGGCGCGCCGGGCTTCACCTCGCCCTTAACCAGCGCCACGAACGCCTGAGTTTCCAGGTTGTCGCCATAGACCAGGAAGCGGAAGTCGCCCGCCTTGCGCGTGGGCAGCCGCGTTTCCGCCCGGCGCCGGATCTGGCGCTCGTTCTGGCGATAGGCGACGAGATCGGCGATCCTCAGGATCCGGGTGTCGTGCTCGCGGCCGAAGCGCTCGAGGTCCGGCATGCGCGCCATGGCGCCGTCGGCCTTCATGATCTCGCAGATGACGCCGGCGGGCTTGAGCCCCGCCAGCCGCGCGAGGTCAACCGCCGCTTCCGTGTGCCCGCGGCGCGCCAGCACGCCGCCGTCCACCGCCCGCAGTGTCTGCAGCCGACCCGGACGGATGAGGTCCGCCGGCTTGGCGGTGTCCGATATGGCGACCGCGATGGTGCGCGCCCGGTCGTGCGCCGACATCCCGGAACCCACGCCTTCGCGCGCGTCGATCGGGGTCGCGAACGCGGTGCCGAACCGGGTCTGGTTGCCGGTGTCGTCGGTGACGAGCGAGAGGCCGAGGCTCCGCACGCGCTCCTCGGTCAGGGCGAGCGAGACGAGCCCGCGCCCGTGCGTGGCCATGAAATTGATCGCCTCGGGCGTCGCGCGCTCGGCGGCGACGAAGAGATCGCCCTCGTTCTCGCGGTCCTCGTCGTCCACGAGGATCACCATCCTGCCCTTGCGCACTTCCGGCAGGATGCTCTCGACCACGTACTCGCTGGTCTGTTTGCCCGTCACTCGTCACCCGTCACGCTGCGCAGACGTCAGCCGACCGGATTGGCGCGACTGATCAACCGCATGAATTCGGCGCGTGTCTTCTCGGCGTTGAACTCGCCGGTGAAGGCGGACGTGGTCGCGATCGAGTGCTGCTTCTGGATGCCGCGCATCACCATGCACAGGTGCTGCGCCTCGATCACCACCGCCACGCCCTGCGGCCGCAGCGTGTCCTCGATGCAGTTGCGGATCTCGACGGTCAGGCGCTCCTGCACCTGCAACCGGCGCGCGAACGCGTCCACCACCCGCGGGATTTTGGACAACCCCACGATGCGGCCGTTGGGTATGTAGGCGACGTGGCACTTGCCGAAGAACGGCAGGACGTGGTGCTCGCACAGCGAGTAGAGCTCGATGTCCTTCACGATCACCATCTGCTGGTATTCCTCGCTGAACATCGCCGAGCGCAGGATTTCCGCGGGATCGAGCTCGTAGCCGTGGGTGAGGAACTGCAGCGCCTTCGCCACGCGCTCGGGCGTCTTCTGCAGGCCCTCGCGGGCGGGGTTCTCGCCGATGTCCTTGAGGATGGAGCGGTATTTCTCGGCGATGCGCCGCACGACCGCGGGGTTGTACTGGTCATTGCGGGCGTACCCGGTATAGCCGTTCATTTCGTTTTCTTCGAGCATCTGCTTGTTCAGCGCCATGTCAGGGCCTCAACGGTCAGCCATCAGTCGTCAGTCGTCAGTCGTCACCAGCAAGTCTACGCCGCGAGCCGCTCGCGGATGGACTTGACGATGCCTTCCTTGGTGAGACCGGCGGCGGCGAGCTGAATTCCCGGGTCGCCCTGGTCGATGAAGCGGTCGGGCAGCCCCAGCTGCAGTACAGGCACATCCTTGCCCATCCGTTGCAGCGCCTCGAGCACGGCGCTTCCTGCCCCGCCCATGACGACGTTTTCCTCCACCGTCACCAGCAGGTCGTGGGCATCGGCCAGCTCGCGGACGAGCGCCTCGTCGAGCGGCTTCACGAAGCGCATGTTCGCGACCGTGGCGTCGAGCTCCTCGGCCGCTTCCAGCGCCGGCTTGAGCATCGGGCCGAAGGCGAGGATCGCGATTTTCTTCGACAGGATCGCGAACGCCCTCCCCTTGCGGCGCATTTCGCCGCGGCCGACCGGCAGCGCCGTCATCTCCTTCCCGATCTCCACGCCGGGACCGGTCCCGCGCGGGTAGCGTACCGCGACGGGCGTCGTCATCTGAAAGCCGGTGTAGAGCATCTGGCGGCACTCGTTTTCGTCGGACGGCGTCATCACCGTCATGTTGGGAAGGCACCGCAGGTAGGTCAGGTCGAAACTGCCGTTGTGGGTCGCCCCGTCCGCGCCCACCAGCCCGGCGCGGTCGATCGCGAACAGGATCGGCAGGTTCTGGATCTGCACGTCGTGGATCAGCTGGTCGTAGGCGCGCTGCAGAAAGGTCGAGTAGATCGCCACCACCGGCTTGTAGCCCTCGCAGGCGAGCCCCGCGGCGAACGTCACGGAGTGTTGCTCGGCGATGCCGGCGTCGAAGTAGCGTTCAGGATAGCGCTCGGCGAATTTCACCAGCCCCGAGCCCTCGCGCATGGCCGGCGTGATGCCGACCAGCCGCGGGTCCTTCGCGGCCATGTCGCACAGCCAGTCGCCGAAGATCTGCGTGTACGTCAGCTTTCCGCCGCTTTTCCCCCCGACGATGCCGTTCGCGGCGTCGAACTTGGACACGCCATGGTAGAGCACCGGGTCCGCCTCGGCGAGCTTGTAGCCCTGCCCCTTCCGGGTCACCACGTGCAGGAACTGCGGTCCCTTCAGCTCCTTCATGTTCCTGAGCGTGGGGATCAGGGCGTCGAGATCGTGCCCGTCGATCGGGCCGATGTAGTTGAAGCCCAGCTCCTCGAACAGGGTGCCGGGCGTGACCATGCCCTTCATGTGCTCCTCGGCGCGCTTGGCGAGCTCGCCCAGCACCTTCTCGCCCGCGCGCTTGGCCGCGGAGTAGAAGCGGCCCGACATGAGCTTGGCGAGGTAGGTGTTCAACGCGCCCACCGGCGGCGAAATCGACATTTCGTTGTCGTTGAGGATCACCAGCAGGTCGGCGTCGGACGCGCCCGCGTTATTGAGGGCCTCGAACGCCATGCCGGCGGTCATGGCGCCGTCGCCGATGACGGCCACCACCTTGCGCTTGACGCCCGCGAGCTTCGAGGCGATCGCCATGCCGAGCGCGGCGCTGATCGAGGTGCTGGAATGCGCGGTGCCGAAAGTGTCGTACTCGCTCTCCTGGCGTCGCGGGAAGCCGGAGAGCCCGCCCCACATGCGCATCCGGTCCATGCCCTCGCGCCGGCCGGTGAGCACCTTGTGCCCGTAGGTCTGGTGGCCGACGTCCCACACGATGCGGTCGTGCGGCGTGTCGAATACGTAATGCAGCGCGATCGTCAGCTCCACCGTGCCGAGATTGGAGGACAGGTGGCCGCCGGTCTGGCTCACGGAATCGAGCAGGAATGCGCGCAGTTCGCCGGCGAGCTGCTTCAGCTGCCGCTCATCTAGGCGGCGCAGCTCGTGCGGGTAGTTGACCGTCTTCAGCAGGCCATAATCCCGGTGGAGAGCGAGCTGCCCGCCGGCCGGTAGCGCCGTATCCGTCATCAGAATTTCCGTAACACAATAAAATCAGCCAGTTGCCTAAGGCGCAGCGCGCGCGCGCCGAAACCCGCGAGGGCATCGAGCGCATTTTGCCTCAATTCCCGGGCCAACTCCCGCGCGCGCGAGACGCCGATCGCGCTGACATAGGTGGGCTTGCCGTCCTTGGCGTCCTTGCCCGCGGTCTTGCCGAGGGTCGCGGTGGAGGATTCGGAATCGAGCACGTCGTCCACCACCTGGAACGCGAGCCCGATCAGCTTGGCAAAGTGATCGAGCTGCCCGATTTCCCTTGCGCCCAGCCCGTTGCCGCAGTGCGCGCCGAGCAGTGCCGAGGCCCGGATCAACGCGCCGGTCTTATGGATGTGCATGAACTCGAGCTCGGGCACCGTGAGGCTCTTCCCGACCGATTCCAGGTCTATCGCCTGCCCTCCCGCCATCCCGCGCGAGCCGGCGGCCGCGGCAAGGAGCTTCACCATCTCGAGCTGGGTCTTCAGTTCGTCGGCCAGCCGGTACTCGCCGACCAACTGGAATGCGAGACTCTGCAGCGCATCGCCCACCAGCAACGCCGTCGGCTCGTCGTACTCGACGTGGCAGGTCGGCTTCCCGCGGCGGAGCACGTCGTCGTCCATGCAGGGCAGGTCGTCGTGCACCAGGGAATAGGCGTGGATCAGCTCCACCGCCGCACCGGCTATTTCGACGCGCTCCGGATCGGCGTCCGCCAGCTCGCCCGCCGCGAACGCAAGCAGCGGGCGCACGCGCTTGCCGCCCTCCAGCACCGCGTAGCGCATCGCCTGGTGCAGGCGCCGCGGGGCGAGATCCGGCGCCGGCAGCACGCGCTGCAGCGTTGCCTCGACGCGCTGCAGCTGCTGGTGCGACCACGCCTGGAAATCAGTCGTCGTCGCCGTCACGCTTGAAGTCCTTCAGGATGCCACCCTCGAGCACCTTGACCTGCTGCTGGGCATCCTGAAGTGCGGCCTGGCAGTACTTGAGCAGCTCCGCGCCGCGCTTGTAGGCGGTGAGCGAGCGCTCGAGCGGCAGCTCGCCCTCCTCCATGCTGGAGACGATCTTCTCGAGCTCCGCCAATGCGGCTTCGAGGGATTGCGGTGGCTGGGATTTCGGGGCCTTGGACATGTACTCGCCGCCCCTTTGGGACGGAGGCGAAAGAGTAGCCCAATCAGGTGCTTGCGGTCAACGCGAAGCGCGTCCCGGCTTCTGTCGCGCACGCGTCGAGCGTGAACGCGAGGGCGGTGGAACCTCAGGCGCTGCGATGCTTGCCGAGCTTCCACCCGTGCGGCGCTGCGTGCTTCTCGGCAACCGCGATCGGCTCTTCTTCGAGCGGCGTCGCCATCGTGTCGTTGAACCGGTTCATGAAACCGAAATAGGCGATGAGCGCCGTGATTTCCACGATCTGCCCGTCCGTCCAGTGCTGCTTCATCCTAGCGAACAGCTCGTCGGTGACGTCGTTGGGTTGCGATGCGGCCGCGATGGCGAATTCAAGTGCCACGCGCTCGGCTTCGGTGTAGAGCGGGCTCGTCCGGAACTCCCAGACGGCCGCGAGCTTTTCATCCTTGATGCCTGACCGGAGCGACCCCCCGGCGTTATGGGCCATTCAGTAATGGCAGCCGTGAGTGCGCGCAACGACGTAGGCCAGCAGCCGCTTGAAACCCACGCCGACCTCTCCCTGCGGGTCGAACACGGCACCGCTCAACGCGCGTATCGCCCGCACGATCTTCGGCTTGCGCTGGAGGATGAGCTGGCTGTTGGGTATGTAATGGCCGGAAGCCTTCATCTGCTCGAAGACCTCGGTCAGCTCGGGGACCGAGCCGACGGGCAGCGGGGCGAGGCGAGTCATGTCATCTCCTTTCGATCGGTTGACAGCGCATGCGACACGGCGCGAGGTACCAGGCTGAGCTTGCCCAGCGGTTGCAGCGATGCGTCGGCGCTCTTCGCGCAAACCTGCTGGATCGCGAGGAACACCTTTGCGGCGGCGGTTTCCCGCCAGAACCAGTTATCGATCGCCTTGGACGAAAGATTTCCCGGCTGGGCCGCCGCGCCCTCGTAGTAGTACGCCTTGATATCGTCGCACACGCGCTTTAGCGCGACTCCGGCCGATACACCCGGCGCGGCGGCGGGCCGTGGCGCCCCGTCGAGATAGGAGGCCGCGTGGCTCGCCGCTTCT